>Ga0315281_10004298_pt1 | contig 20696 bp, 15 predicted proteins | sample YL17G07_0_MG_FD_204540 | JGI IMG/M metagenome (GOLD analysis project Ga0315281, IMG submission 204540) | Sediment microbial communities from Yellowstone Lake, YNP, Wyoming, USA - YL17G07_0 | ecosystem: Environmental > Aquatic > Freshwater > Lake > Sediment | place: USA: Wyoming | collected...
CGGCCCCGCTGCGCCGTTCCGATGCCGCCCACGAACGGGGGTTCGGACAGCGATCGGCATCGTACGGGAGGGTTCGGCTTAGGGCAATGGCCGGACGGCCCGCGGCCGCGGTTGCCCCCGCGCGCCGCGTTCCATAGGATCGATCGCGGGCCGGGGTGGTCCGCCAGAAGGAGCGGATCAGATGGAGTACAGGAATCTCGGCAACTCGGGCCTGCAGGTGTCGGTCGCGGGGCTCGGCTGCAACAACTTCGGCATGCGCTGCGACCAGGCAGCATCGAATGCGGTGATCGCCGCGGCGCTGGAAGCGGGCATCAACTTCTTCGACACGGCGGACATTTACGGCGACCGCGGCGTCTCGGAGGAGTACCTGGGCGCCGCGCTCAAGGAGCAGCGCCGCAACGTCATCATCGCCACCAAGTTCGCCGGCCCCATGGGCGACGGACCGCTCTGGAGCGGCGCCTCCCGCCGCTACGTCTTCGAGGCCGTCGAAGCGAGCCTGCGCCGCCTCGGCACGGACTACATCGACCTCTACCAGGTGCACTTCCCCGACGCGAAGACCCCGATCGAGGAGACGATGCGCGCGCTCGACGATGTCGTCCGCGCCGGCAAGGTGCGGTACATCGGATGCAGCAACTTCACCGGCTGGCAGGTCGTCGAGTCGCAGTGGGTCGCCCGCACCGGCAACCTCACACAGTTCGTCTCGGCGCAGAACCAGTACAACCTGCTGGACCGCCGCATCGAGCGCGAGCTGATGCCGGCGGCGAAGAAGTACGGGCTCGGCGTCCTGCCGTACTTCCCGCTGGCCAGCGGCTTCCTCACCGGCAAGTACCGCCCGGGCGAGGCGCCCGCCGAGGGCACCCGCCTGGCCGCGATGGGCCCGCGCGCGTCCTCCATGCTGAACGACCAGAACTTCAGCGTACTCACGCAGATGGAGGCTTTCGCCACGGAGCGCGGCCACACGATGCTCGACCTGGCGATCGGCTGGCTGGCAAGCCACGGCGAGATCTCCAGCGTGATCGCCGGCGCGACGAAGCCCGAGCAGGTGCAGGCGAACGTCGCCGCGGCGTCGTGGCGGCTGACGGCGGAAGAAGTGGCGCAGGTCGACGCGATCACGAAGAAGGACTGAAGGGCAGGGCCTACCCGGAATATCAAGAGGGGCCGACCGGATTCACCGCTTCGCCTCTTCGATTCGCCCTACAGAACGGCCGCTACTCGTTGCCGGGCTTGCCGTAGCGCTTGCGCAGCTCGGTCTTGAGCACCTTGCCCATCGGGTTGCGCGGCAACTCGTCGACAAACGCGTAGTACGTCGGCGTCTTGTAGCTCGCCAGGTGCTTCTTCACGTACTGCGTGACCTCGTCCGGCTCCGGCTTCTGCCCCGGCTTCGGCACGATGATCGCCTTGATCACCTCGCCCCACTCCACGTCCGGCACGCCGATGATCGCGGACTCCTCCACCTGCGGGTGCTCGTCCAGCGTCGCCTCGATCTCGCCGGGCGAGATGTTCTCGCCGCCGCGGATGATCAGATCCTTCTTGCGGCCGGTGATGAAGAGGTAGCCCTCGTCATCGAGATAGCCGACGTCGCCGGTGTGCAGCCAGCCGTCGTGGATCGCCGCGGCCGTCGCCTCCGCCTGCTTGTGGTACTCGGCCATCACGCGCGGGCCCATGACGCAGATCTCGCCTTCGTGCCCGGCGTCCAGGATGTTGTTCTGCTCGTCCTGGATCGTGATCGCCACGTCGTCCATGCCGCGCCCGACCGAGCGCAGGCGGTGCAGCCGCTTCTCGCGCTCCGGCCCCGGCTCGCGCGGGATCTGGTGGTCGTCCGGCCCGAGGAACGTCAGCGTCGACGTGCTCTCAGTCTGGCCGTAGGCGTTCATCAGACCGCAGTCGAAGACGTCGACCGCCTTGCTCACTACCTCGAACGGCATCGGCGCCGCGCCGTACGTGATCAGCTTCAGCGAGCTGAGGTCGTAGCTCCCGAAGTCGGGGTGGTCCATGATGCGCTTCAGCATCGTCGGCACGACGAAGCTGTGCGTCACGCGCTCGTTCTGCACGGCTTCCAGCCACAGCTTCGGGTCGAACTGCGGCAGGATCACCAGCGTCCGCCCGCCCCACACCGACGACATGATCGGCGTGACGCCGGCCACGTGGAAGATCGGCACCGACAACAGCGTCACCTCGCCCTCCTCGGACGGGTCGGCTGGCGACATGGTGTTCGTCACGTACACCGACAGGTTCAGGTACGACAGCGCGACGCCCTTCGGCTGCGACGTCGTGCCGGATGTGTAGATCAGCACCGTCGGGCGGCTCTCATCGACCTCGACGAACGGCTCGTCGGCGTCCGCGCCGGCCAGGATCTCGCCGAACGCCGGCATGCTCTCGACGGCGCGCTCGTAGCAGACGAAGTGCCGCACGGTCGTCAGCGTCGGCTTCAGCGCCGCCACCAGGTCCAGGTAGCGGTCTCCCACGAACAGCACATGCACGTCCGACGTGTTGATCATGTAGGTCAGCTCTTCGTGCTTCGCGCGGTAGTTCAGCGGCACGAACGTGGCGCCGATCTTGGCCGCCGCGTAGTACGTCTCGATGTACTCGATGCCGTTGACCGACATGGCGCCGACCGGGCGGTCCGGCCCGGCGCCGACGCTCTGCAGCCAGTTGGCCAGCCGGTTGACGCGGTCCGCCATCTCCATGAACGTGACGCGCTGGCCGCCGGCCACGAGCGCCGTGCGGTCGGGCACGACCATCGAGCTAATCTGCAGGAATTCAGCGGTATTCATCCACTCACCTCAGGCCATTGCGGGGTACGGCGTCTAATCTAGCCGATCGCGCAACCTAAGCCAACGAGCGGCCGGACGCCCGCAGCGGGCGTCCGGCCGCTCGCGCGCACTCGGCGCTGACGCTACCCTGTTGGGATGGAGATCACATGGCTTGGACACTCGTGCTTTCGCATCCGCGCCAGGGAGGCGACGGTCGTCACCGATCCGTGCGGTAAGGCCACCGGCTACAGCCTGGGGCGCCCGACCGCCGACCTCGTCACCATCAGCATGGACGACCAGGGGCACAACGCCGTGGACGCCGTCGCCGGCACGCCGCGCGTGATCGATGGCCCCGGCGAGTTCGAGATTGCCGGTGCGTCCGTCGTGGGCGTCACGACCTGGCGCGATCGCGAGCTGAAGGCGGGCGGGCCCCGCAACGTCGCCTACGTCATCGAGCTGGAAGACATCCGGATGTGCCACCTCGGCGGCATCGGCGTCGTCCCCACATCGGACCAACTCGAGCAGATCGGCGCCGTCGACGTCCTGTTCGTGCCGGTCGGCGGCGGCGATGCGTTCGACGCCCCGTCCGCGGCCGAGGCGATCAGCCTGATCGAGCCGAAGCTGGTCGTGCCGATGCACTTCAAGACCGACGCCGACAAGTCGAAGCTCGACGCCGTGGACCGCTTCCTGAAGGAGATGGGCGCCAAGTCGGCCGACCAACACCAGAAGCTCAGCATCACCCGCAGCTCGCTCCCGGAGGAGATGCAGCTCATGGTGATGGACTACAAGCGCTAGGACGGCCTCGCCGTCCCGTGGCCGGCCACCCGATCCCCTATGGCAGGTAGTTCAGCGGATTCTCGCGCACGCCGTGGTCGATGACCTCGAAGTGCAGGTGCGTGCCGGTGGAGTAGCCCGTGCTGCCGATGATCCCCACCTGCGCGCCCTGCGACACCGTCTCGCCCTGCGACACGTCGATCGAACTCAGGTGCGCGTACAGCGTCTCGACGCCGTCGGAACTCATCACGACCACGTACAGGCCGTACGAGCAGCAGGCGTTGCCGCCGGCGAAGATGACCGTGCCGCTCGTTGCGGCGGCGACGCCACCTGACGGGTTGTGGAAGCCATCGATGTCGATGCCCAGGGGGTGCGACGGGCCGTAGTAGCTCGAAATCGGACCCTGGAACGGCCAGATCAGCCCCTGGCCAGAACGCGGACCCGTCACCACTTCGCTGCCGCCGCCCGGCACCGGCGTGCTCTGGCCGCCGCCCGCCGCCGGCACCGGCTGCGCGGCCGGCGCCGCCCGCGGGATCTCGCCGTCCGGCACGAACACCAGTTGCGTCTCGCTGATCTGGTCCGGTGTAGCGATGTGGTTCGGACCGAAGCCGGTGATCGCGGAGACGTCCACGCTGTACCGTTTTGCGATGTCGCTTAGCGTCTCGCCGTAGCGCACCTCGTGCAGGATGCCGTTGCCCGCAGGGATGATGATCGACTGGCCCAGCGTCAGCAGGTCGACGTTCTGGATCTCAGCGTTGTTGGCGGTGATGTAGTCCGCGCTGACGCTGAACTTCGCCGCGATGGACGACACCGTGTCGCCGTCCTGCACCTGGTAGACCTGGTACGGCGGCAGGTCTGGCGTCGGCGCCACCGCCGCCGCCCGTACGACGGCGTCGTCCTGCGCGGCCGGCGCCTGCGCGGTCGGCGTGGCGTACAGCGACGCCAGCTGCTGCGCGACCTCCTGTTGCTTCGGCGAGACCGGCTGGTCCGCGCGCAGCGTCTTGTTGATCGCCGGCGGGCGAAGGACGGTCTGGTCGGTGGTGGGGATGCTGGAACTCACGCCCGGCAGCGACAGGCCCGTGACGGGCGCGGCGAATGCCGTCGAGTGGCTGCGGAACGCGCCACCCGTGATCGATGCGTAGGCCACTGCGAGAAAGATGACCGCCAGCACCAGGCCGTGTGTGAAGGGCCTGTGCTTCTTCCGCACGTCATGCGCGGTGGGAACTGCTGTCCTGCTGCGTGGGAAACGCGCTCGAGAATCTCTGAACGAGCGCGGGCTGAGCGTGCCCCTGATGCTCCCCTACTCCTACTATCCGGCGCTCTGTCCGTCGCCGCCCAACAGAAGGCCCACCTCACCAGTGGGCCGAACACCCGCAACCAGCGCGGTTACCAAGGGCTATTCTACCCCATGAGGTCAACCCACACTGTTATATCGGCTTTACATAGTGCGCGCCGTTAGGGGTTTCCCGGGTATCCTCAGGTTCGTTTTCCCCCGATCCCACCCTTCCAACACCCTTATACTGATCGATGAAAGATTCCCGAACCGAAAGCTTGCACCTTGATTGATCGCGCTGAGATTCACCTGAAAGCCGGAGATGGTGGGCATGGGCTCATCAGCTTCCATCGCGAAAAGTTCGTGACGCGCGGCGGCCCCGACGGCGGCGACGGCGGCCGCGGAGGCGACGTTGTGCTGATCGCCGACCGTGCCGTGAACGGCCTGGGGCAGTACCGCTACCAGAAGCAGTACAAGGCGGAGCGCGGCGGAAACGGCGCCACCAGCAAGAAGCACGGCCGCAACGGCGCCGACTTAGAGCTGCGCGTGCCGCCCGGCACGATCGCTCGCGACGCCGCCAGTGGCGAGGTGATCGCCGAGTTGATCGCGGAGGGTGAGCGTGTCACGGTCGCGAGCGGCGGCCGCGGCGGGCGCGGCAACCAGCACTTCGCGTCACCCAGCAACCAGGCGCCGCACATCTCCGAGACGGGCCAGCGCGGCGAGGAGCTGCGCATCGAGCTGGAGTTGAAGCTGCTGTCCGATGTGGGGCTCGTCGGCCTGCCGAACGCCGGGAAGTCGACACTGCTCGCGGCGGTCTCGCGAGCGACGCCGAAGATCGCCGACTACCCGTTCACGACGCTCGAGCCGAACCTCGGCGTCGTCGAGGTCGGCTACGACTCGTACGTCATGGCCGACATCCCCGGCCTGATCGAGGGCGCCCACCAGGGCCACGGCCTGGGCCAGCAGTTCCTGCGCCACGTCGAGCGCACCCGGCTGCTGGTGCACGTCGTCGACGCGTCGCAGCCCGATCCCGCCCACGATATCGCCGTGATCGACGAGGAGCTGCGGTCGTACACGCCGGAGCTGGGCGCGCGGCCGCAGATCATCGCTTTCAACAAGATGGATGTGCCGGAAGCCGAGGCGCGGCGTGACGAGCTGAGCGCGATCGCGGCGGGGCTGGATCGCCCGTGCGTCTTCATGTCGGCCGCGGCGCGTCAGGGCACGGCCGAGTTGGCGAAGATGGCGTTTGAGAAGCTGGAGCGGATCCGCGAGGAGCAGCCCCAGCCGCTGCCCGAGGCCGAGGGTGTCGCCGTGCTGCGGCCGGAGCCGCGCGGTGTGCGCTTCCGCATCGAGCGGGAGGACGGCGCGTACCGCGTGATCGGCGACCAGCCGGTGGTGCTGGTGGAGATGATGGCGATGCAGTCCGACGAATCGCGCGCGGAGGCCATGCGCCGTCTCGGCCGCATGGGCGTCGTCGCCGCTCTGCGTCGCGCCGGCGCCCGCGAAGGCGACCCCGTGCGCTTCGGCGACATCGAGCTGAAATGGCAGGAGTGACGGTGGACGGGGGACAGCAGGCAACAGACAGCAGACAACAGACGTCGAGGTCGTGGCGTCCCATTTGCTGTTTGCTGTCTGCTGTTTACTGTACGCACGCAGCGCGATCCCCCAGAAGGCAGCTCGCGTGCGCATAGGCATCCTCGGCGGCACGTTCGACCCGGTGCACCTGGGGCACCTGCTGCTGGCGGAGTGCGCCCGCGAAGAACTCTCGCTCGACGAGGTGCTGCTCGTGCCGGCGCGCGAGCCGTGGCGGAAAAGCCACCGTGTCATCACACCGGCCGAGCACCGCCTGGCGATGCTGGAGCTGGCCATTGCCGGCAACGACGGCTTCGGCATCAGCGATATCGAGCTGCGGCGCCCCGGCCCGACGTACACCGCCGATACGCTGGAGGCGCTGGCGGGCGAGCGGCTGGACGACGAGTTCTACTTCATCGTCGGCGCAGACGCGCTGGCGGACCTGCCGCAGTGGCACGAGCCGCAACGCATCGTCGCCCACGCACTGCTGGCCGTGGCGCCGCGCGCCGGCCTGGACGCCGACGTGGCGCTCGCCGGCATCGAGGACCGCGTCCGCCGCTTCAACGCACCCCGCATCGAGATCTCGTCCACCGACATCCGCGCCCGCGTCGCCGCCGGCCGCAGCATCCGCTACCAGGTGCCCGACGCCGTCGCCGCCTACGTCGATAAGCACAACCTCTACCGCTGAGGCGGGGCTACTCGGCCTCCGGCTGCTGTCTGCCGCCTTCCTCCTCCGGCGGCACCAGGTTGTCGCCTTCGCGACGCCAGCCGGGCGCCAGCGTGCCCGCCACGAACGACGCCCGCGGCACCGGCGGCCACAGCCACGGCCGTAGCCGCGCCTCCCGCGTGAAGGCGAAGCCGCTTCGTTCGGCCAGCGACATCAAGCTCTTCTCGCTGGCGATGCGTCCGCCGTAGCCGCGCAACCACAGTCGCTGCCACCAGCGCAGGCGCCCGTCGGCCGGCGCAAGGTCCCACGCCAGCAGCATCGATCCCGGCCGCAGCACCCGCGCGATCTCCCGCAGCGCCGCCTGCGCGCCCCGCACGTCGAGGAAGCGCAGCAGATCGTCGCAGAACGCGACGTCGAAGACACCGTTCGCGAACGGCAGTGCGCCCGGGTCGGCCAGCACGGCGCTGAGCGGCCGCGCGCCTCGCCGGAACGCCGCCTCGGCGCGAGCCGCCAGCCGCGGCGACGGCTCTACGCCGGCCACGGCGCCGCGCTGAAAGCGCAGCTCCTGGTCGAACAACAGCAGCCGGCTGCCCGCACCGCACCCCACTTCCAGCACGCGATGGTCCGCCTGCATCAGCATCTCGCGAGGCAGGCTGTAGACCGGCGTCGCCGACAGCATCTGCCCCGGCACCGACTGCATGAAGCGCCGCACGGGCGACCCCAACAGCTGCTTCTCCCTCGCGGCGATCTGCTCTGGCGTCATCGATCGGAACTCTACGCTATCTCCGTGCGGCGCCGAAGCGGCCGCAAACCCGCTCAGATGTTCGGAAGATGCGCTATCATGCCTCGATGGTGAAGCCGCAGTCCGAATCCGAACGCGTCGTCACGGGCGCACCGCTGGAAGGCGACATCCAGGCTGACACGTCGCTGCGGCCGCGCCGCATCGACGAGTACATCAACCAGGAGAAGGTCAAGGACAACATCGGCATCAGCATCGCCGCCGCCCGCGGCCGCGGCGAGCCGCTGGACCACGTGCTGCTCTACGGCCCGCCCGGCCTCGGCAAGACCACCCTCGCCTACATCATCGCCGCCGAGATGCAGGTAAGCATCCGCGTTACCTCCGGCCCCGCCATCGAGCGCATAGGCGACCTCGCGGCGATCCTCACCAGCCTCAACGCCGGCGACATTCTCTTCGTGGACGAGATCCACCGCCTTTCGCGCGTCGTCGAGGAGTTCCTTTACCCCGCGCTCGAGGACTCCGCCATCGACTGGGTGACCGGCAAGGGCCCTGGCGCCCGCAGCATCCGCCTCGCCATCAAGCCCTTCACGCTGATCGGCGCGACCACGCGCTACGCCATGATGTCGCCGCCACTGCGCGACCGCTTCGGCGCGGTGTACCGACTCGACTTCCACCAGGTCGACGCGCTGTCCCAGATCATCCGCCGCTCCGCGTCCATCCTCGGCGTCGAGATCGACGAGGCCGGCACGCACGCCATCGCCCTGCGGGCGCGCGGCACGCCGCGCGTCGCCAACCGCCTGCTGCGCCGTGTGCGCGACTACGCGCAGGTGAAGGCCGACGGCGCGATCACCGAAGCCGTGGCGGCCGAAGCGCTGGCGCGGCTCGAGATCGACCACCTGGGGCTGGACAGCGTGGACTACCGCGTGTTGCGTACGATCATCGAGAAGTTCGACGGCGGCCCGGTGGGCCTGGAGACGATCGCCGCGTCGATCAGTGAGGAGGCCGACACGATCATGGACGTGTACGAGCCGTACCTGATGCAGTGCGGCTTCCTGCAGCGCACGCCGCGCGGCCGCCAGGCCACCCGCCTCGCCTATGAGCACCTGGGCATCGCCCCGCCTGCCGCCGCGCCCACGCCGCAGCGATCGCTGTTCGAGTAGCGCGCCCGGCTTCGGCTGCTAGAATGAGGGCCGATGGCCTCCCCTAACGACGACCTGCTGACGCTGAAAGCCGCGATCGAGCGGCACTGCATCACGCGCCACGCCGAGCCCGTGCGGCTCAACTCCGGCGGCTTCAGCAACTACTACTGCGACCTCAAGGGCGTCACGCTGCACCCCGCCTACGCGCGGATCATCGGCGAGTTGATGGCGCCCACGGTGCTCGCCTCGGGCGCGGAGGCGGTCGGCGGCCTCGCGGCCGGCTGCATCCCCATCGCCGACGCGGTCGCGCGGGCGGCGCTTGATGCGGGGCGCCTGCTGCCGACGTTCTTCGGGCGCGCGGAGGCCAAGGATCACGGTCCGCAGGAGAAGGCGAAGATGCGCGCCGCCGCGACCGAGGACGGCTCGCCGCTGATCCGCCCGGGCCGCCGCGTCGCTATCGTCGAAGACGCCGTGACGCAGGGCGGCGCCGCCCTGCAGGCGACGCGCGCCGCCCAGGACGAGGGGTGTGAGGTCGTGCTGGTGATGACGGTCGTCGAGCGCCACGAGGGCGGCGGCAGGAAATTCCGCGAGGTCGGCGTGCCCTTCAAGCGCCTCTTCTACACGCTCGAGGACGGCAGCCTGCACGTCGACGAAGAGCTCGAGGCCCGCATCGGCGCCTGACGCGCGCTGGCGGCCCGGCCTCACTCGACGATGCGGAACACCGGGTGGTCCGGCGCGATGCGTCGCAGCTCCTCCTCCGGCGCCTTCGCTCCGACGCCGCCGAAGAACTGGTTCGTCTCCCACGCCCAGTGCCGCAGGTACGCGCGCAGCAGCGCCGGCTTCTCGTCGTCGCTCAGCTCCGCCACGCGGATCGTCTCCGCCGGCTTGCGCCCGCCGCGCAGCTCGGCCGTGCCCGTAACGCGGATGTTGCGCACCCACTGCGTCTCGCCGCGCGGCGCCACCAGGTAACGCGCCCCCTCGTGCGAGAGCGGGTTGACCGGCGTCGTCCGCCACTCGCCGCTCTTGCGCCCGCGCACCGCGAGCACGCGGGAGCCGCGTATCGGCAGCCCGATCTTCGTCAGGAAGGCGACGAGGGGGTTGAAGAGGCTCCGTGTGAAGGCGTTCGGCTTCTGGTAGTGCGGCATCTCTGCTCCTTTAGCCGTACGATCGATTCGCCGTGCTGCGCGACGCTGATTGTCGCATGGCCCGGAGTATACTTGCGCCACGATGGCACCTGCTGAAATCGTAACCGGCGCCCTGGCGCAGATCGAGGACGCGCTCGCGGACGCCGTAGAGAGAGCGCGCGCCGCCGATCCGCTCGCCCCGGTGACGGTGCTGGTCGGCCACGTGCTGCTGCGCCCGTACCTCCGCCGCATGCTCGCCGCGCGCAGCATCGCACAGCTCAACGTCAACTTCCTGCAGCCGCACGAGCTTGCGGAGCAGCTTTCGCCGGCGGATGCCGCGCCGCGACAGGCGCTCTCGCCCGGCGCGAATCGCCTGCTCGTCCGCGAGATCGCCGCGTCCGCGCAGGGCTACTTCGCCGGCGTCGCCGGGCGCGAAGGCTTCGCCGAGGCGCTGGGCCGGCTCTTTCGCGAGCTGGAGCTTGGCGGCTTCTCGGCGGTGGGCTTCGCTCGCGCCGCCGCGGACGTATCGCAGGGGCCGAGCGCGAACGCCGCCAAGCTGGACGAGCTGGCGCGCCTCTACGGCGACTACCAGCGTCGCCGCGCACCCTTCGCCACCCATGCCGAGCGCTTCGAGGGCGCCGACCCGGCCCACATGGACGGCCCGCTGCTGCTCTTTGGCCTCTGGTCGCCGCCGGAGCTGCAGCTCCGCATGATCGAGCGTATCGCCGCCGCCGCGACGGTCACGGCGTTCCTGCCGCGCGCCGGCATCGCCGCCGACGACCCGGTCGCGCCGCTCCGCCAGCGGCTGCTCGCCGCCGGCGCGGGCGTCACCGATCTGCCGGTCGTCGATGCGGCGTCGCCGGGCGAGCGCGTCGCCCGCGCGATCTTCCGCGGCCCCGGCCAGCCCGCGGTGGACGCGGGCGATGTCGCGCTGGTCAGCGCGCCCGACACGGTGCGCGAGGTGTGGGAGGCCGCGCGCGCGTGCCTGCACTGGGCGCGCGACGGCATGCGCTTTCACGAGATGGCCGTCGTCTACCGCAACCGCGAGCCGTACCGCGCGCTGGTCGACGAGATCTTCTCCGAGGCCGGCATCGAGACGTACCTGCACGACGGCCGCCTGCTGTCGGACCACCCGCTGGGCCGCCGCCTGCTCGCCCTGCTCGACCTGGCCGCCGACGCGAAGTTCTCCCGCGCGAAGGTGATGGAGTTCCTGACCGAGACGCGCGTCTCCGGCGAGGCGGCCGCGGCGCACGGCTTCCGCCCGTCGGAGTGGGAGACGTACACGCGCGAGGCGGGCGTCGTCGAGGGCCGGGAGCAGTGGGACGAGCGGCTGTCGCGCCTGGCGCGCGAGAAGCGCGAGGCGGCGCACGCCGAAGGTTACGAGTGGCTGCGCGACCACGCGGACCGCGTCGATGCGCTACGCGCGTTTGTCGCCGAGTTCCACAGGGCGCTGGCGTCGCGCGCCGACGAGGCGCCGTGGGACGAGCACATCGACTGGCTCGCGCGCATCGCCGCGACGTACGCCTGTGGCACCGAACCGCTGATCGACGCGCTGCGCGACCTGAAGGCGCTGGGCGAGGTGACGCGGCTCGCCACGTTCGCCATCTTCTGCCGCGCCGTGCGCGACGACCTGGAGTCGCGCGACTCGACCGCGGTGCTGAAGGAGCCGATCCGCCTCTTCGGCCGCCGCGGCGTCGCCGTCATGGACGCGTCGTCGCTGCGGCACCTGCGCTTCCGCGCGGTGCACATGCTCGGCGTGGCGGAGCGCGCCTGGCCGCCGCCGCGACGCCCCGATCCGCTCCTGCTGGAAGATGAGCGCCGCGCGGTCAATGCTGCGGGCGCGGGCGTGCTGCCGCTGCGCACCGAGCCGGACGACCAGCCGCTGGAGTTCTGGCTCGGCCTGCAGTCCGCGCGCGAGCAGCTCGCCGTGTCGTACGCGCGCTCGGACTCGGGCGGCAGCGGCAAGCACCTGCCGTCGTACTTCTTCCGCGCCGTCGCCGACGCGCTGGCCGGCCGCCGCATCGATCTCGGCGAGATCGAGGGCAGCGGCGTCGTGCGCCGCATCGCCGCCGGCCGGCTGGCCAGCGACGATCTCGAGTCCGCCGTGACACACGCCGAGTACGACCGCGGCCTCGTCCGCGCCGCGCTCGAAGGCGTCGAGCCTGCCGGCGTCGCCGCGCTGATGCGCACCACCGGCACCTTCGCGCGGGCGATCGATGCGCGCCGCCAGCGTTGGGGGCACGCGCTCACCGCGCACGACGGCGTCATGCTCTCGGACGAGGCCATCGCGGCGGCGCGCGGGCGCTCCGACTTCGCGGCGGGCCGCGCGGTGTCGCCGAGCCGCATGGAGACGTACGCCACCTGCCCGTACCAGTATTTCCTGCAATATGTCCTGCGCATCCAGCCCGTCGAGGAGCCGGAGAAGGTCGAGCGCATCGACGCGCTGGAGCGCGGCAGCCTGATCCACGCGATCCTGGAGCGCTTCCTGCGCGCGGTCGGCCGCGAGGACCCGCCCGGCTCCGCGCGGCGAGAGGCGCACCTGGCGATGCTGGACGAGGCGTTCGAGGTCGAGTCCGCGGATCGCGTCGCGCGCGGCGTCACCGGCCGGCCGCTGATCTGGGAGATGGACCGCCGCCAGATCTCGGAGGATCTCGTGCGCTGGTACGATGCCGAGGTGCGCGATAGCGGGGCGCTGCTGCCCGGCGCGCAGGAGGTGCGCTTCGGTCCTGCGCACGGCGGCTACGGCGTGGAAGATCCGCTCTCCAGCGACGTGCCGCTGCGCCTCAACGTCGGCGCGCGCGAGCTGCTCTTCCAGGGGCGTATCGATCGTGTCGACTGGGACGACGGCCGGCGGATCTTCCGCGTCATCGACTATAAGACCGGCAGGCCGCGAGACAAATCGGCGTTCGATCACGGCCGGGCGCTGCAGCTGCCGGTGTACCTGCGCGCCGCCGCCGGGCTGCTCGGCATCGGCCACCTGCGCGGCGAGGCGCAGTACTTCTACGTCAGCAGCCGCGGCAACTTCGTCCGCCGCACGCTCACCGGCGAGGATCTGGAGGCGCGCGCGGCGGAGTTCGAGCAGGTGCTGGAGACCATCGCCGGCGGCGTGGACGGCGGCATGTTCGCGCCCGCGCCAGAGCCGAACTCGATCTGCAAATGGTGCGACTACCGCGCCGTCTGCGACGCCCGCATCGACGTCGTGATGCAGCGCAAGCAGGACGACCCGCGCGCCGCCGCATACCGCGCGATGGGGGAGATCAAGTGACCGCGACCTTCATCCCCGGCGACCAGCCGGTGCGCGACAGCATCCGCCTCGACATCGACGTGAACCTCTGCGTCGAGGCCGGCGCTGGCACCGGCAAGACGACGGTGCTCGTCGACCGCATCGTCGAGGTGCTGCGGCGCGGGCGCACGAAGGTGCAGAACCTAGCGGTCATCACGTTCACCGAGAAGGCGGCCGCCGAGCTGGCCGCCCGTGTCCGCGACGGTCTCGATCGCGCAGCGCAGGACCCCGCCGCGACCGCCGATGAGCGCGCCGCGATCGAAGAGGCGATCCGCGGCCTCAACCTCGCCCATATCGAGACGATCCACGCGTTCGCCGCCGGCCTCCTGCGCGAGCGCCCGGTCGAGGCGGACCTCGATCCGGGCTTCGAGGTGCTGGTGGACCTGCCGGCCCAGCTTGAGTTCGAGGAGGCGTACGACGAGTGGCTGACCGCCGCGCTCGCGGCCGAACCCCCACCGGCCGCACTGATCGACGCGCTCAACCTGGGACTCGACTTTAGCCTCGTCCGCGAGGCGGCGCACACGCTGCACGAGCAGCGCGACCTGCTGCCGCTCCCCGCATATCAGGCGGAGCCCGTCGATCTTATCCGCCTGCTCGCGGACATCGATGCGGTGCTGACGCCGGTGCGCGGTCTCAAGCCGCTGGATGGCGTAGACGACAAGGCGCACGACGCGATGGTCGCCACCTGCGACCTGCGCGACCAGTTCGAGCTGCTGCGCTCGCGGCCCGAGGTCCTCCGCCGCGCCGCCGCGACGGCCGAGTTGCCGTCGCCGCGCAACGGCAACCAGAAACACTGGCCCCACAAGCAGCACTGCATCGACGTGAAGGCAGCCGTCAACGATGCGACCGGCCTGCTGCACGGCTGCCGCGACGCCATGCGCGCCGCCGCCACCGCGCGGCTGCTTGCCTGGCTGCAGGACTTCGTCGCCTGGTATGAGGCGCGGCGCCGTGCCGCCGGCAAGGCCGACTTCCAGGACCTGCTGATCTGGGCGCGCCGGCTGGTACGCGACCGTCCCGACGTGCGCGCCTACTTCCAGGCGAAGTACCAGCGCATCTTCGTCGATGAGTTCCAGGACACCGACCCGCTGCAGGTGGAGCTGATCATCTACCTGTGCGAGGACGGCGCGACGGCCGCGGACTGGCGCGATGCCGCGCTGCGCCCCGCCAGCCTCTTCGTCGTCGGCGACCCGAAGCAGTCGATCTACCGCTTCCGCCGTGCCGACATCGCGATGTACGACGCCGTGAAGGAACGCGTCTTCGGGGGCGAAGTGCGCGCGATCACCCAGAACTTCCGCAGCCACCCGAAGATCATTGACTGGGTGAACCACGTCTTCCGCGACCTGATCGTCGAAGCGCCCGCGCGGCAGTCCCGCTACATCGACCTGGAGGCGCGCCCCGACCTGCCGGACGCCGTCGCGCAGCCCGTGCTGCGCCTGCACGGCCAGGAGTCCGGTTCGAGCGCGCCAGCTACGCGCAGGGCCGAGGCGGAGGCGTTGGCGTCGCTGATCCATAGCTCGATCGACAACGGCGAGTGGCGCGTGCGCGACGGAGACGGCGGCGTGCGGCCGGCGCGCTACCGCGACGTCGCGGTGCTGATCCCGTCGCGCACGGAGCTGCACGTCTACGAGGAGGCCTGCACGCGCGCCGGCGTGCCCTATCGCCACGAGGGCGGCCGCACGTTCTTCAAGCGCCAGGAGGTGGGCGAGCTGGTCGCCATCCTGCGCGCCATCGACGATCCGTCCGATGCCGTGGCGGCCATCGCCGCGCTGCGCTCGTCCGCCTTCGGCTGCTCCGACGAGGAGCTGCTGCTGCACAAGGCGGCCGGCGGCGGCTTCGACCACCGGCGCGTGCGTCCGGACGCCGCCGGCCCCGTCGCCGACGCGCTCCGCAGGCTCGCGGAGCTGTCCGGGCGGCGCAATGAGTGCCACGCGGCGAACCCGCTGCTCGTCGGCTCCCTGCCGGAGCTGGTGCGCGCCGTGCTCGACGAGCTGCGCCTGGTCGAGTTCGCGATGCTACAGCCGCAGGGCGACCAGGTCGCCGCGAACCTGCTGAAGATAATCGACCAGGCGCGGGCGTTCGCGGGCGCGAGCGGCGGCGGTCTGCGCGGCTTCGTGCGCTGGCTGAAGGAGAACATCGCCCGCACCACCGAGGAGACCGACGCGGCGATCAGCGAGGAGACCGACGATGTCGTGCGCATCGTCACGATCCACATGTCGAAGGGGCTGGAGTTCCCGATCGTCCTCTTCGCCAACATGAACGGCGCCCGCTACAACGGGACGAAAGTGATCGCCGACCGCACGGGCGGCGGCAGCCTGCACGTGCAGCTCGGCAAGAAGGAGGACGGCTTCCTGACGCCGGGGTACGAGGATGCCGACGTCGCCGAGCGGCTGCACGCCGACGCGGAGGACATGCGCTTGCTCTACGTCGCCGCCACGCGCGCGAAGGACCTGCTGGTGGTGCCGTTCATCACGAAGGGCGCCGTCGGCAATGCCTCGCTGAACGATCGGCTGCGCAACGCGGCGCTCGGCTACGACGTGCCGGCGATGAGCGCCGCGGACATCCCGCCGCTGGACGCCGAGGTGCCGGTCTGGCGCCGCGCGCCGCTGGAGGCGCCGGAGCGCGACACGGACCGCGTTATCGAGGAGGCGCGCGCCTGGAAAGCATGGCACGACGACGTGCTGATCGACGGCGCGTCGGCGGCGCTGCGCGTCGTCACGGCCACGTCGCTGAAGGACGACGCGACGTGGGAGCGCCCGGGCGCGGCCGATGTCGTGCGCCGCGCGCGTGCCGCCGACTTCGGCACGGCAGTGCACAGCGTGCTGGAGCGCGTCGACCTGGCGCGGCCGGACGACGTGGCGCGGCACGCCGACGCCGCGGCCCGCGAGCACGGCATGGCCGATCGCGCGGACGAGATCGCGCGCGTCGCACGCAGGGCGCTGGCGAGCGATGCGATCGCGCGGGCGCTGCGGTCGTCGCCCGTCCTGCGGGAGGTGGCGTTCGCGGTGCCGCTGCCGCTCTCCGAGTCGGGCGAGGGCGGCGTGGCGGAGGGGCGCATCGACCTGCTGTTTCAGGAGGACGGTGGCATCGTCATCGTCGATTTCAAGACGGACAACGTGACCGCGTCGGACGTGGACGCGCGCACGGAGGAGTACCGGGCGCAGGCGCTGACCTACGCCTGGGCAGCGCGCGCCGCCACGGCCTTGCCCGTGCGGGAAGTGGTCTTCCTGTACGCCCGCCCCGGCATCGAGCGCAGCATCGCCGTGGAAGCCGACTTCACCGCCGAAGCCGAATCGATGATGCGCACCGCCGCACCGGCCTGATCACCGGGTGCCCAGTCGCAGGCGCCGGGGTGTCAATGCGAAGAGAGCGCTCAAGCCGGCGGCGGGTACGCAGACCCCGCCGCCGGCTTGAGCGCTCTCTTCGTGTGGGCCGTCTACGCGACGGCTGCGCCTACTTGACGATCAGGACGCCGGTCATCTCCTTCGGGTGCACGTCGCAGACGAAGTTGTATGTGCCGGGGGTGGCGGTGAAGGTGACGACCTGCGTCTGTCCGTGCTGCAGGAAGCCTGTCTTCGTCACGCCGGCCACGTCCCAGTTGTGCAGCGCCTGGCCTTCGTTATGGACGGCCATCGTGATGGTCGTGCCCGCGGGAATGGTGACCTCCTTCGACGTGAAGTAGTTGTCCTCCAGGTCGAGCGCCATCGTCTGCGGCCCCGTTGCCGCCGGCGGCGGTGGAGGAGCTGCCGGCTCCGGTGCGGCCTGCGTCGGCCCGGCCGCGGCAGGCGCCGCCGGGACCGGCGTGCTCGTGGGCTCGACGGCAGCGGCCACGGCGGCGGTTGTCGGCGCGGCGACCTGGACGGTGGCCGCAGCCTGCGGCGCGTCGGTCGGCTGGGCCGACGGCGTGCCCACGGACGCCGACGACGATGTGCTGCACGCGGCGGCCAGGAGGGCGCCGCCAAGGATTGTCGCGAGTGGGAAGATGATTCTGCGCTGGTACATCGCCGTGCTCCTCTCGGGGGTTGCGGCGGAGGCGGCCCGGCCGCCTCCGCCCGTTTCACTGTTCCTTAGCGGGCTCGTGCCCGGACGATTCCGCCGGCGGCCACGGCCAGCGCACCGAACGCGCCGAGCGCCACCAGCCAGGTCCACGCGGTCCCGCCCTGCTCCGGGCCGGTGCCGGTGTTCGGCGCCTTCACCGGCACGGGCGCGGTGGTCGGCGCGGCAGCGGCCGTCGGCGCGGGCGCGGCTGACGCACCCGAAACGAGGTCGCTCTTCATGCCGAGGTCGTAGTGGATCAGGTCCTGTCCGCCGATCGACGACCCCACGAAGCAGGCAAGCACGTACTTGCCGGCGGGGATGGTCGCGTCGAACGCGATGGACTGGCCGGCGGGCACGTCCTCGACGTGGCCGACGATGCCGCTCAGGTAGTCGGCTTCGTCCACTTCCTTGCCGGCGCGCTTGGCGGCCAGGAACTCGTCGAGCTTCGGCTGGTCGGCCGGGAAGATGAACACTTCGTGCTCGTAGTCCTTACTGTCGTTGAAGAACTGCACGTGGACCGCGCCGGGCGATACGGTGTCGCCGGTCTGGAAGACGAAATCCGTCGCGTGGATGGTGAGCCCGCCGTTGGCGGCCTGCGCGGTGGGCGCGTGCGGCGCCGGCAGCGCAACGACCGCGGCGATGGCGGCTAGCGCGGGGATGATGAGCCGCGCTCCGATGCGGGCGCGCCCCCCGAGGGTCTCCAGGAGTCTGCGGGCCGTTGCTGATCGTTCCATGACAGTTCGTCTCCTCGTTGCTGGCCCGTCCGACGGGCACCCTTCATGGCCTTATTGTCGTGCGAAGGCGGTGCGCTGCCATCCCGCGCGGCGGGTGACGGGCAGGGTGAAAAAGGGGTGAGGCGGCGGCCGGATCGGCAGGGACGGGTGGCAGGGCCGGAGGGGCCGATCGGCAAGGTCCGGGGGCGGCGCGCTCCTAGCGGAGGATGCCCTTGCGGCGCGCGAAGGCGACGAGCTCGCCGCGGCTGTGGAGGTGCAGCTTCTGGTAGAGCCGGAGGCGGTGGGTCTTGACTGTATTCGGGCTGAGGATGAGGCGGTCGGCGATCTCCTTGTTCGTGAATCCTTCGGCGATGAGGCGCAGGACGTCGCGCTCCCGTTCCGTCAGGGGGTCGGCGCCTTCGTCTTCCCCGTTCGGCGGCTGGCTGCGGAGCGCTTCGCGCACGAGGCCCTTGGCAAGCTGCGGAGGGATGTAGACGCCGCCTTCCGCGACCGTGGCGACCGCGGACAGCAGCTCGTCCCTGCCGGCGCCCTTGAGCACGTAGCCCGACGCGCCGGCGTGCAGCGCCTCGAAGAAGAACGCCTCTTCGTCGTGCATGGTGAGGATGAGGATGCGGACGCCGGGCATCTCCTCGGTGAGGCAGCGGGCGACCTCGAGGCCGGTCATCTCGGGCATGGAGATGTCGAGCAGGGCGACGTCGGGGCGCACACGGCGGATCTCTTCGAGCGCGGCGCGGCCCGACGTGGCCTGGCCGACGACTTCGAGGTCGGGCTGGGAGCGGAGCAGCGAAACGAGGCCTTCGAGGACGACGGCGTGATCGTCTACCGCGACGATGCGCGTGCGGCGCGTGGCGCCGGGCTCCGGCGGCGGCGCGTCGCTCGTCATTCGGCGTCTCCGGTTGCGGCGTCGATGTTGGTGTCGCGGGACGGCAGCGGCAGCCGGACCTCAGCGGTGGTGCCGCCGCCCGGCGCGCTCGTTACCGTAAGCGTGCCGCCGAGGAGGGCGGCGCGCTCGTGCATGCCGGGTAGGCCGAGTCCGCGGCCGCCGGCGTCGCCGGAGCTTGCGGCGGAGGCGTCGAAGCCGTGCCCGTTGTCGCTGATCCGCATCGTCACGTCCCCATCATCGCGCGCGACCGTCACCTCGACCCGCGTGGCGCCGCTGTGGCGCGCGACGTTGTGCATCGCTTCCTGCGCGATGCGAAAGAGTACCACTTCTATTTCGGACGGCAGGCGCGCCGGCGGCCCGTCGATCGCGACGGCGATGCTCGCCGGCGCCAGGATGCGGTCCGCGACCTCCCGGAGGGCGGCCATCAGGCCGAGCTGGTCGAGCACGCCCGGCCGCAGGCCAGAGATGAGGCGGCGAAGATCGTTCATCGCTTCGTCGATCAGCTCCTGAGCGCGGGCGACGCGCTGCGCGGCGTCGGGCGAGTCGGCGGGCAGGGCGTCGGTGGAGAAGCGTACGGCGGTGAGCAGCTGACCGATCTCGTCGTGCAATTCGAACGCGAGGCGCGCCCGTTCCTCTTCCTGCGCCGTGATGACCTGGTGGAGCAGCCGCCGCACGCGCGCCTCCTGCTCGTGCAGGGCCGACGTGCGTTCGTCTACGCGGGCTTCGAGCGTGGCGCGCAGGTCTTCGAGGCTCTGGATCGTCTGCAGGAGCCGTTGCCGCATCTGTTCGAGCGCCTGCGCCATGGCGCCGATCTCGCCGCCGGCTTCCGCTTCGAGCGGGAGCTCGAGGTCGCCGCCGGCGATGCGCTGGGCCGAGCGCATGAGCCCGTGCACGGGCCGGACGAGCACGCGCGTGCCCCACAGGCTGCCGCCCCAGATGGCGAACAGCGAGAGCGTCCCGAGGAACGCCAGTCCCCAGCGCAGGTGACGCGACGGCGCGAACGCCTCGGACGCGTCGCCGCCGACGTCGACGCCCCACGGCACCTGGCGCAACATCGCTGCCGCCATCAGGTGCTGTTCGCCGGTGGTCTCGCCTGCCAGATGCAGCACGAACGGCACCGTCTTCACCTCGTCCTTCCGCGCCGCCATCGCCTCCTGGAAGAAGGCGGGGTGCTCGCCGGCGGAGAGGAACGGGAGCCCGTAGGTCGAGACGAGGACGCGCCCCTGCGCATCGAGCAGCCCCGCGTGGCCGGTGCTGCCGACCTGCACCGCCTCCGAGAGCGTGGCGAGGATCGGCTGGCTATCGAGCGCGAGGATTCCCAGGAGCACTCCCGCGGTCTGGCCGTTCCGCGTGACGCGCGTCCCCAACGCGACGGACGGGCGCCCGGTGCGCGGATCGGCGAAGGGATCGGATGCTGCGGCGGGGTCGCCGGTGGCGGCGCGTTGGGCGAATGCGACGACGACCGGGTCGAGCGTGGCGATCGGATCGGGCGCGGAAGCGACGGGCGAGCCGGTCGCATCGACGAACAGGAGGTCGCCGAGCATCGGATCCATGCCGCGGGAGGCGAGATCGAGCGCCGCCTGGTCGGCGGCGCCGCCGGACGTTGCGGAGAGCGCCTCGCCGGTCTGCCGCAGCTGCGCCTGCGCCTCGCTGATGCGGGCGTCGAGGTCGGCGGCGGTGAGCCGCGCGATCACCAGGTACTGGTGCCGGGTCTCGTTGG
>Ga0315281_10004299_pt1 | contig 20694 bp, 19 predicted proteins | sample YL17G07_0_MG_FD_204540 | JGI IMG/M metagenome (GOLD analysis project Ga0315281, IMG submission 204540) | Sediment microbial communities from Yellowstone Lake, YNP, Wyoming, USA - YL17G07_0 | ecosystem: Environmental > Aquatic > Freshwater > Lake > Sediment | place: USA: Wyoming | collected...
ACGTCCGCGTCGGAAAATCGGGCGCGCCGCAACAACCCCAGCGGGTCCGCTTCATGCGGGGGAAACGACTCATCGGTCCCGAGCACCAACCGATCGGTACGCACCCTCTGCGCGAGAAACTCCAGCGTGAGCGGGTCGTGCACGATGGTGTCGTACCAGAAACGACGCAGATATTCGGAGGGTGCCTTTGCCGCGACAGTACCGGATTGCTTTGGATCCGCCCGTTGATGCATGCAATCGAAGCGGCCGATCAGATACGGCACGCTGCCGCCGCCGTGCGACAGGATCGGGCGCAGCTTCGGGAAGCGATCCATGACGCCGGCGCCGATCAGCGAGCCGACGCACAGCGTGGTATCGAAGCCGTACTGGGCAACCTGCGAAAGCGAAAACTTGGCCGTTCGGGGCCCCGGGATCGGTGCCGTTGGATGCAGGAACACCGGAACATCTAGTTCCACCGCAGCGGCCCAATACTCATCGAGCGGCAGCTCGCCAAGATTGACCCCCTCGACATTGGTCGCAGCAACGCCGCCGACGGCGCCCAGCTGCTTCACCGCGCGCTCGAGCTCGCGCGCGGCGAGCGCCGCGTGCGGTAACGCTCCAGACGCGATCCATGAAAATGCATCCGGCCGCGTTGCGGCAAACCCGGAAAGTTTTTCGTTCAGCAGCCGATGCCAGGCGTCTCCCTTCTCCGGCGGCAACGCGTAGCCGAAGATGTCGGTCCATACCGACAGAATCTGGCGCGTCAGGCCGATGCTGTGCATCCAGGCGATTCGCTTGTCGGCTGGCTCGAGCAAGCGCTGAAAGAACGGCCGCACCTGCAAGCCGAATTCGAAGCGCAGGCATTTCTGGCAGGTCGGCTCATGCATCACGACATTGATGCCGTAACGCCCGCTGTGGCGCTCGAGTTCCTCGACTACCTGTGGTGGAACGTAATGGGCGTGAACGTCGATGGTCATCGGGATTCTCTCCGGGCGGCCCGAATGCTCGCCGCCAGTTTGTCGAGCGACAGCGGAAGCGCGGTAATTTTCACGCCGAGCGGCGATAGCGCGTTCGCGACCGCGTTCGCGACGGCGGCCCCCGCAGCAACGATCCCGCCCTCGCCCGCTCCTTTTGCACCCAGCGGATTTGACGCAGAGGGCGCTTCCTCCAGCATTATGGGAATGACCGGAGGCGCATCCGTGCTGGTCGGCATCAGGTAATCGGCAAAACTCCCAGTGATGAGTTGCCCGCTGTCGTCGTAGATCAGTTCATCCAGAAAGGCGGCGCCGATTCCCTGCACCGCGCCGCCGACCGCCTGGCCTGCGGCAAGCAGGGGATTGATGACGCGGCCAACGTCCTCAAGCGCGACGTAGGAAAGCACCTGCACCTGCGCCGTCTCCGGGTCGACCGCGACATGGGCGACATGGCTGCCGTAGCTGTAGGTACGCATCTTGATGTCGAAACGCGCCTTGATGTGCGTCGCGTCCCGTGCCTCGGCGTCGCCGTCCTTTGCCGCCTGCGCCAGCGAGCTGATTTCGAGCACCGTGCTGGCATCGTCCTTGCGCAATACCGCCCCGGCGCTGAGGCGAAGATCGGCTGCCGCAAGGCCGCTGCGCCTGGCTGCCAAAGCGATCTGCTTTTCGCGCATCGACTCCGCTGCCATTTTCACCGCGCTGCCGCCGACAACGATGGCACGACTGTGGAATGTCCCCCAGCCTTCATCGACGTAGGCGGTCGAACCGTGAAACACCTGGAACGCGGACAAGGGCAAGTCGAGTTCGTCGGCGGCGATTTGCGCGAATACGGTCTCGTGCCCCTGGCCCATCGTCGTGACGCCGGAATAGATCTCGTAGCCCCCGTCGGGCCGCGCGACGATACGCGCGCTCTCCGACGGGCCGGCACCGCTGGATTCGGTGAAGCACGCGACACCGACGCCGTGCAGCCGGCCGTCGATCGCCGCGCCATCCTTCGGCAGCGATGCGTAGCCGATTGCAGCCAGCGCCTGCCGGAAAGCGGAGTGGAAATCGCCGCCGTCATACTGGTTCGAGCCTTCCCAAGGCACCAGCTTGCCGATGTCGTACGGAATTTCGGCGGCCGATACAAGGTTCTTCTCACGCAACGCAATCGGGTCCAGGCCGAGATCGGCTGCGGCCATGTCCAGCAGGCGCTCGCGAAAAAAATTCGCCTCGTAGCGGCCGGGGCCGCGATAAGTTCCGACCGGGGTCTTGTTCGAAAACAGGGCGTACACTTCGCAGCCGTAATCGGCGATCCGGTAAGGACCGGGCAGAAACTGCGGCGCGCGCGCCAGAGCGACGCCGCCGCCGGTGCGCGCATAGGCACCCAGATCGGCCATGACGATCGCGCGCAGCCCAACGATGGTGCCATCGCGCTTCATGCCGATCTCGAGTTCGCACTCGGTCTCGCGCGCGTGGTTGGTCGCCATCAAATGTTCGCGGCGGTCCTCGATCCATTTGACGGGGCGGCGCACTTGCATGGCCGCCCAGGGAACGAGAAAATCCTCCGGATAGAACTCCCCGCGCACGCCGAAGCCGCCGCCGATGTCGGTCTCGATCAAGTCGATGGATGACTCAGACAATTCGAGCATCTTCGCAAGCAAGCGCCGGTTAAAGAACGGCACCTTGGTCGCACCCCAGACGCGCAGAACTGCGCCGTCATATTCGGCGACCATCCCGCGGGTCTCCATCGGCGCAGCGGTGTGCCGGTGGCAGCGAAAGCGCTCCTTGCGCGTGTACTCGGCTTTGGCGAATCCGCCTGCCGGATCGCCGCGCGACACGTGATAATGGCTGCCGATATTGCTGCCCACCGCTTCGTGCACCAGCGCCTTGCCCAGCATCGCCTGATCGATGCTAGTTACCGGATCCAGTGGCTCATAGTCAACGACAATGCGGTCCAGCGCATCTTCGGCGATATAGCGCGATTCGGCGACGACCAGAGCCACCGGCTCACCGACATAGCGCACCCGGTCGGCGGCAATGGGGTGTTGCAGGAAGCGCTCCAGCCCTGGCATCGGCGCCAAACGTATTGGGATCAACGGCAGCGGGCCGCCGAAATCCGAAGCGGTGAAGACCGACAGGACGCCAGGAGTTTCCCGGGCGGCCGTCGTATCGATGCCAAGAATTTTCGCGTTGGCATGCGGGCTGCGCTGCACCGCCGCATGCACCATCCGCTCCAGGCGCACGTCATCGGTAAAGCGCGCACTTCCGGTGAGAAATCGCTGGTCTTCGCCGCGTACGGTGGCGGCGCCGACCTGCTTGTCCCTCGCAAGTACACGATCGCGAGCGTTCATTTCGCGCGCCCCTCTCCGGTCGCCGTCGCGCGGCTGCGCGCGCAATCCAGGATCGCCCGCACGATAGGCTGGTAGCCGGTGCAGCGGCAGATGTTGCCGGAAATCGCGCGGCGCACCTGGTCCTCGGTCGGATTCGGATTCTCCCGCAGCAACGCAGTAGCGGTGGTAAGAATTCCGGGGGTGCAGAAGCCGCATTGCAGCGCATGGAAAGCCTGGAAGGCGCGCTGCAGATCGTTCATCTCACCCGGTGGAGCGAGGCCTTCAACCGTAGTCAGGTTCGCACCGTCGGCCTGCACCGCGAACATCAGGCAGGCGCGCACCGACTCGCCGTCCAGCAGAACGGTGCAGGCGCCGCACACTCCGTGCTCGCAGCCGATATGGGTTCCGGTGAGCCCAAGCGTCTCGCGCAGAAAATCGACCAGGGTCATGCGCGGCTCGCAGCGGCCGCGTCTTAGTTCTCCATTTACGGTGATTTCGATATCGCGTGATTCGATCATCGTGATTTCAGCGGTTCTACAGTGCCCGCCGCATTGCCTGGATAAGCGCGCGCCGGGTCAGCACCTGCGCCAGTTCCAGTCGATACTCGCTCGAGGCATGGTGATCGTTGCGCGGGGACAGCCCGGTCGAGGCCGCCGAAGCCGCGGCTTGAATAGCATCGCTGGTGCCGCAGGTGCCGATCAAGGCCCGTTCTGCGGCCGCCAGCCTGACCGGAGCATCTTTCACGCCGAAAGCGACGATACGGCTGTCGCTGATGCTGCCGGCCTCGTCGCGATCGAGCGTTGCGGCGATGCCACAGATCGCAAAATCCCCGTGCCTGCGGGCGACTTCGAGAAAACCGTGTGCCCTGCCGGCGGGCCACTTGGGAAAACGTATCTCGACCAGCAGTTCGTCGGCGGCAAGCGCCGTTTCGAACATTCCCTTGAAAAAATCGGCTGCGGCGATCTCGCGCCGCCCGCGTTGGCTCTGCGCGACAAGGATTGCATCGCAGGCGACGCCTATCGCCGGCAGTTCCGCCGCCGGATCGGCGTGCGCCAGGCTGCCGCCTATCGTGCCCCGGTTGCGGATCTGCACGTGCGCAATCCAGGGCATGGCTGCGGCCAACAGAGGATTGGCGAGTGCGACAACATTGCTTCGTTCCACCATGCGCTGGCGAGTGAGCGCGCCGATCGCCAGTTGTCCCGATTCCAGCCGCCGAATGCCGGACAAGGATGCGATGCGATTTAGATCGATCAGCCAGGACGGCGACGCCAGCCGCAAGGCAAGCACCGGGACCAGGCTTTGGCCGCCAGCGAGAATTTTGGCGTCGTTCCCGTGCCTGACCAGCAGCGCGAGCGCCTGATCAAGCGTTTCGGGTGCGACGTGGTCAAAAGCTGCGGGTTTCATCCTGCCAGCGAGCCCGGCAGTTGACGTCCCAGGAGCAGGCGATGCAGGCGCAACGGCGTCACTGGCAGCCGCGACACCGCGCCGGGCTGGCCCAGCGCCTCATCCAACGCCGCCGCAATCGCGGCGCCGGCGGCGTTGATGCCGCCTTCGCCTGCGCCCTTCACTCCGAGCGGATTGCCCGGACTCGGCGCATCTTCGGTAACCAGCATTTCGATCGTCGGAACTTCCGCAAGCGTCGGCATCAGATAATCTGCAAAGGTCGTTGCCAGCGGTTGTCCTGCCTCGTCGTAGACGAATTCCTCGTAAAGCGCTCCGCCGATGCCCTGCACCGCGCCACCGGCGAACTGGCCCTCCACCAGCATCGGGTTGACCGCCCGGCCGATGTCGCAGGCGACGATGTAACGCTCAACCTTGATCCCGCAGGTGTCTTCATCGACACGCACCACTGCGGCATGAATGCCGTAGGGATAGGCCATGTGATCGGCGCGGAACCAGCCCTCGGCGCTGAGGGCGGTGCCTGATCGCGCATCGACCGGCAATGCATTCAGCTTGCCGCGCAATGCCTCGGCCGCAGCCTTCACCGCGCAACCGGTCATCACCGTGACCCGCGACGCGAAGGCACCCATGCCGTAATCGATGCGATCGGTGCGCCCGTGCACCACGCGGATCCGTTCAATCGCAATATCCAGGGTTTCGGCGCAGATCTGCGCCATCACCGTCTCGACGCCCTGCCCGACAGACGCGGCGCCGGTGACCACTTCCACGATGCCGTCGGCGTCGATCGAAATCACCGCCTTGTCTGCCGGACCGAGCCCGCTCTTCTCGACGAAAAACGCCAGGCCCAGACCGACCTTCTCGCCGGCGGCGCGGCGTGCGGTCAGTTCCGCCTTGAGCTGATCGTATCTCAGGTAGCCGAGCAACTTTTCGAGCAGCAGCACATAGTCGCCCGAGTCATACACCACCCGGGTGCCCAGCGTGTCGACGCAGCGATCGAACGGCATGCTCGTCTTCGGGATCAGGTTGACTCTGCGAACATCGATCGGATCGCGCCCCAGCTTGCGGGCAATGGCATCCAGCAAGCGCTCGCGCGCGAAACTGCTTTCGAAGCGGCCGGGCGCGCGATAGGTACCGGCAGGGGTCTTGTTGGTCAGGCGCACGTGTGCGGTCGCCCGGTACGCCGGAACGACATAGGGGCCCGGCAGCATCGCGGCTGCGAGATCCGCCACGGTGACGCCATGGGTACGGATGTAGCCGCCCTGATCGGCGTAGATATCGTCCTCCAGAGCGAGGATGTAGCCGCGCTCGTCCACCGCCGCGCGCAACCGATGCACCTGGTCGCGCGAGTGATTCGCCGCGAGCAGGTGCTCATGCCGGTCCTCGACCCATTTCACCGGGCGCTTCAGGCGCAGCGCCGCCTGGCACGCCAGCACATCCTCGGGATAGAGTTCGCCGCGAACGCCGAAACCGCCGCCGACATGTCCCTGTATCAGGTGCACCATGTCGTTCGGCATGTCGAGCATGCGCGCCACCTGATCGCGGTTGTAATGCGGCACCTTGGCCGCGCCCTGCATGCGAAGGATGCCGCTTGCCGGATCAAATTCGGCCAGCGCGCCGCGCGTCTCCAGCGGCACCGCACTATGGCGGCCAACCGCGACTTCCAGTTCCACCACTGCGTACGCCTTCCGATGGGCGGCTTCGAGATCGCCATAGGCCTTGGTGAGTACCGCGGCTTCCGTGCTCAGGCCTGGCCGCGTCCCGGGCATGAATTCACCCGGATCGGACAGCGCCGACACGCACGCCGGCAGCTCCTCGATCGCGCACACCACGAGCTCCGCCGCATCCTCGGCAACGTACGCGTCTTCGGCGAACACCGCCGCGACCGGATCCCCGACATAGCGCACGTAGTCCCTTGCCAGCACGGTTTGCCGGTACGGCTCCAACCCGCCCACCCTGGTAAGGCGAATGTCTATCGGCGGAATTTCCCTGACGTCGTCGAATGTCCAGATCGCGACAACACCGGACAGGCGGCGCGCCTCGGTCGTGTCTATGGAGACGATGCGCCCGAACGCGACCTGGGAACGCACCATGCGCATGTGCAGCTGCTGCCGCGCGCTGAGGTCGGCCACAAAACGCCCGCGGCCGGTGAGTAGCACCCGGTCTTCCAGGCGCTTGTGCGAGACGCCGATGTATTTCATTGCTGCGCGCATCGCATGGTCGCAGGGTGCACGGGGCGGCTCAGGCCGACCTCTTCGTGTCAGGTACCGGATCCAGCCTCATCTGCGCATCGGCGGCGAGCATCAGGGAAAGCGCTGTCTTGGGGTTCATGGTTCCACTCGCTTCCCCGAAGATCCAAGCAGCGCCCGCTGCAGCGCCTGGCGCGTCGTGGTATCGGGGGACGGGCGCAAATTGGGTGCGGGTTGGCGTACTCTAAGGTCCGCGCTCGAACGCGTCAACGCGGGAGCGGATCGATTTCGTATACCTTGTGACAATGGTAGTCCACGATCTCGACGCCCACGGCGCCACGTCCGGACCAGCAGCCGCGACCGTCAAACCGCCAGCAGGGCCTTGACACCGTCCTTGTCCATATCGGCGCCGGCGCCCTGCTTGAGGATCTCGCCGCGCTCCATGACGATGTACTGGTCGGCCAGCGAGCGGGCGAAGTCGTAGTACTGCTCCACCAGCAGGATCGCCATGTCGCCGCTGGCGGCGAGCGCGCGGATGGCGCGCTCGATGTCCTTGATGATCGAAGGCTGGATGCCCTCGGTGGGCTCGTCCAGGATCAGCAGCTTCGGGCCCATCGCCAGCGCGCGCCCGATGGCGAGTTGCTGCTGCTGGCCGCCCGAGAGGTCGCCGCCGCGCCGCCGCAGCATCTGGCCCAACACCGGGAACATTTCGAAAATGCGCGGCGGAATGCGCTCGCCGCGCGGGCGCGTCGCCAGGCCCATCTCCAGGTTTTCCGCCACGGTGAGGCGCGCGAAGATCTCGCGGCCCTGCGGCACATAGCCGATCCCGGCGCGCACGCGCTCGTAGGGTTTCGCCTGGGTAATGTTTTTTCCAAAAATAGTCACTTCCCCCGTTCTGGCTGGAATCAGCCCCATCAGCGTCTTGAGCAAAGTGGACTTGCCGACGCCGTTGCGGCCGAGCAATACGGTGACCTTGCCGGGGGGAATCTCAAAGGACAGATCGCGCAGGATGTGCGAGCCGCCGTAATACTGGTTAAGGTAGTTTACCGATAGCATTTTTTGAATTGATTCAAAAATAAAATCCTACCTGCCTAAATAAACCTCAATGACCTTGGGGTCGTTCTGCACCTGGCTCATCGAGCCCTCGGCGAGCACGCTGCCCTCGTGCAGCACCGTGATCTTGCGCGCGATTTTCTCGATGAAGGCCATGTCGTGCTCGACCACCACCAGCGAATGCTTGCCGGCGAGCGACAGGAACAGCTCGCCGGTGCGCTCCGTCTCCTCGTCGCTCATGCCCGCCACCGGCTCGTCCAGCAGCAGCAGCCGCGGTTCCTGCATCAGCAGCATGCCGATTTCCAGCCATTGCTTCTGGCCATGGGATAGCAGACCTGCGACGCGATCAGCGCTGTCGTTCAATCGAATTTGCTTCAGCGTTTCTGCGATTGAATCCTTTTCACTTGAAGACAAGACAGAAAAAAGAGTCTTGCGCACCCGCTTGTCCGCCTTCATCGACAATTCCAGGTTCTCGAACACGTTGTGGTACTCGAAGATGGTCGGCCGCTGAAATTTGCGGCCGATGCCGGCGTGGGCGATCTGCGCCTCGGAGAGCCGCGCCAGGTCGATGGTCTGGCCGAAGAACGCGCTGCCTTCGTCGGCGCGCGTCTTGCCGGTGATCACGTCCATCATGGTGGTTTTGCCGGCGCCGTTCGGGCCGATCACGCAGCGCAGCTCGCCGACGTCGATCGACAACGACAGCTTGTTCAGCGCCTTGAAGCCATCAAAGGACACCGAGATGTCCTCCAGGTAGAGCACCACGCCGTGCGTGGCGTCCAGGTCCCCGGTGGCGATGTGCCCGAAACCGCCGCCCTCGTTCACCGCGGCCGCGTTGTTCGTCATTTCTTCTTCCTCAGCAGGCCCATGACCCCTTGCGGCAGGAACAGGGTCACGAGGATGAAGATCAGGCCCAGCGCGTAGAGCCAGTACTCCGGGAAGGCCTGGGTGAAGAAGCTCTTGGCGTAATTCACCAAGCCGGCGCCGAGGATCGCGCCGGTGAGCGTGCCGCGGCCGCCGACCGCGACCCAGATTGCGATCTCGATGGAATTCGCGGGCGACATTTCGCTCGGATTGATGATGCCGACCTGGGGCACGTAGAGCGCCCCGGCGATGCCGCAGATCACCGCCGAGAGCGTGAAAATGGCGAGCTTGTAGTGCACCGTGTTGTAGCCGCAGAAGGCGGCGCGCGTCTCGGCGTCGCGGATCGCGGTCAGCACGCGGCCGAACTTGGACGCTACTATCCAACGAGCCAGAAGAAGGGTTGCAATTAGGGTAAAAGCTGTAGAAGTAAAAAGCATCATCCGCGTTTCCGGCGTGGTGATCGGCAGCCCGAGGATGCTCTTGAAGTCGGTGAAGCCGTTGTTGCCGCCGAAGCCGGTGGCGTTGCGGAAAAACAGCAGCATCGCGGCGAAGGTCAGCGCCTGGGTGATGATCGAGAAGTACACGCCCTTGACACGCGAGCGGAAGGCGAAGAAACCGAACACCAGCGCGAGCAGCCCCGGCACGAACACGACCAACAACAGTGCCCACCAGAACTGATCGGTGTTCCACCATTGCCAGGGGAATTCTTTCCAGTCGAGGAACACCATGAAATCGGGCAAGTCCGACTGGTACTGGCCCGCGCGCCCGATCTGGCGCATCAGGTACATGCCCATGCCATAGCCGCCGAGGGCGAAGAACAATCCGTGTCCGAGCGACAGGATCCCGGTGTAGCCCCACACCAGATCCATCGCGATCGCCACGATGGCATAGCACATGATTTTCCCGATCAAGGTCACCCAGTACTGCGAAACATGGAAAGGACTGTCCTGAGATATCGCGAGGCTCAAGATCGGAAAAATTACAAATGCAATGAAGGATGAAAGGCAAATGAAAAGCCAAGCCTTCGTTCCGTAGAGATTTTTCACGCTTCCACCGCCCTGCCCTTGACCGCGAACAGGCCCTGCGGCCGGCGCTGGATGAAGAAGATGATGAAGACGAGCACCACGATCTTGGCGATCACCGCGCCGGACACCGCTTCGAGGAACTTGTTGGCGAAGCCCAGCGTCAGCGCCGCGTAGACGGTGCCCGCGAGCTGGCCGACGCCGCCGAATACCACCACCATGAACGAATCCACGATGTAGCCCTGGCCGAGGTCGGGACCGACGTTGCCGATCTGCGACAGCGCGCAGCCGGCCAGCCCGGCGATGCCCGATCCAAGCCCGAAGGCCCACATGTCCACGCGCCCGGTATGCACGCCGACGCAGGAGGCCATCTCGCGGTTCTGCGTCACGCCGCGCACGAAGAGCCCTAACCGCGTTCTAGTGAGAAGCAACCACATGGAAATCAAAACTGAAATAGCAAAGGCAATTATTACCAGGCGACTCCAGGGCAGCACCACGCCGGCGAAGGCCTGGATGCCGCCGGACATGAACGCGGGATTCTCCACCTGCACGTTGGCCGCGCCGAAGACGGTGCGCACCGACTGGATCAGCATCAGGCTGATGCCCCAGGTCGCGAGCAGCGTCTCCAGCGGCCGGCCGTAAAGCCAGCGGATCACCACGCGCTCGAGGACCATGCCCACGGCCGCGGCGGTGATGAACGATGCCGGCACGGCCACCAGCAGATACCAGTCAAAAAAATACGTTTTTCTGAAAAAAATCTGCACGACATAGGTCGTATAGGCGCCGATCATGATCAGTTCGCCGTGCGCCATATTGATGACGCCCATCAGGCCGTAGGTAATGGCGAGGCCGAGCGCCGCCAGCAGCAGGATCGAGCCCAGCGACACTCCCGCGAACAGCAGCCCGGCGCGCTCGCCCCAGGCGAGCTTGCCCTGCACTTCACGCAGGCCTTTCTGGGCAGCGATGCGGAATTCGTCATCCGCATCGGTGGCGGCTTCCGCGAGCAACGTGCGGCTGTTCGGGCTGTTCGATTCACCCAGCCGCCGGATCGCTGCAAGGCGCGTTTCCCTGTCCCCGCTCTTCATCTCCATCGATGACGCCGTGAGTTCGAGCAGCGGCCTGATGTCGGAATCGGTCTCTTTCTCCAGCGCTTTCTTCACCAGCGGCAGCATCGCCGCATCCGCGCCGCCGGCGAGCGCCTTCGCCGCCTCGAGGCGCGTGCTGCGTTCCGGGGAGAGCAACTTGAAAGCCGCCAGCGCGCCCTCGATCTCGCGCCGCAGCCGGTTGTTGGCGACCACATCCTCGCGGCCCTCGGGCAGCGGACTCACCGCCTCGCCGCTGATGGCGTCGGTCCCCTGTCCGCCCTTGACGATCAGGATCCGCTTGCCCGCGCTCTGGACGTCGCCCGCGGAGACTGCCTCCAGCAGCGCCGCGGCGCGCGGATCGCCTTCGGCGAGCAGCGCCGCAATCGCGGCGCTGCGCTCATCGGCGTCGCCAAGCGCGAGCTTCTCGACCGCCACCCTGTCGATCGCCTGCGCGGGACCGGCCGGGTTGGCCAATCCGCACAGGAGCAACAGGAATAAGAGGCTTCTCATACGTAAAGAGGGCCGGCGAACCGGCCCTCCTTTTCTATCACATTACCTTGGGACTATTTCTTCTTCATTTCCGCCATCAGCGCGGGCTCGTCCTTCTTCTTGTCGTTGCCCGCGATGAACGGGCTCCAGGGCTGGGCCTTGACCGGCCCCTTGGTCTTCCAGACCACGTTGAACTGGCCGTCGGCCTTGATTTCTCCGATGAATACCGCCTTGTGCAGGTGGTGGTTCTTCGCGTCCATCGTGGAAGTGATTCCCGAGGGCGCCGTGAAGGTCTGCCCGCCCATCGCCGCGCTCACCTTGGCGACGTCGAAGCTCTTCGCCTTCTCCACCGCCTGCTTCCACATGTAGATGCCGATGTACGTCGCTTCCATCGGATCGTTGGTTAGCGGCTTGTCCTTGTGGCCGGCGATGTTCTTCGCCTTGGCGTAGGCCGCCCACTTCTTGGTGAACTCGTCGTTCGCCGGCGCCTTGATCGACATGAAGTAGTTCCACGCCGCGAGATGGCCGACCAGCGGCTTGGTGTCCACGCCGCGCAGTTCTTCTTCACCCACCGAGAACGCCACCACCGGCACATCGGTCGCCTTCAGGCCCTGGTTGCCCAGTTCCTTGTAGAACGGCACGTTGGAGTCGCCGTTGATGGTCGAGACCACCGCGGTCTTCTTGCCTTCGGAGGCGAACTTCTTGATCTTGGCGATGATGGTCTGATAGTCGGAGTGCCCGAACGGCGTGTACTCCTCCATGATGTCGGCATCAGCGACGCCCTTGGACTTCAGGAACGCGCGCAGGATCTTGTTGGTGGTACGCGGATACACGTAGTCGGTTCCAAGGAGCACCCAGCGCTTGGCCGTGCCGCCGTCCTTCGACATCAGGTATTCCACCGCCGGGATCGCCTGCTGGTTGGGCGCGGCGCCGGTGTAGAACACGTTCTTCGAGATTTCCTCGCCTTCGTACTGCACCGGGTAGAAGAGCAGGCTGTTCAGTTCTTCGAACACCGGCAACACCGACTTGCGCGACACCGAGGTCCAGCAGCCGAAGGTGACGGCAACCTTTTCCTGCGTGATCAGCTGGCGCGCCTTCTCGGCGAAGAGCGGCCAGTTGGAGGCCGGATCGACCACCACGGGCTCGATCTTCATGCCCATGACGCCGCCCTTGGCGTTGATCTCTTCCACCGCCATCAGCACGGTGTCCTTGAGGACCGTTTCGCTGATCGCCATCGTGCCCGACAGCGAGTGCAGCACGCCGACCTTGACTGTCTTTTGTTGCGCGTAGAGGCTGGTGGAACCAAAGCCGATGGCGGCAATGGCTGCCGACAGGGCCAACTGCTTAACAAACATGCGACGTTTCATGGACTCTCCCGTATGCGTGATTGAGCGAAGCTGGGAAAGACAATGCAACGACCATGCCTACCATCTTAGTTTATGATTTAAAAAGATATTTTTTAAAAAGGAAAAGGCAACATCCTCCCCATGCACTATGCCAGTGCGTCTTAGCATCAGCTTGCACCATTACGTTGCGGAGCCGGCGATGGCCTTGCGCTCCTTCACCATGAAGTCCCGCGCCTTGCGAAAACGCGCCACGGTGCGCGCGATTACTGGCTCGCCCTCTTTAATTGCGGCAACGCTCGCGCGCTGCGCGAATACGGGAGCGCAGGAGCTGTAATAAAATGATTCTTATAACAAAAAGCTGAAGTCTGGGGAGAATGCATGTCGGGCGGACACGGGCACGTCGACCATCACGGCGGCAACAAGGGCGTCGCGCTGCTGATTTCGGTGCTGGCGCTGGTGCTCGCGTTCTCCGAGACGCTCGGCAAGTCGGCGCAGACCGAAGCGATGAGTTACAACATCCAGGCTTCCAACCTGTGGGCCTTCTTCCAGGCGAAGACCATCCGCCAGACGACCATGCGCACCGCGGCAGACCAGCTTGCGGCAACGGTCGACACCGAAAAATCGAAGAAACAAATTGAGGCCTGGAAAAAAACCGCGGAACGTTACGAGGACGAACCCGAAACGCGCGAAGGCCGCAAGCAGCTCGCGGAGCGGGCGAAAAACGCGGAACGCAAGCGCGACAAGGCCTTCGCCGCGTACCACCACTACGAACTTTCTTCAGCCGCGGTGCAGATCGCGATCGTCCTCGCCTCGGCCTCCATCATCACGGCCATCGGGGCGCTGTTCTGGGCCGCGGGGGCACTGGGCCTGCTCGGCGTCGCGTTCTGCGTGATCGGGTTCTGGTTCCCGGCCGCGGTTCACCTTTTCTAGCTACGCCGCTTTCGCGAAAGACCGGAACGCCGCAATCGCGCGATCGATGCCGGCTGCGTCCACGTCCAGATGCGTGACGAGCCGCATGCGCGGGCCCGGCAGCGCGAGGATTCTTGCCCGTTCGAGCATTTCCCTCAATGAAGGAATTCTTCCGGGAGGAATACGGACAAAAACCATGTTGGTGTACGGCCCTTCGACCTCGTAGCCGGAATCCCGCAGGCCCTGTGCCAGGCGCTGCGCGTTGGCGTGATCCTCGGCCAGCCGCTCGATATTGTTCTCCAGCGCATACAGCCCCGCCGCGGCGATCACGCCCGACTGCCGCATCGCCCCGCCAAGGATTTTTCTTGCGCGCCGTGCTTTTTTTGTCAAATCCTTGTTGCCCAGCAGCAGCGTTCCAGCGGGCGCCCCGAGGCCTTTCGAAAGACAAACGGAAACCGAATCGAATCCCCGGCACAGCTCCTTCGCCTGCGTGCCGAGCTTCACCGCCGCATTGAAAATGCGCGCGCCATCCAGGTGCGTCGCGAGACCTTTCCTTTGCGCCAGTTGCAGAGCATTTTCGAGGTAGGAGCGCGCAATGGCCTTGCCGCCGATCGTGTTCTCGAGCGCCAGCAGCCGCGTGCACGCGAAATGCGGATCGTCGGGCTTGATCGCCGCTTCCACTTCGGCCAGGTCGAGCGTGCCGTCGGGCCGGTTAGCGAGCGGCTGCGGCTGGATCGAGCCCAGCACCGCGCCGCCGCCGGCCTCGAAGCGGTAGGTGTGCGCCTCCTGCCCGACCAGGTACTCGTCGCCCCGCCCGCAATGGCTCATCAGCGCGGCAAGATTGGATTGGGTGCCCGAGGGGAAGAACAGCGCCTCCTCGAAGCCGAACAGTTCCGCCGCCCGCGCCTGCAGCCGGTTGACGGTCGGATCGTCGCCGAACACGTCGTCCCCGAGCTCGGCGTCCGCCATCGCGCGGCGCATGCCCGCCGAGGGTCGCGTAACGGTATCCGATCGAAGATCGACGATCATGGTTTTTCCTTTTCCTGCAGGCGTTTCGCGAAAGACTCCAGATCTCGATCGAGCTTGAGCTGGAAGGCGCCGGCAGGCGGACTGATGGCTGCAGTTTCTCCGTTATTCGAAGTCCCGTAAAAAAAGAAAACAGAAAAAATTCCGCCAGCTACCACTGCAGCAATCGCCAGCCAGCGCATTTTTCCCGATGACTCGTGCTGCGCGCCGTGTTCCTCGGCCCTGGCGCGCGCTGCCGCGCGCAATCTGGCGCGCTCCTCCGCGCGCTTGCGTTCCTTCGCCTCGCGCGCGGCCCGGGACTCGGCTTGCCTGCGCTCGATCGCCAACCGGGCGGCCTCCGTGTCCACAGCGGCACGGCTTTCCGCGGCCAGCCTGGCGGCCGTTTCCGAGGTTTCCCGCTCGCGCGCGCGATTCAGCGCATCGGTCTCCGCCGCCGCTCGCGCCCGCGCTTCCATCAGCGCTTTGCCGGCTCGTGCTTCACGCTCGTGCGCCGCCGCCAGCGCCTTCGGGTCCGCGGCTGGCGGCGCAGGGGCCTCGTCGCGTGCTCGCCCCGCGATTTCGTCCTTTTCGCGCGCAACGAGCGCTGCGTTCGCCTCGGCTTCGAGTTGCTTGCGCTCGGCGACGATGCGCTGGCGCTGCGCCTCCGCCTGCTTAAGCTGTTCAAGGATCTTGCTCATTTCTTCGCCGCCGCGACGCTGCTGGCCGCCACCGTGGCCGGATTCTTCTTCCGCGCCTGTGCGGGGTCCGCCGCTTGCCTGAAATCCAGGTTGATGATGTCGCCCAGCGCGTCGCCAATGGCGGCACGCACCTTGCGCATCGCGGGCAGCGCTTTCTTGAATGCCTCGGTGATCGCCGGGTCGTAGCGCGTACCGGCGTTGCGCAGAATCTCCTGCGCCGCCTGCTCGATGGTCAGCGGCTCGTGGTGGAACTGCGTGGTGGTCATTGCTTCGAACGCATCGATCACCGCGACTAGGCGGCCAGGCCATGGAATGGCATCGCCCTTCAGCCCTTTTGGGTACCCGGTGCCATCCCAACGCTCGTGGTGCGTGAGCGCGATGACGCGCGCAAGGTTGAGCAGCGGATCTTCGTGCTGGCCGATGATCGCGGCGCCGTATTCCGGATGCCGCTTCACGCGCTCCCAGTCGGGCGCGCTCAACTCCCCGCTGCGACGCAGAATCTCGGCCGGCACCGCGAGCTTGCCGATGTCGTGCATCGGCGTGGCTTTCTCCAGCATCTCGCAGGCCGCCGGCCTGGCGCCCGCCGCCTGCGCAACCAGCTTCGCGTAGAGCCCCATGCGCTGGAAGCGCTTGCCGGCCGCGGCGCTCTCGTGGCATTCCAGCGCGCGCCCCAGGCAGCGGATCAGTTCCAGGTGCGCGGCTTCGAGCTTCGCGGTGCGCTCGCGCACCAGGCGCTCGAGCTCGGCGCGGCGGTTGGCGAGCGCGAGGTGGGTGCGCACCCGCGCCTTGAGGACCGCCACGTTGATCGGCTTGGCGACGTAATCGACCGCGCCCAGCGTCAAACCCTGCATTTCGTCCTTCGACTCGCCCTTGCCGGTGAGAAAGATCACCGGGATCGCGGCGGTCGCGGGATTTTCCTTCAGCGCCTTGCAGACCTCGAAACCGCTCATGCCGGGCATCTCGACATCGAGCAGCACCAGGTCGGGGAGCGGAGTGGTGGCGGCGGCCAGCAGTGCCGCGGCGCCGCCTGACGCGGTCTTCACCTCGTAATCGGCCGCCAGCACTTTCGCCATCAGCGCGAGCAGCTCGCGCGCGTCGTCCACTGCGAGGATCAGTGGCTTTTTCATGACGGTGAATATAACCCCTTGCGCGCCGCGAGCCGCGCGGCCACGGCAGCCAGCTGCTCGAGCGCCGGCGCCTCCACGCCGGCCGCGCGCGCGAATGCGCAGGGCATTGCCAGCATTGCCTCGATTTCCATCGGCCGGCCGAGCTCGTAGTCCTGCAGCATCGAGGGCTTGTGGCGGTTCGCGCCCCCGGTCTGCCGGCCGCCGGGGCGCTTGGGCAGGTCCTCCAGCGATACGCCGTGCCCGGCCGCGGCGAGCTTCGCGGCAATGTGCCCTCCGACTGCCCCCGCGCCGAATATGCAGATGCGCATTTGCAAGCGATTTTACCTTTGGTGTAATATCGCCCCGCTGGATTCCTCAATGAGTTCCCGCTGGTCAATGAAACAAACCCTGCGCTAATCTCTCTTGGTGGTACCGGCAAGGTGGGCTTAAGCCCAAATCTCCAAATATATATTTGAAAGGCTACAGACATGGCAACCGGAACCGTCAAGTGGTTTAACGATGCGAAAGGCTTTGGCTTCATTACCCCCGATGGTGGCGGCAAGGACGTGTTCGCGCACTTCTCCGCGATCCAGGGTTCGGGCTTCAAGAGCCTGAAGGAAAACCAGAAGGTTACCTTCGACATCACCACGGGGCCGAAAGGCGACCAGGCAACGAACATCAAGCCGCTCTGATCCAGCGCTTGCAGCAGTAACAAGAGGCCCGGGGGACCGGGCCTTTTTGTTTTTTGCGCAGCCGTTTTTTCACCTCCCCTCATGCTTCATCCCGACTGGCTCTGGATTCCCGTCACCCTCTGGGCGGCGTTCGCACAAACCCTGCGCAATGCAGCCCAGCGCTGGCTCACGGCAGAACTCGGCACGCTGGGCGCGACGCTGGTGCGCTTCCTCTACGGCCTGCCGTTCGCGATCCTTTGGTTCTGGCTGGTTCTCGAGTTCACCGGTGAGGCGCTGCCGCGGCCCGGCCCCGGCTTCATCGGCTGGGTGGCGCTGGGCGCGCTGTCGCAGATCGCCGCCACCGCGCTGCTGCTGCGCACCATGCAAGAGCGCAACTTCGCGCTCGGCGTCGCCTATTCGAAAACCGAAGTTGTCCAGGTCGCCTTTTTCGCTTTCATCGCGCTGGGCGACCGGCTCAATCTCGCCGCGCTGTTCGCGATTGCCTGCGCCACGCTCGGCGTGCTGCTGCTCTCGCCGGCCGACAAGGAACGGCCCCTGCGCGCGCTGCTCGCGGGCTGGACCGGCAAGCCGGCGCTGCTCGGTCTCGCCTCGGGCACCGCGTTCGCTTTGTCTGCGGTCGGCTACCGCGGCGCCGCGCTCGCCTTCGACAACGTGTCCTACCTCACCGCAGCCGCGGTCACCCTTGTCGCCGCGCTCGCGCTGCAAACAATGGCGCTCGGCGGATGGCTGCTGGCACGCTCGCCGCAGGTCGTCGCGGGCGTGCTACGCGCATGGCGGCCGTCGCTCTTTGCCGGCTTCATGGGCGCTGCCGCGTCCGCCGGCTGGTTCACCGCGCTCGCCATCGAAGCCGCGGCGAACGTGCGCACGCTCGGCCTGGTGGAACTGATCTTTTCCTATGTGGTTTCGCTGAAGCTGTTCCGCGAGCGCCTGAGTGCAATGGAACTCGGCGGCATGGCGCTGATCTCCCTGGGCATCGCCGTCATCACCGCCGGCGGATGAAAACGCCCCGGTGCGCATTCGCGTCCGGGGCGTTTTGTATTGCTAAGGCATGTCCGGCTGACTAGCCGGCGATGCTCCTTGCGGTACGAGTTGATCCGGAGCACTGCCCGCCGGTACTGCCTTGGTGGTCTCTCACTGGATCACCTCCTTTCGTGGTTGGGAGCATCAAGTGTAGCAAAAGGAATAAATTCGTTTTTCCGCTGTAAACTTAAATGGAACATCCCCTGGGAGGAGAAAATCATGCGACGCACAATATTCGCCATCGCCGCACTTTGCTTGGCTCTGCCGGTTCTGGCGCAAGCACCCGCACCGGCGCGGCCGCAGATCCAGACCACGAAGGTGGGCGGAACGGACGGCGTCTACATCTTCCGCAACGGCTTCCACCAGTCGATGTTCATCGTCACCAATGACGGCGTCATCGCCACCGACCCGATCGGGTACGGCCGTCCGACGGGCGGCGCCGACTACGTCGCGGAAATCCGCAAGGTCACCAGCCAGCCCATCAAGTACCTGATCTACAGCCACCACCACTACGACCATATCGCGGGCGGCAAGGCGTTCAAGGACGCGGGCGCGACCATCCTCGCGCACAAGCAGGCCAAGGTCCGCCTCGAAGCGCTGAAGGACCCGTTCACTCCGCTGCCCGACGAGACCATCGGCGACGACGGAACGGTGATCCGGCTGGGCGGCACCATCCTCGAGCTGTCCTACGTCGGCCGGAACCACTCCGACAGCACGCTCGTCTTCCGCCTGCCGGTGGAACGACTGCTGTTCGTGGTGGACACCCTGCCGGTCGGCGCCTTCCCCGGCCTCGGCATGATCGATTTCTACCCGCTGGAAGCCGAGGAATCCATCAAGACGATCCTCGCCATGGAGTGGGATCGCCTGATTCCGGGCCACCCCGGGCCGGGCGATCGCCTCGGCACGAAGAAGGACGTGCAGGAGCAGCTTGCGATTCAGCAGGACGCCTCCGAGGCGGTGAAAGTCGCGGCGCGCGAAGGCAAATGCTGGCAACCGGTCGAGCGCGAGATGAAGCTGCCGAAGTACGAAAACATGCCCAACTACGCAAACGGCCTGCCGTACGTGCTGCGCCGCTATTGCGCACTGTGGGGGCGCGGCACCTAGCCGGGACTATTTCTTCTCGGGTACGGGTGCGGGTGCGGGTACGGGTGCGGGTGCGGGCTTGGCCGCGGGTTTGGCGGCGGGCTTGGCCGTTTCGGCTTTCGCCTGATCGCTGAGCAGGAAACGCCAGATCAGGAACAGAGCGATCAGGATGAAGCCGTAAGCCTGCCCGCCGGCGCCCGCCGGCAGGCTCTCGATCTGGCCCGCAACCGTCGCGACTTCGGCGTCAGTGAGCGCGGCGACGCGCGCTTTGGCCGCCTGCGGCGGGAGTCCGAGCGCTTGCAACTGGCCCGCCACCTCGCCGCGGTTGATGAAACCGGCGAGCGTGGCGCGTGCGGCCTGCGCCGCGGCAACGGCCCGGTCGGTGCCGATCACGCCGGCGCGAGCCTGCAACGGCAGGACAATCAAGCTGGCGATCAGGACGCGGCAGACAAAATGGGCAAACGCTGAATTCATTGAAATCCCTTTGTTGGCTCGACGCAATCTAGTCCCCTGCCAGCACGCGCGTCAAGCCGGCGCCGCTGCGAGGCCGCCGCCAGTTTCCCTCACAGGCGGCGGGCGGTCATCCATCAGCCATTGCAGGGTGAAGGCGGAAAAGCCGATGACGATCAGTGCGCCCCAGCCGTAGTTGTAGTTGCCGGTCCACGCGAACACCAGGCCCCCCATCCAGGCGCCGAAGAACGAGCCCAACTGATGGCTGAAGAACACCACGCCGTAGAGCGTGCCGAAATGCTCCAGGCCGAACACGCGGCTGAGGATGCCGGTGACGAGCGGCGACACTCCCAGCCACAGCAGGCCCATCGCGGAAGCGAACACTAGCGTCGTGGTTGCGCTGATCGGCATCAACAGGAACGCGATGATGAAGAGGGTTCGCAGCAGGTAGATCAGCGCAAGCAGGTGCTTCTGGCTGTAGCGCGCGCCCAGCAGGCCGAAGCCGTAAGTACCGACGGTGTTGAACAGGCCGATCAAGCCCAGCGCCGTCGCGCTCACGCCCGGCGCCACGCCGCACAATTGCAGGTACGCCGGCAGGTGCGTAGTGATGAAGACGAGCTGGAAGCCGCAAGCGAAGAACGCGAGCATCATGAAGACATAGCCACGGTGACCCATCGCATCGCGCAAGGCCTCGCGCAGAGGTTGGGATTTTAAATTTGAATTTGAATTTGAATTTGAAGGATCCGCGTTCAAGACGATGGCAAGTCTTTTAATAGGAAAAGCAAGAACGGCCATCGATCCGGCGATCAGCGCGAACACCATCATCGCAGTCTGCCAGCCGAAGCCGTCGATCAGCGATTGGCCGATCGGCGCGAGCAGCATGATGCCCAGCGACCCCGAGGCCGCAACCAGCCCCACCGTCTGGCTGACCCGCTCCGGCGGCACCGCGCGCGTCACCACGCCCATCAGCACACCGAAGGCCGTACCGGCCGTGCCGATGCCGAGCAGGAATCCGGCGATGTC
>Ga0315281_10004301_pt1 | contig 20693 bp, 23 predicted proteins | sample YL17G07_0_MG_FD_204540 | JGI IMG/M metagenome (GOLD analysis project Ga0315281, IMG submission 204540) | Sediment microbial communities from Yellowstone Lake, YNP, Wyoming, USA - YL17G07_0 | ecosystem: Environmental > Aquatic > Freshwater > Lake > Sediment | place: USA: Wyoming | collected...
GACATACAGGCAGGGCATAGTACCTTCGCTCATTCTCGTCCCGATAAGATCGGGACTCCGAGGCTTTTGCCTCTTTATATTAGAAATATTCTCAATGGAATATCAGCAAAAAAATCCGCTCAGATACTATGCCCTGCCTTCCTTATATAAATTTTTTCACAATATCTGCATTATTGAATTGCATTGTTTGGTAAATGTATTTTTGATTAGGGTCGATTGTAACTCTACTCAACCCATCCTTATTTTGTTGGGGGCTGTGCTGGTGGCTGAGGAGTTTGAGGCTGTGAAGGGGCTTGAATTGGTCCTGGTACTGACGGTAGTGATCCTTTTTCCTCTGATACAGGATATTTTTTAACAACAGAGCCTCTTTTAGCTGTAATAACTGCTAATGAAAGAGATGTAATCATAAAAGCAATTGCAGTAATCGTAGTTATTTTGCTCAGAAAAGTTGCAGCACCACGGCTTCCAAAAAGTGTCTGGCTTGAACCTCCAAAGGCTGCACCGAGATCTGCACCCTTACCACCCTGAAGAAGCACTATAGTGATAAGAAAAAAGCTGACTGTAATATGAATTATCATTATAAGTGTTATCATCATGCCTCCATACCTATAATTTCTTAAATTTTACTAACCTGGTAAAACTCTCAACCTTCAGACTTGCACCACCAACAAGTGCACCATCGAGATCTTTGCAAGCCATAAGAGAATCTACATTCTCAGGAGTTACACTGCCACCATATATTATACAGATATCATCAGCCCTATTACCATACTTTAGCCTGAGTCTTTCTCTTATATAGGCATGTGTTTCCTGTGCCTGTTCAGGAGTCGCTGTTTTTCCTGTACCTATTGCCCAGATAGGTTCATATGCTATAACAATCTTTTCGATGTCTGCCTCATGGAGTCCTTTATCAATCTCTCTTTCAAGAACATGAAAAGTCTTCCCGGCTTCTCTCTCTTCGAGGGATTCTCCGATGCAAAGGATTACACCAAGTCCTGCTTTCTTTGCAGCCTTTATTTTCCTGTTCACGATTTCATCTATCTCGTTGAAATACTGTCTCCTTTCAGAATGTCCGATAATCACATACCTGCATCCAATATCTGTAAGCATGAGGGGAGAGATCTCACCTGTATATGCCCCCTTTTCTTCATAGAACATATCCTGTGCAGCAAGAATTATATTCGTGTTCTTCAGTTTTTCATCTGCTGCAGTCAGAGAAGTGAAAGGCGGTGCGATAACAATATCAACATCCTTTACTTCTTTAACTTCAGGTATAAAGGCAGATAGAAAATCCCTTGTCTCGGGTATGGTCTTGTTCATCTTCCAGTTTGCTGCTATAAAAGGTTTCCGCATGGAATTAATTTAGTTTATATGGGATTTTATGTCAAGGTAAGAAGTGATTTGAAAATTATATCTTGACTGTTTTCAGCAGAGCTGAGTTGGTGACAACAGACAGTGAGCTTATAGACATAGCTGCAGCTGCGATAATAGGGTTCAGAAAACCTAAGGCTGCGATTGGAATTGCAGCAGTATTGTAGAAAAATGCCCAGAAGAGGTTTTGTTTTATCTTGCGCATCGTTGCCTTTGATAGTCTTATGCTCTTTATAACATCTCTCAGGTCATCTTTAACGAGAATAATACCTCCTGTCTCCTTGGCAACATCAGAACCGCTTCCAATGGCTATTCCAATATCTGACTGTGCAAGGGCAGGTGCATCATTTATCCCATCTCCGACCATTGCCACAACCTTACCTTCTGCCTGAAGATCCTTTATAACTTTTGCCTTATCACCCGGAAGGACATTTGCAATGATCCTTTCAATTCCCAATTTTGCACCTATCGCTTTCGCAGTTCTTTCATTGTCACCGGTAAGCATGATAACTTGAATTCCTTCAGCCTTGAGTCCATTCACAACATCTTCTGCATGTTCTTTCAATGTATCAGCAACTGCAATGAGTCCTTTGAGTTTATTGTCTTCTGCCACTATCATTACGGTATTCCCTTTTCCTTCAAGGCTGGAGATTACCATCTCCTTTTCCCCCATAGAGATGCCTCTGTCTTTCATTAATCTCCTGTTTCCTATAAGTATCTCCTTTCTGTCAAAGCTAACCTTGATTCCATGGCCTGGTATGGCCTCGAAAGCTTCTGCATCAGGGATATCGAGACCCATCATCTTTGCCCTTTTGATTATAGCTTCTGCAAGAGGATGCTCAGAACCCTTCTCAGCAATGGCTGCGAGTTGTAAAATTTCTTCACTCCGAACTCCGAACTCCGAACTCGGCACTATTTCAGTAACCTCAGGCTCTCCTTTTGTCAGTGTGCCTGTCTTGTCGAAAACAACAGCATTGAGCTTCTCTGCTCTTTCAAGATATTCTCCTCCACGTATCAGGATACCCAGTTCAGCGCCTTTACCGACCCCGACCATCAAGGCAGCAGGAGTTGCAATCCCAAGTGCACAGGGACAGGCAATAATAAGGACAGCAACAAAGGAGAGAAGCGCCATTGTATAATTACCCATAAGTATCCAGCCAATGACAGATAAGAAAGCCACTCCGATAACTGCCGGGACAAAATAAGATGCCACCTTATCAGCAAGCCTCTGAATATTCGCAGTCGATGCCTGAGCATCTTCCACCATCTTTATTATCTGGTTCAATGTTGTATCAGCCCCTATCCTTGTTGTCTTGAATTTAAAAGAACCCACTTTGTTTAAAGTTCCGCCGATCACTTGGTCCCCTATCTTTTTCTCGACAGGGACGCTTTCCCCTGTTATCATCTTTTCGTCAATCGACGAATGCCCTTCTACCACGACACCATCTGCCGGTATCTTCTCACCCGGCCTAACAACCACTATTTCATCTACCATAAGCGATTCAGCTGGTATTTCGACTTCATCACCATCTCGCATTACCCTTGCGGTCTGAGGTCTGAGATCAAGGAGCTTCCTAATTGCTGCGGAACTCCTTTTTTTAATTATCTCTTCCATGTATTTCCCAAAAAGGACAAAAGCTATTATGATGGCCGAAACATCAAAGTAGACATTCTTTTCCTCAACAGGGAGAACGCGCGGGAAGAAAACTACAAACGCACTATAGAGATATGCAGTTGATGTGCCAAGGGCAATGAGGAGGTCCATATTTGCTACACGTTTTTTGATAGCATGATATGCTCCAACAAAAAATCCCTTCCCTCCAAAAATCATAATCGGCGTTGTGATAATGAAGAGCCATATACCTGCGGTAAACCACGGAAGAAACGAAAACGGTACCCACGTGAGAACAGTCGCTCCCGCAGCAAGGCCAAGGAATAAGCCAGCCCTGAAAATTGCGAGAGCAAGGACTCCTGTGAGGGCAATGGTCACCCGCCTTTTCATTGTTTTCAACTCAGCTTCAGGAGCTTCGAACGTTCTTACACAGGTTTCACTACAAAAATAATATGACCTTCCTCCAACTTCTCTTTTAAAAGACCGTTCCTTCGGAATAACCATTCCACATATAGGGTCCTTTGCCATCTCACCCACTAATCCCCCTTCACCTCCCTTTTCTAAAGCTAATCCACCCTCACCCCCCTTTTCTTTCGCCTCGGTGAATCCGCCTGAGTGCGGAAAAGGGGGGATGGGGGGATTAAGAATGGCATCTGGATTTTTATCAAATTCTTCTTTGCATACCGGTGAGCAGAAATAGTAGGTAATTCCTTTATATGCGGATGTCCCTACAGCATCTTTATCTTCTATGGTCATTTTACAGACAGGATCTACAACCTGCATATCTATCTACCTCGACTCTTATATCCAGATTAATATTTTTCTAACATATCATGGTTTCATGAGGTCGTTCTTTATCTTCTCAAATTCCTCTTTATTTATCTCTCCTTTTGCATATCTCTTTTTCAGAATATCAAGGGCAGTCTCTTCTTTTTCCCCTTTTTTCGTTCCTACTGCTATTAACTTAATAAGATAAACAACTCCCAGGATAAGTATCACCCAGAAGAGAATCATCAAAAGCCACCCAAACCCGAATCCCATTCCCCATCCATAATCCCAGTGCATATAACCTCCTTATATTATTTATTTTCCCTTTTTCGTGTTTAAATTGGAATCTGGATTCCCGTCTTCACGGGAATGACAGACATGCAGACAATCATCAATGTGTCATTCCTGCGAAAGCAGGTCTACGACTCGTAGAGAATCCAGATGTTTTTTTATCTTTCATATTCATTTCAACATCTTTAAGAAAGAACCTTTATTTTTGAGCAGGTAAGTGCTCAATATCAGGTTTCTGATTTTCCACCGGCTTCAACTCTCTGGTAAGAAAGAAGTTTAAAACAGTCCGTATCCCCACAATGGCTCCGAGCTGACCGATGTCCTGCCATGTGGGAGAGATCGCTGTCCTCAGAATATCAGCACCTATCAGAAATTCAAGGCTCAGCGAGAGCGAATGACCGAGGTGATTTCGACTTTTGGTCATTGCAAGATAATCTGATTTCACAAAAAATGTTTTCTTCACATAAATCACCAAGGCCCCAATAATCCCGAATATTATGAAAAGCACTGCTATTCCTTCGGCAATAATCGCAACATGGTGTGCAACAAGTTTTATGAATTCAGACATAAATCACCTCTTCAAAAGCCCTGCACCGCAATCCCTTACTTTCCCCTCTCCATTTCGGACATTCCTTTTTGCATCCTCATCATTTGCCCCTGCATTTCTTTCATCTTTTGTTCTGAAGTGTACCTTATTAACAAATTCAAATAAGAAAGGCAGGGCATAGTATTTGAGCGGATTTTTTTGCTGATAGTCCTTTAAGAATATTTCTAATATAAAGAGGCAAAAGCCTCGGAGTCCCGATCTTATCGGGACGAGAATGAGCGAAGATACTATGTCCTGCCTGTGTGTCATGGTTTACAGATAATTTAAGTTAAATAAATTTATGTCCACCTCAGCGGATTCGCAGAGGCGAAAGCAATGTCTGCATTATTCGGGTTAACATGATTGATGACATTTAATGCCCGTGCGGATCGGTCTTGGGAGCCTCCTCTTTTAGAGTTTCTTCCTTCTCCTGTCCTTCCTTTTTAGGCTCTACAGGCGTTCCTCCCATCGTTCCTCTCATCATCATTCCCCTCATATCAGACATCATCTCATCCATTCTGTCCATCATTTTGTCCATTTCTTTCATCATTTCTTTTCTTTCAGTTGGTTTCACCCCTTCTATCATCTCTTTCTGCATCTTCATCATATCCTTCATCATCTGCATCATGTCTCTCATCATCATGCCTTGTCCCATCATAGGCATCTTTGCACAACACTGCATCATTTCTTGTCCGGACATTTGCTGCATCTTAGGACACATCTGCATCATTGGCATCTCGCCCATCATACCCTTGCCCATTTGTCCCTGTTGTCCGCCCATCATACCCATCTGAGCATATGCTGGAACGCTAAAACCAAACAAAACCAACAAAGTAATCATTAGTTTTTTCATGTCTTCCTCCTATTGTTTTTCTTTAGTTACAAATTTCTCCGGTTCTTTATCAAACCTCTCCTTGCAGACCTTTGCACAGAAATAGTATGTCTTGCCTTTGTATTCACTTGTAGCTGCTGCTTTCTTTTCATCTACATTCATATTACATACAGGATCTTTTGCCATAAAACTCACCTCCTTAATTTACTCTGAAAATTCAGTAATGTCCAAAATAAGAGATACTTCATGGAGTTCACCCTGCGCCAAAAGCGAGACCCTTCGTTTCACTCAGGGTGACAAATGGTGAAGGGTCTTGTTCACTTACCTTTTATGAGTTGCCCGCATGGTTTCTGCAAGCTCCTTGATCTCTCCGAGGTCCTTTACCATCATCTCCCAGCCATACCAGTATGCATAGTCTGGATTAACATGAAAAAATGCCTGGAATGAGCGCATGCGATGTTTAATATACATTTGTAATAACACCTGATCAATGTATGAGAGCTTCTTCATATCTCCACCGCCAGTCTGCATAAAGTAAAGGAAATCAGGATAGGCAAAGGAATAGTTGTCAGGTTTCTTTATAATACCGTCTTTGTAAAGTCCTGCAACAATTTCGATTGCCTCTGCCATGAGCCGATCAGCCTTTTGCATGATACTATCACCCATCTTAAGTTGCTCACGTGCATATCGTTCAGAATGGCATTTACTGCAGGTCTTTATCATCTTTTCACGTTCTGTCATCCATGACTCTTCAGTAAGACGAACCATGTCTACGGCTTTAACAGCTTCAAGGCGAGCAGTTGGTTCACCTGTTTCTGGATTAAGCACACCAAGAGCCTTCAGAATAGTTATCCTATCAGCCTTCCATTGAGGATCATCTGGCAGCGGTAGCCTTACACCAAGAAAACCCCAGGCAGTCCTATTTTCATGTGTCCCATTCGGCAGATGACAGTCCTGGCACTTGGGAGCTTGAGCATCTTCAGGTAAATTCCCGGAGTCCTTTGTAAACCAGCGGGAACCATGTTTGGCACTACTCCACATCTCCCACTGGGGATGATCATAACCCATATGGCATTGCTGGCATGCCCTCGGATCAAGAGCCTCTTTCTTGGAGAATGTATGCCTGGTATGGCATTCATCACATGAGTTGTTCTGATAGCGATACCCCTTATCCCTTTGTTCCTTTTTCTGTGCTTCAGTCTTAATGCCCATGTTATGACAACCTCCACAACCCCTTCCTCCTTCAATTAACTCATCAGGTTCAACGTGAGTAATTGGCAACGCATTCATGGATGTCCAGCCAAAGTTATGTTTACCCTTAGCAAATTCATCGAATTGCTTATTGTGGCATGTGGCACATAAGCGTTCATCAGGAAATTGAGCAAGATTTACATTATGTGGTCCTGTGTGTTTTGTACCGTGACAAACTGAACAGGTTACACCTATCTTACTGTGCTTGCTTGAATTCCAGTCTTTCACTAAACCGGGGTTAATGCCTTGATGGCACATGATACAGTTTTCTTCCTCAGCAATAGCTAAGCTGAAAAAGCTCAATAGTAAAATAAGAGTTAAAAGGTATACAATCCCAACTGTCTTTTTCATCTGATTTTAACCTCCTTTGTGTTTTAAAACTATAGCTTTTTTATTCATCTGATAATATACCCAAACGGAAGAAATAAAAGGTATGGGGAAAGTCTGATTTTTTTGTAGGATTTTCACTGATTATCGTATCCGATTTTGTCCTACATGAAAATTATGAACTGTGCTTAATCTTTTATTTTGCCTTAAGAAAGTTGTGAAAGGGCTTCCCTTGCAGCAAGGGTCTGTGCCTCTTTTTTACTTTTCCCTGAGCCCTTTCCGAATTTCTTCCCTTCTATGAAGACCTCAATTGTAAAAACCTTTTCGTGTTCCTCCCCCTCCTGTTTTACAACCCTGTACTCAGGGAGGACTCCAAACAACAGTTGAGTCTTTTCCTGAAGCTCGGTCTTAAAATCATAAAATCTGGTAGAATCCATAAGGGTATCAATTTCTTTTCTGAACAATTTAAGAACAACCGCCTTCACCTTTTTATAACCGCCGTCCAAGTATACTGCTCCAAGGAGAGCCTCAATAGTATCAGCTAAAATCGACTTCTTTGCCCTCCCCCCTGTTGCTTCCTCACCCTTGCCGAGTTTGAGATATTTCCCGAGAGATATAGAGTCAGCAATCTCTGAAAGGATAGATTCCTTTACAAGGTATGATTTAGTTTTGGCCATGATAGATTCAGTAAATTTCTTGTCCGATGAAAAGAGATATTCGACTATAACAAATCCAAGCACAGAATCGCCGAGAAATTCCAGCCTTTCATTATGAGCAATTGATTTATCCGGATTCTCATGATAGAAAGACCGATGGGTCAGGGCTTCTGTTAAAAGCTTCCTATTTTTAAAAACATAACTAAACCGCTTCTCTAAATCAGCAATGTCTTTCAATTTTTAATTTTATTAGCGCTATCTATACCTGCAATGACACATCTGGTAAAGCTCGTATAGATCACATTGATTTATCAAATTTCTTTAAAAGGAGGCAGGCATTCGTACCACCGAAACCAAAAGAATTGGACAGGACGTAATTTACCGGCATCTTCCTTGCTGTACGTGGAACATAATCAAGGCCGCCGCATTCAGGGTCTACATTATCGAGGTTTATTGTTGGCGGGATTATGTCATTCAAGATACTCATTACACTGAAGACTGCTTCAACACCACCTGCGGCACCGAGCAAATGGCCTGTCATGGATTTGGTTGAACTTATTGCAACTTTATAGGCATGTTCTCCAAATACTGTTTTTATAGCATTGCTTTCGAGTTCATCACCGGCTTTTGTTGAAGTACCGTGGGCATTAATATAATCAATTTTTGAGGGTTCAACACCTCCATCCTTTAATGCTATTGACATACACCTTGCAGCACCCTCACCACCCGGGGAAGGGGAAGTTATATGGTATGCATCTGCTGTCATTCCATATCCGATAACCTCAGCATATATTTTTGCGCCTCTCTCAAGGGCGCTATGAAGATTCTCGAGTATCATTATCCCTGAGCCTTCTCCCACTATAAATCCGTCTCTATCAATGTCAAAAGGCCTGCTTGCCTTTTCAGGTTCATTATTTCTTGTGGAGAGGGCTTTCATTGCATTAAATCCTCCTATTCCAAGAGGAGTTATGACTGCTTCTGCTCCACCTGCAATCATAACATCTGCATTACCTCTCTGAATAATCTTAAAGGCATCTCCAACAGCATGACTTCCTGTAGCACACGCAGTAGATGTTGCAGAGTTTGGTCCTTTCGCGCCGAATTTTATGGATATCTGGCCTGAAGCAAGATTTATAGACAACATCGGAACAAAAAAAGGCGTTATCTTTCTAGGTCCTTTTTCAAGCAAAACAGAATGGTAATGTTCAATTGTTTTCAGCCCCCCCATTCCTGAACCAACAATCACACCTATCCTTTCAGCATTGCTATCTGTTATCTTCAGACCTGAATCCTCCAGTGCTATAGTTGCAGCAGCCACGGCTAAATGGATAAAGCGATCCATTTTCTTAATGTCCTTCACTTCAATAAAGTCTTCGGGATTAAAATTTTTCACCTCACCGGCTATCTGTGTCGGAAAGGCAGAGGTATCAAAACAGGTAATTTTTCCGATACCGGATTTCCCGTTGATAAGATTCTCCCATGTAGTCTCAACACCCATACCAAGGGGTGTTATAAGACCCAAGCCTGTTACGACAACTCTCCTACTATCCATTACACTTATGACTTTTTCTTATTGATATATTCAATGGCATCCTTGACTTTTGCAATCTTTTCGGCATCTTCATCAGGGATCTCGATCCCGAATGCCTCCTCAAATGCCATAACAAGCTCCACTGTATCTAATGAATCTGCACCCAGGTCCTCAACAAAAGATGTCTCGGGTGTAATCTCACCTGTGCTTACCCCGAGTTGCTTTGATATAATTTCCTTTACTTTCTCTTCTACCATGAAACCACCTCCACCTTTGAAATTTACGATTAAAAGTGCAAAAATGAAAATCTCAATTTAAAATCTAAACATTTTTCCTTAATTTTGAATTTTTTATTTTAAATTTTTAATTTTTACATGTACATTCCACCGTTCACATGTATCACCTGTCCAGTAATATAGCCTGATTCGGGTGATGCAAGAAAAACAACTGCATTTGCAACATCTTCAACAGTCCCGAATCTCCCCAGGGGAATGAGCTTTTTCATCTCTTCCTTTACATTCTCTGGCAGCACATCTGTCATTGCCGTTGTTATAAAACCGGGGGCAACGGCATTCATAGTTATTCCCCTGCTTGCATATTCCTTTGCTGCAGTCTTTGTAAGTCCCATTATTCCTGCCTTGGAAGCACTGTAATTTGCCTGGCCAGGGTTACCCATGAATGCAGCCACAGATGAGATATTCACTATCCTTCCATATCTCCTCTGAGACATATCCCTTATAGCCTGCCTGGAACAAAGAAAGACACCTTTAAGATTGATAGCCATTACAGCATCCCAGTCTTCATCCTTCATCCGAATCATAAGGCCATCCTTTGTGATGCCGGCATTGTTTATTAATATATCTATCCTGTTAAATTCCTTCTTTACATCCCCGAATACCTTTTTTACTTCCTCTGGGTTCGATACATCGAGTTTCATTCCGATAGCTTTAATCCCCAGCACTGTAAGATCTGACGCTGTTTCGATCGCTGTATCTGTATTTATATCTGCAATGGCTAAATTGACTCCTTTCTTTGCAAGCCCCTCAGCAATTGCTCTACCAATACCTCTTCCTCCGCCCGTAACAATTGCAACCTGACCTTTAAAATCCATTAAAGCCTCCGTTAAAACTGGCATTAATTGTAACAAAGAGTCTTTATCTTTTCCAGTATCACTTTAATATAGATATCATCTCCGATCACAAAAAGATGTGTTTCCCAGAAAACATTGAATTCTTTATAGTAAATCTGTTATTTTTAAACTACTTGGTAACCGCTCTTATTATCCTGTATAAGATAAAATACTCATAAAGAGGGCATATGAAAAATAAAGTTTATTTAATTGATGTAACAAACAGGGACGGTGTGCAGACATCACGGATACTTCTTCCAAAGCTCTCAAAGACAATGTTGAACCTTTATTCTGACGAAATGGGCATTTTTCAGAGCGAGATAGGTTTCCCAACCCTGAAACACGAGGTGAATTATATCAATGCAAACCTTGAGCTGGTAAAGGCCGGGGCAATTAAAAGGCTCCGTCTTGAAGGCTGGTGCAGGGCAATCTCCGAAGATGTGAAACTCACCTTTAAAAATTGCCCTGACATCAAGCATATAAATATCTCCATGTCAACTTCGGAGATTATGTTAAAGGGCAAGTTTTTGGGAAAAAAGACCTTCAAGGATATCGTTAAATCGCTTGCCGAGGCTGTAAAGACTGCAAAAGAGCTTGGTGCAGAAACAGTAGGAGTAAATGCAGAAGATGCATCAAGAACAGAACTCGAGAGGTTGATAGAATTCATCATTGCAGGAAAAGAAGCAGGGGCGGACCGTTTCAGATACTGCGACACCCTTGGCACTGATGACCCTATAACAATATATGAGAGGATAAAGTCGCTTGCCCTCACAACAAAATTCCCTATAGAAATGCACTGCCATAATGACCTCGGAATGGCAGAGGCTGTTTCTGTAGCAGGCGCGCAGGGAGCTTTAGAAGGTGGTGTTGATTCATACATAAATACAACGGTCAACGGTTACGGAGAAAGGTGCGGTAATTGCGATCTTGTGTCAACAATTCTGGCACTGAGCTTCTCACAAGGCCTTAAAGACAAAGTCCCTCTTGATGAACATGTAGACCTTAAGAGGGCATGGAAGATCGGCAGGTATGCATCACATGCATTCAATATACCTATACCGATAAACCAGCCCGGAGTTGGTGCGAATGCATTTGCCCATGAATCAGGGATCCATGCAGATGGAGCCTTGAAAGACAGGCGTAACTATGAACTTTACGACCCTGAAGACGTTGGAAGAGGTGAACCGGAACTGCTTGAGACCGGGAGGATCATAACAACAGGTGAGTACGGCGGTATAAAAGGATTCAGGCATGTCTATGACAAACTCGGCATACATTTTCATGATGACAATGAAGCAAGAAAGGTGCTTGAACTCGTTCAATATGCAAATCTCCATACCCAGAAAACCCTCACAGATGACGAATTGAGGTTTATTGCTACCTATCCTGAAATCGCAAAGAAGATACTCACTGCAAATCCATAATGCATATCGTTACCTTCATACCTGGAGATGGTATAGGACCTGAAATCTCTGAGGCCACAAAACGCGTCATAGAAGCCACAGGTGTGGACATCAAATGGGATATCCATGAAGCAGGCCAGGAAGTATTTGAAAGACAAGGGACTCCTTTGCCACAAAGTGTTCTTGATTCCATAAAAAAGAACAAGGTAGCACTTAAGGGGCCTATCACAACACCCGTAGGCAAAGGCTTCAGAAGTGTTAATGTCGCCCTCAGACAGACCCTCGACCTTTACTGTTGCCTGAGGCCTTGCAAAACATTCAAGGGTGCAAGGACGAGATTTGAAAATGTTGATCTCATTATCATCAGGGAAAACACAGAAGATCTCTACGCCGGAATTGAATTCGAGAAAGATTCAGAAGACACAAAAAAACTCATCGATTTCATCACTGCTTCAACAGGAAAGACAATCAGACCTGATTCAGGCATCAGCATTAAACCGATATCCGTATATGCCACAGAGAGGATTGTACGTTTTGCCTTTGAGTACGCAAGAAAAAATAACAGAAGAAAGGTCACGGCAGTGCATAAGGCAAATATCATGAAATGTTCGGACGGGCTATTTCTTGAGACTTCAAGAAATGTGGCAAAGAGATATCCTGACATCGAGTTCGAAGACAGGATTGTCGACAATATGTGCATGCAACTCGTACAGAAACCCAAACTCTATGATGTAATAGTTCTCCCCAACCTCTACGGTGATGTTGTATCTGATCTTGCAGCTGGATTAATAGGAGGACTCGGACTCGCCCCGGGTGCAAACCTTGGTGAGGAGATTGCGGTATTTGAGCCTGTCCATGGAAGTGCCCCAAAGTACAAAGGGTTGAATAAAGTAAACCCTCTTGCTATGATACTTTCGGGTGTCATGATGCTCAAGCATCTGGGAGAAGCCGAAGCAGCCAGAAGATTAGAAACAGCCGTTGCACATATTATCGAGGAAGGAAGATATGTGACATATGATATGAAGCCTTCGCCTGATGATCCAACTGCTGCAACAACATCCATGGTCGCCGATGCCATAATTGGGAAATTAATATAACCTTCTCAATGGAAACTGATAACTCTCCTAAAGAAAAATTTATAAACCAATACAAAACTAAAAAAGCTCCAGTAAACTACCTCTCAGCAGAGCAACGATCTGTCAGGTCTGTCATTCTGGCTTGTCCAGAATCATTCTGTATCAAAGAAAGATTCCCGTCAAGCGGGAATGACAAACAAAACAAAACCATTATATTTAGAAGCAGACCCTCGAGGAATTTTTTAATTAAAATTTCGGAACTTTTTAATTTTAAATTTATAATTTTAATTTTTGCATTTCATTTCTAATTCTATGTGGCCTGAAACTCTTCTTATAATAATTTTTATATTCTTAAATGCTGTTTTTGCTGCAGCAGAAATAGCAGTAGTCACACTCAGAAGGACACGTATTAAACAACTTGTTGATGCCGGCAACAAGCGTGCTATTGTTCTTGATAAACTTAGAGAGCATCCAAACAGATTTCTCGCCACCATTCAGATCGGCATTACCCTGGTTGCAGTCCTCGCATCTGCTATTGGTGGTGCAACTTTAGTGAAAGTCATAAAACCAATTCTCATGAACATACCCATACCCTTCATCTCTGCATCAAGCGAGGCAATATCCATCATACTCGTAGCAGCAATCATTACATATTTTTTCATCGTCTTCGGGGAACTCATTCCAAAATCAATTGCCCTCTCTAATCCTGAGGCCGTTGGACTCATGATAGCTCCTGTAATAGAGAAATTCTCTAAAATCGCCATGCCCTTTGTTCAGGTTCTCAGGATAAGCACAAACATTTTATTAAAACCCTTTGGTAAAAGGGCATTCAGCGAAAGGGGATACATTTCAGAGGAAGAAATTAAACTGCTTTTGGAGGAAGGCAAGGAAAGGGGTATTTTTGAGGCTGAAGAAAAAGAACTGATACACAGCATTTTTGAGTTTACAGATATGTCAGCAAAAGAGGTTATGGTGCCATCAACTCAGATGGCAACAATAAGCCTTGGCATGTCCCCTGAAGACATTAAAACCATAATCGCAGAGGAACAGTTTTCTCGTTACCCGGTTATTGGCAAAGACCTCAATGATATCCGGGGGATTCTCCATGCAAGGGATTTTCTGACAGCACTGGCAAAAGGCGGACCAGACATAAGGAAGCTTATTAAGCCGCCTTTCTTTATCCCTGACACGCTGAAGATAAGCATCCTCCTGAGAGAAATGCAAAGAAAAAGAACTCATATGGCTCTGGTTATTGATGAATATGGCGGGGTTTCCGGTCTTGTAACCATGGAGGATCTCCTGGAGGAGATTGTAGGAGAAATAAGGGATGAATACGACATCGAAAGTCCTGTTATACAGATCAGCGATGGAACGTTTCGCATGGATGCATCCATCAGTATAAGGGACCTGAAGGAGGATTACGAAATAGAAATACCTGAATCTACAGAATATGAAACCCTGAGCGGTTTTTTATTGACAACCCTTCAGAGAATTCCCAAAATTGGAGATGTTGTTGAAACAGAAGGGAAGAAAATAACCGTATTGGAGATGGTAGGTCAGAGAATAGCCAAGATAAAACTGGAGATATTGCAATGAGGAAAAGGGTTTCGATAATAGGTGCAGGGAATGTTGGTGCTACAACTGCACAACTTGTTGTTCAATCTGGCATTGCTGATGTGGTACTCTTTGATATAGTTGAAGGATTACCCCAGGGAAAAGCCCTTGACCTTGCAGAGGCATGCCCACTCTGGAATTCGCCATCCAAGATAAAAGGGACAAATAAGTTTTCGGATACAACAGGCTCTGATGTTGTTGTAATTACCGCTGGTCTTGCGAGAAAACCCGGTATGTCAAGAACCGATCTCCTCCATGCAAATGCCAGCATCATAAAAGGGTCATGTATGGAGATTGCAAAGACTTCCCCAAACGCTATTCTTATTGTTGTAACAAATCCAATGGATGTCATGGCACAACTTGCATGGAAGACCACAGAGTTTTCCTGCAAGCGTGTTATTGGTATGGGAGGAATACTCGATTCCTCAAGGCTGACTGCATTTCTTTCATGGGAATTAAATATTTCACCTGAGGATGTTGAAACAATTGTACTTGGTGGGCATGGCGATGAAATGGTTCCACTTTCAAGATTTACTACAGTAAAGGGAATTCCCATAACAGAACTCCTTCCAAAGAAAAAAATTGATGCACTGATAGAGAGAACAAGAAATGGTGGCGCCGAAATAGTAGCTCTGCTGAAATCCGGAAGTGCCTATTATGCCCCATCAGCATCTACCTTCAATATGATAAAATCAATTCTGCATGATGAGAAGCGGGTGTTCCCCTGTGCAGCATATCTGAATGGAGAATACAGGATAAAAGATATTTACATGGGTGTACCTGCTATTTTGGGTAAAGAAGGCGTCGAAAAAATCATAGAACTGAAACTTACGGGAGAAGAAAGGGTACAATTCAGGAAATCCTGTACATCAGTGAAAAAATTAATCAAAAAATTATCAATATAGATGGAGGATGAATGGAACGGACTCTATCCATTGTTAAGCCGGATGGCGTGAAAAAGAATCTCATAGGTAATGTTATCAGAAGATTTGAAAAAAGCAACCTCAGGATTGTTGCGCTGAAAATGCTTAAAGTTTCCAAAAAAGAGGCTATGGGTTTTTATATTGTTCACAAGGATAAGCCCTTTTATGATAGTCTTACCAACTTTCTATCAGAGGGACCAATTGTGGTCATGGTAGTAGAAGGCAACAGCGCCATCTCAAAAGTCAGGGAGATTATGGGTGCAACAAATCCAAAGGATGCTGCTCCGGGCACAATCAGGGCTGACTTTGCTTCAGATATCGAACACAATATTGTCCATGGTTCAGATTCAATAAAATCAGCCTCCTATGAGATACCCTTCTTTTTCTCTTCCCTTGAAATTCAATAAGAGGCTTCTCAAAAAAATCCGCTCAAATACTATACCCTGCATTAAAGGCTGTCAATGGGGTTATTGACATTACCTCTGAAAAAGTATTACCCTAAAACGAGAAATAGAGATAAATAGCATGTTTGAGAAGTTTACAGAGAGAGGAAGAAAAGTAATTATTTATGCAAAAGAAGAGGCTGAAAAACGCCAGAATGATTATCTTGGTACTGAACACCTCTTGCTTGCAATCCTGAGAGAAGAAGATGGCCTGCCTGTAGCAATCCTGAAACGAATGGGAATAACCCGTGAGGAGATACGCATGGAGGTTGAAAGGAATTTACCTCAGGGCACTGATCTTATGACATTTGAAGACATCCCATTCACACCACGGGCTAAAAAAGTTCTGGAACTTGCTGTTGAAGAGGCCCGCCTGCTCGGTCACAATTATATTGGTAGTGAACATATCCTCCTTGGCCTAACAAGAGAAGAAGAAGGGATAGGCGGCAAGATATTGCGCAACCTTGGTGCAAACCTCCTTGGAGCAAGACAACTCACAATCAATTTCTCAATCAGGACTCATACAAGCGTAAAAGAAAAGAGGAGTACCACTCCTGCACTCGATGAGTTTGGAAGAGACCTGACACAAATGGCAAGGGAAGGAAAACTCGACCCTGTCATAGATAGGGAAGATGAAATAGAACGCTTGGTCCAGATACTGGGCAGGCGGATAAAAAACAATCCTGCAATTATTGGAGAACCCGGTGTTGGAAAGACAGCCATCGTCGAAGGACTTGCCCAGAAAATTGTCTCTGGTGATGTCCCTGACAGCCTGTTAGGAAAGCGTATTGTCTCTCTTGACCTTGGCGCCTTAATCGCAGGGACAAAATACAGAGGCCAGTTCGAGGAGCGGCTCAAGATTGTCATGAAGGAGATCGTCCAGTCTGACAATGTAATCCTCTTTATTGACGAGCTTCATACCCTAATAGGCGCAGGTGCTGCTGAGGGGTCTGTTGATGCATCGAGTATGCTAAAACCTGCCCTTTCACGAGGTGAAATACAATGTATAGGGGCAACAACACCTGATGAGTACAGAAAGTACATAGAAAAAGATGGCGCCCTTGAGCGGAGATTCCAGCCGATTAATGTACACCCCCCTGATGTTGAAAGCACAATCAACATCTTGAGAGGACTGCGATCCAGATACGAGACTTATCACAAAGTCAAAATAACTGATGAAGCAGTAGATTCTGCAGCAAGGTTATCTTACAGATACATCTCTGATAGATATCTCCCTGATAAAGCAATAGATGTTATAGATGAGACAGGATCAAGGATTAAGCTCAAAAAGTATAGTCCGCCCAGAGAAATAAAGGAGCTTGAGGCTGAAATACAGAGGATATCAAAAGAGAAAAACCTGTATGTAAAGCTTCATGACCTTGAACGGGCATCTTCTATCCGTCTGGAGGAAGAAAAACTTAAAAAGATTCACGATCAACTTTATAAACAATGGAGAGATAATTTAAATAAGGAAATACCGTCTATTGTAGAAGAGGATGTTGCATACACTGTTTCCAAGATGACAGGCATACCACTTGTGAAGCTCGAGGAAAAAGAATCAGAAAAACTTATACGGATGGAGGAAGAACTTCATAAAAGGATCATTTCTCAAGACGAGGCTATAAAAGCGGTTTCAAAGGCAATAAGAAGGTCACGGGCAGGGCTCAAGTCCAGCAAAAAACCAATAGGCTCCTTCTTCTTTTTAGGCCCTACAGGTGTTGGCAAAACAGAGCTTGCAAAGGCATTAGCATGGTTCATGTTCAATGACGAAAGTTCACTGATAAAAATTGACATGTCCGAGTACATGGAGAGATTCAGTGTCTCAAGACTTACAGGCGCCCCTCCTGGCTATGTCGGCTATGAAGAAGGGGGACAGCTTACAGAGAAAATAAGAAAGAAACCATATTCTGTTGTGCTTTTTGATGAAATAGAAAAGGCACATCCCGATGTCTTCAATATTCTCCTTCAGGTGCTTGATGAAGGTGTGCTCACAGACAGCTTTGGAAGAAAGGTGGATTTCAAGAATACCTTGATTATAATGACCTCAAATCTCGGTGCAAGGCTGATTGAAAAGGCAACTCCCCTCGGGTTTCAGAGAAATGCATCCGAGCTTGTGTATGAAAGAATTAAGGAAAATGTCCTGAGTGAACTTAAGAAAACATTTAATCCTGAATTTCTGAACAGAGTTGACGAGATAGTTGTTTTCCACCCGCTCGAAAAAGAACATCTACTCTCCATTATTGATTTGCTTGTTGAAGAAACAAACAAGATGCTTGTTGAAAGGGAGCTCGTCGTTGAGGTGTCAAAGGAAGTTAAGGAATGGATTATGAAACACTACTATCAGCCTGCATATGGGGCAAGACCAATGCGGAGAGCTGTTCAGAAAGTAATAGAAGACCCCTTGTCCGAGGAGATCCTCAAAGGAAAATTCAAAGGCTTACACAAGGTTAAGGTTGTCCTTGAAGATGATACTCCTACATTCATAGAGGCTGAAGAAGCCACGGTCCTGTCTGGTGTCAATTAATTCAACAACAAAGTCCATCTTCAGAAAAAGATTTGAGATTTGAAAAGTAAGACCCTTATCTTTCTCATACTAATCTTTCTTGGTTCTGCCATTGCTTTTTACATTGTAAGGCATCAATACACCCCGAGCACAACCAGAGTTGGGCTTCCAGCACCTAATATTGAACTGACTGATGCCTATAAAAATAAGCTGAAACTCTCCGAGTTAAGAGGCTCTGTGGTTTTCGTTAATTTCTGGGCTACCTGGTGCCCTCCATGCATTGATGAAATGCCTTCAATAGAAAGGTTATCAGGAAACCTGGCCGGGAATTCAAAATTTAAAATGGTAACCATCCTGTACAATGACGATATGAATAAGGTGCTCGGATACATGAAAGAAATGAACTACACATTCCCTGTGTATCTCGATTCTGAGGGCGATGCTGCTGAAAAATTTGGCATTACAGGAGTGCCTGAGACATTCATAATTGACAAAAATGGAATTTTGAGAAATAAGGTAGTAGGCCCTTCAGAGTGGGACTCTCCGTATGTTATTGAAGCATTATCTAAACTCATGAATGAATAGTAGTGGGAAAAATCAAGAGTCCTGAACCAGCACTCCTCTTTATAGGTACCCTTTACTGTAATGAAGATACATTCAACCGCTCAAGGGAAGTACTCGAGAAAAACTTTGGAGAGATATTATTTACAAGCCCTACCCTTCCATGGAACTATTCTACTTACTATAAGGATGAAATTGGCTGGCCTCTCTATAGGCAATTCATCTTTTTACAAAATCTTATTGACCCTGGATTACTTTCAGATATAAAACTGAAGACCAATGAAATAGAAGCTTCCCTTTCTTCAGAAGGTAAAAGAAGTATTAATCTCGACCCTGGCTGCCTTACCCTGTCAAATATAGTGCTTGCATCTACAAAGAACTATGCTCACCGTATCTATCTCGGCAAAGGAATCTATGGTGAGATAACTCTTATTTACAAAGATGATACATATAAACCCCATCTTTTTACCTACAGGGATTATAAGGATAAAACGCATATCGATATATTCCTGAAGGCAAGGGAGATTTTGAAAAAGATGTCGGGTTAATTGTGTTTCTTGAGTTTACACAGTTTCTTGAGTTATAAAATTTGATAAACCCTTTGGAATGGAATTTAAAGAAAAGTAAGGTGGCATTCTTGAACGATAGAGAAAAATTAATTAAGGAGCGTATTCAAGCAGATGAACATCTTGAGACAATGCAGCTCGGTGGCATAAAGCAAAAGGTATTTGAGTTCCTCATAAAAGAAAAACAGTTTAAACCGGAAGAGATAGAAACAAACCCTGAATTCAAGATAACCTTAAGTGATTCCGAAATAACAGTACATATAGACTTTGTAGTAAATCTATCTTCAGCAAGTTTTATTTTAATACTGTGCAGACCAACCGCTATAGAGTCATGGGAAAGATATATTATCTCCTTTGCAAAGGTCATAAAAGACTATCAGATTCCCTATGCCGTGGTCACCGATGGAGAAAATGCACAGATAATAGATATACCCGCAGGAAGACTGATTGGCAAATCCCTGAGTGAGCTTTTTAACCGTCAAGAAACACTGAACAAAATGAAAGACTTTAAGAAGATACCATGTCCTGCCAATAGGCTCGAAAAGGAAAAGAGAATAGTCTATGCCTTCGAAGGCATCAAATGCCCCACAGTTAAAGAATAAATATCCCCCCCCCTTTGTCATTCCCGCAAAAGCGGGAATCCAGGGGTAAACTCCAGCAGGAATCCAGTCTTTCCCTGTAGCCACAGGCTTTAGCCTGCGTTTTTATGCTGCTCCCCTTCCCCTCCGCCTGAGTCGGATTACAAATAGAGGTTTCGTTAAGAGCAAAGAAAGCCATACCCTTAAAATTCAGATCTGTAGATAAAATTTAATGTTCCAGACATGTCAGCTTATGTTTCGATTAATACTTCCACATAGAAAGATGGATTCCTGCGGGTTCAGACATATTTCACTTTCTCACAGAAGTCTGCGAAAGCATCATTTTTCGATGTCTATTTAGTCCGTTTCAAGCAAACAAAAAGGAGCAGATCAGGAGCGTTTCTTTCCATTTCAAAGCAACATTGCAAAAGACTGGTAGGGTATTAAATTCGAGAAGAAATAAGCATTTCATAACAAGATGTCGCAAGAAGGAGCAAAATAGCAAGGTCGGGTCACCGCTTCACTACTATTACGCACAGTAAAAATAGGACAATAACTAAAGATTTTCATAAGAAATAAATTATGAATTACTATTTGATCGCTTGCTAAACCTACAACCTTTTCATTATTTCATCTGATATTAGTAATTTTGGACCTGACACTCCAAGTCTT
>Ga0315281_10004302_pt1 | contig 20692 bp, 18 predicted proteins | sample YL17G07_0_MG_FD_204540 | JGI IMG/M metagenome (GOLD analysis project Ga0315281, IMG submission 204540) | Sediment microbial communities from Yellowstone Lake, YNP, Wyoming, USA - YL17G07_0 | ecosystem: Environmental > Aquatic > Freshwater > Lake > Sediment | place: USA: Wyoming | collected...
TCGTTCATCACGCACGCCTGACAGAATTCTTTATGTATGTCCAGGCCGACATATACCATGGTCTCTTGCCGCATCGTTGTTCACCAACATCGAATAGGCGAGGGACCACTTCAACATACCATCCTTTGATGCGCTGCGCATTTGTCAGCTGCTAGAAGATCATTTGTGCGGTAATTCCCTCGATCTACCACCGTCGTCTGCACCCACGTAGACGACCTCATCCGGGACATCCTTTGTTACAACTGAACCTGCTCCGATGACGGCCCTCTTGCCGATTTTGACGCCCGGGAGAATTATGACCCCTGCTCCGATCCAAGCATCGTCCTGGATTACTATCCCACCTTTCTTTTCCCCGTAGTCTTTCCTGAGCGTCGAATTATTCGGGTGTGAAGAAGTGATTAGAATCACCTCAGGCCCGATTGCAACGCGGTCGCCGATGGTGATTTGTTGCGGATCCTCCAAATCTTCGGCGATTGTCAGCCCCTCGGCGATGTAGGCTTGTTTACCGATCCTTACGCCTATCATTTTAAAAAAGGTCAATCGCAGATTAGCGCCAGGAGCTTCCTTGGCAATCTTCTTGATGATTCTTCTTCCTGCGCCTCTCATCATGACGGTCGCGACCTCATCTTTTTCTTCAGCTCATAGCCCTTGGAAGCCAATTGCATCGTAAGGCGTTTTGTAATTAGAATGTATCTGCCGAAGTTGACTCTCTCCCCTCCGAACTTCTCCTTGAATTCCCTGACGCCATACTTCTCATCAGGTCTTCCAGCTCCGCCGAAATCGAATCTCGCGAGCCCCGTCCTAATTGCCTCTTGGAACGCCGACCATACGAGTAGCTCATTCGGCCTAAGGGACAGCGCCTCAGGCAGAGCCGCGGCATACCAGTCATACATAGAGCCCGCCCCGATCAGCTCCAATCTGCCGGCTATGATATTATCCGATTGATCCTTTGCTAATAGGAATTTGCAGTGAGAATCGCCTAGGACATCGAAACACGCTCTGAAAAGCGAGATATCGGCGATCGGGATACCTTTTGCTTCATAGCTGCCATGCAGTATCTGATAGAAAGAATCGACCTCCGAGATGTCCTTGGCGGAAGAGACTCGCAGATTCCCTGAGAGCGATTTCTTGACCATCCTCCTTCCGGAACTCGTCATCTGGCGCATCAACCCCTCCTCGCCTTCGGTGATGTCGAACAGGAAGTTCAGATGATCCTCGAATTCGAAGCCGCACGATTCGAACGCTTTCGCATCACTCGATAAGTCGGACAGGTTCCTCACTTCTACGAACAAAGGTTTCTTTCCAGCGTTGACCACATGATCCAGAAGTTCCTTTATGCGCTCTTCGACCTCCTGTTGATTCTCCCCCTTGACGAGCGGTCCGCCCATCACTATGCGACGAGTGACCGAGAAGCCAGGGACGGGGGTCTTGTCTTTGATATCATAGAACAGAACGCTGCCGACCAACTCCCCGGATTCCCTAAGGCCTGCCCAGTTCCCCTCATAGTCTTTCGTCCTATCCAACACTTTCAAGAACTCGGGCATTTGGAAAAGGTTGCCTCCCGGATTCGACTCAACGAACCTCCTAACCTCCTTCTCGTCGATATCCACTCGTTCTATGAGTTCCATTTCCTTACCTCAGGAGATCGCGGAGCGACATTATATCCAAATCTCCGGTTATGCATACTGACTTTCCTTTGCCAGACGCTGGCGATGAGGGGCCCGGAGACCGGAACCCTCTTGATAGTTCACCCAGAGTGATGAAATGAACTTCTTCCTCCCGCATAATCCTATCGGCAGTGGACAGCATCGCATTTCGGAATATCGAATACCTCTCCGGGTGAATCTGTATGACCACGAACGAATTGAACCTCAGGGATGTGCCGATAATATCAGTCAGGATACTTTCAAGCTTGCTTTGATCATCTATTCCCATCCTGTCGATCAGAATCTCATCGTCAGGAAGCGAGACGGGGATTTCAAGAACTCCGTTCTCCGGATTAGCCGATATTGATTTCATGTCCGATACCGGTGGCCCGTAGATTTCGCTGGCGATCTTGTCGCTCTTTTCAAGTATCACCCTGTTGGAGGTCCCTGAGCGGTTTGATATGGCAGTCTTCGAACTACTGTAAGCGAAACCACATTCGGACAGGAGCCGGGCGAGATCATCCTTCGGCCTCAAGTAGGGTGATCTGTATCCGATTGGGCGGAATCCGTATCCTTCGAAAGTCTCCTTTGCCTTGGAAATGTCCTCCTTCAGCCGACCGATGTCGAGAGCAGAAAAATCATCGTGCTTGTAGCCATGCACTGCTATCTCGAATCTCTCGTGGGTTATGCTTTTCAAGAAATCCGCCCGCTTCTCGCTAAGGATACTCCCGACAACAGGGATGGTCATGCCTACCCGATGGTCTCTGGCATCCGCGCTCATCTGGGAGAGAGCTCGAACCATCCGTCTCTCAGACAGGCCGTATCTCCTCGCCATCTTCAGACCGCGCTTCGCGGTAGATAAGATTCCTCTTGTCCTGATTGTGTTACGGAAGGATCGCGCTGAATCATCCCCCTAAAGAAAGGTTGGCTTTGGTGTAAAACTACATAACGACTTCATAGTACATTATTCTTAGCCAGTAGCGAGATGTTGTACATCGATAGCTTTGCCTGAACCTCGTTCATCCTGCCGATTTAGGACATGCATCTGAGACGGTGCTGAAGCAACCGGACGATTGCCCCGAAGGTGCTCCTTGCGGATGAGCCCACGGGAAATCTTGACGGCGAGAACGAGACGAACGTCATGAACCATTTCAAGAAGATACAGGACATGTTCGACATAACCATCGTCGTCGGCACGCACAGCAGCGCATCGAAGAGCTACGGGAACAGGACGATCGTGCTCGATTCGCGTAGTTCCTCAGCTGGACTATAAGAATCCAGAGCTGGGATGGAAGGGATTACGCTGTGATTTCAATCAGTTCGGGCCCGCTTTTCAGTTACATATATTTATGAGCCATTCCCTTATCAAGAATTGATGGCGCTTTTTGAGTTAGGGAATCTCCTTCAGACAGCGGATATCATCATAGCCCTGGTCATCTCTGGATTAGCCACTGGAATCATCCTGCCACCCCTTATGCGGAGGATGAAAGAGAGAGGCATTACTGGGGTTGATTGGAATAAGAAGGATCGGATGGAAATCCCTGAGCTCGGCGGCATTGCTCTCTTGTTTGGTTTCTCCATTGGGATTTCGATCGCTGTCGGTGTGCTCAAAGAGTACAGCTCGTTCAATGCTACGCCGATACTTGCGGCAATAGGGGTTCTTTTTATCGCCGGGATGATAGGCCTGATTGACGACGTTTCGGACATCCCACAGCGCTGGAAGGGGCTCCTGGTGGCGTTCGCTGCCTTGCCGTTGGTTATCGCTGGAAGCGCGGAAGAGATAATCGATTTTCCGTTTGGATTCCAGATAGTCTTAGGCACGAATGAAGCGCTTAAATTGGTCTACTGGTTGGTCATCGTTCCACTAGCCGTAACAGGCGCTTCGAATGCCTTGAACATGTCGGCTGGCTACAATGGGCTTGAGACGGGACAGGTCGCGATAATCTCGTTTGCCCTTCTCTCAACAACGATAATTGTCAAAGGACCGATAGAGAGCGTCCTCATCTTCTCCGCCCTCATGGGGGCAGCGATGGGGCTCAACTACTTCAATGGACACCCGGCGAGGGTGTTTGTAGGAGACGTCGGCACGCTATCAATGGGTGCCGTGGTTGCTGCAGGCGCAATCATTGGGGGCATCGGACTAGCAGGAGCCGTAGCCATAGCCCCGGCGTTCTACGAGCTCGGCGCGACCATGTATTATTCCATTAAGAAAATCGACAGAAAAGTTCTGTGCCAAAGGCCGATCATCGATGATGAGAACATGTTGCACACTCCGAAAGGCGCCGAGAGGTATACTCTGGCTTATTGGATTCTGAGCAAGAGACCGATGACAGAAAGGAGTCTCGTAAGGGTGATCTTGGGTGTCTATGCAGTGTCTGGTGTCCTCGCGATAATTGTCGCTATCCTCTAAGGAGGAAATCCATGCGACAATATTTTGATGCGAATAGGACTATAGGTCTTGCGTAACAATGGCGATAGTAATGATTGGAGGGTTATGATCCCGATGAGACTGTTGTTTGATATCGGACATCCGGCTGATTACTTCCTATTCAGAAATGTGATAAAGAAGTTGCGCGAGAAGGGAGACGACATCCTCATCACTGTTAGGAATCGCGAAGGAATCGTCACCGAGATCCTTCGGCAAGAGGGTGTAGAATACGTTTTGCTCGGGGGTAATGAGAGGGGGATGCTGAAAAAGGCCATTAACATGGTGAGGAACGATCTGAAACTGTTACGGATAGCAAAGGCTTTCAAGACTGATATCTTCGTGAGCCTCGGTTCACCGTATTCAGGACATGTGAGTTTCTTGATGCGCAAACCTCACATAACATACATCGATACGGAGATCTCCTGGCTAATCAACTTGCTGTTAGCCCCCCCTTTTACAACCTCGGTGATCGCCCCTGCTTCGGTGACTTGGAAAGTTAAGTACAGAAATTACATTTACATCAACGGAGCGAAAGAGATAGCATACCTCGACCCGAAATATTTCACCCCGGATCCTTCGGTCTTGAAAGAGATGGGTGTCAGGATGGAGGAAAAGATCATAATCATACGTTTCAGCGCACATGATTCTAGTCACGACATTGGCCTGAGGACGATGACTGATGAATCGAAGAGGAGACTCGTCATAGATCTATCGAAGCTTGGCAGAGTCTTTATTTCCACGGAAGTCGACCTTCAACCTGAGCTACAGCCTTTCGTTCTACGGATCAAAAGGATGCACGACCTGCTTGCTTACGCCTCGCTTTTCGTAGGGGAAGGGGTCACCATGGCTTCCGAAGCTGCGGTCCTCGGCGTTCCATCGGTCTTCATTCATCCCAGGAGTTTCGGAAGCATAAACGATTACAGCAAGCATGGTCTCGCTGTTCAATACCGGAACCCTGAGGTCGAGTTGGATCAGATAATTGCCTACTGCAAGGGAGTTCTGACCGATAGCGGATCGAAAGGGGAGCATATCAAGCGAAGGGATGAAATGCTATCGACCAAAGAGGATGTTGTATTAAGAATCATAAAGGAAATAGACGGCTGTAGACGATGATGGCAGCGCAGTGGTTCTTGAATGAAAGATCACAGGATTTCTGTGGAAGTCGAATAGGGCCATACAGTATCATTGGTCAATACGCTCTACCGGGCGGAGCGTAGACAGGTTTTGTATATTGGAATTATTTGAGCTGCTATCGCATCCCATGTGTAGTTCTTAGAATATTCAAGGATTCTATCGCGTTTCCAGTCTTTATCGAGAGCCGCAAGAATTATCTCAGCGAGACCATGCGAATCGTTTGCGAGGCATAATGAACCGTATTCATCTGAGGTGATGATGTCGGGGACGCCACCGACGCTTGTGCCGATGAACGGTATTCCGCATCCCAAAGCCTCGAACATTACTGTTGGATTGCCCTCCATGAGGCTCGGCAGAATGAAAGCGTCGCATGAGTTCATCCATAATGGTATTTCATTGTGAGGTTTTCCACCGACGAGTAAGACGCTGTCATTCAATCCTTTTAGCTTAATCGTTCGTTGTAGATCGGATTTCAACCCGCCCGTCCCGATTATAATGCAGATCAAGTCTTTCCTCTTGAGTACTATCTCCCCGACTGACTCAATAAGACACTTCTGCCCCTTCTCCGGAGACAGCCTACCAGCAGTCAGTATTATCTTCCTATCGATTGGTAGATCAAGTCGTTTCCTGCATTCGATCCGGTCCATCGGATGGAAAACCGCGTCATTGTAACCGTTGGGAATGACTTGCGCTCGTGTCCTAACGTCAAGCCGTTTCATGCAAGCGAGATTATTATTGCTTACAGTCGTGACGTAGGATGCAGAATTGAGGATACCTTCTGTTCGCTTTCTCCATTCGTCATTGATGAAAGGCACATCGTAGATATCGTGCCCGTGGGCGGTGATTACGAGCGGCACCTTGAACTCTTGGCTGATTTTCGAAGCGACATACCCCCAGGGCCAAACGAAATGACCGTGGACGAGATCGAACTTTATCCCTTTTGATTCAATCGTGCGCTTCATGCAGGCGAACATTTTTTCGCCATAAGCGACATTCTTCCTATCGAATGTTCCGAAGTAACCGTTGGCGATGTGTATTCCGACATTACCGGGCGTTCCTTCGTTATCGATTAACTCCCCCAATGTGTTCCTCCTTGCTCGCGGCAAAGTATCGCCGACTGCAGGAACCAATCTGGAGAGTTCCGTCCATCTATTATGATACAGGATGACCTCCATGCGGGTAACGGACTTTGCAGTGGCCTCCGTCAGTCCTTTGGTGAAGGAGAAGTAATGCGGTGAAACGACCAATATGCGATAGTCTTCCGCCAGAACAGTACCTCCGAACAATCATACGGATTCGATATATCCGTCCCTTGCAAAAGAAATGGTCTGCTTCGATAATAAAAGTATGCGACAAAAGGGATGGAATGATGATTTGCAGAAAACAATTCCATCCTACTTATTGTTTTCATACTCGGTCTTGCGTTATTTGAATGGCAATGGCAGCGGATTAATTACTTCCCATGCGCGGAATGGTTCCTTCGAAAAGGATCGGTCTTATTAATGAGGGTCGGAGGGGCCATCTGAAAGATCAGACTGGTTCGTAATAATGATTTATAGGAGAGTTGCGAGGGATTGCATGTCCTGAATTCAACTAAAACCAGCTCCCCGATAATCCTTCACGCATCGAGACTCACTCAAACGGGGGTTCTGGTGCCATTTCCAAGGCGCATCCTATTAAGCTTCTCTCGCAACACTCCTTCTATCTTGTATAAGACAATTCCCAACATGATGTTCACTACCAGGGTGGATATTATTAAAATCGGCCAGTATACGTAAGGCGACATAATACCATTCGTGTGTATGTCGAAGCCAGAATAAAGATAACCGAAATACAACATCTGAATTAGAAAGATGTGGTATGATGCCCGACCTGTCAACTCCAATATTGTATGGAATATTGTCTTTGAAACAGGTGAATAGAGGTTGAAGATTAGAATCACCAATAGCGCTGGGTAGAAAAACGTGAATAGGTTTTGAGTGCGCCATTCAGGCTGGAAGAAGGAGAATGAAGCGCCGTTGTAAATTACAAGGAGCACGGCTGATAGTGCTGCCAATGGTACGATAAATAGAAATCGCCGATCCATTAGATTCAATTTTCCTTTAGTCAGTAGTTCTGGGGCGATGTAGAATCCAATCCCCAATGCGGCTATGTAGCGAAGGATGCTGGAGTTGTACACGTTCAATGGGAGGTAAGTACCACAAAGTTCGAAGCCCAGATCGATGACAAATGTCACGACCAAAGCGATGACCGGACTCCTTCTGAATAAGTAGTACAATAGCGGTGCAATAAAGATTAGTTCCAACAATAAAGGAATAAACCACAGACCTGGGAGTTCTGGGTGCAGGCTACCGATCATCGCCTTAACGATTGTGAAAGCCACGGATTGACTGAGCCTATTCGTGGCGATGGTAATCGCGAGGTCGATAGCTACGATCATTATAAAAGGCACTAGAATACGAGAGAGTCGCCTCTTCAAGTATTTCCGGGAATACAACTCCCGCAGCAGAGATGAGCCAGAATTCCGGAACGAATGATACCACGTTAGACCTATGGCGATTAGGAAGATAGGCATTGCCTGCCAGATATAGAATACGGAGTAGGAATCAATTAAAAAAGTCTCCGGCAAGGTATGGAGGAGCAATACAGAAACGATAGCAAGACCTTTGATGGCATCTATTTGCGGGAAGCGTGCTTTTATGTTCAAAGGGTACCCCCGTGCAAATTATGCCGCATATTCCTCTAATCGGGATTAGAAATTTGTGAATTATTCTCCGATGACAAACGTAATCCCAACTACTAATTAATGATATAACTCGAAGACATAAAGCTTTTCATCATTCATAACTGTGTCCGCTATTCGTCATGACAAATATCGATATCTTGTAAAAGAGAAATATTCGTCAAGGAATGCATAGTCGCAAACTGGAGCGCGCAGTTCTCAATGTACTCAAAGATACTGTCAGCAGGAATTATGTATGTGTTGACTAATCAGTACCATTATGGCAAGAGAGTCTTCTGGAAGGCTTTCGGCGTACATCGAAATAGCCAGGCCAAATCAGTGGTACAAGAACCTGCTCCTCTTCGTAGGACTCGTATTCTCCCAGAAGTTCGGGCAATTCGATCTCCTCTTCCTTTCGATAATGGGGTTCGCTGCATTCTGCTGTCTTTCGAGTTCAATATATGTATTCAATGACATAGTAGACAGAGATAACGACAAGGCGCACCCTAGAAAGGCAAAAAGACCAATCCCTTCGGGCGAAATCCGCATCGGCCAGGCGATTGCATATGGCTTGGTTCTTTTAGTCACGGGAATCGCGATTTCATTATATGTCGGCTGGCAGTTTCTCGTCCTTGCATCTTGCTATATCGCGATCTCTTCGGCCTACTCATTTATCACGAAGAATATCGTCATAATGGACGCTATTTGCCTCGCAGTGGGATTCGTCATAAGGGCGGTTGCTGGCGCAATCGCAGTAAGCGTGATGGTCTCTCCCTGGCTGATCATTTGTGTATTCCTCCTCGCCCTATTCCTCACATTTGGAAAGAGAAGACATGAGCTTGAGACATTGGGCGAGGACGTAGGGTTGCACAGGGAGATTTTGAAGGATTATTCAGTCCACATGACTGATGATATGGTATCAATCTCAGCGGCGACGCTCATTATGTCATATTCGATGTGGACTTTTCTGGCTACAGACCAGCTAATGATGTTCACGATTCCTTTTGCTGTATACGGTCTCTTGAGATACATGTTCTTGATGCATATGGCCGAAGGAGGAGGAGAACCCGAGCAGGCTTTCAAAGATCTCCCGAGTGTAGCAAACATACTCTGCTGGGGACTCACGGTTTTTCTCGTCCTGTATATTCTGCCGAAGCTACACCTCGTCGGCGGTGGGTAGCCGATGAGGGTCGACTTGCATGTCCACACGAGATACTCTGGGCACTGCCTTCTGCGCCCGGAGCGCATCGTCAAGATTGCTAGGAAAAGAAGCCTTGATGCGATTGCAATAACCGATCACGATGATATTCGAGGAGCCGTCGAAGTATCGAAGACGTTTCCGACAATTATTGGGGAGGAGGTATCCTCCAATGATGGGGACATCATCGGTTTGTTCATAAATGAGAGGATCGGGAAAGGAGATGCCTTTGAGGTGATGGACAATATTCGGGCACAGGGAGGATTAGTAGTGATCCCTCATCCTTTCGACAGTCTCAGACATGAGGCGGTTATGTCGGAGGAGATTTGCGCCAATGCCGACTGCATTGAGGTATTCAACTCACGGGTTATCAGGAAAGCGGATAACGAGAGGGCGAGGTATTTCGCGGAATCGAAGAATATCACGGCGGTCGTAGGAAGCGACGCGCACACATCAATGGAGATTGGAAAGGCGTGGATGGACGTCGGGAGCATCGACGATCCGAAGTCGTTCCTCGCATCGCTTAGGGAAGCAAAGGCGCACACGAGAAAGAGTTCAGTGGCAGTGCACGTCATCACTAAGTTATTAAAATTGAGGGAGAGGGGAGATGAATAGAGGAGTCATACAATGGCGCTGGATCATAATGACTATCGCCGTGGCAATTGTATTCTACTTTGCCCTCGTAATTCTGTCTAACGTCGATGAGGTACTCGACGCAGCTTCACACTTCCAGTGGTTCTACATCCTGCCGACAATCGGCCTCGTCGCTGTCAACTATATTGTAAGGGCGGAGCGCTGGCACTTGTACTTGAAATCGATCAGTCTCGGTCTCCCCCGGAATAGTAGTTATTGGCTTTTCCTTTCCGGGCTTTCAATGTCAATCACCCCCGCGAAATCTGGTGAAGTGCTGAAAGCGCTTCTGCTGAAGGTGGAGAGAGGCGCGCTCGTAGAGAGGGGTGTTGCTGTTGTTTTCGTGGAGAGGATGACGGATATAATCGGGATGTTAATTCTGATAGCAATTGGATCGTTCTCAATTGCCTACGGACTTGTATCCGTAGCGATAATCACGGCAGCCATAGTCGTGATTCTTGTCATTATACAAATCGAGAGTTTAGTTAACTCGCTCACTGGCCGGATGATGCGGAGGCCGCGATTCGCATCGCTCGGGAGGATGGTTACGAATGCCTACAGGGACGCGAAGGGACTTCTGCGCGGCAGAGCCCTAGCATACGGAATCGCGCTGTCGGTGATTGCATGGCTTGCAATGTGCATCGCATTCTACATACTCCTTTTGGGTTGCTCAGCGCAGGTATCGCCTCTCGAGAGCATCTTCATTTTCGCGTTTTCGTCGACGATTGGCGCTGTAAGCATGCTTCCGGGAGGAATTGGGATTACCGAGGTGAGTATGATTGGCCTGTTGTCGCTGATCTCCGTTTCCCTAGCGACCGCCTCCTTTGCGGTGATACTCACTATAGTATGTACGCTGTGGTTCGCAGTCGCAATCGGCTCTTTCTTCCTGATATTGTTTATTAGGCACTCTAGGTCGAGGATAGATGAGAACAGGAAGAATGCCGATGGACTGGCATGAATAAGGTGGCTCTTCAATTCAGAATAATGCTCTGAAGAAGTGAAGCTTCCCTCTCGAAGAGGTTACAGAGGTAATGATTGAATCGACCTTCAACAACACCGCTCAGTTAAGTCCTATCATGAAGATCCGGCCCATAATCCAAATATGGCTATGTCCCACATCGATCTTCGTATTACATACATACCAATCATCCTTAGCAGATGGTTACTCGGTCGTTGACGTGCAATGATGCTACGTTCTATGAAACTCTTAAAAGAGGTAAAGCAGTCCTAGAAGTCATTTTCGAAAAGATTTATAGAGATGGGGCACCATTTCAAAACCGAGGGAATTGATAATTGTCGTGGCCGTCTGGCTTGAATTATTCAGTGCGATTGATTCAGAGATATCGTATTGAGCTAGTGGTCATGACTGCGGTCAGCATACTCTTCGCAATCGGAATGTGGCGCGTGGTAGCATCAGATGCTCTTCAATATCCAAAAATTGTTGAAGTGTTCCGTGGCCAAGCCACTTTTGATGATGTTTGGGCTCCATTTCGGAATAGAGTCCTGGTTCCATTCTTGGCGTCTATTCTCCCATTTGACCCAAAATCAAGCATACAGTTTGTAAATCTTTTTTTTGCCTTCGGAACGGTAATTATCTTCGTGCGATACCTAAGATCTTTCCGTTTTAATCAAGAAAACACTCTCTTTGGAGCTATGCTGTTGATGTGCACTGTACCGTATTTTGCATACGGCCCTCAACCGCTCTCGGAAATGGGTGCGATGTTCTTCATTGTTCTATCATTATATCTGACAAAGAAAGGAACGAGCTTAGCGTTCATCATGGTGGTGATCTCGCTTGGAATTCTTTGTCGAGAGACAGTATTCTTCGTTTTGCCAGCAATCTTGATAATAAGCTATCGTGGCAAGAATAATGGAAGTCGTTGGGGATATTTAGCTGCCATTCTCCCGTTTGTTACGATTCTTGGTATCAGGTTTCTCATTTCACAAGCGATTGCATCAGGGGATGGTTCCTCACCCATTGGCTATGTATGGTCAATAGATCCCAATTATATCCAATTGAATTTAGGCAGACTTGTGAACTTTGTTGATCCGGTTAGCCAGGGTTTGTCAGGTGGCAGCTTCTGGCTATCATTCGTGCCTTTTGCACCATTCGCATTGACCAGGATTTTGGCACCTCACAAACAATCGGAGATAACCAAGAATGAGCGTGGATTCTTGCTCACAAGTGGATTGTTCTTGTTTCTCCTCACAATATATTGTTTTGTAGCTGCTGGAATCGATGGACGTAATGTCTGGGTGCTGTACCCTGCCCTCATCCCATTATCCATGGCAGAATATGCTAATTGGTCTGAGATTCGTGTCTTCAGAAGCATCAAGATATATCTTGACAAGATGCTCCAATATCTGGCAGTTGGAAGAGGTTCGAAACAAACGGAATGAAGGATGGCTCTGGTGCAAAACTCCATAGCGACTTCATAGTACATTATTCTTAGCCAGTACTGAGATGTTATACATCGACAGCTTCGCCTGAACCTCGTTCATCCGACCTATTTTGGACCTGCATCTGAGGCGGTGACCGAGCTGCCGGACTATCGCGCTGAACGTGCTCTCCGCATGGTTGCGCTTCCCGTACATCTCGGCATAGCGGTTCGGCCAATGCGCCGCGAAGTTCGTCATGCTCTCGTACGCGGTCTTCGGGTGCTTGAAGAACCGCGCGTTCTTCTTGATCCCGTGATACGGCGTCGCGCCGTGCCTCAGCGCGACCTGAAGGCAAGCCTCGCCGGTGTACGCCGTATCGGCGAGGCTTCGTATCGGGACGACGTTCTCCGGCAGCGAGTTCCATACGCGCCCGAACCTCCTGCTGTCGTGCACCTTGGACTTGCTGAGCGTATAGCTCAGCACGAGGAACGAGTCAACCTCTATCGCGGCGTGAACCTTCACCCAGTCCTGGATGGCGCGGATGCCGTAGTCCGTCCCGCGCCACGAGTCGTTGCGTCCGCTGTAGCCCGTCGAATCGGTCGCTATGATCGCCTTGCGCTTCGGCAGGAGAGACAGGACGTACGCGTGGAAGCGCCTCCAGATCGTCAGCCATCTTCGCTCTTTGTTCTTCCTGCTGAGGCTCGTGTGATCTGGCACGATGTCGATGTCGAAGTACACGGAGAGCTGCCTCAGCATGCCTTCAGTGTTCCTGAAAGTCGCGTTGAAGTGCTGCCTGACGAGGAACGCTATCAGCAGCGTACGCTCCTCGACCGGCGGACGGCCGGTGCGGGCGCGGTGCTGCCAACAGGAGAAGTCGTTCGACAGTTTGCGGATCGCCTCGAAGCAGAGCCGCGTGCGGTCGACGGAGATGTCGTCGTAGCTTCGCATCTCCTCAAGGTCGATGGCGTAGGTCTCTATGCTCGACTGCCCGGAAAAGTTGAATATCTCGCACGGCATTCTGACTTCGGTAGCGTACATCCAGTCACCTCGTTTGACCACTTGGTACATGGATGTCGCTATCTAAATAATCATCGATGGATAATAATGCTGGAGGATCAGATTGGATCAAGAGGAGAAGGGGCGAATGAGTTTTGCACCAGACTCATATATAACTGCTGACAATAACTCGCGCGACCGGAAGATTATTTCGAGTCGCTCCCGTAGTGTAGTCCGGCCAATCATTCCGCCCTTTCGAGGCGGGGACGCGGGTTCAAATCCCGCCGGGAGCACCAATGACATACTCCTTGTTCGTATGCTATCCGGCAAATGGGTCTCCCATTTCGACCTACGAAAATTCCATATTCTTGCATAAATGCATTTGCGAACGGGCAATATTATAAACTCACGACCCTTGGTGATTTGAGTGTGTGGGTGAATGGCTAGAGCCATACCAGAGACTGAACGGAAATTAATCACGATGTTGCCCGTTCTATCCAATTGGATTTCTAAGGACAGGAATCTCACAGATGCTGAGATGATTTCCTTTTTCAATCAATTTCAGGGACTCATGCCTCTTGCACTTGAGTCCGAACTAAATCCTATGCTAGAGACTGTTTCGCGCTACAGAAAACATGTCATCTACGGGAAGGATGTCGAAGTGATCCTTTCCCTCAGGGGCGTGAAATGGCTTGATGATTTCAACAAGAGAGCGTGCGTCCTAGTTCGTGATTCTACTGTGAAGAAGTTATGATTGATTATGCCCCCTTTTTGATGAACGTCAGTAATCTTCTGCCAGTTGCAATATGTGGGAGGAGAACCAACCCCTGACCTCTATGGGTACCAATTGTTTGCGCTGCCGTAGGGGCCGCTGAATGACTCCATGTCATACTTGATGACTTTCGGGATGTAAGACGCCGAAACCAAGAAATCAATCGAGAAATGCATAGTCTCTCCCGAGCTAACCGAATCCGTACCGTTCTTGATGTGCGCGTCGATATGATTGTTACTTGCATCGACTATTGTGAACGATGTAATTAGAGTATCAAACGCTTTTGTCCACTGGTTCTTAAGGGAGAACGAGACATGTAGTACCTGAAATCCAAACGGGGTTTGGTTTAGACCGGAGGAATCGGTGTCGTTTCTTGTGTAGGTGATATTGGAGAAAACGACGTCAGGGACTATCGCCGATGGCGTGGGAGCGTCGTCGGTAAAAACACCATTGCCATAGCTGAATTGTACAGTCTTTGGCACCGAGCCCCATGGCGCTTCGACACTTATGTTGAAAGTTGCGGAGGAGCCTGGTGGTATGGCGCCTAGTGAATCATCATCCGTCGCGTTGTACTCAGTGTCGTCTTCGCCCACCACGCTGAATTCCATTGGGACGATTATCAGGTCCTGGGCGAGACCGTTGGTGACCTTGACCTTCAACCAAAGGAACTGGTATCCGGAGATTGGCCGCATATCTACTATGCTGAGCTGCTCCCATCTCGCAGAAACGACATCCATCTGAATATCTAGGGATCCGGGTGGTGGCGGAGGGGGGCTCCTCGGCGAAGTGACGATGAAGGCCGCGATGATTATTACCGCTGCAATTATGATTGCGGAGGCTAATAGTTGTGGCTTCCTTATCAGCGGATCATCCTTCTCTTTCGGCAGGCTATTACCATCCTCGATCGGCTACTTGGCCGATATCATCTTCCAATGGTCATTATGGATAAAGATTTTATTACGGTTTCTTCGTTATACGCACTCGCCTATGCAAAAGAACTTCATAACGAGTTTGCCCGGATGCGCGCTTAATCAATATAATGCTAAACATATATAAAATTATAAATAACCATTAAATCGCTTCATCCCTCAGGGTGTTCGATGTGAATCAGGATGAAGAAGTTAAGTTCCGCAAGTTGAGGAGATTCAATGCCGTTATGGGCGTTCTGCATCTGCTGCAGGGCCTTTTGATGCTCGTGTTGAGCAATGATTTCTCCCTTCCTGTGAACCAGACCCTGCTCAGCTACAATCCCGCGACAGGGCTCATAACCCCTTCTACAACCACTCTAATGAGCTTGCAGATCGGGCCGATGGTCGCCATGTTCCTGTTCGTGTCGGCGATCGCTCACTTCTCATTGGCGACATTCGGATACGACTGGTATGTGGCAAATCTCAAGAAAGGGATCAACTACGCAAGATGGTATGAGTACGCTATCAGCTCCTCCTTGATGATCGTCGTGATCGCAATGCTATGTGGGATATTTGAGCTATCCAGTCTCATCCTGATATTCGCGCTCAATGCGACGATGAACCTGTTCGGCCTGATGATGGAGCGGCACAACCAGACCACAAACAAGACAGATTGGACATCATTCATTTTCGGCTGCTTCGCCGGCCTCATACCTTGGGTAGTGCTCGGCATATACTTCTTCGGAGCAGTGCTATCCTCGTCTGGATCTGTCCCGACCTTCGTATACTTCATCTTCGTGTCGCTGGCGATATTCTTCAACATATTCGCAGTGAACATGGTGCTGCAGTACAAGAAAGTCAGGAAGTGGAAGGACTACCTCTACGGGGAAAGGATGTACATCGTGCTCAGCCTGGTGGCCAAGTCGCTGCTCGCCTGGCAGGTATTCTCTGGGACGCTGAGAGGGGCATGATTGGAAAAGGACGTTGAATTATCCATGGGGGCAATTCCTATGCCCCTCGCTCCTTTCAAATGATCAATCCTGTCAATATCGGACCTAACAATACCAAGGCAGCGAGCCTCAGAGTGTCAGAAACGAGACCCACTTTCATCATGTCCCATATCTTCACTTTGCCCGAGCTGTAGATTATCGCCATCGGCGGGGTCGTCGAAGGTATGGCGGTAGGTATGGAGCAGGCCAGCGCCGCTCCGATTATCGGGCCGATTGGATTGACTCCCGCACCGAGAGCGAGAGAGGCGGCGATAGGGCAGGATATCAGCGCTGCGGCAGTATTGGATGCGGCATAGGAGAGCGCGAATCCTATCAGGCAGCTGACTGCGAATATCATCCAAGAGCTCGCCCCGGCTCCTATCGATGCCGCGACGCTGTCGGCGATCCATCTGGCGAATCCGCTGGCTTCCAGCCCCATCCCCAGCGCGATGCCTCCGCCGAAAAGGAATACGACATTCCAGTCGATCCCCTCGACTATCTCGTTCCACCTGAGCAAAGGCTCTTTCTTGACCTTCAGAAGGCCTGCCGCGAGGATGATCAGGACGGCCGGCATGGCTTCGGGCATAACCTGGGCCAATAGGTCCGAAAGCCCTGTCATGCCGGGATTCCCTTCCGCTATGACCTTGACTATCGAGGGGAGCATCCAGAGAGTTATTGCCATTATGAGTATTCCAAGGACGATCTTCTCTCCTCTGGTCATCGGCCCGAAGCACTTCCTCGCCACTTCCAGCCTCCCCTTGTCGATGTTCAGAGTCTTCATCTCCGGTTTGATCACCTTGAACACGACCACCCAGGAGATGAACAGCCCGATCAGCGCCTGCGGAGCGCCGACAATCAGCCAGTCGAAGAAGCTCAGGTCGTATCCGACCTCCTGTATTGTCCCCTTCGCAATGAGGTTCGGCGGCGTGCTTATCAGCAGCAGCATCGCACCGGCGGTCGCCGCCTGCGCCAAAGCCAGCATGCACGCCGTCGAATACTTCGAGTCCGACTTCACGTTCAGCATCGCAAGGTACGCGATGAGGAACGGGAACACCACCGAGGTCGATGCTGTTATGGAACCTGTCAGCGTGAGAAGGAATACGGGGAGGCAGCAGACGAACAGCGCCGCCACCATCGGGTTGTTGCCCTTGTAGATGGATGCAAGTTTCACAGAAATCCTGCGATCCAGTTCCCATTTCTTGAATGCCGCGGCGAGTACGAAACCAGCCATGAATATCCAGACGATCGGGTTGGTGAAAGAGGAAAGGGCCGTGTTCCAGGTTATTATGCCGGTCATACAGAACACGAGCGGCACCGCAAGCGCGGCGAGGCCGAGGGACATGCATTCCGTGACCCACCATGTGAGGATCCAAATGAGCATCCCGAGGGCTATCTGCGGCGCCATCGGGCTCGCTCCGACCGCGGCCGCCGCGTCGATCATCGACTGAGGTTCGGGTATGAGTAAGACTATGACGAACAGAAGCGGGCCCAGGTACAGGCCTATCCTCTTCTTATCCAGCTCCCTCAGGTTCAATGAATCCCCTGGCCCCGTCTGCCTGATGTCCGCCTGCGATTATATCTTTTACCTGGGGTATTGATGAATTCGAACGCCAGGAATGCGTTCAATATCGGTCAAGCAATCCTGCCATCAATCTTCTTAGGGTTCGCACTCCGCCATCATCGGATTATTTCCTCGACGCACTCCCTGAACACCTCGGTGTGCCGGTCGACGTGTTTCTTCGTCGTGTACGGGGATATCAAAGCCATCATGTGGAAAGGCGTCAGCATTATCCCCCGGTTCAAGGCCATCAGGTGCATCAGGTGATCCAGACCCTTGTCGTCGTTGGCGTCCACCTCGGCCCCGTTCTTAGGCTGCTTCGGCATGAACTGGTACTCAATCCTGATGCCTAGGCGCGTCACGCACCAGGGCAGCTTCTCCGATTTGATGACGTCATATACTCCGTCGTGGAACCGCTTTGCGATCGGTAGCATCCTATCGAAGTTCTTCTGCGTGTAGACCTTCTGCATCGTCGCCCTCATCGCAGCGACAGCGAGCGCGTTGCCGGAAAGTGTCCCCCCGACACCCATCTCCTCATCTTCATTGTCATTGAGGATGTGCTCGAGGACCATGTCCGCGACCCGCTTGTTGATTCCGTATGCGGCCACCGGCACGCCACTGGCCATCGGCTTGCCCATCGTCATCATGTCCGGTCTTAGTCCATATTCTCTGGTATACCCGCCTATGCCGCAACATAGCGTGTGCGTCTCATCCAACAGTAGCAAAGTACCGTATTCCTCAGTCATCTCCCTGACCGCCTCATGATAGCCCGGGTCGGGAAGTATGATGCCGTGGTTCGTCATCGCCGGTTCGATCATCACCAACGCGACATCCTCGTCCTTGAGTGCCTTCTTCATCGCAGGGAGGTCGTTGAACTCGACGACCTTTGTCGTGAGAATCGGGTCCACAGGAGCTCCGGCGTTCCCCTTCCTCGCCACAACCTTGCCATTCTTGATGGTGGCAAGAGTCTCGTCAACCGTCCCGTGGTAGCAGCCGTTGACAACAAGGATCTTCTTCCTCCTGGTCGCCTCGCGCGCAAGCCTTATCGAATATCTGTTGGCGTCCGTGGCTGTCATCACGATCTGCCAATACGGCAGCCCGAACCGCCTGACAAGCTCCTCACCGACCCAGATTGCGTCCTCAGTCGGGAGCATCATCGTTATGCCCTTCTTGACCTGCTTCGTTACCGCCTCGACCACCGCGTCGGGGGAATGCCCGAACATGGAGCCGGTGTCACCTAGGCAGAAGTCGATGTACTCATTGCCGTCGACGTCCCGGATCATCACACCTTTGCCTTCCTCCGCGAACATCGGAAAGGGGCCGGCCCATAGGACCATCCAGTGCATCGGCACGCCGCCAAGTAGCACCTTCTTGGACCTCTCATGGAGCTTCTTGGACTTCGGGTGCTCGCTGACATACTTCTTCTGTTCCTTCGCCAGCAGCTCCTCGATCCTCGAGCGCTTGATAATCGAGCGCTTGATAATTGTGATAGTCACTCCTCCTTTCTGATTCACTGAACCCATCGGAGGCTTTATAGAAATACTCTGCGAGGTTCCCGATGAATTACTTTCAAAGCTACCAGTGGGGGGAAAGGTAGCTTATTTGGCCGCAGGGTCGAATTGCATACAGAAACAAAAACAATTGTTAATACCATTTTCGGTTCGCAGTGCATATACTTAATATCAGATAGGTCAATGCATGAAAACAAGTTCGATTCGGCATTGGGGAGTAGGTGTTACTGATGAAGAGAAAATATCTGTTGAGCATGATTTTGATTGCTGCGCTGATGATTGTATCATCGTTAATACTGTCATCGGCAGGTTCGCCTGTAGAGCAAACGCAGAAGGCTAAGATTTCCGCATATACGCTTTTCAAGACGATAACCATAAACGATACTGCGGATTTCGGAAACTGGAGCACCAACTATACATGGGCTGGAGACGGAACGCCAGGGAATCCATACGTCATAGAGGGTTACGAAATTGACGCTACCTCTGAGATAGGGATATTAATACAGAATACGAATGCATATTTTGAGGTCAGGGACTGCTACGTCCGCGATGGTGGGTCTAGCTATTCCGGAATCAGTCTAATCAATTGCACGAATGGCACTCTGAGCAACAACGCCCTCAGTGGAAATCTCTTCGGCATAAGCGTGACCTTGTCGAATAACATCAGTATGAATGCAAATGAGGTCGACAACAGCACCACTGAGGGCATCTATGTCGATTACTCGAACTACATCGCATTAACAAACAACACATGTAATGATAATTATGGGGACGGCATCTATACAGTATATGCCGATAATGTGACGGTTATCGGAAACATATGTAACGGCCAATATTATGGAATATGGTTGGACAGTTTCAGGAATTGCACTATCAGCGACAACATCTGCATGAATAATTTCGAACAAGGCATCTATGTCGGAAATGGCGACTCCAGGAACGGGGTCATCAACAACAACACCTGCATCAATAATACGTATGGCATCCAACTAGAAGATTTCGAGAACTGCACAATAACGAACAACATCTGCCTGAACAATACATATGGCATATATCTGTCATCAAATAGCAATAACAACACCATCAACAACAACACCTGCTCGAACAATATTGCGGAGGGCCTGAATCTCAGCTCATCGAACAACAACACGATATGGAGCAATTCTTTCAGCTACAACAATGGAACTGACGCCGTTTATGATTCATTGAACACTCAGGCGTACGACGACGGCATGGACAACAGTTGGAACACCTCATCTGGATGCGGCAACTACTGGAGCGACTTGACCGGTCCGGACAGCATCCCCCCAAGCGGGGTCGTTGATTGGTCATATAATATCACAGGCGGATCCAAGGACTACTACCCCTTGACTACGCCTCCGGCTCCTCCAATTGTGACGATTATCACGCCCGCCTCTGACCCGACATACACGGTCTTAGCGACCGTCGACCTCGATGGTACCGCATCTGACAACAACGCGATCGCAAGCGTTACCTGGGACAACCTCGAGACCACTGGATCCGGCACCGCGACAGGCACGACCAGCTGGACCATAACCGGCATGGCGCTTGCAGCAGGCTACAACAACATCACCGTCACCGTGACGGACATGACCGGCAACACGGCCACTGACACGATAGTCGTCATAAGCGACAGCACAGATCCGATGGTTACGATTGTCACACCTGCGGTGGACCCGACATACACGGTCTTAGCGACCGTCGACCTCGATGGTACCGCATCTGACAACAACGCGATCGCAAGCGTTACCTGGGACAACCTCGAGACCACTGGATCCGGCACCGCGACAGGCACGACCA
>Ga0315281_10004304_pt1 | contig 20690 bp, 20 predicted proteins | sample YL17G07_0_MG_FD_204540 | JGI IMG/M metagenome (GOLD analysis project Ga0315281, IMG submission 204540) | Sediment microbial communities from Yellowstone Lake, YNP, Wyoming, USA - YL17G07_0 | ecosystem: Environmental > Aquatic > Freshwater > Lake > Sediment | place: USA: Wyoming | collected...
AGCATTCCTCCAAAGATGGGACCCATTCGATATGACCCGAAAGTGGCATTGGCTGCCATACCGCATACATAGAGCCCCGGAAAGACCTCTCTCGTATTGGTCATCGTATCCTTCTCAGCCGCCTCGGCCCATAAGGACTTCTCACCGACGATTTTACCTGTCTCTGTAAAAAGCTTAATGTCATTCTTCTTTTGGAGGATGGCAACAACCTCCGTGGCATGGCCCGTGGCATCGACAACGAATTTCGATTGAATGGTCAAAGGATCAACATGCAAATTGGCCATCTCCACGGCTGTCCAATTGACAACCAAACCAGTCACTCGATTCTCCCGGATGATGAGATCTTCAGAGCTGATCAGATTAAAAAGGGTCACTCCTGACTTCACCGCTTTTGAACAGAGCGTTGAAATGGCTTCAATAGAATCAGCAGTATAGTAACCATTGGTGTAGAGTTGGGATCGAATTCCGAATTCATCAAGAATTCTCTTTCCCTCTTCCTGCACAACGATCTCATTGAACATCATCCCCCCGCCCCACATTCCTCCTCCGACGGAGAGTTTCCTTTCGAAAAGGGTGACTTTAAATCCATTTCTGGCTAAATAATAAGAACAGACTAATCCTGAGGGACCTCCTCCCACGATCGCTACATCGATGGAGAGGTTTTCTTTTAACTTCTGAAAATAGCGATCAATAATCGCCTGCGTGATAATCTTCTCATCAAGTCCCATGTTCTTCCTCCGTATGTCCTCATTCTTCCATAATATTTCCGTTTCTTACATCCCAGAACCAAAGTAGCGTCGGCATTTATTGCCGACGGAATATTTTAATTCGCCCCCCAATAAATGGGGACGCTACTCTTTGACCAAAAAACAAAAGCCGTAATTCCAATGGAGGCATTACGGCTTACTTTTCGTTTTCCGCTTCCCTTCGCTGGAATTACCCAAACAGGTTCGGAGGGTCTCCCTATCCCGCTATAGCGGGACAGGGACTCTCAGCCCAATGAGCTCCCCTAGCCATCTTTTTTGTTAATATTACTGTAAAATTTGGGGGATGTCAAACAGAGGAGGCCTGCTTACCCGTGACTATTAATTTGCAACGGGTAGATAGGAGAGGTAGAGATGTTAGATGGGAAGGGGATAATTAAAATTATTTAATTATTTCAATTTGTTATAAATCTTATCCATTGGAAAAGCTAAGAACGATTTAATTTGTGAAAAAATTCTTGACTTCTTAAATGCTTTCCCTTATATTCATCCCGAAATTTTTTATTTAGTCCCCATCACCTAGGAATCATGAAAATCCAGTCTACTCTCCTCCCCTTTGACGGGGGAGGATAAAGGTGGCTGCCGGCTCAGGCTCCGCCCCACAGGGGCTTCTGCCCTGGAGGGAGAGCCTCTGGCTCGGAGAGGGGTGGACGATTTTTTGAACCTTTTATCCCCTCATCCCAACCTTCCCCCGCAAGGGGGGAAGGAATTATTTTGAGGGGATAAATTTTAGATTAAATCTATTTTCCGTTTAACCAAATACAAATTTTCCCAGGAGAAGGCATTATGAGACTTAACAATGTGAAGCGAATGTTGTTGATGGTGGTTGGATACCTCTTCATCCCGCTCGTAGTATTTGCGAGCGAAGCAGATCTCGCGATACCCGACTTGCATAAAGGCGCTCCATATACCCTGTTGGGGGGTATAAAACCATGGGATCTTCTGTTCTATGGCGCGTGCATCATCGCTGGTACGCTGGGTATCAGCTTGTTTCTGCGCCACCAGGTCAAGAAGTTGAGAGCCCATGACTCGATGCTCAAGGTGGCTGAAACCATCTTTCAGACCTGCCGCACCTATCTGATTCAGCAGGGCAAATTCCTTATCTTGTTGTTCCTTTTCATTGCCGCCGCCATGTCTTTCTATTTCCTGGCCCTGAAGGGCGAGGGGATTCCTACCCTTCTCCTGGTGCTGTTCTTTTCGGTGGTGGGTATGGCCGGTTCCTACAGCGTGGCCTGGTACGGCATCCGGATAAACACCTATGCCAACGCCCGTACCGCCTTCGCGTCGCTGGCGGGGGAGCCCTGGGACATGGTGAATATTCCGCTGCGCTCCGGTATGAGCGTGGGACTCTTCCTCATCTCCCTTGAACTGGTCATGATGGTGATCATTCTGCTCTTCGTACCCCGCAACATCGTCGGGTACTGCTTCCTGGGATTCGCCATCGGTGAATCCCTGGCCGCATCGGCACTCCGTATCGCCGGCGGTATCTTCACCAAGATAGCGGACATCGGCTCAGACCTCATGAAAATCGTCTTCAAGGTGAAGGAAGACGACCCCCGAAACCCGGGTGTCATCGCTGACTGTACCGGTGACAACGCGGGCGACAGCGTGGGCCCCACGGCGGACGGTTTCGAAACGTATGGCGTTACCGGCGTTGCACTGATCTCTTTTATCACGCTGGCCGTTGTGAGTCCCGACAGCTCGATCAAAGAAGCTATCCAGGGCAAACTCATCGTCTGGATTTTTGCAATGCGTTTCCTTATGGACTTCTTCTCCGGGCTTGCCTATTTTGTCAATCAGGCTATTTCTTCCGCAAAATATAGAGGGAAGAAAGAGTTCGATTTCGAAGAGCCTCTCATGAGACTGATCTGGATAGCCGCCACCCTGTGCATCAGCACTTCGTTTCTGGGGAGCTACCTGCTGATCAGCGACCTCCAGGTTCTAAAAGATGGCGTGCTTACCCCGATGCCCCATGTCTGGTGGCAACTCGCCATGATCATCAGCTGCGGCACGCTCGCGGCGGTGCTCATCCCCGAATTCACCAAGATATTCACCAGCTCCAAGTCGAAGCACGTGAATGAGATTGTGACCGCGTCGCGCGAGGGCGGCGCCTCCCTAACCATTCTGTCCGGCATCGTTGCCGGCAACTTCAGCGCCTTCTACATGGGCATGCTGATTGCTGGTCTTCTGGCCGGCGCGTATTTCGTCAGTCTTTTTATACCGGTTGAAGTCATCAACTACCCGTCGATCTTCGCTTTCGGCCTGGTCGCCTACGGGTTCCTCTGCATGGGCCCGGTCACCATCGCGGTGGACAGCTACGGTCCTGTAACCGACAATGCCCAGTCCATATTCGAGCTGGCCCAGACCGAAAACATCCCCGGCATCAAGGGGGAGATCAAAAGGGACTTCGGCTTCGAGCCCGACTTCGAGATGGGGAAATTCTACCTCGAATCGAACGACGGGGCCGGCAACACCTTCAAGGCGACGGCCAAGCCCGTGCTCATCGGCACCGCAGTGTGCGGCGCAACAACGATGATCTTTGCGATCATCCTGCTGCTCCAGAGCAAGAATATGCTGCAGGTGCAGCTGACCGATGCGCCGATCATTCTCGGCCTGATCTGCGGCGGCGCGGTGATCTTCTGGTTCGCCGGCGCTTCCATGCAGGCGGTGACCACCGGCGCGTACCGGGCGGTCGAGTTTATTAAAAAGAACATGAACCTGGATAAGACGGAAGCCGATATCGAGGATTCCAAGACGGTTGTAAGGATCTGCACCCAGTATGCACAGAAGGGTATGTGGAACATCTTTATCGCGATCCTGTTAATCACGCTGGCCTTCGCGCTGCTGAACCCCAACTTCTTCGTGGCATATCTCATTTCCATCGCATGCTTCGGCCTCTTCCAGGCTATCTACATGGCCAATGCCGGCGGAGCTTGGGACAACGCGAAGAAGATCGTCGAAGTTGACCTGAAGGAAAAGGGCTCGGCGCTCCACGCCGCAACGGTCATCGGCGACACAGTGGGCGACCCCTTCAAGGATACCTCCTCTGTATCCATGAACCCCATCATCAAGTTCTCGACGCTGTTCGGCCTGCTCGCGACCGAAATCGCGATCGAGATGGCGGTGCACGCGAAGGAAGCCAATTCCACGAACTACGCTCCCTACATCGCTCTTCCGGTGTTCATTGTCGGGCTCATCTTCGTGTGGCGTTCATTCTACAAGATGAGAATACCGCTGGAAGAAGCAGCGAAATAAGGTCAAATAGAGAAGTTGTTTGCCAAATGCCCTCACCTCAAAATGGGATGAGGGCATTTTTTATTAGCTATCAGCCTCCGGAAAAACCCATTCTTTTCAGGCTGCTTAAAAATGGCCCTGCCTGCGGCAGGCAGGCAGATGCAAGTTGAGCTTTGCGAAATCCCGCTTGCGGGGGCGCCCGAAATCCTGAGGAGTGAGGCGTACTTGGCCGTACGCCGCAACGAGGAAGGATGAGGGGAACGCGGCAGATGGACGTTTTTCAGCAGCCTGCTAAGGCACCGGGTTGGGTTTAAAAAGTAAGAATAAACTTGTAAGGGGATTTTATGATTTCTGATTGAACATCAAGATCAATACGCTAACCCCATTTTTGAAGAAACCTGGTTAAGGTTGTTGTCGAGTGTCCACAGAGGAACCTTGGTGAGGATTGCCGAAGCGAGCAAGTGCATATCTATATACCCTAGACCTTTTCCCATAAGGCTATGGTTTTCGATAAACAGCATCACTTCTTCATGTTGTGCAAGAATAGCCATCGGAAGTGCCTTTTATCTGTCTCCTGCCCTTCTGCGAGGTATCATCCCCAGTTTCTTTTCGGTCCTCCCTGACTTGGCAAGTCTCTTACTACTTTCCCTCGCGATCAGTGCTTCCAAGCCGAGCCTGGCCAGGGAAGTCTTCTCCTTAATGCCGGCCAATTTCATTGCCCTATCAAGCAATTCATCTTCTATATTGAGTGTTGTTCTCATAAAACCGACTCCGAGCAATATTCATTTTTGATGTGTTGGTATGTACGGATAATATGGACTTGTCAAGAGGGTCATCAATCATTTGTCCAGATAACGGGGAGTTGAGCTGAATCCCCCGGCCTAGAGTCGGGGGGATTTCTGCTCGAATCCCGCCAACGCGGGATTCTCGTCGCGCAGCGCGACGGCAACAATAATTAAACTTCTATCTATAATTTTTCAAAATCCTATGCTTATATGTAGATCTTGTCAAACAAAATATCGGGGATTGAAGCCCCCCTGTCCACGGTTGTATTGTGTATTTCAAGGCAGGTGGATTCGGGAAGGCGAAGGCAGAGGCTGAATTCTAATTCGAATTTCGCCTGCCTGCCCCGCCCTCGGTCGGGACCGGGGCCGGTAGGCAGGGAATGCGGATTTCGGAGTAAAAAACCAAACTCTTCTCTCATTTTCTAATTCCGCAATCTGCATTCCGCAATTCTTTTTTACGGCCAATTCAAATCGAAGGCGTCTTTGATCAATTCAATCTCTTCCCCTTTTTGCACGAGGAGAATGGCCACGACATCAAACCTTGCTTTCACATTTTCGAGCCGTTTCTCCTTTAAATAGTACAAGGCAACTTTGGAAAGCTGCCTCTGCTTAAAGCGAGTTACCGCCAGTTGGGGAGGGCCAAAGGCCATCGACGTCCGGGTCTTCACTTCGATAAAGACCAGGGTATCCTTCTCTTTGGCAATGATGTCCATCTCACCCATTTTGCAGACATAATTTTTCTCAATAATACGATACCCTCTCTTCTTCAAAAATCGAAGGGCTAGTTCTTCACCCTTTTTGCCAAGTTCTTTCTTCTCCATTCGTGCCCGTGTCCGTGATTCGTACCCGAAACAAATCCTCTTTTAGTAGATTAGGTTTTACGCTTTGCGCTATGCTCTATGCGCCATGCGTTTATAAGTATTCTTTGACGCCTCGAAAGGTTTTGCGGTGGAGTTCGCAGATGCCAAATTTTTCGATGGCCCTCTGATGTTCTTTGGTTCCATACCCTTTGTGCTTGGCAAAATTATACTGGGGGTACTTCTGGTGGCATTCCAGCATCATTCGGTCTCGGGTCACCTTGGCTACGATGGAAGCTGCTGCAATGGAGTTACAAAGCTGGTCGCCTTTTCGGATGGGCTTTTGAAGAATGGGAAGTCTGAGACCGTGAGGACCATCGATCAGAATAAAATCTGGAGGGGTGGGAAGGTTTCCAATCGCCAAGGCCATGGCTTTTAGCGTGGCCTCGAGAATATTGATGCAATCAATCTCATCCTGCCAGATAATACCAATACCTACTCCTTGCGCTTCTGCAAGGATTGTTTCATAAAGATGCTCTCGCTTTTTTGATGAAATTTTTTTTGAATCAAAAAGCCTCTCCCCAATACCGTCTTTGGGCAGGATAACCGCTGCGGCCACAACCGGCCCAGCCAAGGGTCCTCTTCCCACCTCATCCACACCGGCAATCCGATGATAACCCCGGCGAGTGTACATCTTTTCGAAATAATCCATGGGTTGCGTTGGAAGGGATGGAAAGAGCATAAGAACTTTGCTTTGCAACTGGAATGATGCGGTAATGGAACAATGGAATATTGGGTTTTCAATAAAGACAGTTTCTTCTCACATTATTCCACTATTCCAATATTCCATGTGCGAGAATGAAAGAAGGAACGAAATCAACATTGATTTTACCAGACTATTGACCTTACGAGGTCTCGTTTTAGGCGACCCGTTTCTTTTCCCCCCGAATACGAGCTGCCTTGCCCTTCAGGCTTCGAAGGTAGAAGAGCCTAGCCCGTCTCACCTTTCCTCGACTGATCACATCGATCCGATCGAGCCGGGGTGAATGGAGGGGAAAAACCCTCTCCACGCCGATCCCATAAGAGATCTTCCTCACTGTGAAGGCAGATCGAATTCCCCCCTTTTTCTTACGAATGACCACTCCTTCGAAGGGTTGTATTCTCTCCTTCTCTCCCTCCACAATTTTCACATGAACCCTTATTGTATCTCCCGCCCTGAAATCCGGGAGATCTGTCCTCAATTGTTCTCTCTCAACCAATTCCATCAGATTCATCTTCTTCTCCTTCCATGATCAGTTCGGAGAAATTTGTAGCGCCCTCATTTAATGGGGGCGACATAAAATCTCGTCGGCAATACCTGCCTGCCGGCAGGCAGGAATGCCGACGCTACTCCGTAATCACTCCGAACTATTAATTCTGTCCCCTAATAATCGATCTAAGATGATGGCCACTGCTGAGCGAACCGAAAGGTGATTATATCCTTTCCCTTCGATCGGCGCCAGCACATAATCAGAACCGTCCTTCACCTCCTGAGTCAATCCCCATCCTGTTCCAAAAAGAATGAAGAAGGGTGTGCTTTCATCTTTCAATAACCTCTTTAAGAACCCAAAATCAATACTCTTTGGATGGGGAGAGGCCCCTGTCGCCACCCTCTTCACTTTTTTCTGCCAGAGATCGGAGATTTCTCGATCGGCTTCGTCAATGGTCCGTGAGACCCGGACGAGAGAAAGAGATTCCTTTCTCGTTGGATTGTAAACCGACCCAGTCCCCTCCACCCAATGGCGAATAATTCTCTCCGCTAACTGAACTTGGCTTTCCAATGGGGTAATAATGAAGAAACCTCCTGCTCCAAATGTCTTTGCACAACGAGCAATATCGTGAATATCAAAGTTAGTGATGGCTGTGGCCACCACCTCTCCCCTCTTATCATAAATAGGATGGTGGACTAATCCAATATAGAGGTTGGAATTCATTTTTATCCTTAATCCGCATTCTGCCGTGCACCACGTCGGGTGCACGGCAGCCCTGAATCTTACATGGTTCAGGGCGCAATCTGTTATTAGCAATCACCTTTTGAATCATTTTTAAGGATTTCCTCCAAGAGTCTTTTATCCTCCTCAGTGAGATTGGCTTTGGCTAAAAGATCTGGCCGTCTCAACGATGTCCGCCTGAGCGCCTCTTTTCTCCTCCAGAGAGAAATCGCTGAATGATTTCCAGAAAGAAGAACTTCTGGAACACCACTCCCTCTGAAATCAAAAGGCCGGGTGTACTGAGGATATTCTAAAAGGGAGTTGAAGAAGGAATCCTCCTCGGCTGAGCGATCGGATCCCAAAACCCCGGGAATAAACCTTGAGACGGCGTCGATGAGGACCATCGCTGCCAATTCCCCTCCTGTCAGGACGTAGTCCCCGATCGAAATCTCCTCGTCTATAAAAAGCTCTCTCACTCTTTCATCCACCCCTTCATATCGGCCACAAAGAAGGATGAGATGGGGTTGAGTGGAAAACCTGCGAGCCAAATCCTGGTTGAAGGATTTCCCCTGAGGAGTCAGATAGACTGTCCAGGCAGAAGGATTTTGGGACTTGACCGACTCGATGGCCCGAGCAATGGGCTCCACTTTCATCACCATGCCCTGGCCTCCTCCATAAGGGGCATCATCCACGACCTGATGTTTATCCAAGGTGAAATCTCGGATGTTAATGGTTCGGATCTGGATGAGCCCTTTCTCGATGGCTTTGCCTAAAATGCTCTCTCCCAGAGGGGAGGAAAACATATTGGGAAAGAGGGTAAGAATGTCAAACCTCATCCTCATCCTCCCACAAACCCTCCATTCGGACAACCTTCATCACCCCTCTTTTAAGGTCTATACTCTGGATCACCTCCTCTGTCGCTGGCAGCAAGATCTCTCCCTTTTTTCCTTCGACCACGTAGATGTCATGGGCTCCCGTAGGAAAGATCTCCTTCACCTTTCCGATCCTTTTGCCTTCCTGGGTCTCAACCTTCATTCCCAAGATGTCCACCCAATAATATTCTCCCTCTTCTAATCCAGGAAGTGCTTCTTTCTCGATGAAAATCTCCTTCCCTATCAGAGGCTCTGCCTCTTCAATCTTTTCAATCCCTTTTAATCGGAGGATGAGACGGGGTGGTTGGGGAATTGCCTCTATAATTTCGTAGAGCTCAGGACTGCCCTTTTCGCCCTCGATGAAGATCTCACGATAGAGAGAAAAAAGGTGGAGGTCTTCTCCAAAATACTTCACCTTCACTTTCCCCTTGACCCCGTGGGGTTTGACCACCCTGCCGATGGGGAAAAGATTTTTCACCATAAATCATTATAGAGATTTCTAAAAAAGTCCGGAAATCTCTGATTACATTGATTAGGAACCCATTACACAGATAGGAAATTCATTGAAAAATCAATAAAATCTGTCTAATCCTTTTTTGAAATCCCTGCCTGCGGCAGGCAGGTGTGTCATCAAGGGAGCGTGAAATATTTTTTCAATGCTCTCTTATTCGATGATCTCTAAAACAAAACGTTTCCCCAAATTTGCCGAGACAGCCCCCAAGATGACCCGGATGGACCTGGCCGTCCTGCCCTGTTTTCCGATCACCTTCCCCAAATCTTCCTTGGCCACAGAGAGTTCGATGACAGAAGTTTTTTCGCCCTCGATTTCAGAGACCTTAACTTGATCTGGATGATCGACCAATGCCTTGGCAATATACTCAACGAGTTCTTTTGCGTTCATAACCCCACCTCCACTTTTCGCATCAGTCCTTGGAGAGATTCATGATCAGCAAGGGTTTTGGAAAAGGCGGCTTATTCCGTTTTTTCTTCCGACAACTTCTTTGAGATTCCAGATCGTATTAAAAGTTGACGAACGGTCGGGGTGGGCTGCGCTCCGTTTCTCAGCCACTGAATCGCCTTTTCTTCCTTGAACCGAACCTCCACTGGATTTTTCTTGGGATCATAGGTTCCCACCTGATCAATAAATTTACCATCCCTGGAAGAACGACGATCCGAAACCACAATTCGGTAATATGGGCTCTTCTTCCCACCAAATCTCATCAATCTCATCGATGCAGCCATATTGTCCTGGATCACCTCCTCTGCTTGCAATTGGAAGACTGGAATATTGGAATGTTGGAATGATGGATTAAAAATCACCTGCCAATGACAGATCTTGAACTAACCCATTATTCCATTGTTCCATTATTCCACCATTCCAGTAAACCCCGTTAGAAATTCCAGCGGGGCATTAAACCCCGCCCTCCGGGGTGGAACCCCCTACGGGGCGGAACCCGGAATTATTCTAAAATCTAACCCCGCTGCAGCCGCCGGCCCAGAGGGCCTCTGGCCAGGAGGGAGCAGCGGGGCATTATTTCTAACGGGGTAAATGTCACAATCATGAGAAAAAAGGCGCTCTCCCTCTCCCGAGTCCTTTTTCCCCCATCTTAGTAAATTGCTTCATCATCTTTCGAACTTGGGCATATTGTTTAAGAAGCCGATTCACATCCTGAACGCTCGTTCCACTTCCTCGGGCAACCCTTAATCTTCGACTTCCATTGATGATCTGATGATTGGCCCGTTCTTTAGGCGTCATGGAATTGACGATGGCTTCCACCCTCACCAATTCCTTCTCATCAAAATCGAGGCCTCCAATCCCTTTCATCTTTTTTGGAAGCCCTGGGATCATCCCCAAGATGGATTCCAATGACCCCATCTTTCGAACCTGTTGGATCTGGTCCCGAAAATCCTCCAACGTAAAGGAATCTTTTCGGATCTTCTTCTCTAACTCTTTTGCCTTTTCCTCATCGAAGGCGGCTTCTGCCTTCTCGATCAGGGTGAGGACATCTCCCATCCCCAGAATTCTTGAAGCCATTCGATCGGGATGAAAAGCCTCCAGGGCATCCAACTTTTCTCCCACTCCAATAAATTTAATGGGTTTTTGTATCACGGATTTAATTGAAAGAGCAGCTCCTCCCCGTGCATCCCCATCCATTTTGGTCAGAATGACTCCATCGATGCCCAGACGGTCATTGAAATTTTTTGCAATATTAACCGCATCCTGCCCGGTCATGGCATCGGCTACCAAGAGCACCTCTTTGGGCTTGATCTGGTCTTTGATCTCCCGGAGTTCCAGCATGAGTGCTTCATCGATATGAAGCCTCCCGGCGGTATCGATGAGCATCAGATCATAACCTCCCTTTAAGGCAACCTCTCTTGCTTTCAAACAAATATCCAGAGGCATTTGGGAGGGTTCGGGACGATAAAAATCAACTTTTAATTCTTCTCCTAACTTCTGCAATTGCTCAATCGCTGCGGGTCGGTAAACATCAGCGGGAACGAGGTAAGGTCGCTTCCTTTTTTCCTGAAAATACCTCGCGAGTTTCCCCGCGGTGGTCGTTTTCCCACAGCCGTGGAGACCTACCAGCATAATTGGAACGGGAGGGCTTCCCGAAAGATGAACCTTCTGTTCTTCGCCGCCCATCAGGGAGGTCATCTCTTCTTTTACAATCTTGATCAATTGTTGAGCAGGTGTAAGGCTCTCCATCACTTCCTTACCGATCGCCCTTCCCTGGACTTGCTGAATAAAATCCTTGACGACCTTGAAATTGACATCGGCTTCCAAGAGGGCAATCCTCACTTCCTTGAGGGCTTCTTGGATATTCTCCTCTGTCAACTTTCCATGGCCTCTCAGTTTCTTAAAAATGGAATCTAATTTGGTTGAAAGATTTTCAAACATACCTGAATCCAAAAAGATTATAACTGACTTATTTTATTAGTTTTTCTTCAAATTGTCAATTTTGAGGACCCAGCCTAAAAAAACAAACGCCCCACTGGGGCGTCTTGAGGGTTTTAGATTTTAGAATTGAGGGTTTAAATTTTACATTTAACTTATTGATTTTAAATCTGCAATCGGCAATTTGAAATCTGAAATAATCAGCTTGCGGTTTACAGTCCCTTTATGATTTTCCACTCCTTCCCCTCTTTTTTCAACAAGAGGGCCTCTTTACCAGAATAGCGATTTTTCTTCTCTCCTTTTTCTACTTCTAAATGAAACTGCTGGATGACGGTTGCTGTTTCTCCATCGATTTGGACGGATCGATCCCAATTAGAATAAGCAATTCGATCAAAGGTTTTAAAATATCCTTCGATCCGCTTCTCAAGCCGGTTAAAGTCTTCCTCCTTATCTTGATAAGCCTTGGAGATGCAGGAAAGGTAGAGGGTGAGGTCTCTTTTCTGTAGGGCCTCTTGCCTTCGATTCAAAATTTGATAGATTTTTTCTTCTTCGGAAGCTTGACAGGCTAGGAGGAAAAGAATGAGGAGCAGAAAGGAGAGGATGTGCCTTCTCATTTCAGCTTTTCCATTTCTCCTCCGGGTTGAATCTTCGCCTTACCTCGTCCACTCGGCCCTCCTTTTACCTCGACCCGGTTCTTTTCAATATCAAAAGTGATCTCATCTCCTGAAACGATATTATCCCCTTCTGAAACTTTCGGTTCACCAGTCAAAACCACTTTTTGGTCAAGATTGTAAAAAACCGCTTTCTGACAATTGGCAACTCGAAGACCCTGTTGGATCCTCACATTCCCCCCAGCAATCACCCGCTCGATTCCCTTACCGTCTTCAATGATCACTGCCTCTAAAGAATCAGCATAGATCACCATATCCTTCTGTCGAGCGATGACATTCCCTTTGAAAATGATCAAATTCTCCTTCCAGTAAGCCTCCACTTTGTCTGAGGTGATATCTATGGGTTGGCTTTTATCCACAAGCTTGGCTTCCTGAGTCTCTGGAGGTATCCCTTTCTTGACTTTTTCTTTCTCCTTGGAAGGTGTTGGGGGACTCGGTAATGCTGCTTTTCGCTTCTCCTCAACAGGTTTTACCTCTTTCTTAGGTGCTGTTTTAGCAGAAGGGGAAGAGGGAGGAACCTGAGTACGATCCTCCTTCATCGGCTCTACAACCGTAATGGGCTCAACCTTCTTAGCTTCTACAGGGGGAGGAATGGCTTGGGTTCGATCCTCTTGAATGGGTTCGATCGCCATAGAAGGGATAGGCTTCTTGGCTTCTTCTTTAGGAGGAATTGCCTTAACCGGCTCGCCAGTGGCAGGGAGGGAAACCAACCTCTCCTCTTCCTTCCTCACCTCAACCTTTTTCTCCTCCTTTAGGGAAACAGGCTGTTTTCCTTCTTCTTCAAATTTGACCACGGCAACCCCATCAGGTTCTGCCTCTGGTATCTCGCCTTTCTTTTTGGACTGCTTGGTTTTGGCCTTTCGAAGGGAGATTTTCTTTTCCGTTAAGCCTTTATCAAGAATGGCTCTGGCTTCTTTGTAGTGAGAACTTTTGGGATATTCGGTGACAATCTTCTTGAAGGCTAATTCGGCCTTTTCCCATCGATCGAGTTCAAGATAACTCTTTCCTAAGAAGTAGAGGGTTTTATCCTCTTCAGGCTCTTTAGGAAATTTTTCTAATAGCCCCTCAAACCGTGAAGCAGCAGCTTGAAATCTTCCTTGTTTGAAATAGAAATTTCCAATATAGAACTCATGGTCAGCCAACCGTTTTTTGCAGCTACCAATTTTTTCCTTTGCCTTCTCGGTGAAGAGACTGGGGGGATAATTGGCGATTAAATACTCAAAGTTGGAGAGGGCCTTCTTCGTGGGAGTCTGATCCCGATCAAGGGTGAGCATCTGATTGTAATAGGACACCCCAATTTGATACTGAACATAAGGTATCTCTTCATGGCCGGGATGGATCTTCTTAAACTCCTCATAAGCCGCAATCGCCTCTACATATTGCTTTTGCAGGAAATGACAATCGCCGACCTTCAGTTCTCCCCAAATGGTATAGGGGGGACTATCGGGAAAACTCGACTTCAATTCTTCGAATTTCTTCAGGGCCTCGGAATAGTCCCTTTTATTGAATCGAGTCAATCCCTGTTTATAAAGGGTTTCAGGGTCCCCTCCAATTTTTTTGACATCCTTCCCTTTCCCGCCACATCCAAAAAGAAGGGAGAGGGCGATGGGCACCAAAACCATCCACTTTAGAAATATTCTCTTTTTCATATGAAAGTTTCCAAAAGCTCCATTATTATGATAGGAAGGACTTAGGATGTCAATATAAAAATCCCTTTCCGGGTAGAATCAATAAATAAAACAGGCTTTTGGATAAAGCATCTTTTATCTTGAATTTCGAATGGAAAGCCCTTAAGATAAAAGGAAATTTAAAAAAATCTGCCTACCCTGCCTACCGCAGGCAGGCAGCAAGCGAAAGCGGGAAGGGAGCGACGGATGCGGATCGAGATGGCAAAAAGAATTGACCAAATTCCTCCTTATCTTTTTGCAGAGATAGATAAGAAGAAAGAGGAGATGAGGAAGAAAGGAATAGATCTCATTGACCTGGGGATTGGAGATCCGGACCTCCCCACCCCCAAACCAATCATTGAACGACTAAAAAAGGCAGCGGAAAATCCCAAGAACCACCGGTATCCTTCCTATGAAGGGATGATTGAATTCAGATCGGCAGTTGCCCAATGGTACGAAAGAAGGTTCGGCATCAAACTCAACCCCGGGACGGAGGTCCTTCCCCTGATTGGTTCCAAAGAAGGAATTGCCCACATCCCCCTTGCTTTTGTCAACCCGGGAGATTTCGTATTGGTTCCCAGTCCTGGCTACCCTGTTTATCGTGTCTCGACCCTTTTTGCTGGAGGCACCCCTTTTTTTTTACCGCTCCGTAAAGAGAATGGATTTCTGCCGAAACTTTCTGAAATCCCTGAGACGGTAGCTAAAAAAGCAAAACTCCTATTCATCAATTATCCTAATAATCCTACCTCTGCAATCGCTGAGAGACCTTTCTTTGAAGAGGTCGTAGCCTTTGCCCGGCGTCACCAGATCATCGTTTGCCATGATGCAGCCTATTCCGAAATCGCTTTCGATGGATACCAACCACTCAGTTTTTTAGAGGTGGAAGGGGCCAAAGAAGTCGGAGTCGAATTTCACAGTCTTTCAAAAACCTTTAATATGACGGGATGGAGAATTGGATTTGCGGTGGGTCATTCTGAAATACTCTCTGGATTGGGAAGAGTGAAGACCAATATCGATTCGGGCCTCTTTCAAGCCATCCAAGAAGCAGGGACAGAAGCCCTCAATCATCTTGACACTCCGCTTCCAGAAATCATTAACATCTATGAGAAACGAAGAGATGTGATGGTAAAGGGCCTTCAAGAGATTGGGTTGGAAGTGGATCGTCCGAAGGCCACCTTCTATCTCTGGATTCGAGTTCCAGGGGGATATACCTCCGCCCAATTCGCCGCGCTCTTGATTGAGCAGGGAGGAATCGTCGCTACTCCAGGAAATGGTTTTGGAGAGGAGGGAGAAGGCTACATCCGAATGGCCCTTACGGTCGATGAGAAAAGGTTGAAAGAAGCGATCGAAAGACTCAAACAAATCAAATTTTGAAGGCTTCTCCTTTTATAAACCTATTGGATGGAACTCGGTAGTTTGCTATTTTCTTTTTGCCTCTTTCTATGTTTCCTAACAATAAATAGGAGGGTATAAAATGCAAGGACTTTTAGGGGAGATATTTCTCATTGCCATACTTATCCTCTTAAGCGGCTATTTAGCCGGAACAGAGATTGCGGTGGTGACCGCGAGGAAAATCAACATTAAACAGATGGCCGAAAGTGGAAAAAAAAATGCAAAAATCTTTCTAAAACTGAAAGAAGAACCGGACCGATTTCTGGCAACCATCCAGATCGGAATTACTCTGATGGGTGTTCTTGCATCAGCAATTGGTGGTGCGGCATCCGTAAAGGTGATTGAACCTTTGCTAAAAGAGGTGCCGATCAAAGCAATATCTTTAGCAGCCGGGCCTATTGCCATCGGGATTGTGGTCGTCATCATCACTTATTTTTCCCTGATCTTTGGTGAATTGGTACCGAAGTCTATTGCGTTGATGCATCCTGAACCCATTGGGCTCTGGACGGCCAGATCCATCGATACCTTTTCGAAGGTCGTTTCGATTTTTGTCAAAATCCTCACTTTCAGCACGGCCGTCATCCTCAGACCTTTTGGCGAAAAACCGTTTACTGAGAGGGCCCATGTTACTGAGGAAGAAGTGAAGATGCTGATCAAAGAAGGAAGAAAACACGGTGTATTTGAATCCACGGAAGAAAAAATCCTCCAAAGCATTTTCGAATTCACGGACATGTCCGTAAAAGAAGTGATGGTTCCGGATACACAGATGGTGATGATTCAGATTGATAAATCGGTTCAAGAAATCGTTTCACTCATCGAAGAGGAACAGTTTTCTCGTTATCCTGTGTTCGGAAGAGAACCTAATGACATCAGGGGAACTCTTTATGCAAAAGAGTTCCTCACCACTCTTGCGAAAACAGGACAGGTCGATATCCGAAAGATCATCAAGCCTCCTTATTTTATCCCAGAGACGATGAAAATCAGCCTCCTCTTAAGGGAGATGCAAAAAAAGAGGATCCATATGGCCTTGGTGGTAGATGAATATGGTGGAATCTCGGGTTTAGTCAGCCTCGAGGATCTGATTGAAGAGATCGTTGGGGAGATCAGAGATGAATATGATATAGAAAGCCCTGTGATTCAACTCTCGGATGGGACGATGCTGATCGACGCATCAATCAGCTTAAGGGATTTAAAAGAGGACTATCATACTCCACTTCCAGAATCACCGGAATATGAAACCCTTGGTGGATTCTTGATGACAGCTTTGCAAAAAATTCCCCAAGCTGGAGATGTGGTGGAGATGGAAGGGAAGCGAATCCGTATTGTAGAAATGGTCGAACGGAGGATCTCAAAGGTAAAATTAGAGAAACTGCCCGAACTCGCTCCAGAAGAAGCATAGCGCCTGCCTGCGGTAGGCAGGGAAAACGCAGCAGATGGGCTTTTTCCAGCAGCCTACTAAGCAATTATTTCGTATGAACCACAGCCAAACTCAATTTTGGAGTGTCCCCTCTTTTGAATTGCTTCAGCAACTTCAAACCACCCCTCAAGGCTTGATGAGCGATGAGGTCCAACAACGACTATTACGCTATGGATCCAATCTCCTAAAGCCTAAGAAGAAATCAGACGCGCTGACACTTCTGTTAGCTCAATTTAAGAGTCCGATTATTCTCATCCTTATCTTTGCAGCGGGATTATCCTTCTTCCTCCATAATCCCATTGATGCCGTGATCATCCTGGTGATTGTTTTGGTCAGCGGTTTCCTTGGATTTTGGCAGGAACGGGGAGCGGTCAATGCTGTTGAGAAGTTGTATGCAATCGTGCAGATCAAAACGACGGTGGTTCGCAATGGAGACTCAAAAGAAGTTCCCATCGAAGAGGTTGTCCCGGGGGATATTGTGTTCATCAAGGCAAGCGATGTCATCCCTGGAGACTGTCTTCTTCTGGAATCCAAAGATCTATTTGTCGATGAAGCAGCTTTGACAGGTGAAACCTATCCTGTCGAAAAATCGATTGGCACTTTACCACCGGAAACACCGCTCAGCCAGCGGACAAACTCGCTCTTTATGGGAACCCATGTGGTCAGCGGGAGTGGAAGGGCCGTGGTCATCCGAACAGGGAAGGAGACCGAATTTGGAAAGGTCTCCGAACGGCTGAAACTCAGACCCCCGGAGACAGAGTTTGAGCGTGGTGTCAGGCGATTTGGGTATCTCCTCATGGAGATAACACTGGTGCTGGTAATCGCCATCTTTGCCATCAATGTTTATTTTGCGCGACCGGTATTAGAATCTTTTCTCTTTGCATTGGCGCTTGCAGTTGGACTGACTCCAACACTATTACCCGCGATCATCAGCATTAACCTTGCTCACGGTGCCAAGCGGATGGCCCTCAATAAGGTCATCGTAAAACGGCTGGCATCGATTGAAAACTTCGGTAGCATGAACGTGCTTTGTTCCGATAAGACCGGCACCCTGACTGAAGGAGTGGTGAGATTACACTCTGCCTTAAATGTTGACGGCCATGAGAGCGAAAAAGTCCTTCTCTATGCCTTTCTCAATTCTTCTTATGAGACGGGATTTATGAATCCGATCGATGAAGCGATCCGTAAATATCGCCAATTTGATCTGTCAGGCTATCAGAAATTGGATGAAGTGCCTTACGATTTTATTCGCAAGCGATTGAGCATTTTGATCTCAAAAGGTGACACGCATCTGATGGTAACGAAAGGGGCCCTGTCAAATGTGCTCGCTGTCTGCTCCTCCGCAGAAATTGCTGAAGGAAGGATTGTGGATATCGCCACCGTAAAGGACCAGGTCCAGCAGCACTTTGAAGAGTTCAGTCGCAAAGGCTTTCGCACCCTGGGGGTTGCATACAGGGATGCCGTCTCCGACACGGTCATCACCAGGGAGCAAGAAACCGACATGACGTTTTTGGGATTTTTGATTCTCTTTGATCCGCCCAAGCCCGGAATCATCGAGACCATCAGACAACTGAAACATCTCGGGGTTTCATTGAAGATCATCACCGGAGATAACCGGCTGCTTGCCACCAATGTCAGTCAACAGGTGGAGTTATTGAATCCACACATCCTCACAGGTGGAGATCTTCACCAGATGAGTGATGAGGCGCTTCTTAAACGGGTCAACGATGTGGATGTCTTCGCTGAGGTGGAGCCCAACCACAAAGAACGTATCATTCTCGCTTTGAAGAAAGCGGGAAATGTTGTCGGATATATGGGAGATGGTATCAATGACGCCTCGGCACTTCATACTGCTGATGTCGGCATCTCCGTGGATAGCGCGGTGGATGTTGCCAAAGAGGCGGCTGATATTGTGCTGCTCGAAAAAGACCTAAATGTCCTCGTTCAGGGTGTGCGCGAGGGGAGGATGACTTTTGCCAACACGTTGAAGTATGTGTTTATGGCATCGAGCGCCAATTTTGGGAATATGTTTAGCATGGCGGGAGCATCCCTCTTTTTACCCTTTCTCCCTCTTCTCCCCAAGCAGATTCTACTCACCAATTTGCTGACGGACTTTCCGGAGATGACGATTGCCACGGACAGTGTGGATCGTGAACTGGTTGAGAAACCTCGACGCTGGAATATCCAGTTCATAAGAAACTTTATGCTGACCTTCGGCATTCTCAGTTCGGTATTTGATTATCTCACCTTTGGTGTGCTTCTGCTTATCCTCCATGCCACTACGGATCAATTCAGAACAGGCTGGTTTTTAGAGTCTGTGATTTCAGCCTCGGTCACTGTCCTCGTTATTCGCACTCGGAAGTCTTTCTTCAAAAGTAAACCCGGGAAGTATCTGCTGATAGCCACTCTGCTGATTGTTGTGGTGACGATCCTATTTCCATTCACTCCCCTTGCAGAACTTTTAGGTTTTCAACCGTTGCCAATGACGATCCTTCTGGTGATCGGCATGATTGTGGTGCTCTATATACTTGCAGCAGAAATAACAAAAAGGTCCTTTTACAAAAGGGTGAATTTTTAAAAAGATACCCGCTGACTTATTTATTTTATCCATAGTATATCGTGTTTGAGATCACTACAGCATCGAGTCTTGGCTGCCTGGGCATATCGGCACGTTAGACCCTTCTGCTTCAACTGCCAAGTTGTTTTAGAACCTACATCCCCCTCGTCGCTAAGATCTGCTTGACAATAGTATACAAATTGTTTATTATTGTTTCGTGATAAGATCATTTCGCTGTCGGGAAACCAAAAAGATATTTCATCGCCAATTTTCCAAAAAGTTTCCCCATAATATTCAACAGCGGGCTTTCATGAAACTTAATGCCATTGATGCGGCTTTCCAGCTTGAAGATTTGCGTCTGCCGCTATCCAACCGACTCGAACCTTTAAAGGGTGGTCGAAAGGGACAGTGGAGCATCCGCATCAATGACCAGTGGCGAATTTGTTTTGAATGCCACGATGGGAATGCGGAACAGGTCGAAATCGTCAATTATCACTGAGGAGGTTATGATGACTAAACATCGCATTACACCGGTACATCCTGGCGTATATTTAAAAGAATTACTGAACGAGCTAAAAATATCCCAATACCGACTTGCAAAGGAGTTAGGTATCACTGCCATGAGGATCAATCTTGTTGTAAATTGTAAACGTCCAGTAACAGCAGATCTGGCTTTGCGTCTCGGGCGCTACTTTGGACAAAATCCGCGTTATTGGATGAACCTGCAAAGTCGGTATGATATGGATGTTGCAGAAGATGCCTTGTTCGAACGGGTGATGTGTGAGGTGCGTCCATTAATCAAATCAGGGTCGGATTCACATTCTTATTTCTAAATTTGAACCCCCAATTTCTCGCATTGATGCCGCAGATCGAGTTCGCGGTGAGTTCATAGGGACTGATGTAGAACGAGGATTCATCGATTTTGCCTGAACAGCAAGAGGACACGGGGGATTGAGATTCGCCTATCCCTACAGGGAAATGGAGCCCCACGGGTAAGCCCTTGGTACCATTCCAAACGCCCCTTGTGGGCGAATATCCCGCACCAGAGGGCCAATTCACCCGCGGGTAAACCCGTGGTCCTCTTGGTGCCGGGATAGATAAAGGCTGATTATTTGTATTTATCCCGAACGATACTTAAAATTAAGGGGACATAGGTTCCAAAACATTCTAAGCTATTCTCCACATTTGCCGCTTCTTTAAAAAGGACCAACCGGTGTCAAGTTGTTTTAGAACCTATGTCCACTTCGTTGACGAGTATACTCCCCTGTCGGAATCGAGTCGGAGTCGACTCGGTCGTACCGCACCGACTCGTACCGAGTTGTGCTTCCCCGGAAATGACGCACAACAATTGCTCTGGATCGGAAGCCCTTTCTTATGGTTTAAAAAAATGGTTATTTCTTGCCTTCCAGTAATGAAATTCCGACTTTTTTAAACTTCCCACTTGACTTTGGTTTAAAATTATTGTTATTTAAGTACCATGGGTAATGAAAAAACAACAAAAATAAACCAGCTCATCAGTAAGTGGTCCCGGGGAACCGTTGCAACGGCTTCTTACCTGAAGCGGCAAGGGTTTACTTACGATCTCCTGACGAAATATCGCCGTAGCGGCTGGATTAAATCTTTTGGCCAAGGGGCCTACATCCTCCCTGAAGATCGGGTCGAGTGGCC
>Ga0315281_10004305_pt1 | contig 20690 bp, 22 predicted proteins | sample YL17G07_0_MG_FD_204540 | JGI IMG/M metagenome (GOLD analysis project Ga0315281, IMG submission 204540) | Sediment microbial communities from Yellowstone Lake, YNP, Wyoming, USA - YL17G07_0 | ecosystem: Environmental > Aquatic > Freshwater > Lake > Sediment | place: USA: Wyoming | collected...
TGGTGTTCGGCCTTAAAAGCGGATTGATGGGCGCCAAGGAGGCTATGGAAAAATATAACGAGGTTGCTTCCGCCAACTGGGCGCTCCCCCCGATTCTTATAGGCCGGACGGAAAAAGGTTTTCTGCTCGCGGACATCGGCTCTACCACGACCGATCTCACCCCGGTGCGAAACTGGAAGATCGCCAACAAAGGTTTTTCTGATTTTGAACGGATGAAAAACGGGGAGCTGGTTTACACCGGTTATTTAAGAACGCCGGTCCAGTTTCTGGTTCAAAGTGCGCGAATAAAGGGCGCCGATGTTCCGCTTTCGTCCGAATATTTTTGTCAGACGGGGGACGTCCACCTGATTCTAGGCGATATCCACGCGAAAAAATACAACGCCCCGACTCCGGACGGCGGGCCGAAAACTGCGGCGGGGGCGTTCAGGCGCCTTTCGCGTTGCCTGCTGGCGGACGACGGGGAGGCGACCAACGCCGAGTTGCGCGAAGTGGCGGGGCAAATCGCCTCGGCCCAACGCGACAAAATAGTCGGGGCGGCCGCCAGGTTCGGAATGCCGATAATCCCGACAGGCACGGGGGCGTTTATCTTAGACGAGGCGTTTAAAAGCGGGAGGCTGGCAAGACACAAATCGACGCAAAAGTACGCCGGAATAGACCCCTCGCTGGCGCTCGCGCAATTGGTTAAGAACGGGGAATTCTAAAGCGCAGGTTGTCGGTGAGCCTTTTTCCGCCTATACTCACGGCGGCAAAAATAAGAGCCTCGCTCGAGCCTTTGCCAAGAGGGGCGAGCGTGAGCGGATCTGAGATTTCGATAAGTTCCACGCGGGCGGTCTTCACGGAAGAAATTATTTTTTTCATGTCGACGACAATGCGTCTTGCCCCCCCCGGATTATTAATCAGTTCTTTTCTTCCATAAGCCAGGGCGACATAAATTATGGATGCGGAGTCCCTTTCGTCCTGGCTGAGCAGGGCGTTTCTGGATGAACGCGCCAGCCCGTCCTTCTCCCTTATCGTCGGGCATTTCCTGATGTTGACCGGGACGTTGAAGTCGTCGACCATCCTCTCGATAAGCGCGAGTTGGTGCGGGTCCTTAAGCCCGAAATATGCGTTTTTCGGGCGGACGATCTGAAAAAGTTTCATCACCACCACGAGCACCCCCCTGTAGTGCCATTCGAGGTTTTGCGGTTTTAACGTCTTGAGCAGGGTTGGAAGTATTATCCGCCCCTCGAAACCAGCGTGGTACATATCCTCGGCGGACGGGGCGAATAAAACATGCGCTCCGGCTCTTCCGGCAATTTCCGCGTCGCGCTTTATGTCACGCGGGTAAAGGCGATACTGCTTTTTTCTAAACTGTAAAGGGTTCACGAAAACGGAGACGGCGACCTTGCGATTCTGAGCTCGCGCCTTGGCGATTAATGAAACGTGGCCGTCGTGCAACGCGCCAAGCGTCGGGACGAGGCCGCATTGGGGGCCGTTCGCCTCGCCCCACTTTTTCATCTCCGAAACGGAGCGGATAATCTTAATCACTTTTTTTGAAGAAATAGGTTTTTAGCTCCTCGCCTTTGAGGAGCCGTTGAATGTTCGCCCGATGTGTCGCCAAAATCAACGCCGCCAACAGGACGGACACGGCGTAAACCTCCCCCCTTGTTTCGGAGCCGAGGACGAACCGGCTTACGGCGAGCCATGCCGGGACGGACAACGCCGCGCCGATGGAGCCAAGCGAAACGTAGTTTGTCAGCGCGACTATCAAAAGGTAAACAGCGACAGCCGCGAGCAGAGGCCACGGCGCGACGGCCAGCATGACACCGGCGGCGGTCGCCACCCCTTTCCCCCCCTTGAACCGGGCGAAGACCGAGAAGACGTGCCCCAAAACAGCCGCGACTCCGCAAATGATGGAGAGTTGAAGCCGGTCAAGAGAACCACCTTGGGCGAGTTGCGACGCCCATTCGGCGGCCGCAAATCCCTTCGCCATGTCTATCGCCAGAACCGCGGCGTAAGGCTTGGCGCCAAAGACCCTGTATAGGTTTGTGGCGCCGGCGTTGCCGCTTCCGACAGTGCGAATGTCCACCCTGCCCAGAACAAAACCGGCGATGAGAGCCACGGGAACGGAACCGAGGAGATAGCTCAAAACGAGAGCGGCAAAAAAATACATCAGACCCCCTTCAGCGGCTGATAAACAAAACGGGCGCGAAGTTTATCGCGCCCGGCTAGGATACGACCCTGTTCCTGCCGCCGCCCTTTGCCTTGTATAGGTTTTCATCGGCTATACGGATAATGTCCTCGGCTTTTGTTATGCCGGTCGCGGACGAGTCGGCGAGCCCCATTGAGATGGTGACCGACAGCTTTTCCCCCTCCCATTCGTAGAGGGTGCTCTCGACATCCTTGCGTATGCGTTCGGCCACCATGATGGCCGTCTTCTTGGGGATTTCCGGGAGAAGGAGTATAAACTCCTCCCCGCCGTATCTTGCCACGACGTCGATTTTGCGAAGGTGCTTTTTAAGCGTCTTGGCGGAGTTCACAAGCACCATGTCGCCGCACTCGTGGCCGTAAGTGTCGTTTATTTTCTTAAAAAAATCGAGGTCGGTCATGATGATGGTCATCTTGGAGTTGTAGCGGTGGGATCGCTCCCACTCGTTGTGAAGACGCTCGAAGAAAAACCGTCGGTTGTAGATGTTCGTCAGCGGGTCGGTGACGGCTATCTCCTGAATGGTGCGGTATTGGATGGAGTTCGAGATGGCGCGCGCAATAAGCTCGGCGCCCAGCCTCATGAACGCCAGGTCGTGTTCGTTGAAAAAACCGCCGCTGTTCCCGTTGAGGTTCAAAACCCCTATGATGTTGTTCTCCATCTTAAGCGGAATGCCGAAGGCGAAGTTGTCGGGGTACATCTCGTGGTTGTGCGATTCGTATTTGGAGTGGCCGAAGTTGCGGACGAAAATAATCTCGCCGGATTTGACTACGTCCCTCATCAGCGGCGTGTCGTTCAGGCTTATCTCCTCGACGCCCTCCGGGAGGTCGCGGTTGCTCACCGCCAGCCGCAACGTCTTTGTCTGCGGGTTCCAAAGGAAAATGGAGAACCGGTCTGCGTAAAATATCGCGCCTATCTTTTCCTTGATGGTCGCCATCAGAGTGTCGAAGTCCAGCGAGGTTATCTGCATGGAGAAATCAATCAGCGACGTGATCTCCCTGCGGTATTTCCACTCCCTACGGAACGAGCGCAAACGGGCGAATATTTCCGCGTAGCTGAACGGCTTCACGACATAGTCGAACGCCCCGGCGTCCAAGCCGTGAACCTTGGACGCGACCATTTTGTCGGCGGAGAGAAAAATAACGGCGATGTCGCTTGTCGCCGGGTCTTCCTTAATCTTATGGCAGACCTCGAACCCGTCCATTCCCGGCATCATCACATCCAGCAAAACCAGGTTCGGCCTGTGGGTCTTTATAATCTCCAGGGCCTTCGGCCCGCTGTCGGCCGTCAGGATGCGGTATCCCTCGGCCGTGATCGCCGCCTCCAAGGACATAAGGAGATCCGGTTCGTCGTCAACCAAAAGTATCAGGAAATCCGTCATATCTCCTCGCCCATAACTTTCTTCACCCTGGCCAGAAATTCCCCGGCCGTATAAGGCCTTGCGATAACGTCGTCCGCGCCCATTTTAAGGAGCAGAACCTTCTCTTTTTCCGTCAAGTCCCTACCCATAAATATAACCGGAATTCCGGCTGTCTGTTGAGACTGTTTTATCATGGAAAAAACCTTCATTGTGTCCGCGATTTTGGGGTTGAAATCCATCACAAAAAGCCGGGGCGCGGCGTGCAAAATATTTTCCATCACGGAGGCGGAGCCGTCGGGCTTGACGACGTTGAATTCTCGCCCGAGTATCTCCCCGTCCATCGCGGCGTGTTCCGGTTCGGACATCAGGAACACCTTCTTTCTCCGCGATGTGTTGAGGGGAATCGTAAGGACGAACAGGCTCCCTCCGTTCGGCGCGGACTGGCACCGGAGCGTGCCGTTGTGCAGTTCGGCCATCTGGCGGCTTATTGAAAGGCCCAGCCCGGTCCCCTTGTATTGTCTTTGCATCCCGGAATCGGCCTGGAAATAACTCTCGAATATCCGTTCCCTTAAGTGTTCCGGCACCCCTATCCCGCTGTCGGCCACGGAGAAGGCGACCGAATCCTCGCCGTCCTCGGAGACCGCCTTGAAAACTTTCACCACTATGCGCCCCCCCTTCGGGGTGAACTTGACCGCGTTTGAAAGTATGTTGTCCATGATCTGCGTCAACATGGTCGCGTCCGCGTACACCTTTGGGATTTCCGGCGGCAGGTCCATCTGGAGTTTTATCCCCTTTTCCTGGCAGACGTATTGGAAGGTCTCGAAGGTGAGCCGCACTATGTAGACCGGGTCAACCATGGCTTTGCGCGGGGTCATCATTTTCGCGTCAAGTTTCGCCAGGTCAAGTATGCCGTTTACGAGCTCGGCTTGCCGGTCCACGTTGCGCATTATCATCTCAAGGAACGTCTTCTGCTGGTCCGTGACGTCGCCCAACACTCCGCGAAGAAAGTTTTCCACCGCCCCCTTTATGGCGGTCAGCGGGGTTCGCAGTTCGTGCGAAATCATGGATTGGAACTCGGCCTTTACCTTCTCCATTTCCACGTCGCGGGTGACGTCGTGCATGACTAGAATGCGCCCCATCCGCTCCCCCTCGAACTCCACTTCGCTGGAAATCATCTTGTAGTTGCGCGAAAGCAGTAGCAACGGAGTCTCCACGCCCGGCGCGGCCTCAAGCGGGTTCACGCCGGTCAGGGCCTTTAGATCCTCCAGCTCGAACTTCGTCCCCTCCAGTATTTTAAACGCCCTTCGAGCGGCGGGATTGGTCATGTCTATTTTCCCCCGGCTGTTGATGAACACCACCGCGTCAGACATGGAATGGAGGAGCGACTCCAGCGTGCGCCTTTGCGATTCCTGTTCCTTCCTCATTTTAAGCAGGCGAACGGACTGGCGGGCCAACAGCTCGTTGACCGCCTTAAGCTCCCGGTTTTTTTCGACGAGGTCTTGGTTAAGGTTGGCCTGGGCGCATATCGTGCGGAAAATAAGGACTCCATGATCCACCGTCCCCGGTGTCACGTCCACCTCTTTGCCGCGCATGACGAAATAACCCACGACCCCGTTTTCCGCCAATTTCATGGCGGCTCCACGCTCGCTTTCCTCGCCGAAGAGGATGACGGGGAAATCGTACTTTCGCTTTCGGACGAGCTCCATGAAGTCCGCGCCGGATTCCCCGTTCGACTGGCGCATGGAGGCGATCGCGACGTCGTAGTCGTAATATTTCAATTGCAACAGCGAGTCTTGGATGGAAGCGGCGTAATCGCAGTGGAACTCGATATTCCTCGCGCCAAAATAATCCGCCACCTGTTTTATGACGTTGTCGGCCACGGCTTCGTCCCCCGCCACTATCAGCGCCCTGGCGCCGTCGGAGGTCGGATACTGAAACTGATTTTTTGTCGTCATATCGGCTGGATTATACCCTTTACTTGGTTGCCAATTAACTCGAATCAAGATTTTTGCGGTTTGAATTGAAGATGCGCCGTCTTTTGCTATATCATAGCGATTCATCGCTATATCGATGTGGCTCAACTTTAACAAGGGGTTTTATGGAACTGGACAATCTTGACCGAAGCATACTGAACGTCATCCAATCCGGCTTTCCCGTCGCCCCGCGCCCGTACGAGGAGATAGGGCGGCAGACCGGGCTTTCGGAGGACGAGGCGTTCGCCCGCGTGATGAACATGAAAAACAACGGCATCATCAGGCGGATAGGCGCCAGCTACGATTCGCGCGGCCTTCACTTCACAAGCACGCTCTGCTCCGTCAAGGTGCCGCCGGAGAAGATAGAGCAAGCCGTCAAGGTCATCAACCGATACCCGGAGGTCACCCACAACTACCAGCGAAACCACGCTTACAACGTCTGGTTCACGCTCATAGCCGAGTCGAAGGAACGGATAGAAAATATTTTGAGCGAGATTAGCGCCGAGACCGGCATCGGCGAGATACGCAACATGCCCGCGACAAAGAAATTCAAAATAAAAGTGGATTTTAAATTCAAGAACGGCGACGGCAATGCGAGCGAGGACGAGGAATGAACCCCGAAATAACCGAACTGGACAAGAAAATAATGAAATGCCTCCAAGACGACATTCCTCTCACGCTCACCCCGTACAAGGACATCGCCGAGACGGCGGGAACGACCGAGGCGGATGTGATGGCGCGGATAAACAACTACAAGGAGAAAAAGTGGATACGCCGGTTCGGGGCCACCCTGCGCCACTCCAAGGCCGGCTTCAAGGCGAACGGCATGGGCGTGTGGAAGGTGCCGAACCCGGACGACAGGCAGAGACTGGGCGAGGAAATGGCGTCCTTCACCGAGGTCAGCCACTGTTACGAGCGACCCTCGTACTCGGACTGGCCGTACAACCTGTTCACGATGATACACGGCGAGTCGAAGGAGGATTGCGAGGCGGTGGCGAAAAGAATATCGGAAAAAACCGGCCTCAAGGAATACGACATGCTTTACAGCTCGCGGGAATTTAAGAAATCCAGCATGCGGTACTTTTTATAGGGGATATGCGGATGACACAACCAAAAACCGGCAAGCACCTTCTCGTCATAGGAACCGTGGCCATTGATTCGGTCGAGACGCCTTTTGGCAAGGCCGACAACGTCTTGGGCGGCTCCGCCACATATTTTTCCATCGCGTCCAGTTTTTTCACCTCCGTCCGGCTCGTGGCGGTTGTCGGCGAGGATTTTCCCCAGCGGCATGTCGACCTGTTCAAAAAACACGGGGTGAACATCGACGGACTCGTGAGAATGAAGGGGGAGACCTTCAGTTGGAAGGGCTCCTACGGATACGACCTGAATGTCGCGAACACCCTAGAAACGAAATTGAACACGCTGGAACAGTTTGACCCGGAGCTGTCGGAGGAGGACAAACGCTCGCCGTTCGTTTTTTTGGCCAACATCGACCCGGACCTCCAGATAAAAGTGATAAACCAGCTAAAGAACCCGGCTTTCGTGGCGCTCGACAGCATGAACCTTTGGATTAGGATAAAGAAGGACTCCCTTCTAAAAGCGATGAGCATGGTGAACATGGTGGTGCTCAACGAGGCCGAGGCCAGGGAAATCACCGGCCAGTCGAACCTCGTCAAGGCCGCAAAAGAGATAAAAAAACTCGGCGCATCCATTGTCGTCATCAAACAGGGGGAGTACGGCTCGATGGGGGTTTTCGGGAACGAGATATTCAGCGCCCCCGCCTTCCCGATGGAGGACGTTTACGACCCGACCGGCGCGGGGGATTCCTTCGCTGGCGGAATGATAGGCTACCTCGCGCGTCAGGGGGAGATAAACCCGGACACCTTGCGACAGGCGATGATAGTAGGTAGCGCCGTCGCCTCGTACAACGTGGAGGCGTTCAGTCTGGAAAGGCTCACCCAGTTAAAGTTCAACGACATTGTGAACCGTTACAACGAGATCAAGCGCATCACCATTTTCGACGACTTCACGCATTGAGTTGGTGGCACGGACAGGATTGTCCGCGCCACCGGAGGATAGAACATGAGAATCATCGCGGGGCTGGCAAAAGGTTGCGCCCTTTCGGGGCCGGGGGACGAGAAAATCAGGCCCACTCCGGACAAGGTTCGTCAGGCGCTTTTTAACATAATCAACGCCGACGGCTCCGTTTTTCTTGACCTTTTCGCCGGAACCGGCGCGGTGGGGTGCGAGGCGTTGAGCAGGGGCGCCTCGGCCGTGACGATGGTGGATTCACGGAAAAGCTCGCTGGAGATAATAAAAAAAAACGCCGAAAAAACCGTCCGCGCCGCCCAAGCAGGGGTCAGGCCACTTATCGTCCGCGCCGACGCGGAGGAGTTCGTCCACGACTCGAAAGTTAAGTACGATTTTATTTTTTGCGACCCCCCGTACGAATGGGACGGAAAATCCCGCCTGATTGACGCGATTCTGGACGGCGGAATTTTAAAGGGGGAGGGGGCGCTGATATTTGAGTGCGCGTTTCGGGACGCGGGAGAGATTGTCCGCGAGCCTCGTGCCTTAAAAAGATACGGCGATACCGCCCTTCTCTTTTTCGGGTAATATCAGAATGATGGAAAATAGCATGATGGGTTTCGGATGGGTTTTGTTTCTGGCGGCGACCGTGGTCGTCGGCGCGGTTTTTTATATGCTAGGGCGCGCAGGTTCGGGGGCGAGCCGCGAGGATTCCGGCAACCTGCATAAAATGCTGAACGAACGGCTGATGGAGCAGACCCAAAGACTGATAGAGACGATAGGCCGCGCGCGGGAGGAGAGCAAGGACGCCATCGGCGTCGGATTAAGCGACACTCAGAAAAAACTTTCCGAGTCGCTTTCCCTCGGGCGCATGGAGCTTGCCGAAAGGCTGGAAAAAAATCAGACGCATCTGGCGGAGCGGCTGGAAAACCTGGTCAGGGAGACGGCGGAGATAAAAGCGGCATCCGGCAGAATGCTTGAGATAGGCGGCGACATCAGAAGTTTAAGCCAGATACTGGAGGGGCCGAAGAGCAGAGGGGGATGGGGTGAGTTTCAGCTGGAGTTACTGCTGAAACAGGCCATCCCGGCCGACAGATACGCAATTCAATACGAGGTGGAGGCCGGTAAGGTGGCTGACGCCGCAATATTGTTCAAGGACGCCGTCCTGTGTATTGACAGCAAATTCCCGCTCGCAAACCTGCAAAAGTATTACGACATGAAGGAGCCTTCCCCCGAAAAGGACAAACTGCTCGCGCTCTTTTACTCCGACGTGAAAAACCGGGGCAAGGAGATAAGCAAAAAATATATCGTCCCGCCGAAGACGCTCGGCTTCGCGGTGATGTTCATCCCGGCCGAGTCGGTGTTTCTGGAGATAATCTCCAACGTGGATATCCACCGGAGTTTGATGGACATGAGGGTCGTTCCGGCCTCGCCGAACTTCCTTTACGTTTATTTTCAGGCGCTGGCCGTCGGTTTTGCCGGGATGGCGGTGGAGGCGCGGGCGAAGGAGATGATAGGGGTCATCTCCGACTTGAAGGTGAACTTTGAAAAGTTTCAGGACATTTATGCGACGCTTGGAAGGCACATCACCGACGCGGGGAACACTTTCGGGAGAAGTGAAAAACAGGTCGCCCGCATCTCGCAGACGCTGGACAATTTGCGCCTGGGCCAGGCCGAGCCTCCATCCAACGACGGTCAGCAGGGCTAGCGATTGTATCTGAAGCAGTTCGTTGTGTGGTCGTTCACCAGCCCGCACGCCTGCATGAACGCGTAGCAAATTGTCGGGCCTACGAAATTAAACCCGCGCTTTTTTAAATCCTTGCTCATCAGTTCCGACTCGGCGGTTTGTGCGGGAATGTCGGACATCTTCCCTCTTTTATTTATAATCGGGGAGCCGCCCACAAATTGCCATACGTATCTGTCAAAGGAGCCGAATTCCCGCTGAACTTTTAAAAAAGATTTTGCGTTTGAAACGGCGGACTCGATTTTCAGTCTGTTTCGCACGATTCCCGCGTCCCCCATAAGTTGCAATATTTTCTTTTTGTCGAACCGCGCCACTTTTTCGGGGTCGAAATTAGCGAACGCCTTTCGATAGTTCTCCCGTTTTTTTAGGATGGTCGTCCATGAAAGCCCCGCCTGCGCCCCCTCAAGAATCAAAAACTCGAAAAGACGGTTTTCACCGTGCTCCGGCGTTCCCCATTCCTCGTCGTGATATGCCACCATCAAGGAATCATTTCCCGCCCACTGGCACCGGGGTTTGTCGACGCTGTTTTTAGCCATTTATATTAGCCGCGTAATGACATGCAAGAACGCGCTATGAAGATTAGTTTACGGATTTCATATAACCGGCTCCTATTAGGAGGTCCTGGCCGTTGACGAGATAGTAATAAAACGCGCGCTTGAGGTCGGCCTGCGGAACGTCGCACCCGTCGACATTGCCGCAAAACGCCCCGATTTGAATCCTGTAGGTCGAGCCGACTATCGGCTCCTTTATAACCGTGAACCCGTAGCTTTGCTGGTCAGCCTGGGATTTGTAGGTCTGTATTGTGGCGTCGGTGACGGCCTGTATTTTAAATTGTGAATGCCTGATGATCCAAAGCTTGGAGCGCTCCCAGTACAGTTTGCAAACGTCCCCTTCGCATTCCACCGTGTCGCCAATGTCCGCGGCAGGGGCCAGGGCGTCGACATATCCCCTGTTGGGGGACGCGCAGGCTACGGCGGCAAGAATAATGAAAATAGCCGACATTCTTCTCATCGCGTCATTCCTCCCTCAAACAAGAACATTTTGGCAAAAGCGTATGGCTTTGCCCCCCTTATTCGGTGAACAAGGCGGGTTGAATGGATAATAAACTCATCAATTATAAAAGTAAACGTTTTTCCGCGTCGCGTAGCGTTCTAGTGCGGGCCTAGGAGTCCATGATGAAATGCTTGCTTAACTTTAACTCCTGCTCGCCGTAGTTGGAGCCGATGGCGTCGCCGTATCCCACCGGCGGCTTCGAGGCCATCTTCTCGTACCGCAACTTGAAAAAAAGCTGGCCGTCCTCGATGCGAAACGGAACGTCGTGCGGGCGCACCTCCAGCACGGCCTTTGTCCCGCGTCGCTTTCCGTCGCCGAACCCAGAGTCGAAAAACCCTGCGTAGTGGGTTCGCAATTCGCCGCTTCCGGCGTCGAACTCAACCATCTCGGCGGCGCAATCAAGCGGTACGCGCACCCTTTCCTTCGAGGCGAAGATGTAAAACTCCTCCGGCTCCAAAATCAAAAAATTCTCGTGCGGGGACTCTATCGGGTCCCAGAAGTCGCGCACTTGGTAGGCCCCCACGCGGGAGAGGTCTATGACCGAACTGTTCTTCTTCGCCATGTACCCGATTATCCCGTGTTTGCGGTCCGTCCGCGTCTCCACCCCCAGGAAAAGCCCGCCGTTTATAATCGGCTTTTTTTCCCGGCCGTCGTTTCCGTACAAAAGGCTCTTTTTTTTATTTATGGCGCCAAGCTCGTCGTCCCCCACGGTCGCGTTGCCGCGGAAAAGCCTAAGCTGGTTCAAAGAAAGGCCGGTGCGAACCTTTATGGTGAACGAGCGCGGCACTATCTCCAAAAAAAGCCCGCCGCAATATCCGTCTATGATGTCCTCGAACCTATGGCAGTTGTCGGTTATCACCCTGGTGAAAATGTCCAGCCTGCCGGTGGAGGACTTGGGGTTCGCCCTTCCGCGAACCCCCTTCGGGAGGTCGAGGGTTTCCAAAAGCGGAACGAGGTAGACGTTTCCGCGCTCCAGTATCGCGCCGCCGGTAATGTCAATCTCGTACATGCTCAGCCCCTTGAGGGCGCTTAGAACCGTCCCCCGTTGCGGAAGGAAGGAGCTACGTATCCTGTACGCCTTCGTTCCGAGGCGCAAATCCATGCTGGACGGCTGGAACTGCGCGGATTTTATCGGCTTCCCGGCGACGATCCGTTTTTGCGAGGCGAGCGACTTCAGCTCGTGAAGCGGCAGGACGCCGAAGTTGACGGGATGGGTTCCGGTTTTTTTCATGATGGCTATATTAGACCGTATTGTGTGGAATTGGAAAATCAAAAAAAAGCCGGGAACACCTTGCGATGTTCCCGGCTATGGCCATTAAGCCACCAGAAAACCATGACCAGCTACCCTGGTTTTTATTGCCCGGCGGTTGCCGGACTCCAGGTGGTTTCTATGCGTTCCCTATTTCTTCTTTTTTGCTGGTTTCTTTTTCGCGGCTGCGGCTTTCTTAGGTGCCGCTTTCTTCTTGGCTGCCATCATGTCCTCCTTTCTTAGTTAAAGGTTTAAAATTAAGATTTAAACCTATGGTTAACCGTGCTACTTGATTCCAATATCAAGTTGCTTTTCCTCGTATTTTTTCAGGAGTTGCTCAACGGCGTTCCTGAACAGAACCGCCTTCGTAACCTGAAGCTCTTTCGCTATTTTGTTGAGCATTTCCACTTGATCCTCATAAAGATGCGTTGTAACGGGCACTTTTTTTTTCGCAATCGTCGCCATTGTATTTAGGTATTTCCACCAGCAATAATTTTAAATAGTTTTGTTCGCTTCGCTTCGCACATATTCGCCATGGGAGAATATTCGCACATATTCCTATTTTATGCAAGCATATTTTTTTATTTATTTTTCATCACAAAACCCCCTGTTTTCAACGCTATTAATGAGCCGCAGGAAATGTTATAGTTTTTCTCTGATATGGAAACCGTAGTAATTGACAGAAACACGAAGGAAACGAGGATAACTCTTTCCCTGAAAATTGACGGCTCGGGGGAAAAGGATATCGCCACCTCCGTGCCGTTTCTTGACCACATGATTAGCCAGCTCGCACAGCACGGGTTTTTCGACATAAAGATAAAGGCGGAAGGGGACACGCACATTGATTTCCACCACACGGTGGAGGACTGCGGCATCACCTTGGGACAGGCGTTCGCCAAGGCGCTGGGGGACAAGAAGGGAAGGGCGAGGTTCGGCAACGCGTCCGTCCCGCTTAACGAGGCGCTCGCCTCGGTCGCGGTGGATTTCTCGGGGCGCCCGTTTTTTGTTTTTACCGGCAGTCTGCCAAAAGGGAAAATCGGCGATTTTGACGTGGAGCTAATAGAGGAGTTTCTTCAGGCGTTCGCAAACTCCGCCGGGATGACCCTGCACGTTAAAGTGGAGCACGGGAGCAATCTTCACCACATAGCCGAGGCGATATTCAAGGCGCTCGCGCGCGCGCTGGACGCCGCCACCAAACCGGAGCCGCGCTCGCACGGCGTTCCCTCCACGAAGGGTGTGCTTTAGCAGGCATTGTCCTAAGAGCGCCCGTATCCGGAGGGTTTTCGGGCTTTATTCGACAAAAAAACCGGGTTAAACTTACCATGCCGTCGGCACGATTGCCGGCGCTAACGCGGGGGAAAAATGATAGCTATAGTCGACTACGGAATGGGAAACCTCAGGAGCGTCCAAAAGGCTTTTGAGAAGATCGGAACCTCGGCCATAATCACGCGCGACGCGGGGTTCATCGCCTCGTCGTCCGGCCTTGTGCTCCCCGGCGTCGGCGCGTTCGGGCTTTGCATGGAGCGGCTGAACGGCTATTCGCTGGTTTCTCCAATAAAATCCTACATCGAGTCCGGCAGGCCGTTTTTGGGGATTTGTCTCGGGATGCAACTTTTGTTCGAGGAGAGCGAGGAGTTCGGCAAACAGAGCGGGCTTGGAGTCCTAAAAGGGAGGGTCTCGCGCTTTTCAAAGCCGGGCCTCAAGGTTCCGCACATGGGTTGGAACAACGTGAGGAAGGTCGGTAATTCCGCACTATATGACGGGATAGAGGACGACGCTTTTTTTTATTTCGTCCACTCGTTCTATGTGGAGCCGACGGAGGACGTGGCGTCCGGCGTGACGGAATACGGCGCGCAGTTCGTCTCCTCGGTGGAAAAGGGGAACATTTTCGCCACACAGTTCCACCCGGAGAAAAGCCAGCGGGCCGGCCTGAGGATGCTTGAAAATTTCGCGCGCATGGCCAAATAACGGATGAGCAAAAAACGCCGCGGCCCGGGTGCTTACGCGGCGTGGCTCGGTTTGGCGGGCATGATTTGGTACTCGCAAAATGCCCCGCGGTTCATGAGGAGATGGGCGTTTGAAGGGTTGCTCGCGTTGGCCTATTACGGCTGGGGAAGCAGGCTCAAGATCGCGCTGGAGCATTTGAGGACGGCCTTCCCCGACGCCCCCCCGGAAAAACTCGGGGAAATCGCCCGTCGCTCGTACAAAAATCTCGCCGCGTTCCTCACGGAATTTTGTTGGATGCCAAGGCTCACGAGGGAGAACGTCGACGCGAGCGTGAGGTTCTCCGGGTTGGAAATTTTGGACGAGGCGCTCAAGCGCGGCAAGGGGGTCGTTTTGGTCTGGGCGCATTTCGACCATTTTGAGATGGTCAACTACGCCCTGGCGCTAAAGGGGTATCCCGTGTACACGCTGATACGGGAGGTGGACAACCCGATGATAGACTCCATGCTGAACAATATCCGCGGCACGTCGGGGCAGAAAATAATATTGCGCGACGGCGCCGCCTCGGAAATCATAAAAAGGTTGCGCGAGGGGGCTATAGTGACCATCGCCACCGATCAAAACGCGCTTTTCAACGAGGTGTTCGTGAAGTTTTTCGGCAGGTGGGCCTCGACGATAAAATCCCCGGCAGTCGTGCACCTTCGCACCGGCGCGCCGATTATCCCGGTCTATTCCGTCAGGGAGGCGGACGATTCGCACTCGGCCAAAATTCTTCCGGAAATTATGATAACCCCCGCGGGTAGCCTGAAAAGGGACGTCGCTCTCATCACCCAGAAAATAGCGGATGTGCAGGAAAAATTTATCTCCGAAAGGCCCGACCTGTGGCTCTGGTTGCACCGCAGGTGGAAGATACAGCCGGACGCGAAGGAGTTGGAGGAGCTGAGGACTCGATGAAGAAAATCGAAAAGGAGGCGGCGAGGCGGATGTTGGTGCGCGCCCCGAACTGGCTCGGCGACGCGATAATGTGCGTTCCCGCGGTAAAGGGGCTGGCGGCAATCTTCGAGCCGGACGAGCTGGCCGTGGTCGCTAGAGCCAACCTTGCGGGGGTTTTCGAGCGGTACGGTTTCGCAAACAAAGTCCGTTATGTCACGAGGGAGAACTCCGCGTCGGAGCACAAGGCGCTTGCCGGTTCCGGATACGGGGTCTTTTTCCTTTTCACCAATTCGTTCCGTTCCGCCCTTGACGCGCGAGCGACGAAATGCCCGGTGCGCGTGGGGTATGGCGGGAACTTCCGCGGTTTTTTGCTGACGCACGTCGTGCCAAAAACCGGAAAGATTCACATGGTGGATTATTATCTGAACCTCGCGAGGCCGTTCGGGACGCACATGTTTTCCCAAAGCGCGGATTTCCCGTTGTTAAGGGAGGAAGCGGATTTCGCGGACGGCGTCGACGGGCTCAAGGGGGCGATTGCGATACCGCTCGGGGCGCAGTACGGCAGGGCGAAATGCTGGCCCCACAAAAACCTGAAAGCTTTTATAAAGCTCGTCGCCTCCTCAGGCGGCAGGCGCGTGGTTCTGTTCGGGACGGGGAGCGACGTTTTGGAGGCGGAGTCGCTTGAAAGCGTCGCCCCTAAAATAGTCACGAACCTTGCGGGGAAAACCACTATAGGACAGATGGCCGCCGTGATGGCGAAATGCGACTGGGTGGTCGCCAACGACTCCGGTCCGTTGCACGTCGCCGGGGCGTTGGGGGTCAAAACCGTGGCGCTCTTCGGGCCGACCGACCCGGGAAGGACGGCTCCCATGGCCGATTGTGTTAGGATAATCTCACAAAATGTTGACTGTTCTCCCTGCTTTAAAAGGGAGTGCGACAGGGACCACCGCTGTTTGAACGCCATAACGGCGGAGGAGATATTTGCGATCATCACAGGCGAAAGAGAGGTCAAGTTTGTCCCCCCGGAATATGAATAAAATAAGGCTTATATTTTTTCAGCTTGCCATAATCGCCGCCGCGTGCGGCGCGGCCTTGGCCGACGACGGGGAAAAAACGCACATAGGCGGCTATGCGGACGTCGTTTACCTGAACAACGCCGGAATAGGGTGGACCGGCTCGGAGGCGACTTTTACCTCGCGGATAAAACTGGACGTGACTCACAGGCTTTATGACGACGCGCTTGTGAGAATGTCCGGCGAGTGGCAACCGACGGCAAGCCCCTACTCTCGCGCGTACGGAGCGCTTAAACATCCGGAGGCAAGGCCCGACGACATATATCTTGAGTTTTCGCGCCTGTTTGAAAACACCGCGTTGCGCCTCGGCTCCGTGAAGGTTCCTTTCGGCCGGTTCGACACGCTGGCGCTAAACCCCGAATCCATGCCGATGAGCTTTGTCCGGACGCGCGAGTGGGATTTTGGCTGTAGGATGGACGCGCGGTTTCAGTGGTTCGATCTTTCGTTGGCGATAGTAAACGGCGAGGGGACGATAGGAACCGACACGAACTCCGACAAATCTCTCGCCGTGAGACTGGTGTTCCCGGCGCAAACGGGGGATATTTATCCCGAGACGCTTGAAATAACGAATTTCCCAAATCCGTCCCTCGTAAACCCGGACGGAGCCTTCGGCTGGCAACTTGGCGTAAGCGGCTACAACGGCACAAAATACTCCACCCCCATAAAACAAAAGGGGAATCATTACGGCGTCGATTTGAAAATAAATTATTCGGTTTTTTCGTTCCTGGCCCAGTACTCGTATCTTGAGGGGGGATTCACCGACCCGTCGATGAACAATATTTCCCCCGCCGACCTTGCGGCGCTTATGAACTCGCTTCAGTATTCCGACCAAGTGGCCGCGCTTGTGGCGAACAAGGATGTCTTCCCGAAAGCATACGCGGTTGTCACGGAGCTGGTCGCCGGGTTGTCGGACAAGACGGTTGTCTCCGCGATGGGGGAGTTCTACAAGCCGGACGCGGACTCGGACGCGACTCCGCAACAAAAGTTGCGGCAGAGGCTCGTGCTCGGAGTGAAATACGATTTTCGGAAGGCCGTTTCGGGCGGGATTTTTTACGTCAAGAATTACAACCCGGCGTTTGGCATGACGGGGAACGTGATAGAAACCGACTCTTGGAAGGGCGAGGACGTCATCACGTGCGGAATGGCGATGGAGTTTTAGGTTTGGGAGGTATGTAATGAAAAAGATTGAGGCTATAATTAAGCCGCACAAGCTCGACGATGTCAAAGACAAGCTGACGCAAATCGGGATAACCGGCATGACGCTGACCGAGGTGAAGGGGTTCGGCAGGCAACGCGGGCATAAGGAGATTTACAAGGGGACGGAATACCACATTGATTTTATCCCCAAGGTGAAGATGGAGATTTTTATCGAAGATTCTATGGTGGAGGACGCCGTCAACGCGATCGCGGGCGCGGCGCGCACCGGGTCGATAGGCGACGGCAAGATATTTGTCATGCCGGTGGAGGAGGCGTTTCGCATCCGAACCGGCGAAAGAGGAACGGGGGCTATATAAAATGACGACGAGACTCGGCACGACAATCACAAAAAAGATAATGGAGGAGCAACGCCAATTCCCCAAGGCCAGCGGCGATTTTTCCGGGATGCTGTACGAGCTGGTCGTGGCGCTCAAGGTCATAGCATACGAGGTGAACAAGGCCGGGCTGATGAACATCCTGGGACACGCCGGGACGACCAACATACAGGGGGAGATACAGCAAAAGCTGGACGTTTTCGCCAACACCGTAATCATCCACAAAATGGACCACACGGGATACCTTTGCGGAATGGCGTCCGAGGAGAACGAGGAGTTGATAGAGATAGCCGACAGGCACCCGCAGGGGGGGAAGTACGCGCTGTTGTTCGACCCGCTGGACGGCTCCTCGAACATCGACGTGAACGTCAGCATAGGCTCGATTTTTGCCGTTTTTAGAAAAAAATCAACCGGCCCGAAGGGCGCCTTGGAGGATTTCCTGCAACCCGGCACGGACCTGCTGGCCGCCGGATACGCCGTGTACGGATCGTCCACGATGTTCGTTTACAGCACCGGCCTCGGGGTGCACGGATTCACGCTGGATCCCGGCGTCGGGGAATTCATCCTTTCGCATCCGAACATAATGTCGCCTAAAAAAGGCGGCGTCTACAGCGTCAACGAGGGGAACAGGGTTTATTGGGACGACAAGGTGAGGAGCCTCGTCAACTACTTCACCGTGGAGGACAAGGCCACCGGGCGTCCCTACTCTTCGCGGTACATCGGCTCGCTCGTCGCGGACTTCCACCGCAACCTCACGAAGGGGGGGATTTTCATGTACCCGCCGGACAAGAAAAGTCCCGAAGGAAAGCTAAGGCTCATGTACGAGGCGATTCCGCTGGCCTTCATTGCCGAGCAGGCGGGCGGCCAGGCGGTCGACGCGACCGGCAAAAGGATACTAGAAATAAAGCCGACGAGCCTGCACCAGCGCACGCCGCTGTTCATAGGAAGCAAGGACGACGTGGACGTTGCAAAAAGTTTTTTGACCAGCGGTCAGACGGTCAGCCCCAGTTTCTAAAAACTTCGCTCTCTGGGGCGTTAGCGTCTGGCGCGGGCGGCGTCGAACTCGCGGCGGACGGCGGAAAGGAGCGCGGGGTTCGTGAAGAGGTCGCACACAGTGGCGGTGAGCGCGGTCGCGGCCTTTAACATGGCGTCCTCCCCGGTTTTGGAGACGACCGCCTTTAGAAAATCTCGCGAGTGATTCACCACGCCGTGGTCTGACACGGCGAACTCCGGGTGTAGCGCGGCCGTGACCTGCGAGAGGTTGCCGATGTCGGAGGAGCCTATCTCCTCGTTTTCCGGCGTGCCCGAGTCCTTCAGTCCCACCGATTCCATATATCCCTTGAAAATTTTCCCCATCGTCCTGTTCGGCTCGAACGGCAGGTAGAAAATAGGGTTTTTCACCACTTTCAATTTGCATCCAGTTCCCTTTGCGGCGGCTGACGCGCAGTTGACGATTTTATCAAGCATCGCGTTGAAATCGGCCACGGTCAGGCCGCGGACGAAAAATTTGGCGGCGGCGTATTCCGGGATGATGTTCGGCGCGTCTCCGCCGTGGGTTATTATCCCGTGGATCCTGCTGAAGTTGGGGGTCTGCTGGCGCATCGCGTTCACGCCGTTGAAGAGCATGATGACGGCGTCGAGCGCGTTTATGCCCATGTCCGGGTGGGCGGCGGCGTGGGATGCCTTCCCGTAAAACTTGAACTCCAGCTCCATGACGGCGAGCATCCGCGCGACGGCGCGGTTTCGGTTGGACGGGTGCACCATCAACGCCGCGTCGATGCCTTTGAACCAGCCGTCCTTAATCATAAGAAGTTTTCCGCCCCCTCCTTCCTCGCCGGGCGTGCCTATCACTTTGAGCGTGCCGCATTTTTTTCCCAGTATCCGCTTGACCGCCGTGGCCGCCCCGAACGCGGCGGCGGCTATCATGTTGTGTCCGCAGGCGTGCCCCAGATTGGGGAGCGCGTCGTATTCGGCAAGGATGGCCACGGCGGGTGCCGCCTTGCCGCCGCGCCACGTCGCCTCGAACGCGGTTTTTAGTTTTCCCTTCCCGAGCCTGATTTTAAAACCCTGCTCGGCGAGAACGCCCGACACGGCGCCGACCGCGAAGTGCTCGTTGAAGTTAAGCTCCGGCTTGTCAAAAATCTTCCGGTTCAGCGCCGATATGGCGGGCGCGAGCGCCTTGATTTCCTTCTTGGATGCGGATAGATAATTCATGTCATTATGTTCCTTGCGATGCGGATGTAGTTTAGCTCCTTGGGTATCTGCTCGTTCTCGCAGTAATTGGACTCGGCCAGTATCTTGAGGTCGGCGAGCGTCCTTTCGTCCCCCTCGAACTCCACCGTCTCCAGCTCCATGTCCGCCGCGATGCCGCCGGCCTCAAGGATGTCCAGCACGGAGCGCGCGTCGAACTTCCTTCCGTCGATTATGAGGAAGGCGTCCGTTCCGTGCTCCTCCACCACAATCGTGATGTAGTACGCGGGACGCGCGTGGAAGCCGACCGGTTTTGGCACGGCCACGGTTATCCGGGTGACGTGGGCGAGCCGCGACATAATCTGTTCCGCCACCCTTTTTCCCATCATTATGTACCTGTGCGCGAAAAAAAGGGAGAAGCTCGAAATCAGGCCCAGCACGATTTTTTTGTCCACTATGCGCGAAATGTCGCCGTGTCCCCCGTGTTGGACCGTCTCGCCCTCGTGTCGCTCGTAAAAATGGATGAGCCACCTCGCCATCTCCAGCAGGTGCATCGGTATCGAGATGAACGTCCGCATGGAGAGCAGATCCGCGTCCGTCGTTTTAAGGCCGGTCATTCGGATATGGGTGTCGTATTCCGACTGGAGGTTGTGTAGCGAGCTTTCAAGAATCTTGACTTTCGTCTCGTTTATGCGTGTGGGAATAAGTTTCTCGAACTCCTCGGGGGGCGTTTTTTTGCCGTATTGGTCGCGGTGAATCTTTAGCGCTATGCGGCGGTAGTTTTCGGCGATGTGCATCACCATCTTGTCGCTGGTTTTGTAATCGTTCATTTGCACGTTCCGTGGCAGTTTCGCCGATGTTGCAATCTCCTTGAAATTCGCTCCCTCCGGGCTGGCCAGCCAGACGTTGCATCCCCTCCTAATTATCTCCTCCACCGCCTCGTTGATAAGCGTCGCGACTATGTCGTTCAAAACGCCGATGGTCGCCGCGCCTTGGTCGAGGAATTCGGCCCCGTATTGGGCCGGTTCCGCGGGGCCGTAGTCGTGGTAGCGGTTAAGGATATGGCTGAGTTGAAACGCCGCGATGGCGCAGTTGCGGATGCTGGCGATAATCTCCCGGAAGTAATACCAGGTGATGTTCTCCTTGGCGCCGTGGTCGTCAAGAAAGATTTCGAGTTTTTCCGCCTCGTTCATGAGGTTGAAGTAGAACTGGTTCGTGAAATTGCGCTTGTCCGCCACCACCACCGACACAAGCCCAAAAAACGGCACGGCGTTCTCCTCAAGCGGTTTTATAAACTGCTCCTCAAGGATTATGGTGTGGAGGGAATGCGGCGTGGCAAAGGGGTTTTGATTGGGGGAACTCCCCTCCGATTTGATTGTCACTTCAGATTCAGACACCATAACGAGCATATCTTACCCTATTTCCA
>Ga0315281_10004306_pt1 | contig 20685 bp, 31 predicted proteins | sample YL17G07_0_MG_FD_204540 | JGI IMG/M metagenome (GOLD analysis project Ga0315281, IMG submission 204540) | Sediment microbial communities from Yellowstone Lake, YNP, Wyoming, USA - YL17G07_0 | ecosystem: Environmental > Aquatic > Freshwater > Lake > Sediment | place: USA: Wyoming | collected...
ACCGTGCGCCCATCGCGGATGTGGTAGATGCGTTTGAAAGTGGGGATGATCTTCTCGTCATGGGTGACGACGATGATGGCGGTCTGGTACTGCGTGGCCATCTGGTTGAGGATGCGCATCACCGCCAGCGCCCGCTCGCTGTCGAGCGGCGCGGTAGGTTCGTCGGCCAGTATCACCGGCGGCCGGTTGGCCAGCGCACGGGCAATCGAGACGCGCTGCTGTTCGCCGCCGGAAAGTTCGGAAGTTTCCGCCTTCGCCCGGTGCGCCACGTCGAGCGCGGTGAGCAGTTCCAGCGCGCGGGTGCGGGCTTCGCCGTTGGGTCGCCCTGCCAGCATGGGCAACAACGCCACGTTATCGGTCACGTCGAGAAACGGGATCAGGTAAGGCGCCTGGAAGATGAAGCCGATGCGATCCCGGCGTAGCACCCGCAGGTCGGAAATCTTCCAGCCGTTGTCGTATATCACCTCGCCGCCCAGCGTCATGCGGCCCTTGGTCGGTTCGATCACCGCCCCCAGGCATTTGAGCAGCGTGGTCTTGCCGGAGCCGCTGGGGCCGATGAGGCCGACCACCTCGCCGGGCGCCACCTGCATGTTGACTTCCTTGAGCGCATCGACGGCGGTATCGCCCGCGCCGTAACGCTTGCTCAACCCTTCAATCTGGATGCCGACGCCCTTGTCCATGTCAGCCTCCGATCGCTGTGGCCGGATCGACCTTGAGCGCCGCGCGTATCGCCAGGGTGCTGGCGAGCACACATACCACCATGACGATGACGAAGCCGCGCACGGCATCCTCAGGCAACAGCAGCACGTATTTCGGGAAGGCCGGCCCCCAGATCGTGGCGGCGATCTTGCCCACGACGAAGCCGATCAGCCCCAGCCCCAGCGCCTGTTGCAGGATCATGCTGGAGATCGTGAGGTTGTGGGTGCCGATCAGTTTCAGCACGGCAATCTCGCGAATCTTGCCGAGCGTCATGGTGTAGATGATGAAGGCAACAATGGCCGCGCTCACGACCATGAGTATTACCAGAAACATGCCGATCTGCTTGGAAGCGGTGGCAATCAGCTTGGCGATGAGGATGTCCTCCATCTGTGCCCGCGTATACGCCTGCAAATGCTTCCAGCGGCGGATGCCCTCAGCCACTACCTCGGCGGAACGGCCCTCGCCCACCCGCACCAGCACGGCGTTGACGTTGTGGTTGCTGGTCTGCGAAGCCTCGATCGCCTCCAGCAGGCCCGGCACGCCGGGGCGGTTGAGTGCAGGGTTGGCGGCGGTGCGGGCGCGGCTGTTGACGATGGCGTCGTTGTCCTTGAGGAACTGCGCTTCCTGCGCGTCCTTGAGCGAAATGAACACCATCGGGTCGCCGCCGGAGGACACCATGCGCCGGGTCAGGCCGACCACGGTGTAATCGTGACGGCGAATGCGGATGCGGTCACCGATATTGAAGCGGGTCATGACGTCAGCCACCGCCTCGTAATGGCTGCGGGTGATGCGCCGCCCCGCCACCAGATAGCCTGGCTCGCCCGGCTGGCCGGGTTCGAAGCCCACCACCATGGCGCGCACGTCGACGCCGCCTCTGCGCACCTGCATGGAGAGGTAGGTGACATTGGCGGCCTGCGCCACGCCTGGCATACCGAGGATGCCGCGATAGACATCGTCGGGAATGCTGGACGATTCGGCATAGGGGCCGAGGGTGTCTTTCTGCACCACCCACAAGTCGGCGCCGCTATTGTTGAGCAACACCTTGGCATCGTCCACCATGCCGCGATACACGCCCGCCATGGTGAAGGTGACGCCGATGAGCAGCCCCAAGCCCAGTCCGGTAAGGACGAACTTACCCCAGGAATGCAGGATGTCGCGGCCGGCCAGACTGATCATTTTGTCGTTCCGAGCGTATCCACCACCTTGATGCGGCTGTCGTCCTTGAGCTCGCGCTCGCTATAGACCACCACTTCGTCACCGGCCTTCAGCCCGTCGACGATCTGCACCTTGCCGTCCAGCCCTTCAGCCCCGGTTTTTACCGGGACGAAGCGCAGCTTGCCATCGGCGCGCAGCCACACACCAGCCTCTGCGCCGCGATGGCGCAGCGCGGCGTTGGGCAGGATCAGGACATTGCTCGCCACAGGAAGATGCAAGGTCACATCAGCCATTTCATTGCTGGATGCACCCGGCGGCAGGGTGACAAAAGCCACCTGGGCGATGCGTTCCTCGGTCACGCTATCGCTGATCGGCTCGACGCGCACCACCTTGCCAATCAGCGTCTTGCCCGGATTGGAACGCAGCGTGATTTCTGCCGGCAGACCCGCGCGCAAGCCCGCGGAACGCCCCTGATCCAGCCGCACCGTGACCCACAGACTGCCCGGTTCCTGCAACTTCAGCACCGCTTGCCCGGCAATCACCGTGGAGCCGGGCTCGGCATCGCGCGCCGTCACCACGCCATCGACCGGCGCCAGCAAACGGATATTCCCGCGCTGCTGCTGCGCACCAGCCCGATCGGCTTCCAGCCGGGCCAAGTCCTGCCGGGCACTTGCCAGCACAGATTCGGCAGCAGCCAACTGTGCATCGGCTGACTGTTGTTGCTGCAGCTTAGCGTCCACCACGCTCTGGCTGACGAAATTCTTTTTGCCCAGATCAATGTAGCGCTGTGCTTCGCTGGCGGCCAGCGCTTGGCGGCTCTGCGCATCCCGCACCTGAGCCTCGGCGGTTGTCACGGCGCTGCGGCCCCGCCCGGCCGAAGCCGCGGCTGAAGCCACCCGTTTGTCGAGATCCACCGGGTCCATTTCCGCGAGCAATTGCCCCGCCTTGACCAAGTCGCCCACATCCACCAGCACGCGGCTTACACGCCCGGCGGCAGTCGGCCCGATCAGATAAGCACGCCGCGCCTCGACCGTGCCGATGCCGAACAAGGCGGGCGCCACCTCGCCCTGGGCAACCCGGGTCACGGTCACCTTGACTGGCGCAAATGGCCCGCTCGTCATCACCAGCCAGCCGAAGGCCAGCATTAGCGCGATGCCTATCACAACAAACCAAACCTGCCGTGGCAGGGTAAAGGGGAGTTTCATTTTATTTTCCTAATGGCGACGATTATCAGAGCAACCCATTCCGCATGCCGGCATTGATTCACATTCATGCTCATTCCACTTTTCCTTTCAATAGCAGCGCCAGTCCCAGACCGGACACCAGTGCCGCACCGATGGTCCAGGCCAGTACCGCGCCGAGCCCGGTGTGGTAATACCAGGTGGAGATGCTTGCGGCGATGAAGCCGATCTCGCTGGCGCCGAAGACGATGGTGAGCCAGAACTGCATCAAGGTCATGTGGCGCTGGGAGCGCGTGGTGATGGCGAAGCTCACCGCCGCCATCCGTTCCATCACGGCATCGTAGATGTCCCCGACGCCGAGCAGCGTTTCGCCGTCGGCGGTCACCGCGTCGCTGAAGCGGGTGGCGTTGGTGATCGCGCCATAGTACTCCTCCAGGCCGTCAATCACTTCCTGTTTCAGCGCAATGAGTTCCTCGACCGACTTGGGCATGTGGCGCGACAGCCGGTCGTAGAGGTGTTGCAGTACCGCATGTTCCAGCAGCAGCAGTTCGAGCGTGATGAGAAACGGCAGCGCGCTCTTTGGCGGCAGGCCGGCAGGCGTCGCCTCTTCGGCGTGCACTTCTTCCGCATCGCGCAAATCGATCCCGCTACGGCGGGCCAGCAAAGTTGTGCCGCCCTGCCTTGCGCAATAGTCACGCGCCAGTTCCTCATTCACTACATCGGGCTTCAAGGCTCGGTGCGAGCGGTCGAGAAACAGCAGGCGCACGATGTCCGGGCCATGTTGCTCGATGAATGTCGTCAGCGATTGCTGTGGCACACGCAGCAGGGTCAACGGGAAATACAAACTCGACCAGGTGGCCTTGCCGGTGAGCTCGTGATTGACGGCACCCAGCACGCGCCACAGCCGCGCCACTAAACCGTCTTCCATCTCGGGGTCGAGCCAGTTTATCCAACGCGTCGCGTCGAAGGACTGTGCTGGCGCGGGTAGCCACACCTCCCACAGCGCCACGCCAGACTTGTGGCTAAGCAGATAGACGTCGGCATGGGCAGGAGCATTTCCTGCCAAGCCCTCCAGCGCGATACGTCCCAGCGGCCAGCGCACAATGCGTCGCGTCTCCAGAAAAGCCTTGCCCAACAGCCGCCGCTCGAACTCGTCGAGTCCCGTTGTGTAGGCTTGCGACTCGTCTGGCGGTAGCTGCGTTACGCCGGGATGAAGCGTGCCAAAGCCCTTGAACGCGCCTTTCAGGCGAATGGAAAAGAGCAGTACGAAGGCCGGCTCGACAACGATGGCTGGCTCATTGACATCCGGCTGTAGGTCGTTCAAAACCGTGTTGATCATGTTGTAGGCACTGTTTTTATCTGCACAACGGGCAAGCTCTGCTCGCAACCATGCGCCATGGCTGCGGTTTCGATCTGTATTGTCGGATGCACGATTTCGAAGCGCTCATGCAAGGCGTCGATGATCTCATCCAGAAATGCATCGCCCGGCGAACCGCCGGGCATCACCAGATGCGCGGTCATGGCGATGTGCGAGGTGCTCATGGCCCAGACGTGCAGATCATGCACATGATCGACGCCGGGCAGGGATTCCAGATAGCCTTGTACGGCAACCAGATCGATATGCTCGGGCACACCGTCGAACAACAGGTGCAGCGATTGCCGGAACAGGCTCCAGGTGCCCACCACAACGGCTGCGGCGATGAGCAGGCTCACCACCGGGTCGAGCCAGTTCCAGCCGAACCACAGCGCCAACGCACCGGCCACCACCACGCCGACAGACACCAAGGCATCGGCGGCCATGTGCAGGAAAGCGCCGCGAATGTTCAGATCGGTTTTTCTGCCGCGCATGAACAGCAGCGCCGTGGCGGTGTTGATCACGACACCCACGCCCGCCACCGCCATGATGGTGACGCTGTGCATCGGTGCGGACGTGCCAATCCGCCCCACTGCTTCCCAAATAAGTAAACCCATGGCCACCAGCAGCAGCAAGGCGTTGGCGAAGGCGGCGAGGATGGTGCCGCGCTGCCAGCCGTAGGTGTGACGCGCATTGGGCTGCAGCTTGAGCGCCAACGCCCCGCCCCAAGCCAGCACCAAGCCGATGACATCTGACAGGTTGTGCCCCGCATCGGCCAGCAGCGCCAGTGAATTCACTCGCCAGCCATAGAAGGCTTCGATGGCAACGAAGGCGACGTTCAGCGTAATGCCGATGGCAAAGGCGCGGTTGAATTCAGCCGGGGCGTGATCGTGGCCAGCACTCATGCCTGCACTTCCTTGCGCCGCAGCACGCCGCTGAGCGTGGTGCCCGGCGCGACGGTGTTGAATACCGTGCCGAATTTCTTTACGTTATCGTGCAGCAGTTCCAGCCGCCGATCTGTTTCGTCGGTGTCGACGACGATCTCATAGCTGATCGACGCCATCTTGGGCGGGCTGTCCTGGCGCACGCCATCCACGCGCAGTTCAACACCGCGCAGCGAAAAATTGAGCATCGGCGTCACCCTCTCTATGCCCTTGAGCATGCACGCCGCCACGGCCGCCAGCAACAGCTCGGCGGGGTTGAAGGCGTTCGGATTTCCGGCCAGGTCGGTGTCGAGCGCGATCTCGGCGTTCTTGCAGCGCGCCACGCTGCCATGCGCATCTACACGCGTGGCGGTGATGTGGTATTCAAGCATGGTCTTGCTCCTTGAGGGTTTTCATGTCGTGTGCGCTACTTCTTTGATGGCGTCAATTCCGTATCAACTTCCTATGGCCGGTGCGAACATCCGCCTGTTTATTTCATCATGCTGTTCTTTGGTGGGTAGCGGTGACGCCTCGATGGCTCGCGCGGCGTGCAGGTCGGCGCGGCCGAATTCGTCGATCACCAGCCAGCTGTAGGTTTCATTCACGACCTGTTGCGGCCGGTCGTCTTGCATGCGCACATACCAGTCGGCCAAGCGCAGGGTTTGTCCGGCGAATTCGCTGGCGATCGCGCGGCCTTCGATCAGGTCGACATAGCAATCGTGCAGTATGGGCAGCACGTCCGTTTTGGTCAGGAAAAATTGGTAATTCTTGTGGTGCGGGTGAAGCCCAACCCTTCGACGTCCGTATTCGCCTTGCAGGGCTTCCACCTGGGTCAGCATCTCGTCCACGGCCTCCTGCCCCGATTCGGCGCCCAGCTCATCGCGTTGCAGGTGCAGTCGCTCGCGCAACAGGCCGAGTACTTCCAGCGCGCCATTGATACGGTTGATCTCCTGTTGCAGTTCGCGCTCTAACATGATTTGAACCCCCTGAGTAACGAAGCCGTCCTCTGGCGCCTGGGCCATTGAAGACTCCTACATGTGAGTGGACAGCGTCTTTCCCATGCGCACTCTTTGACTAAACCCGGCGGCGACCGCCGCCGGATAAGCCGGGATGGATTACTTAATGATGCCCTTGGCTTTCATGCGGTCACAGGCATTTGCTTTGGAAGTGCCCAGGGCCACGCCTTTCTCCTTGGCGCGGGCTTCCATGGTCTTGTGCTGTTCTTCCTGAATGGCTTTGCACTCGTCGTAGGTCTTGGCGGCCAGCATTTTTTTCTGATGCTCAGTACGCTCTGCCGCCGACATCATCTACCAGCCCGGCGTGTTGGTTTGGTTAAAGCGGTAACGAGGGCCCTGCGCCAGAGCGGAGGTGGAAAGTATGACGGCGGCCAGCGTTGCCGCGATGATGAGTCTGCGTTGCATGATGAACTCCTTTGAAAGACGATGGATGGAAAACCTTGAACGGTTCGCCAACTCGTTTACGGGCCGGGCAAACCAATTTAAGTGTAGATCACCGGCCCGACTTGACAGCGTGAGTTGCTGCGTGGACATGAGGCAGGCGCCGCAGCCACTCCTCGATTTCCTCGGTGCGCGGCAAACCGGAAAGCGCCACGCGTCCTTCCAGCATCACCGCCGGGGTCTGTGTGAATGGAATACCCATAGCCTCGGCATCCTTGCGTATTTCCATTTCCAGCTTCAGACCCAGCCCAGAAGCGGCACAGGACAGGCGCCTTTGCAGGCGCAACAGCGGTTCACCGGTACCCACCAAGGTTAGTTTGAGCAGCGGCATGTGCACTGTTACAGCCAGCTTTCCACCACACTCCTGGATGGCACGCCGCCGGCATGCACCACTTTTCCGTCGATCACCACGCCGGGCGTGGACATGACGCCATAGCCCAGTATCTGCGCGATGTCCTCGACCTTCTCAAGCTGGATCTCGGCGCCTTTGGCCTTGGCCGCATCCTCGATCAGCTTCAGGGTCGTCTTGCAGTTGGCACAACCGGTTCCCAATACTTTGATGTTCTTCATGAGAGACTCCTTTTTCAGCAGCAGGATTTGCCCGATGGGGTCGGGGTGCAGCAGGCGCTGCCGCTTGCCACGGCGATGCCGGCAAGTTTGTCGGATGCACCGGTTTTCCAGTGCTCGGCGTAAGCCTCATCAAAACCGGCGTCGAGTTTTTGCGCCGCTTCGTCGCGGATGTGGCGCGCGATTTCGATCACCAGATCGACTTGTTCTTTGGAAACGCCATAGCCCTTGAGCCGGTCGATTTGGCATAGCCCCTGCCCGGGATGGTTGGCGGCAACATTCGCGGCCAACGACACCAGCGCGACGATGGAAGGATGCAGTTCAGCGCTCATAAAACACCTCTCAGTTGATTGAATAGTAGACCCACGATGACAAACGCCGTGGCGAGATATCCGGCGAACAATGCCATCAACGGAATCTTGATGACCTTGCGCAGGATGATCATTTCCGGCAGAGAAAGCGCGGTGACGGCCATCATGAAGGCCAGCACCGTGCCGATGGGCACGCCTTTACCCAGCAGCACCTCGGCAATCGGGATGATGCCAACTGCGTCCGAGTACAGTGGCACGCCGACCAACACCGCGCCCACCACCGACAGCAGGCCGCCGCCGCCCGCGACCTTAGCCACCAGATCGGCGGGCACAAATCCATGGATGAAGGCGCCGACACCGACGCCGATGAGGATGTATTTCCAGATACGGCCGACGATTTCCTTCACCTGATCCACCGCGTATTGGTGGCGGGCACGCATGGATTTGTCCTCTTCCATCTGCGCCGTCTCGCCCATGCGGATTTTCCAGACATAGTCCTCCACCCAGCGCTCCGGCTTGAAACGCTCCAGCACAAAGCCTCCGATCAGTGCCACGGTCAACCCGGTGGCGACATACAGCACGGTGAATTTCCAGCCGATGACGGAGGCCAGCACCACCACGGCCACCTCGTTGATCATCGGACTGGCAATCAAGAAGGAGAGCGTCACGCCGAGCGGAATGCCAGCTTCGACGAAACCGATAAAGAGTGGAATGGATGAACAGGAGCAAAATGGCGTCACCGCCCCCAGGCCCACCGCCATAAAGCGGCTTTGGATATTGCCGCGGTTGCGGATAAACTCGCGCACCTTTTCGGGTTTAAGCAGCGCGCGCAGCAGGCCCATGACGTAGATCACCAGGGTCAGCAGCACCAGAATCTTGGTCACGTCCATGACGAAAAAATGCAGCGCATCGCCGATGGACGAGCCTTTCAGCCCGAACCAATTGTAAATCAACAAAGTTGCCAGAGCATCGAACATGGTTACCTCGCGGGGAAGTTATATCTGGTCATCAATATATATGCCGTATCGAATATATATAGCTAAAAAATTTAGGCGCAACACTTGACCGGACGATTGGTCATCAGCGCCAGTTGTTTCTCGTCATCCTGGTACTGCGGCGAGTGCTCGATTCCATGCGTCATGGCCTCGATCACCTTCGCCGCCCACAACGGCAAATGGGAATGCAGGCGGTAAAACACCCAGGTTCCGTCCCTGCGCACCGACAGTACCTGAGCTTCGCGCATCACACCAAGATGTCTGGACACTTTGGGCTGTGGCAGATTGAGCGCAAAAAACAGCTCGCACACGCACAACTCGCCTTCCCTCAAAATCAGGCTGAGTATCCGCCGCCGCGTTTCGTCCGACAGTACATCAAAGAAAGATTGCTCGTTCAGCATGGATTAACAATATTCGATTTAACAGATATAGTCAAGCTGAAAACAATGCGCTTCAGGGGGAAATTCAGGGCTGCGTCAACATTCCTGGAGACGCGAACCCGAGGATGAATCAACGCCGGGGAGGGATGGATGGATTCACCACCTTTTCGTGCAACCCAACAAACCCAATCTTCAACACCAGCGCTTAAACCATTTCCTGAATGAGTTCATCCACCACCCAACGCTTCAATAGCGTTGCTGCGTGCAAACCCACTTCATCTTCGTCCACCCACTCGCACAGGCCCTCGCAGATTTCCGCGAAATTTGCGCCGGCCAGCATGGCGTCCAGCGCCCATGCTTCATCGACAGCCAGGGAACGGAAATAGACCTTGAGGGAATTGCGCCAAACAATCCAGGCGAGAGGGGAATCATTCTGTTGTTCGGGTTCCTGCTGTTCGGCTTTGGCGTCGATAGCATTCCAGACCGTCGGGACGTTCCAGCGTAAGTCGAGTCGGCGTAACGAGGGATGGGCGCGGAATCCAGCACCCGGCCAATGCTCAGGGGGCAGAGCCGCCATGTCCTCCAGCGTCACTACAGGCACATCAGGCGCGTCGAAAGCCAGCGTCATGGCCCATTCAAATTCCGCCATCTCGGCCAGCGGCGGTCGCTCACTATAGGGCGTTGCTTCGCGCAGGAACTCAGCCATGTGGTCACCATACCAGCGCAGGTTGAAATAGGGCGAGGGGTAAGCTTGGATATAGGCGCGCCCCAGCTCGTCGAAAACCTCCGGGCCCACCATCCCAAACAAGCCGGGATAATCCGATTCAAGCGCTTCCAGCAAGCGCAGCCGGTAACCATCGGCGTAAATACCCAACCGAACCTCGGCACTGACTTTTTCGCTTCCTGCGACTTGCGGCAAAATCACGTTGCTGCCCACCAGAACATGATCGCGAAACGCCCGCTGCAGATCGCGCAGGTTACTCATGCTGCCACCGGATCGTGTTGCACTGACTGGGCGATGCGTCGCGCCTGGGCAAGTTCTGCCAGAAGCTCGCTTAATTCGGGGATATTGTCATCGCGTTCGATCATGGTCGAAACGTCACCAAAACGGCGCACCGCCGCGGCATACAGATCCCACACCGGATCGATTATGGGCGCGTCGTGGGTATCGATAATGTAGTCGCCGCAATTGCTGTGGCCCGCCAAATGAAATTGCTGCACACGATCAAGCGGAATGCCCTGCAAATATTCGACGGGATTGAAATCATGATTGACGCTGCTCACGTACACATTGTTCACGTCCAGCAACAGCAGACAGTCAGCACGCTCCGCCAAGGCGGCGAGGAATTCCCACTCGGGCATTTCTGACTGATGATAAGAAACGTAGCTCGACACGTTTTCAAGCAACATGCGCCGCCCCAGAAAATCCTGCACTTGCGAGACCCGATCCACAACATGCTGCAGCGCTTCTTCGGTATAAGGCAAAGGCAGCAGGTCGTGCAGGTTTTTTCCGTCCGCCCCGGTCCAGCACAGGTGGTCGGATATCCACATGGGTTCAATGCGTTCGGCAAGCGCTTTAAGCTGTTTCAGATATTCCCGGTTGAGCGGATCGGTGCCGCCTATGGACATCGATACGCCATGCATGACCATGGGATAGTGACTGCGGATGCGCTCCAGATAGTCGAGCGGTTTGCCCCCGGGAACCATGTAATTTTCCGAGATCACCTCGAACCAGTCCACCTTTGGCAAGGTCTGGAGGATAGTTTCATAATGTGGAACGCGCAGTCCCAAGCCGAATCCGAGGTAAGGATAACCAGGTTGGATACGGGGATTGATCATGGGGAATTTGCTATTTCAAACGAAGAAAAAAGTGGACACCAGTTCATCTAAAAGAGAAATGGTGCCCACTGGATACCAATGAAATTACATCTTCATTTCAGATTTGTCTGATTTCTCAACTTCGCCGCCCTTTTTCTTGCATTCCTTCGCGCTCACGGCTTTGAAACCCTGCCCCTTGCAATTATTTTTTCCTTTGCATTCATTTTTAGAGCTTTTGCAATCGGTCTTGCCTTTGCAGCTGTTAATGCCCATGCAATTCACTTTTGCTTCGGCTGCAGCGGCGGTGTCGATCGTTGCGGTCATGAACATGCCGGCTGCGACCGATGCCAGCGCAACGCCGGAAATCTTCTTGAGGGTATTACGTTTCGATTCGTTCATCGTTAAAAGCTCCTGGTGTGGTAAAAAACATTACGGAAAAAATGCATCCAGTGGTGACCTCAGCCGCCCGGCCGGGGTTTATCATACCCGGCCATGCGTATCTGTGGACTTCCGTTGGTCGCGCAAAGCAGTGGAACCTTACACCGAATTACCCATGTCGTATTACTGTATCGCTTCCTTGATAATCCCTGCCAACAGCCGATCCACTTCAATCAGAGATTTCCTCGAAGCGGGACTACCCACCATAGAAGGCTTACGGTACGCCACACGGACTTCCTTTGGCTTTTCCGGTAGCACGTAGATGGCAATCACATAGGGACAAAATACAATGTTGTCTGGGTCTGCTTCCATCATCTTTCGTGAAACAACGGCACTGCAAAATTCCAGCGCCTCCGCCTTGAGGTAGACCTGCTTGCCACTGCCCAAATCTTTGCCTGTGCGGTCCAGCATTTCGCCGATATGGGAAACATTGTTGATGACTAGTCCACGTCCGGTAATCGCCATATCGACAGCATCTTTGACATCCTCGAACGTCCCCTGCTTAACGAAAACAGCCATGTGCGTGCCGGCAGCATACGTCTGCGCGCTAGTGGCGAGGAAAAAACCAACAGCTAGAAACCGGATTAATTGGCGCATCTCAATCTCCTCCAACAATAATTTTGGGTACATCTAAACCACTATCAAGAAAACCTGGGGCGGTGCTCCTCCCCTTTCAAGGGGGAGGCCGGGAGGGGGATGGGTGGAGATGAGAAGCAACTTAATCAGCATTACCGCCCCATCCCCACCCCAACCCTCCCCTTGAAAGGGAGGGAGCTTATTGTTCATAGGCTTAACAAAATTTGCGCCCCTCACGGCATCAGCACAACGCCCTTCACCTGCGCATAAACTTCCATTCCCGGCTGCAACTCAAGCAGCTTAGCCGATTTGCGCGTAATGCGCGCCAACAGCCGCGCATCGCCCACCGTCAAACTCACCAGCAACTGCGCCGGATTGTGCTCCACGATCTCAGACAAGCGTGCCGGAAAAACATTCAAAATACTGGTGCGCTTGGGCACATCCAGAGTCAGGCTCACGTCCTTGGCCAGTATACGAACCCGCACCGCATGGCCAATCGCAAACGGCTGGCGCGGAGTAGCAATGCGCCCTCCAGGGAAATCCAGATAGCTCAGGCCAAACTCCTCGTCGTGACCGGCCACCACAGCATCCACTGCAGCCGCCGCATCGTCCAGGTGAGACAGCGGCAGGTCGAGCCGCGTCAACACCTCTGCGGGTTTGCCCGTAGCGATAATGCGCCCCGCTTCCATCAACAGCAGGTGATCGGCCAGCCGGGTCACTTCTTCCAGTGCGTGACTCACGTAAATCAGCGGGATCGCCAGTTCTTCATGCAGGCGGTCGAAATACGGCAAGATCTCCGCCTTGGCAGCCGCATCCAGCGCCGCCAGCGGCTCGTCCATGATGAGCAGACGCGGCCCGTTCAACAGTGCGCGTGCAATCGCCACCCGCTGTTTTTCCCCGCCCGAAAGATGTTGCGGCGAGCGCGCCAGCAGTTTTTCCAGCCCCATCCACCCCACTGCCTGCTCGAACGCCACTTGCCGCTGTGGAGCCGGCGTACGCTTCCAGCCGAATTCCAGATTGCGCTGCACACTCAAATGAGGAAACAAGCGTGCGTCCTGGAACACATAACCCAGCGGCCGCTTATGCGTCGGCAGAAAATGCCCGCGCGACTCGTCCTGCCAGACCTCGCCGTTAATCGCAAGCAATCCGCCCGGTGCCCGTTCCAGCCCTGCGATGCAGCGTAACAGTGTGGTCTTACCCGAGCCGGATTGACCGAACAGCGCAGTCACTCCCCTGCCCGGCGCCTCGAATTGAGCATCCAGACGGAAAGCGTCACGCGCCAGAGCAAATCGAACATTGAGGGTACTCATGTGCTCTGCAACCGGAAGCTCCGGTTCACCGCATAGACGATGAACAGGACAACAAAGGCAAAGGTCAGCAGGATGGCGGAGAGCACATGTGCATCGTGGTATTCCAGTGACTGCACGTGGTCATAAATGGCGATGGACGTCACTTTGGTCTGGCCCGGTATGTTGCCGCCGATCATCAGCACCACGCCGAACTCGCCCACGGTGTGCGCGAATCCCAACGTTGCCGCAGTCAGAAACCCCGGCCGTGCCAGCGGCAACGCGATGCTGAAAAAACGATCCATTGGCGAAGCGCGCAGGGTGGCGGCAGCTTCGAGCAGGTTCTCGTGCACTGCCTGAAAAGCATTTTGTAAAGGCTGAACCACGAACGGCAGCGTATAAATGACCGAGCCGATGACGAGCCCCGCAAAGGTAAATACCAGCGGTTCTCCACCCAGCGCATGCCATAGCCGCCCCAGCGGACCATCCTTGCCCAGCGCAACCAGCAGATAAAACCCCAGCACCGTGGGCGGCAATACCAACGGCAGCGCCACCACCGCCTCCACCATCGTCTTGACCCGGCATTCCGTGCGCGCCAGCCACCAGGCAACAGGCGTCCCGAGTAACAGCAGGAGCAGCGTAGTCACGCCCGCCAAACGCAGCGTCAGCCAGAAAGCATCAAGATCAGCCGGGGAAAAAGTCATCGCTCAATTCGGCAGCAAAAAACCATTTTTATCGAAGATCGCCCGCGCCTCGGCAGAACGCAGGAACTGCATATATTCCCGCGCCACGGGGTTGGACTCGCCTTTTTTCGTCAGCACCGCCGCCTGGTTCATGCGCGGAAAACTGTTCTGGGGGATCAAAAAATATTTGCCGGGATTGGGCAGGTTGGGCGATTTCAACAGGGACAGCGCCACGATGCCAACCTCCGCATTGCCGCTTTGCACAAACTGGGCAGCCTGCCCAATGTTTTCGCCCATGACGATCTTGCTCCTGACCGCATCCCAAACAGCACTATGCTCCATCGCGGCGCGTGCCGCCCGCCCGTAAGGCGCATGCTTCGGGTTCGCGATTGCAATGCGCTGCACCGCCGAACTGGTCAGCACCCCCAGCCCTTTGGAAATATCCAGCCCGGAATCCAGCGTCCACAAGGCAATTTGGCCGATGGCATAAGGGGTCAAACTGGTTTTATCGGCCAACCCGGCTTCCATCAACTGCCTGGGGTACTCCAGATCAGCCGACATGAAAACTTCAAAGGGCGCCCCGGCCGTTATCTGAGCGAAGAAATTCCCGGAAGACCCCATCGATACCTTGAAGTCCACATCCGGATGGGTGCTTTTGAAAGCCGCGTTCAACTCTGTCAGGCAGTAGGTCAAATCAGCGGCGGCAGCGATGTATAGTGGCTTGGCGGTGGCTACCTGGGCTAACAGCAACAGGAAAAAAGTGGCGAAGATTTTTTTTGTCATTATGGGTTTTCATCCGACGCAATAACGATTTCGCAGACTAGGGATTTTTGGATGTGCCATAAAAAGTACGTCGGTAGATGACGGCCACAAATACAAAGAAATCAAAAATTATCTGGAGGTAGAACAGTCCAACGCATCCATTACAGCCTCCTCGACTTGGCATTTCCCACGCAAACATTTGAAGCAGGCTAATAATAGCTAAGATGAAGGCTATGCTTAAAGTCATGATATGGAATTTCCTCCACGTTGGCATTTTGAAAGCTGCGAATGCAGGCGGCAGATAGACAAAAACCACCTCCATTAGTTGTGAAATCAGCAGGTGCGGCGTATTCAGATATTCTTGTAAGAATTCCAAAATAGTTGCCCGATACGCTGTTCCATTCATTGACGTAGAAGGTATCTCAAGCAAGTATTGCGCATGGATATCCGCGAAGGTCAAGATGAAGAATGCCGCAAGCTGTAATGTGGTAATTCCAATAATTAGAGTGCGAGGCGCCATCAAATATCCAGGTTGCATCTCAGGGTATCAATAAGCGCAGCGCATTGCACCGGTGTTCACGGCAAAATATCGATTGCTCCCTACGCACCGTTTGGCGCACGCCATTGCACAAAAATAGTTCGCAAGAATCGGTTGCCGTCATTTATCAATCCAGCGACACGGTGGCTTGAACGCTATCGTAAGGAGCCCTGATACCCTTCTCGTCACGAACTATTAAACCTGCATGCACCAGCGCAGAAACATCGTCATGCACTCGTTTGTAGTCACGCCCCAGCGCCTTGGCCAGAGCAGCCACTGTTTTGGCGGTATGTCGATGCACGTGCTTTAATAGTTCCAGCCGTTTTGGCGAAAGCGTCGCCATCATTGCTTCCAGGCTGAAAAATGTCAGATTGGTTTCCGCGACATTCTCGCCTTGTTCCAGACGTTTCCAGGCACCGATGAAACGCTTCCCCATCTCATCGACGGAACCTACGTGAAGCTTCACTGTTTCACTCATGACTCACCTCTTACACGCCGTATATCAGACAGAAAATCAGCAATCATTGCATCCACATTGGTAAATAAATAGGGGCTTTCACGGCCTTCAACATGCCGGTGATCGCCCTTTCCACGCTCATTGTCGTAACCAATCACACGCTCTCCCGGATAGCCATAAAACAGGCTGTATTTGAATGGGTGAGTGCAGCCTGGGACTGGTTTGGGAACAAGCCAGATCGTCATCTCGACAATGGCGCCGTCTGGATATTCACCACGATCATAATATGCTCGCGTTGCCTTCATATGGCGCAATATGACATACTCAATCTATGTCGTCAAGTGACATACCAAACCGGCGACAAGGGGCCTCGAAATCGACTTACTTTGAAGCGGCACTAATCATCAATCCCACCAAGGCTTTCATCTCTCCCACCACCGACTTGGCCGCACGATCCTCCATCTCCCGATAACGGCGCAGCACATCCCGCCCAAAATCCGTCACCTTTGCACCCCCTCCACCGGGTCCTCCAGCCGCTGTTTGTACCAATGGCTCACGGAAGCTGCGATTCATTTCATCTACCAGCAGCCAGGCGCGGCGGTAGGACATGCCCATCTCGCGCGCGCCGGCGGAGATGGAACCGGTACGCCCGATCATTTCCAGCAGCGATGCTTTACCGGGACCGAAGGCGATGGTTTCTCCAGACATGATACGGATTTTGAACTGATAGCCCTTAGCCACCATGTTGTTCGCCCTCCTGCCAACGTTGTGCTGCCTTATCGTCACTTTCGCGCGCATCCACCCAGCGCGCGCCTTGCGGGGTTTCTTCGCGCTTCCAGAACGGCGCTTTTGTTTTAAGGTAATCCATCACAAATTCGCAGGAGGCAAATGCCTCGCCGCGATGGGCGGAGGTGGTGGCGACCAGCACGATCTGGTCGAGGGGTTTAAGTTCGCCCACGCGATGAATCACCAGCACGTCGTAGATGTCCCAGCGGCGTTTGGCTTCATCCACGATTTCCTGCAGCGCTTTTTCGGTCATGCCCGGATAGTGCTCCAAGGCCATGGTGAAAACATCGGCCCCCTCATTGATGTCCCGCACTAGCCCGACAAAGCTGGCGATGGCGCCGATTTTTGGGTTGCCCTGGCGTAGCACTGCCATTTCCTTGCCGACGTCGAAATCCTCGGTCTGTACCTTTACACCCATGTCAGCCCCCCGTTACCGGTGGGAGAAAGGCGATTTCGTCGCCGTCCTTGATGGTGGTAGCGGGGAAAGACAACACTTGGTTGACTGCCGCCCGCACCGGCTTGCCCTCGGCTAGTTCTGTTTCCCATGCCCCGCCCCGGCTGCGCAGCCATTGCGTCAGCCCGGAAATATCGCCCACCCCTTCGGGTAGTTCAATTTGCTCCGACCCCATCCCGAACGCTTCACGCAGCCGGGCAAAATATAAAATATTTACAGTCATGGTCATTTATCCGATCAATTCTTCAGCCGATAGCTGCCCGTCTTGGCAGCACCAATGAACTCGACCAACTCCTCTTCTCGCAGTGATGCAATGTCTCGCTTGGCTGTCGCCAGACTCACTTGCCATTGACTCACGATGTCTTCAGCTTTGACCTGTCCGCCGCGTTGGAGCTGTGTCATAAACCAGCGTTGCCGCTCATTTACAGGCTCATTTACAGGCTCATTTACAGGCTCATTTACAGGAATACCAGGATGCGGACGAAATATCACCCGCACACACGCCCCAAGCTCCTGCCATTCCGGTTCAGGGTAGCCTTCATTGGCGCAGGTGTTCACGATGCGCTGGTATCCGCTGCCCCACTGTTCCATCAGACCCGCCTCGTGCAACACACGACAGATCACGCGATTTCTGTCGGCGATCAGGCTGGCCAGCCGCTCTTCTTGTGCCAGCACATCATCCACACCGACAACCGCACCATCATCAGCCTTGCCAACGATCAGCGTCCCGCCAGCCGTATTGGCGAAGGCCACCAACGTCCGCAACACCGGCTTCGGCGATGACAAATCCCGCTTGTACTCCAACGTTTTGCCTTCGGGAAGGGTGAGTAGCCGCACAATATCCATCAGCAAAGTTCCCCGCAAATCCGCTTGATCGCCTCATATACCCAGCCTGTCGCCGTCACCGTATCTTTCGGCACCCGCTTGACGGTCATGGTCATTTATCCGATCAATGCTGAAAAAGGAATGAAACTCACCAGATGCCCCGGCTCGACCGTTGCGCCAACGGGGATATCCACCAAGCCATCACCCCACACCACGGAGGTGAGCACGCCTGAGCCTTGGTTGGGAAAGATGGATGCACTGGTGACCCCATCCGGCGCCCGATGCAGTTTGGCGCGGATATACTCGCGGCGAGCACCGGGTTTGGGCCAGAAGAAATCGGCACGCACGGAGAATTGCTGCGGCGCGATCTCGAACACGCCCTGGCTGCGCAAGATGAAAGGTCGTACGAACAGACAGAAAGTGACGAAGGTGGAAACCGGATTACCGGGCAGACCGATAAAGGGCGTCCCGTTAGCCGTTCCGAAAGCCAGGGGCTTGCCCGGCTTCATGGCAATGCGCCACAGTTCGAGCTTGCCTATTTGCTCTACCGCCGCCTTGACATGATCCTCCTCCCCTACCGATACGCCGCCGCTGGTGATCACCAGATCCGCCTGCGCCGCAGCCTGGGACAGCACGCGCACGGTCTCGTCCAGATTGTCAGGAACATTCCCCAAGTCTATGACTTCACAACCCATGCTTTGCAACAGGCCGGTCAGGGTAAAGCGGTTTGAATTGTAGATTTGGCCGGGGCGCAGCGCTTCGCCCGGCATCACGATTTCGTCACCGGTATAGAAGGTCGCGACCTTGAGCTTGCGGTAAACCGGCAAGCTGGCGATGCCGACCGAAGCCGCCAGCCCCATCTCCCCAGGCCCGATGCGGATACCATCGGACAGAATCGCTGCCCCGGCCTGAATGTCTTCGCCCGCGCGACGGATGTTCTCGCCAACCTTCGGGGTGCGATTAAGGATGACTGAATCACCCTCAGCGGTGGTCTCTTCCTGCATGATCACGGCATTGGCACCGGCCGGGATCGGCGCGCCGGTAAAAATTCGCGCCGCAGTACCGGGAGTGAGCGGCTGGCCCACACTCCCTGCAGGGATACGTTGAGAAACTGGCAACCGTGTCGGGCCATCGACATTCAAATCTGCCACTCGCACTGCGTAACCATCCATGGAACTGTTGTCCAGCGGCGGCACGGTGAGCGTGGAACGCTGCGGTTCGGCCAATACCCGCCCCAGTGCATGAATCGTTTCGACCATCTCCGTCTCAGTCAACGACTTGCACTGGGCCAGCAGGATGGACAGCGCCTCGTCCACGCTGAGCATGGGAGACCTGCCTGAAGTTTTGTTTTCGCTCATTTTATTCCCGTATGTATTAAAATAAAATCAGCTAGTTGCTGATAATTATTAATGTCGAATAGCGGAAGTCCCGTTGGCACCGGGATGTCGCTGGCAATCGCCACAATATGCGGATCGCCGGGAAACAACAAGGGCTTACCCAGCTCACTCCGATGCACCTCGAGTTTGGCGATCGGTTCCCGCTTGAAGCCTTCTACCAGCAACAGATCGCACGGGGAGATATGCTGCAGGTGCTCTTCCAGAGTGGGTTCCGGCGCCCCCCGCAACTCGTGCATGAGCGCCCAGCGCTGGCCGGAGGTAACCAACACTTCCGTTGCCCCGGCCTTGCGGTGCCGGTAAGAGTCCTTGCCCGGCTGGTCAATATCGAAGTCGTGGTGTGCATGCTTGATCAGAGAAACGCGCAAACCCTGCTGCACCAACAGCGGAATCAGTTTCTCGATCAACGTAGTCTTACCGCTGCCAGACCAACCCGCGAAACCAAACACCTTCATGCGCAATCCTCAATGCAAGCTACCATTTGAAGGAGGCCCGCTTCTTGCTAATACCAATTCATTTTGGGAATTCTGCCTCAGAAGTGCTATATTGTGACAAATATAACGCTCCGGCGCCAGAAAATGTTCAACTGATTTAACCGAGAGAACACAGCATGAATGCTAACCGCCTTACCGACCGTTTCGGCAGAGTGATTGAATATCTCCGTCTGTCCGTCACCGACCGCTGCGACCTGCGCTGCACCTATTGCATGCCTGAAGGTTTCAAGGGCTTCGAGGAACCGGCAGACTGGCTGACTTTCGACGAGATGGAACGGTTGATCGGCATTTTCGGCAAACTCGGGGTAGGAAAAATCCGGCTCACCGGGGGCGAGCCGCTGCTACGGCGCAACCTGCCCGATCTGGCCGCACGCCTGAGCGCCCTGCCCGGCATCAACGACCTCTCATTAAGCACCAATGCCACCCAACTCGCCAAACACGCCATGCAATTGAAGCAGGCCGGGGTAGCACGCATCAACGTCAGCCTGGATTCGCTCCAGTCGGACCGGGTCGAACAAATCAGCGGCCGCCCGGTATTCGATAAAGTCATGGCGGGCCTGCTGGCAGCCAAAGATGCCGGGTTTGCCCCCATCAAAATCAACATGGTGGCCATGCGTGGCGTAAACGACGACGAAATCGATGCAATGGTGGCGTTCTGCATTGAGCACGACTTCGTGCTGCGCCTGATCGAAGCCATGCCGATGGGAGATACCGGGCGCAATACCCAGTATCTCGACCTGCAACCGGTGAAGCAGCGCCTGCAAGAGCGCTTCGGCCTGATAGAAAAAGTCATGCCCGGTGCCGGACCGGCGCGTTATTTGAGTTCCCCGGATGGCAAGTTCAGCGTGGGATTCATTACCCCCATTTCCCAGCACTTCTGCGACACCTGCAACCGGGTACGTCTGTCGGTAGATGGCACTCTTTACATGTGTCTGGGACAGGAAGAAAAATTCGAGTTTCGCCCGCTGCTGCGCGGCGGAGCAACTGATCTGGAAATCGAGCAGGCGATTCGCGCCGCCATCGAACTCAAACCGGAACGCCACGAATTCCGCGAATCACCGCAAAAAGTGGTGCGTTTCATGTCGATGACCGGCGGCTAACCAACACAATTATTAAGGGTCTTCGTGAAAGAGTGTGGGTGGAATTTAGCAT
>Ga0315281_10004307_pt1 | contig 20682 bp, 20 predicted proteins | sample YL17G07_0_MG_FD_204540 | JGI IMG/M metagenome (GOLD analysis project Ga0315281, IMG submission 204540) | Sediment microbial communities from Yellowstone Lake, YNP, Wyoming, USA - YL17G07_0 | ecosystem: Environmental > Aquatic > Freshwater > Lake > Sediment | place: USA: Wyoming | collected...
TCGCGACGGCGCCGGCATGATGCGCAGCCTCACGCTGACGCCGAACACGGTGCATTGATGGCTGCGCCCCTCACTCGGCGAGAGGAAATGGCGCGTGCCAGGCGCCGGGGGCTGCGAAAGATTCAGCGCGCGGCGAGTCACCTAAAGAAAACAAAAGCGAAAAAGAAATGATCCATTCGGCGCTTCATTTTGCAGATGGTGTGCAAGCGGAAATTGAGGCGCTAGGATGTTTCAAGGATTTTCGTATCGCTCTCGCTAAGAAGGTTCTTTCGGCCATGGGATGCCTAGCCGTCGTGCGGATTGCATCAACTGAGGAAGCGACTGTTGAAATATCTCTGCTGACATCCCGACAAAAAGCAAAGCACCGTCAACCGGCACTATTCCTATCTTTATCCTCCGTTTTGCAGGATCAACATGAGCGTCTAAAGGTTTCCGCGCTTCAATCGTAACTTCCTGCCCAAATCCTGGCGGTGGCGTTGCCATAGTTCCCCCTCAAATCAAATTCGACATGGTCATGGCGAGATGCGCGAGATGGTGAGCAGCCAACCGACGACGGCCAGGAGTGCGACTACTGCCAGCGCCGCAACCGGCAACCTGTAGCGCACCGCCAATGGCACGTCGTCATTGGCGGCCGGCGAAGGCGTCAACGGCGCCGCCTGGTCAATGGCCGCAGCGTCCCATCCGTCCGGGTAGTCGCGCATCCATGTGCGATTCGCGATATGCCAGCGAAGGCCGCATCCGACAGGCGCTCCACTATGTCCATGCGGCTCGCGCCTACAAGGTGCGTCATGCTGAACGTGCTAGCCGTGCTCTGCGCAGCCGTGTAGTACGCATAAATCAGGATGTGATCGTCTGGCAGGTCCGACAGGATCTCGACGATTGCCTCGTGCTCTAGCTCGTCCCGATAGTCCACCGGATGCCGGCGCTCTTTGGCGATCGGTTTCAGTCGCGCCACTAGGAGCAATCCTGCTCAGGCGCGAGGAGCCATAGATCGGGGTGAGTCCGCAGCATGCGAATCTTCCTTCGACAACCAGGGCAGACCGAATACTTGCCGTGCTCATCGTCTACCAGCGGCGCGCTATCGCGTGTCCGCGTTCCTTCCTTGATCTTCACTCTGAAAAGCAGGTGTCCGCAGCATGGGCAGGGAAAATCCACGATCGCGCCGGAGGGGGTAGCGTCGGGGGTAAGATTGGAGTCCATGACAAATTATCTTTATAAATCATGGTGTTAGATATACTTATGGCGGAGAGAGTGGGATTCGAACCCACGGTACGTGATTAGCGTACACACGCTTTCCAAGCGTGCGCCTTAAGCCGCTCGGCCATCTCTCCGGATTCGAGCGAGGGCAAATTCTAGCAGCCGGGTACGCTATGGTGGAGATGGACAGCCAAGAACGCTGGCTTTCAGATAGCCCAATTCCGTACAGACTTGCCCTTTGAAAACAACCAGGACGACCCAGAGCACGGCAAGCAGAAGAAAAGCGACCAAACCGATGTGCTGATCTAGGACGATGCGTGGTGTGACTATCCTCGTCACCCGGGTTACCGGGGACGTCAGCGTCCTGAAGAGTTTGTAGACGAAATTTTCCTCTCGTTTGGCGCCGGCGATCACCCAGAGTATGCCCTGGCCGAGGAAAGCAACGCCAGCGACCTCAGTCAGCGCCTTTAGAATTAGGATAATCTTGAGATTGGGATCCATAGATGGAACACTGGCAATTTTACCTGCGTGGCCGCTTGCTCGAGCTGTTCGGGCTCAAGCCGCAAGCGATTGCCACCTACAACGAGGCGATGCGCGCAAAGCCGGACTTCGTCAAAGCCGCGAACCGCATTGCCTACCTGCTTGCGTCGCAGGACCGCTTCGCCGACGCCGAGCCCTACTTCCAGGCGGTGCTGCGAGGGGACCCCGGCAACGCGGTGGCTCACTTCAACTTCGGCTACACGCTTGACAAGCGAGGGCAACACGACCAGGCGATCCGCGAGTTCCGCGAAGCAACGCGCCTAAATCCCAAGATCGACCGGGCCTGGTACGGTCTGGGCCTCGCCCACGCCGCACTCAGGCAGCACGGCGAGGCGGCCCAGGCGCTGGAGCAAGCGGCGACGCTGCAGCCTATGAACCCCCATGCCTGGTATCAGCTGGGCATGGCGCTCCACCTGACCGGCAATGCAGAGCGATTCACGCAGGTCCTCATGCACTTGCTGCGTTTCGATCCGAAGATGACGCGCAGGCTGATCGTGGATTCGGGCCGCAGCGACCTGGCCTATCTGGTCAAGGACCTCGTGGTCTGACCGACCCCTGCGGCCGATAACAAGGTCAGCCGAAGATCACCTGGGTGACCTTGAACTTCCCGGCAGCATCCTTCTGGAAGATCAGGATGGTCTCGTTATCGAACAAGCTCTGATTGTCCGGGTCGAAGGTCTTCTTCTTGTAGATCCATCTTGGCGTGTTTGGTTTGCTATTGTCGACCGAATCGGGCTTGCCGACCTTGGCGACCACCTCTTCCTCCGTTTTGTCGGTCACGTAACCGGTAAACAGCCCACGCGCCGTCCCGCTGAACTCGCCGGAGCAGCCGGTCAGGGTCAGCACCACACCGCAAGCGGCGGCGAGAAAAAAAGCTTTCATCTCCAATCTCCTTCCAATGTGCCTCGCCAACGCACGAGTGCGTTCCACCAAAACAAAGCCCGCCGAAGCGGGCCTTGTCTGAAATCAGCGGCCCGAGGTTATCTGGCTTCGCTGACCACCGCATCCCCCTTGAGGTGCGGGTAGCGCACGTGCTCGACCAGTTCCTGCACCTCCTTCGATGGCGCGGGGGTCAGCGAGCTGACGATGATGATGGTGAGCATACTCGCCGGCAGGCCGAACATCCCCGCCGATACGGGGCTTAACCCGAACCAAAGTGGCATGTTGACGCCGAAGAATGGGTAGCGCGTGTACATGTAATACGCGCATAGCCCAAGCCCCACCACCATGCCGCAGATCGCTCCCCACTTGTTGGCGCGCTTCCAGAACACGCCCAACACCAGCGCGGGGAAGAACGACGACGCCCCAAGCGAGAATGCCGCACCCACCAGGAACAGGATGTCTCCCGGTTTGAGCGACGTGACATAGGCCGCGGTAATCGCCATTATCACCAGCAGAACCTTGGAGATGGTCACGCGCGTCGACGTGGAAGCACTCGGGTTGATCATCTTGTAGTAGAAGTCGTGCGCCAAGGCATTGGCAATGGTCAGCAGCAACCCGTCGGCGGTAGAGAGCGCCGCCGCGAGGCCGCCGGCCGCAACCAGGCCGGAAACCACGTACGGCAGGCCCGCGATTTCCGGCGTCGCCAGTACGATCAGGTCGCCGCCGATCACCACTTCGGCCCACTGCACGATCCCGTCGCCGTTGATGTCGGTGATATTCAGCAGCCCCGGATCCACCTTCGCCCATGCCGCGGCCCAGGCTGGCAGCGAAGCGAACTGGCTGCCCACCAGGTTCGTGAACATGTCGTATTTCGCCAGCACCGCGAGGCAAGGCGCCGTGAAGTACAGCAGGAAGATGAAGAACAGCGACCAGAACACCGAAACGCGCGCCTGCTGCACGCTGGGCGTGGTGTAGTAGCGCATCAGGATGTGCGGCAGCGCAGCGGTCCCGAACATCATGCAAAAGACGATGCCGATGAAGTTGAGCCGCGCGGTGTTCTGCGCCGCTTCATCCTTGCCGGCGAACGCCTGTGCATGCGGCCGGACTGGCGCCGCGCGCGCGGCAAGGCCTGTTTCCCGGGTCCACTGGACCTTTGCTGCGTTTACGTTGCTGGGATAGGCCGCAACGGCTTTCTCGGCCGCTGCCATCTTGTCCGCAGGCGCATTCGCGGTCTTCAGGTCCGCCAGGCCCTGCTCGACCTTGGTCTTGCCCTCGGCATAAGCCTTGTCCGGTGAGGCGAGCGCAGCTTTGCCCGCGGCCGCCCGGTCGGCGAAGATCTTGCGAACCTCCAGCTCTTTCGGATCGGCGTTGATCTTCTTCTCCACATCGGCAAGCTTCTGCAGCGTATAGCCATAGGCGATCTGCGGAACCGGTATGCCGGTATGTTTCACGCCCAGCCATACGACGGGAGTCAGGTAGGCAATGATGAGGACGATGTACTGGGCCACTTGGGTCCAGGTCACCGCCCGCATGCCACCCAGCATCGCGCACACCAGGATCCCGGCGAGGCCGACGAACACGCCGACGCCGAATTCAAGGCCGGTCATCCGGCTGACGATCAGGCCGACGCCATAAATCTGTGCCACGACATACACGAACGAGCAGGTGATCGCCGCGACGACGCCGATACTGCGGACGATGTTGCCGCCGTAGCGCTCGGCGAGGAAATCCGGGATCGTGAACTGCCCGAACTTGCGCAGATAGGGCGCTATGAACAATGCCACGAGGCAAAAGCCCCCGGTCCACCCCATGACCCAGGCGAGCCCGTCATAGCCGGACAGGAACAGCGTGCCCGCCATGCCGATGAACGACGCCGCGCTCATCCAGTCGGCGCCCGTCGCCATGCCGTTGAAAAACGCCGGCACCCGGCGTCCCGCGACGTAATATTCCGCGACATCCATGGTGCGGGACATCCAGCCGATGCCGGCATACAGTCCGATGGTCGCGAACAGGAACCAGTAGCCGATCCAGGCGCGCGACATCCCCATCTGCTCGGCAACCGCGAGCGCAAGGAGGAAAACGAGGAAGCCGCCGGTATAGAACGTGTAGTACTTCCTGAGCTGGCGGAAGAACGACGAGTGCGAGAAGGCCTGGGTGCTCATTCGAGATCTCCTTCATCAACGCCGTATTCAAGGTCGAGCTTGCGCATCAGAAGCGCGTAAATCCCGATGAGTGCCACGTAAATGATGAGCGAGCCCTGCGCCGACATGTAGAAGCCCAAGGGAAAGCCGAAGAACGTCATGGTATTCAGTTCTCGTGCGAACCATGCCTCGACGAACGTAACGACAAACCAGACGGCCAGCAGGATTCCTGTAATGACAAGGTTCTTGCGCCAGTACTCATTGTGTTTCTGTGTAAGCTGCATCGTTCCCTCCGTGGATGACGGCTCAGGCATCCTGAGTTGCAAAACTTACAGGCGTCTTACAAAGGCTTGCAATTTTTGCTGCGCGGCAGCAATGCTGCAGTGCAACTAACGCGCGAGCGGCAACGTGAACGAAATGCAGGTCTCCCCCGCGCCCCCGCTTTCCACCCAGATGCGCCCATCAAGACGTTCGACGATGCGGCGGCAGATATGCAGCCCGAGCCCCGTGCCATGCGGTTTGTCCGCGACGGAGTCCCCGGCGCGGCGGAAGCGCTCGAAGATCAATTCCCGGTCGGCGAAACTGATCCCGGTGCCGTTATCGCGCACGTCCACGCGCAGGAAGCCGCCCGCCTCCGAGAGCGCGATTTCCACCTTGCCGCGGCGCGGATGGCAAAACTTTTCCGCGTTCGACAGCAGGTTGAGCATCACCTGCACGATACGGTCGAGGTCCGCGGTCACCAGCGGCACGCGCTCCGGGACGCGCTTGTAGAGCTCGATGTTTTTCTCCTTGAACAGCTCGCTCATCGCCGCCACCGTGTCCTCGACGATCTCCTTCATGTCCACGGGGCCCGGGTTCCACTCCACGTTGCCCGACTCCAGCTTCGAGATGTCGAGAATCTGGTTGATCAGCCGCGTCAGGCGTTCGCTTTCCCTGATCACGATGCCGAGCTGCCGGGCGCGTTCGGTGGGCTCGAGGTCGGGGTTGTCGCGCAGAATCTGGGAAAACGTGCGAATCGCGGTGAGCGGCGTGCGCAACTCGTGCGAAACGGTGGCCACGAAATCGTCCTTCAGGCTGTCGAGCTCCTTCAGGCGCTCGTTGGCGCCGCGCAACTCCTCGGTGGCGCGCTCGAGCTCGCGCGACTTCTGCTCCAGCCGATGGCTGTAGACGATGACTTGCGATGCCTCGTCGAGCATTTCGCGCACCTCCTCGATGGACAGCGCCTCCTCCTTCACCGCCGAGGCGACCATGATGTGGGCGGAGGCGGCGCCGATCGCGCCGGCCAGCTGCATCTCGACGAAATACACCAGGTTGGCGTCGGCCTGCAGCGCGTTTTCCTTGCTATCGGGCCACGCCAGCCCGCGGTTGCGCGCGAACTCGCGAAAGGCGCTGTCGGCCGAATCGGCGCCGATGAAGCGCGTCAGCAGGCGGTGCAGCTCGCTCGCCGAGGCGGTGCCGCGCCAGAACGGCGCCCCCGGTGTATCGCCTTGCAGATAGGCGTCCACGAACACGCTCGCCTGCCGGGCCTCCTGCGGGTCGCGCGTGCCGAGCAGCGACACCGCGGCGTAGGCGCCGACGTTGGCGATCATGCTCCAGATCATGGCGTGGGTGATCTGGTCGAGCCCGGCGAGGCCGAACAACTGAAGGGGCTTGAGCAGTTCGATGCCCCAGGGTCCGTGCTCGATCAGGCTTGCCGGCAGCCAGCCCGAGCGCACCAGAGCCGGCAGCAGCAGCGTGTAGCCCCAGACGCCAAAGCCCGCGACCAGGCCACAGAAGGCGCCGTTGCGCGTGCCGCCCTTCCAGAAAATTCCCCCCAGCAGCGCCGGCGCGAACTGCGCCACGGCGGCAAAGGACACCAGCCCGATCGATACCAGCGCGTAGGCCTCGCCCGCGAGCCGGAAATACAGGTAGCCCAGCATGAGCATGAGCACGATGGCACCGCGCCGGATGCCGAGCAGCAGCGCGGTGAGGTCGCGACGTTCGGCCAGGCGCAACCCCTTCAGGCGCAGCAGCACCGGCATCACGAGGTCGTTGCACACCATGGTCGAGAGCGCGATGGTCTCGACGATCACCATGCCGGTGGCCGCCGACAGCCCGCCGATGAAGACGAGCAGCGCGAGGCCCTCCTGCTTCGCCGCCATCGGCAGGGTCAGCACGAAAGTGTCGGCATCCACGCTGCCGTCGGGAAAGCGCAGGTTGCCGCCGAAAGCGATCGGCAGCACGAAAAGATTGATCGCCAGCATGTAGAGCGGGAACAGCCAGATCGCCTTCTTCAGGTGCCGCTCGTCCTTGTTCTCGATCACCGCCACCTGGAACTGGCGCGGCAGGAACATAATCGCGAGCATCGACAGGATCGTCAGCCAGACCCAGTTGGCGTAGCTGCCCGCGACGCCCTCCAGCGGCGTCAGCAACCGGCTCAACTGCGAATCGGAGCGCACGCGCGCGAAGATGTCGCCCACGCCGTCATACATGCCGTAGGTGACGAACAGGCCCACCGCGAGGAACGCGAGCAGCTTCACCAGCGACTCGAAAGCGATCGCCGCCACCATGCCTTCGTGGTGCTCGGCGGCGTCCAGGTGCCGCGTGCCGAACAGGATGGTGAAAGCGGCAAGGATCAGCGCGATCCAGAACGCGGTGTCGGCGCCCAGCGGCGCCGCGCCGGCGCTCGCCGGCATGCTGATCTCCGGGTAGTGCAGCAGGATCGCGTAGCTGGTGGCGATCGCCTTCAGCTGCAGCGAGATGTAGGGCAGGATGCCGATCACCGCGATCACCGTCACCACGCCGCCGAGCAGCGCGCTCTTGCCGTAGCGCGAGGCGATGAAGTCGGCGAGCGACGTGATGCGGTTGTTCTTGCTGATGCGGATGATCTTGCGCATCACCAGCCACCACAGCGCGATCATCAGCGTCGGGCCGAGGTAGATCGGCAGGAAGCCGATGCCGTCGCTCGCCGCGCGCCCCACCGAACCGTAGAACGTCCACGCGGTTGCATAGACCGCAAGCGACAGCGCGTAAATGTACGGGTTGTCGATGATCGAGCGACCGGCATCGGCGCGCTTGTCGGCGTAGTAGGCGATGCCGAACAGCAATCCCAGGTAGGCGAAAGCGACCAGGACGATGACGGGGCCCTGCAGCAAGACGCGCCTCCCGCCGGCTCAGCGCTGCGACTCGGCCGCAAACGCCAACAACGCGATCAGCAGCATCCAGGCGGCGAAGATGTAGGCGTAGAGCACCGGCACGCCGAAGGCATCCGCGGCAACATTGAACAGCGAGAGCACCGGGTAGTTGAACAGCAGGCAGCCGAGGACGAACAGCGCGATCAGGCGCTGCCCCTTGGCTTCCGACTCCTGCATCAAAGCGGTTGCTTCAGCTGCTCGAGGATCGCCGGGTTCTCGAGCGTCGAGACGTCCTGGGTGATTTCCTCGCCCTTGGCGATCGAGCGCAGCAGGCGGCGCATGATCTTCCCGGAGCGCGTCTTGGGCAGGTTGTCGCCAAAGCGGATCTCCTTGGGCTTGGCGATGGCGCCGATTTCCTTGCCGACCCAGTCGCGCAGCTCCCTGGCGATCTTCTGCGCCTCCGCCCCGCTCGGGCGCGCGCCTTTGAGCACCACGAACGCGCACACCGCCTCGCCCGTGAGCTCGTCGGGCCGCCCGACCACGGCGGCCTCGGCCACCAGCTTCGTGTTCGCCACCAGTGCCGATTCGATCTCCATCGTGCCGAGGCGGTGGCCCGAGACGTTCAGCACGTCGTCGATGCGGCCCATGATGCGGTAGTAGCCGTCCTCGTCGGTGCTCGCGCCGTCGCCGGCGAGGTAGAGCTTGCCTTTGAAGTCCTCCGGAAAGTACGTCTTGCGGTAGCGTTCGGGGTCGCCCCAGATGGTGCGGATCATTGCAGGCCAGGGACGCTTGATGACGAGAATCCCGCCCTTGCCCCTGCCCACCGGATGGCCGGTCTCGTCCACGATGTCGGTAATGATTCCCGGCAGCGGCAAGGTGCAGGAGCCCGGCTTGGTCGGGGTCGCGCCGGGCAGCGGCGAGATGAGATGGCCGCCGGTCTCGGTTTGCCACCAGGTATCCACGATCGGGCAGCGCTCGTTGCCGACCACCGTGTGGTACCACATCCAGGCTTCCGGATTGATCGGCTCGCCGACCGTGCCGAGGATGCGCAGGCTGGAGAGGTCGTATTTTTTCGGCTGGTCGCCGCCCGCCTTGATAAGCGAGCGGATGGCGGTCGGCGCGGTGTAGAACACGTTGACCTTGTGGTCCTGGATGATTTTCCAGAACCGCCCCGCGTCAGGATAAGTCGGCACGCCTTCGAACATGACCTCGGTCGCGCCCGCGGCGAGCGGACCGTAGGTGATGTAGGTATGCCCGGTCACCCAGCCCACATCCGCGGTGCACCAGAACACGTCCGACGGTTTGTTGTCGAATACCCACTTCATGGTGAGGATCGCCCACAGCAGGTACCCGGCGGTCGAATGCTGGATCCCTTTCGGCTTTCCGGTAGAGCCCGAGGTGTAGAGGATGAAAAGCGGGTGCTCCGCGTTCACCCATGTCGGCTCGCAGTCCTCCGGCTGTCCCTTGATCACGTCATCCCACCACTTGTCGCGCGGCGCCGTCATCGCAACCGGGCTGCCGCTGCGCTTGTAGACGATCACGTTTCTAACGGCATCGCAGCCGCCCATCGCGAGGGCCTCGTCCACCACCGGCTTTAGCGGAATCTCCTTGCCGCCGCGGAACTGGCCGTCCGCGGTGATCACTTCGGTGGCGCCGGCGTCGATGATGCGCTCCTGCAGACTCTTCGCCGAGAAGCCGCCGAACACCACCGAATGGGTCGCGCCGATGCGGGCGCAGGCCTGCATCGCGACCACCACCTGGATCGACATGGGCATGTAGATGAGAACGCGATCGCCCGTCTTGATGCCGTGATGCCGGAGCGCGTTCGCGAGCCTGCACACCTCGTGATAGAGGGCCTGGTAGGTGATTTTCGTCACCTTGCCGTCGTCGGCCTCGAAAATGATCGCGGTCTTGCCGGGCTGCGTCTTCAGGTGCCGGTCGAGGCAATTGTAGGAAGCGTTGGTCTCGCCGTCGTAGAACCAGCGGAAGAAAGGCGCCTTGGACTCGTCCAGTGTCTTGGTGAACGGCTTGTGCCAGAGCAGGTGCTCCTTCGCCAGCTTCGCCCAGAAACCCTCGAAATCCTTCTCCGCCTCGGCGACCATCCTGAGATAGGCGTCCATGCCGGAGATGTTGGCCTGCTTGACGAATGCCGCGGACGGCGGGAATACGCGCGTCTCGCTGAGCACCGATTCGATTCTGGATGACATTGCACTCCTCCCGAATATCAATACGGAATCAAGGGTATGCTAGATTACATCCGCCCCGCAACTCTCCCCGCAGTTTCCCGATAATGACAGTCATTCGCAGCGAACACTTGGTGCAGAGCGTCGCCGACGCGCTGCAGTTCATCTCCTACTACCACCCGCGCGACTACCTCCAGGCCTTGGGCCGTGCCTATGACAGGGAGCAATCGCCCGCCGCGAAGGATGCGATCGCGCAGATCCTCACCAACTCGCGCCTGTGCGCCGAGGGCCACCGGCCGATCTGCCAGGACACGGGAATCGTCAACGTGTTCCTCAAGGTCGGCATGGGGGTGCGATTTGATTTTGACGGCTCTTTGGAAGATGTCATCAATGAGGGCGTCCGCCGAGCCTATCTCGATCCCGACAACAAGCTGCGCGCCTCGGTGCTGGACGATCCGCAGTTCGCGCGCAGGAACACCGGGGACAACACGCCGGCGGTGATCAGCGTGCAACTCGTCCCCGGCGGCAAGGTCGAGGTGGACGTCGCCGCCAAAGGCGGCGGTTCCGAGGCGAAGGCGAAATTCGCCATGCTCAATCCCTCCGACTCGGTAGTGGACTGGGTATTGAAAACAGTGCCGACGATGGGCGCCGGCTGGTGCCCGCCGGGCATGCTCGGCATCGGCATCGGCGGCACTGCCGAAAAAGCGATGCTCATGGCGAAGCAGTCGTTGATGGAGGCCATCGACATGGCGGACATCAAGGCGCGCGGACCGCGCGATGAATATGAAGAACTGCGCATCGATCTCTACGACAAAGTAAATGCCCTGGGCATCGGCGCGCAGGGCCTGGGCGGCCTGGCCACGGTGCTGGATGTGAAAATCCTCCACTACCCCACGCACGCCGCCAACAAGCCGGTCGCGATGATTCCGAACTGTGCCGCGACGCGTCACGCGCATTTCGTGCTCGATGGCTCGGGCCCGGCGGAATTCGAAGTCCCGTCGCTGGGCGACTGGCCGAAGGTGACCTGGACACCCGATGCGGGTTCCACCCGGGTTGATTTAAATTCCCTGAGCAAGAAGGAAATCGCCGGCTGGAAACCGGGACAGCGACTTCTTCTGTCCGGAAAATTGCTCACGGGCCGTGACGCGGCTCACCGGAGAATTCAGGATCTGCTGGAAAAAAAACAACCTTTGCCGGTTGATTTCACCAATCGTGTCATCTACTACGTAGGCCCGGTCGACCCGGTGCGCGAGGAAGTGATCGGTCCGGCCGGCCCGACCACCTCGACGCGCATGGACAAGTTCACCGAGATGATGCTGGCGCAGACGGGCTTGATCGCGATGGTCGGCAAGGCCGAGCGCGGCCCGCTGGCGCTCGATGCGATCAAGAAGCACAAGGCGACCTACCTGATGGCGGTCGGCGGCGCGGCCTACCTGGTCGCCAGGGCAATCCGCAAATCGCGCGTGCTCGCGTTCGAAGACCTCGGTATGGAAGCGATCCACGAATTCGAGGTCAAAGACATGCCGGTGACGGTCGCGGTGGACGCGAACGGGACTTCCGTGCACAACACCGGTCCCGCCGAATGGTCGAAGAAAATCATCGAACTGAAGCTGCCGGTAACAGCAGCCTAATTACCAGCGACTGGGGCGCCATCTGGGCGGTGTTCGGCGCCGGCATGATCTGCGGCGCCTACATGACCAAGGTCGCGCCCGCCCTGCCCCTGCAGCGCGCCGAACTCGGCCTCTCGCTGGTCGAAGCCGGCTTCATCGCCACGGTATTCAACATCATCGGCGGCCTGGCGGGAATCCTCGCGGGCGCGATGTGCGACCGCTACGGCTACCGCAGGCTCGGCCTCGCCGGGCTTGCCATCCTGACGCTGGCGGGCCTCCTCGGCGCCGCGGCGCGGGATTTTCCGCAGTTGCTTGCGACGCGCTTCTTCGAAGGCGTCGGCTTCATCCTGTTCACCGTTTCGGGCTCGGCGCTGATCGCCTCCGCGGCGCAAGGCCCGCGCGACCGCGCCAAGGCGCTCGGCCTCTGGGCCGCGTACATGCCCGCCGGCGGCGGCCTCGCGCTGCTGATCGCGCCGCCGGTGATCGCCGCATGGGGTTGGCGCGGCCTGTGGGTGGTGCTGGCGCTCGCGGCGGCCGCGTGTTTCGCCCTCGCCGCGCGCTACGCCCCGTCGCCAAGACATGGCGGCATCGCCTCGCTGCGCCTGCTCGCCGAAAGCCTGGCGCGGCCCGGCAACATCGCGCTCGCCGTGCTGTTCGCGTTTTATGTCTCCCAATGGTCCTCGGTGATGATCTGGCTGCCGACGTTCCTCATCGACGAGCGCGCCGCCTCGCCCGCCGTGGCGGCGCTGCTCACCGCGCTGATGGTGCTGGTGAATGCGCCCGGCAACATCGCCGGCGGTTGGTTGCTGGCGCACGGCGTGCACCGCGGGCCGATGGTCGCCGCCGCCAGCGCGATCATGGCCGCCTGCTCGGCCGGCATGCTGGGGCCGCTCCTGCCCGATGCCCTTCGCTATCTGCTGTGCCTTGTGTTCTCGGCGTGCGCGGGGGTGATTCCGGGCGCCATCTTCTCGGGCCTGGCGGTGCACGCCAGGTCCGCGCAGCACATCAGCACCGCCAACGGCCTCGTGATGCAGACCTCGCAGGCCGGCCAGTTCTTCGGCCCGATCGCGCTCGCCTGGCTCGCGGCGCACTACGGCGGCTGGGGCGCTACGCTCTGGGCGATGCTCGCCTTTGCCGCGGGCGGCGCGCTCTGCGGGCTCGCACTGATACGGATCGAGAGGGATAAAATGGCGTGATGAGACAAATATACATTTGCGAAGTCGGCCCGCGCGACGGGCTGCAGAACGCCCATCACCTGATGCCCACCGAGGCCAAGAAGGCCTGGATCGCTTCCATGGCAGCGGCGGGCATCGAGGAGATCGAAGTAGGCTCCTTCGTGCCGCCGAAGCTGATTCCGGCGATGGCGGATACGGCCGAGATTGTGGCCTTTTCACTGGGAATTCCGAATCTCAAGGTCGTTGCGCTCGCCCCGAACGTAAAAGGATTCGAACGCGCGGTGGCGGCCGGTGCACAGAAGATCACCTTCCCGGTATCCGCTTCGCGCGCGCACAGCCTCGCCAACGTGCGCATGACGCCCGAGCAGATGGTCGAGGAAGTGCGCAAATGCGTGCAACTGCGCGGGAAAGCCGGACCGGAGATCGAGGCCGGCGTGTCCACCGCTTTCGGCTGCACCATGCAGGGCATCGTGCCCGAGGACGACGTGGTGCGCCTTGCGGTGATGCTCGCCGATGCCGGCGTCGACTGCATCGCGCTCGCCGATACCGTTGGATACGCGAATCCCGCGCAGATCAAAAGAATATTTTCAAGAGTCAGAAAAGAAATCGGCGATAAACTCGAAGCCGCCCACCTGCACAACACGCGCGGCCTCGGGCTGGCGAACGCGCTTGCCGCCTACGAGGAAGGCGTGCGCCATTTCGACAGCTCGATGGGCGGCCTGGGCGGCTGCCCGTTCGCCCCCGGCGCCAGCGGCAACGTGATCACCGAGGACCTCGTCTTCATGTTCGAGAGCATGGGCGTGCCGACCGGCGTCGATTTCGAGAAACTGATGCAAGCGAGGAAACTCCTCGTCGCCGGCATTCCGGACGAACCCGTCTACGGCCATACGCCGATGGCCGGCCTGCCCAAGGGGTTTCGTGCTGCCGCCTAAGCAGGGGGAGGGGCCCCTGCTTCCCCTCCAAGGTGTACGTGTCGTCGAGTTTGCCCACATGGTGATGGGCCCCAGTTGCGGGCTGGCGCTCGCCGACCTGGGCGCGGACGTGATCAAGGTCGAGCCGCTCGAAGGCGACAACACGCGCCGGCTGCAGGCCGCGGGCGCGGGGTTTTTTCCGGTCTTCAACCGCAACAAGAAAAGCCTCGCGGTGGACCTGAAGCGCGCCGAGGGGCGCGACATCGCGCACCGCCTTGTCGATACCGCCGACGTGCTGACCGAGAATTTCCGCCCGGGCGCGCTAGATAAGCTCGGCTTCGGCCACGCAGCGCTCGCCAAGCGCAATCCGCGGCTCGTGTATTGCTCCCTGAAGGGCTTTCTTGACGGCCCGTACCAGCATCGCGCCGCCCTCGATGAAGTGGTGCAGATGATGGGCGGGCTTGCCTACATGACCGGCCTGCCCGACCGGCCGCTGCGGGCGGGCTCGTCGGTGGTGGACATCCTGGGCGGCACCTTCGGCGCGCTCGGCGTGCTTGCCGCCCTGCGCGAGCGCGAAACGACCGGGCGCGGCCGGCTCGTCACCAGCGCGCTGTTCGAGAGCACCGCGTACCTCGTCGCGCAGCACATCGCCCAGTTCGAACTCACCGGCGAAGCGCCGCCGCCCATGTCGGTGAAGCGCCCTGCCTGGAGTGTTTACGACATTTTCGAGACAGCCGATGCCGGATCGGAAAATGCGCGGCTCTTCGTCGGCGTGGTCACCGATACGCAATGGGAGATTTTCTGCCGCGAGTTCGGCCTTGCCGATCTCGCGGCCGATCCGCGGCTGCGCTCCAACGGCGAGCGGGTGAAAGAGCGGTCCTGGATGCTGCCGCGGCTCGCCGAGGCGCTCAAGAAGTATTCGAAAGCAGACCTGGCGGCAAAGCTGGAAGCGATCGGGCTGCCCTTCGCGCCGATCTCGAAACCCTGGGACCTTCTCGAGGACCCTCATCTGACGGCCTCCGGCGGCCTGCTCGAGACTCGGACTCCCGGCGGGCAGAACTTCCACGCGCCGACACTGCCGCTGGCGCTCGACGGCAAGCGCCTGCCCAAGCGCAGCGACCCGCCCGCCATCGGCGAAGGCGCGCGCGAACTGCTGGCGGGGATGGGCTACAGCGATGAGGCGATCGACGCGCTCGCCAAAGAGCGCGTGATCGTCCTCAACTGACTTTTACTGCCAGACCCTATTTCAACCCGGCCACGCCGGCTTTCGATACCTGCCCGTCCTGCTCTCCCGATCCGCCAGACACGCCGATCGCACCGATCAGCTTGCCATCGACCACGATCGGGTCGCCACCGTCGAACGCACTTACCCCGCGAAGCAGCAAGATCCGCGTTTCCACGCCGCCTGTCGCCAGGCGATCCTGGAACATTTTGCCCGGGCGCTTGAAGCCCGTCGCCGACCAGGCCTTGTCTTCGGCGACCTTGGCGCTCGCGAACTGGGAACCGTCGGCACGCTGGAAGAGAACGAGGTGGCCGCCCGAATCCACGATGGCGATGGACTGCACCCAGTTGTTCTTCTTCATTTCCGCTTCCGCCGCCGAAAACACCTTTCTCGCCTGCTCGAGGGTGATCGGCGCACCGTAGGTCTGAGCCTGCGCCTGCGTGACAAACGCGAACGCAGTCAGCAGGACTGCTCCAAGAATCGTTCTCATGGTTTCTCCACCTTTGTCTCGGGTAAGTCCGGTTCCTATTTCAGCGCGTCGGCGCCGGCCTTCGCGACCATCCCGTCCTGGTCGGGATTGGCCCCGCTGACGCCGATGGCGCCGATAACCTTGCCGTTGACGACAATCGGCAGCCCGCCCTCGACCGCCGAGGCGGCACGCAGAGTCAGAAAGCGTAAGCCCCCGCCGCCACCAGACACTGCATCCTGAATCACCTTGGTAGAACGGCGATAGATCGCGGAGGTGCGGGCTTTGTCCACTGCGACATCAATGCTCCCGGTTTGCGTGTCGTCCATTTTTTCGAAGGCGACCAGATTACCGGCTGTATCCAAGACGGCGATCGCCATCGGCCAGCCATTCTTGCGCGCCTCCACCTGGCCCGCGGCGATAGCCTTCCTGGCTTGCTCGAGATTGATCGACGGGCCATAGGATGGCATCTGCGCCTGTGCGGCGAACGACAGCGCGCCTGCTGCAATCGCAAGTAGAAGCTTTCTCATCGTTTTTCTCCTGAAGGATTGGTCACGCCGCGGAGCAACCGCAGCATGTGGAAGAGAACAGTGCCCGAATCCCTTTATTCCCGGCCTTGACCGCGGTCAAGAAGTCTTGCCGAGGAGCGCGTCGATCCCCGCCTGTGCGATCTGCTCGTCCTGTTGGGACTGGACGCCCGATACGCCCACGGCGCCGATGCAGGTGCCGTCAGCCACGATTGGCACGCCGCCCTGCACCGGCAGGATGCCGGGCATGTTCAGCATGCCGGTACGGCCATCCTTGATGAGTTGCTCCCATTTCCCGCTCGACCTGCGCGAGATCGCCGCGGTGCGCGCCTTGTCGACCGCGATTGCCGCATTAGCCGGCGTGGCGCCGTCCATGCGCGCGAAATGCAGCAGGTGGCCGCCGTCATCGAGGATCGCGATGGCGACGATCCAGTTGTTCTTGCGCGCCTCGGCCTCCGCCGCGGCATAGATCTTCAGGCAATCTTCCAGCGTCAATACCGGCCGCGTCTTCATTTGATCCCCAGGCAGTCCTTGATCTGCTGCAATGCGTTCGGATCCTCGATCGTGGTCAGGTCGCCGGGATCGCGTCCTTCGGCGAGCGCCGCGATCGAGCGGCGCAGCGTCTTGCCCGAACGCGTCTTTGGCAGCAGGGTCACGAAATGCACCGCTTTGGGCCGTCCGATCGCGCCCAACTGTTTGTCGACAGTGTCCATGATCTCCTGCGCAGAGGTCTTTCTCGAAGGATCTTTCAAGACCGCAAAAGCAAGAGGAATCTGGCCCTTGAGCGGATCCACCACCCCCACGACCGCGCATTCGGCGATGTTGGGATGCATGTTGACCGCTTCCTCGATCTCGCGCGTGCCCAGGCGATGGCCGGCGACGTTGATCACGTCGTCGGTGCGTCCGAGGATGAAGTAGTAGCCGTCCTTGTCGCGGATGCCCCAGTCGAAGGTCGTGTAGACGAGTTTTTTCGCAAAAGTGGAGAAATAGGTTTTCACGAAACGCTCGTCGTCGCCCCAGATGGTGCTCATGCAGCCCGGCGGCAGCGGCGGCTCGATCGCGACCACGGCTTTCTCGTCGGCGCCCGCCTCGCTCGCATCCGACTCGCGCAGCAATTTCAAGTCGTAGCCGTAAACCGGGAACGACGGGCTGCCGAACTTGATCGGCGTCTTTTCGATGCCTGGCACCGCGGAAAGGATCGGCCAGCCGGTTTCGGTCTGCCAGTAGTGGTCGATGACCGGAAGGCCGAGCGCCTCCTGGATCCAGACGTGCGTGGGTTCATCGAGCGGTTCGCCGGCGAGGAACAGCTGGCGCAACGAAGAAAGGTCGTACTTCCTGAGAAACGCCGGGTCCTGCTTCTTCAGAACCCGGATCGCGGTGGGGGCCGAGAACATCACGCTCACCTTGTAGTCCTGCACGATCTTCCACCACACGCCCGCGTCGGGACGGACCGGCACGCCCTCGTACATGACGGTGGTCATGCCCGCGATCAGGGGTGCGTAGATGATGTAGGAGTGACCCACGACCCAGCCGATGTCCGACGTCGTGAACATCGTCTCGCCAGGGTTGCCGCAGTAGATATGCTTCATCGACGACGCGAGCGCCACCGCGTAGCCGCCGACATCGCGCTGCACGCCCTTGGGTTTGCCGGTGGTGCCGGAGGTATACAGGATGTACGAAGGCTCGTTCGATTCGAGCCAAGCACAGGGTATGTTTTCTTTCTTCTGTTTTGAAGAAAATTCCTGCCAGTCGACATCCCTCCCGGGGACGCTCGGCATGTCCGGATCAAGTCCGCGCTTGTAAATCAGGACCTTCTGCGGCGGAAACTGCGCCAGCCGGATCGATTCATCCACCAGCGACTTGTACAGGATCGCCTTCCCCATGCGGCTGCCGCCGTCGGCGGTGATCATCAGGCTGGGCTTCGCATCGTCGATGCGCGCGGCGAGGCTGGCGGCCGCGAAGCCGCCGAACACCACCGAGTGGATGGCGCCGATGCGGGCGCAGGCGAGGATCGCGAAGCAGGCCTCGGGAATCATCGGCATGTAGATGATCACCCGGTCGCCGCGCTTGACGCCCAGCGATTGCATCATGGCGGCGACGCGGTTTACTTCCCGGGCCAGCTCATTGTATGAATAGCTCTTGACCTGATCGACTTCAGTGGAGATCCAGACCAGGGCTTTCTGCTCGCCACGCTTGGCGAGATGCCGGTCGAGCGCGTTGTGGCACAGGTTGGTCTCGCCGCCGACAAACCACTTCGCGAACGGCGGGCGCGAATAGTCGAGCACCCTGCCGAAAGGCTTGTGCCAGTCGATCAGCTTGGCTTCCTCCGCCCAGAACCCCTCCCGGTCGGCGATGGAGCGCTTGTGGAACGCTGCGTAGGTTTTCATGCGTTCAGATCCACCACGATCCTCCCGGTGACTTTCGCCTGCATGAAAGCGTCGAACGCCGCAGGCAGGTCGCCGAACGGGATGGTCTTCACCATGTCCTTAAGGCCGACCGGCTTCATGTCGCCCGCGAGCCGGTCCCACACCTGGCGTTCGAGTTCCGGGCCGGGCGCATCGGTGGAATTGATGCCGAGCAGGCTGACGCCGCGCAGGATGAACGGCATCACCGTGGTGTTCAGGCCGAATCCTGCGGCCAGGCCGATGGAGGCGATCACGCCGTTGAATTTCATGGTGCTTGCCATCCAGGCCAGAACCTCCCCTCCCAGGTTGTCGATCGCACCCTGCCACGTGGCCTTGTCGAGCGGCTTGACCTTGCTCAAATCGAGCTCGCTGCGCAGCTTGATTTCCGCGGCGCCCAGTTTTTTCAGGTAACCCGCCCCTTCAGCCTTCCCGGTGAGCGCCACCACGTGGTAACCGAGCTTCGCCAGCGCGGCGATCGCGATCGAGCCGACGCCGCCGGTGGCGCCGTCCACGATCACCGGGCCGCCGCCGGGATGCAGGCCGTTGTGCTCCATCTTCACCACCGCCAGTCCCGCGGTGTACCCCGCAGTGCCGAAAGCCATGGCCTCCCACAGCGTCATGCCCTTGGGCAGCTTGACCGCCCAGTTGGCGGGGATGCGCGCGTACTGGGCATAACCGCCGTGGTGCTTGACGCCGAGTTCATGGCCGACCGCGAGCACCGCGTCGCCCTTGACGAGCCGCGCATCGGTGGAGGAAATCACCGTGCCCGCAAGATCGATGCCGCCGATGCACGAGGGCCGCAGCAGGATGCGCCCCTTGCCGGTCGCGGCCAGCGCGTCCTTGTAGTTGATGTCGGAGTAGGCGACCCGCACCACCACCTCGCCGGGATCCAGGTCATCGAGCGTGCACTCGACGAACTCGGCCTTGATCTTCCTCTCGACTTCGCTAAGCCGGTAAGCCTTGAACTTTTCCATGTTCGATTCTCCGTTCGGCCTGCAGGTAACTGGTCGACTGCATTTCCGTCAGCCGGCTCGCGGTACGCGCGAATTCCGCTGCCGCGGTCTTCGCATCGCCGCCGTCGGCAAACAGCTCGTCGGGCTGCGCCTCGGCTGCGACGACCATTTTCACCCGGTCATCGTAGAACACATCCACCAGCCAGGTGAAGCGCCGTGCCGCATCCGAGGACTTCGCGGAGAGCTTCGGCACACCGGACAGGATCACCGTGTGAAAGCGCCTCGCCAGATCCACGTAGTCGGCGTAAGACCGCGGTCCACCGCACAGCACCGCGAAGTCGAACCATACCAGCCCGCCGGCACGCTTGCGATACGCAATGATCCGGCCTTCCACGTCCAGCGGCTGCTTCTCTTCCTCGACGTCCTTCATCTCCTCGAAGATGCGCGCCAGTTCGGCTTCGGAACCCCCGCCCGTGTGATACACCTTGAGTTTCTCCATCTTCAGGCGACGGTAGTCCGTGCCGCCGTCGACGTTGACCACGTCCAGGCGCGACTTGAGAAACTCGATCGCTGGCAGGAAGCGCTCGCGCTGCAGGCCGTGCGGGTACAACTGGTCGGGGTGGTAGTTGCTGGTCATCACGAATTCGACGCCCAGCTCCATCACCTTCTCCAGGTACCGGCCGAGAATCATCGCGTCCGCGATGTCCGCGACATGGAACTCGTCGAAACAGATCAGGCGGTAGCGCCGGGCGGTGCGCTGCGCGACGGCGGCGAGCGGGTCCTCGGCGCCCTTCAACTCGTGCATCTCGCGATGGATCTCGCGCATGAAGTGATGGAAATGCACGCGGCGCTTCCTTACCAGCGGCACGCACAGGTAGAAACTATCCATCAGGAAGCTCTTGCCGCGCCCCACCGCGCCCCACAGGTAGACACCCTTGGGTGGCGGTGGCTTGACCAGCAGGCGCTTCAACGCATTGCTGCGCCTCGCCTTGTACGCGGTCCATTCCTGGTGGAGGCGCTGCAGACGCTCGAGCGCCTGCCATTGGGACGCATCGGAGACGAAGCCGCGCTTGGCGAGGCTCTGCTCATAGAGCGAGACGACGCCGTTCATGCGGCCCGCGACTCGCGGCGCGCGAGCCATAGCGTGCTCGTGAGAATGACGATGCCGCCGGCAAGTGTCGAGCCCGCCGGAACGGTGCCGAACATGGAGAAACCGAGAATTGCAGCCCACACCAGTTCGAGGAATTTCACCGATTGCACGGCCGAGATATCGGCGACGCGGAACGAGCGCGTCAGGCAGTAGTGTCCGCCAGCGCCCAGGAATCCGCAAACGATCAGCAAAGCCCACTGGCCCGGC
>Ga0315281_10004308_pt1 | contig 20682 bp, 19 predicted proteins | sample YL17G07_0_MG_FD_204540 | JGI IMG/M metagenome (GOLD analysis project Ga0315281, IMG submission 204540) | Sediment microbial communities from Yellowstone Lake, YNP, Wyoming, USA - YL17G07_0 | ecosystem: Environmental > Aquatic > Freshwater > Lake > Sediment | place: USA: Wyoming | collected...
CCCGGCGGGGTTCCCATTCCCGGTTGGAGCTACAACTACAACGACCCGGGGAACCTCGACGACGTGACCCTCGGAGTCGCCGTGACCGCGAGCGGAACCGTGATCGCGGCCGGTTACGAGAACCGGGCGGATGTCGGCCAGGGGCTCATCTGGAAGATCGACTGGCGGGCGATAGACGGGTCCGTCATCAATTCCGTGTCCTACGCGAGTGCCACGTGCTCGATGGACACGGTGGCGAAGGCGGCCGCTTTCGACTCCTCCGAGAACCTCGTCGTCGTCGGGTACGAGGACCGGCCGGACCTGGCGCAAGGCCGGAACTGGCTGATCCGGAAGTACAGTCCCGCCGACACTCTCCTCTGGAGCCTGCCCTTCGACGGCGTCGGCAACGCGGACGACGAGGCGGCGAGCGTGGCCGTGGACGCAAGCGGGAACATCGTCGTGGCCGGGTACATAACGACGGTCTCTCCGAACCAGGGCAAGAACTGGATGGTCAGGAAATACTCGCCGTCCGGGTCGCTGATCTGGTACCGGGAGTACAACAGCAACTCGATCAACGACGACTACGCCCGGAGCGTCGCCGTGGACGCGGCGGGCAACATCACGGTGGCGGGCGACGAGTACCGGTACGACCTGACCCAGATGGTCCCCCTGCCCAACGCGGTGCTGGGCCATGCCGTGGCCACCGTCGGCAACCGCGTCTATGTCATCGGGGGGTGCGAGCAGGGCAGCGGGGGATGCGGCGCGGGCGGGGGCGCCTCCTACTCCGTCTCGACCGTGTATTTCGCCCCCATTGACACGGTCGGGGATGCCACGGGAGTGGGGAAGGGCAGGATCGGACCGTGGACCAACGCCTACTACAGGTTCGGGGACACGGGAGTGGCGCGGTTCCAGTGGGGTCCGCCCCAGAACCCGACGACGGGGATACCCGTCATGCGGCACCAGGCCATCGCCGTGGGCAACCGGATCTACGTCGTGGGCGGAACCACCATGAACTGCGGCGCCGCGCCCCTGCCCAACCCCGAGTTCGCGACCAAGAACGTGTACTCGGCCGCCGTGGATCCCGTCACCGGCCAGACCGGGCCGTGGCAGCCCGAGCTCAAGCTCGTGCAGTACGCGACCACCCACGGCCTCGTCTGCGCCGCCGGCGCGCTCTACTGCCTCGGCGGCCAGCTCGCGGCCAACTCGCCGGACCAGTTCGTGCAGAGGGCCCAGATCGCGCCGGACGGGCACCTGTACAGCTCGAACGGGCTGGCCTGGGATCCCGTGAACTCCATACCGCCGGGGGATCCGCCGACCACGTGCAGCCTCTGCAGTCTGTGCACCTGCACTCAGTGCGCGCCATGCACCGAGGACTGCTGCCGCGCGCTGAACGTGTGCCTGGGGTGGACCAACTTCCAGCCGTTCAGCCTCATGCGCACGATCGGGTTCGTGGGCGGGGAGTTCGTTCCCGGTTCCTCCGGCAACGTCTGCCGCTACTTCCGCGGAGCGTACTACGGGATTCTGGACGACTGCAACGAGGTCAAGGCCTGGGCGAAGGCGCCCGGCAACGCGACGGACGCCCAGCCCGGCTCGGGCGTCGCGGCCTACAACGGCACGCTCCTGAGCACGGGCGGGGGGAACGGGTCGGCGATGCAGTACCAGGTCCTGTTCAATTCCGACGCGCCGGACAACAACGGACATCCGGGCCTCATCCGTACGGGGGGAGCGGACCTTTCGGAAATGCGGCCAGCCACCCCGGACAACTCGTTGGCGGGGTTGTTCAAGGGCTCGACCCCCCCGTACGTGCTTCCCCTGGTCGTGCCGAACTCCCCCCTGGTCGTCAACAGCGGGTTCGTCTACGCCGTCGGAGGCGAGATCGGGGGCAACTCGAGCCCGTGCCAGAGGATCTATCGCGCGAGGCTGGCAACCGCGACCTGGTGGGTGGACGCGGGCTCCTGGCTGTCGCCCCCGTGCGACCTCGGGGTATTGGCGAAGATGACGAAGGTGGCGTGGAGCTACTCGAAGTCGGGCGGCGCCGCGCCGACCGAGCCGGGAGGGAACGACGACTGGGTGATGCTCCGGTACCGAGTCGCGGGCACGGACGGCCACTGGTCCTGCTGGACGCCCCGGATCCCCGAGGACGGAAGCGCGCCCAAGGTTCCCGGCTACTACTACTACGGCTCGGACGTCCCGGGATCGAACCCGTTCTACCGGATGCCGCTCGCGCCGGATGCCTTCCGGTACATCCAGTTCGAGGTCAGCCTCTACAACGACGCGGCGAACGACGGAGGGGCCGTTCCGACCCTCCCGAAGTTCGACGAGTTCATGATCGGCTACGACGAGCAGCCCCTGCCCCAATCCCTCCGGTCGGGGTGTCCCCTCGACGTCTTCCCGAATCCCGCCCGGGACATCGTGAACATCCGCTACGAGGTCGCACCCGAGGGCGGCGAGGTCAACGCGAGGGTGTTCAATACCGCGGGCGAGGTCGTCGACCGCGAGTCCTGGTACTATCTGGCCGGCGGGCTCCATTCCGAAACGATCAACGTCTCGCGCTGGGCGCCCGGAGTGTATATCATCGTTATTGATGGACTGGCGAAAAGCGGTTTGGCCGGGCTCTACTGCACCCAGACGGGCGTGCGGCGCAAGACGCTCAAGGAGCGGTTCGTTGTCCGCCGGTAGCCCGGGGAGACTCGTTCCGGGGCTCTTCTTGGCGCTGGCGATCGCCTGCGTCATGCCGCGAGCGGCGGCCGCGAACGTCTTCGACGAGGCCCGCGTCGCCGCCCCGTTCCTCAAGATCGGGCAGGGGGCCCGCGCGGCGGGCATGGGCGAGGCCTTCACTGCCGTCGCCGACGACTCGACCGCGATCTTCTGGAACCCGGCCGGGCTGGCCCAGATCACGAAGGTCGAGGTGCAGTTCACGCACAACCAGTGGATCGACGGCTTCCGCCACGAGTACTTCGGCCTCACGGTTCCCTTCGAGGGCACGTGGTCCGCGGCCTACTCGCTCCTGGACCTCGGCAGTTTCGCCGCGCTCGACGCGGCGAACAACCCGACCGGTGACACCTTTTCGGTCAATGACCAGGTCCTCCAGCTCGGGTTCGCCCGCCCGTTCGCGAACGAGACCGTTCTCGCCGGGGCGTCGGCGAAACTCATAAAGGAGGATCTCGGCGGCGGCATCCGCGGGCAGACCGTGAGCTTCAGCGGCGGGATCCTGGGCATTCCGCTCTGGGAGGAGCCCCGGATCGCGCTGGCGGCCGTGGTCGAGAACATGGGCGGGGAGCTCTCGGGGTTCGAGATGCCGGCGACCGTCCGGACCGGGATCTCGTGGCGCAAGTCCGGCCTCCTGGCTTCGCGCGCCTCCGAGAACGGGGAGCCGGGCATGTCCGATACCCGCGGGACCTCGCCGTACCCGTGGCAGGGCGCGGAGGAGGTCTCGGATTCGCTCACCCTGGCGTTCGACGTCGTGACGCCGCGGCGGGGGCGGATGGAGTTCCACGCGGGCATGGAATACTGGCTCGCGATCGCGGCGGTCCGGGCGGGCTACCGGTTCCGGTACCCGCGCAACGACCTCGGCGGCCCTTCCGGCCTCACGCTCGGGCTGGGCCTGCGCGGGCGCGGGTTCCAGTTCGATTACGGGTTCGACGCGTCGTACGCCCCGTACGGCGATCTCGGCAACGCCTCGCGGTTCGGGGTGATCGTCTCGTTCTGAGCGCCATCCCGGGCCTCACGCCGTCGGAAACCCGGTCCCTCGGCCGGTTCGGCATCCGCAGTCTCGAGGATCTCCTGTTCCGCCTCCCGCGCTGGCACGTTCACCGCGACCGGGTCCGGCCGCTGGCGGATGCGCAGGCGGGGACCCGGGGCCTTTTCCTCGTCCGGATCGCGCGCGTGGGCGCCTTCGCCCGCGGCCGCCTGCACATCCTCCGGCTCCAGCTCGAGGACGGCACCGGCCGCGCCCAGCTCTATCTGTTCAACCGGCCGTACCTGCTCCGCGACTTCAAGGTGGGGAAGGCGATGCTCATCCACGACGTCCCCGAGCGGAGCGCGGCGGGGGTCCGGTTCGGCGGACAGGCGGGGACGACCGAGGTCGTGAACGATGGCGACCTGGCCGCGTACGAGGCCGGCCGGGTCCTCACGTACTACAAGGCCACGACCGTGATCACCCAGGACCGGGCGCGCGAGCTGGCGTCGATCGCCGTGAACCGCCTGCTCGGGACGGTCGAGGATCCCCTTCCCGAGGCGCTCCGGACCGCGCGGGGCCTGGTCGGGCTCCGGGACGCGCTTGCCGCCGCGCACTGCCCAGAGAACTGGGCGGACTGGGAAGCCGCGCGCCGGCGGCTCGTCTTCGACCAGCTCTATCTCCTCCAGGTCGCGCTCGGCGCCCAGCGCAGAGCCCTGGAGAAGATCCGGAAGGGCCGCCGGTACGAGGTCGCGGGCGACCGCCTCCTCGCGTTCCGCGGCTCCCTGCCGTTCGAGCTCACGGCCGCCCAGCATCGGGTGACCGCCGAGATCCTTGATGATCTCGGGCGGGAGGCGCCCATGAACCGGCTCCTCCAGGGCGACGTCGGGTCGGGCAAGACCGCGGTCGCGGCGGCGGCCATTGCAGCCGCCACGGACTCGAAACTGCAGTCGGCCGTGCTGGCGCCGACCGAGATCCTGGCCGAACAGCACTACCACACGTTCAATGCCTTGCTCGGCCCCGCCGGGATCCGGGTGGGGCTCCTGACTGGGGGCGCTTCGGCCGCGGAACGCCGAAGCGTCCATGCCGGGCTGGCCGGAGGGGACCTGGACCTGGTGACCGAGCGCGCGATCGATCTCGTCGTGGGCACCCACGCCCTGCTTGAGCGGGACGTCAAGATCCCGCGGCTCGGGCTGGCCGTCATCGACGAGCGGCACAAGTTCGGAGTCCGCCAGCGCGCCGCGCTCGAGCGCAAGGGCCGCCACCCGGACATCCTCATGATGACCGCGACCCCGCTTCCCCGGGCCGTCATCCTCACCCAGTACGGCGACACCGCGCTCTCGCTCCTGGACGAGATGCCGCCGGGCCGCGGGGTCACGACGACGACGTGGGCGCACGGCGCGATGGCCCGGGACGCCGCTTACAAGTTCGCGATCGAGCGTTTGAAGGCGGGGGAGCGCGCGTTCGCGGTATTCCCGCTCGTCGAGGAGAGCGACAAGGTGGTCCTGCGGGACGCGACCCGGGAGCACGAGCGGCTCCAGCGCGTCTTCACGGGCTTCACCGTGGGGCTCATCCACGGCCGGATGAGCTCGGACGAGAAGGCGTCGGCCATGCGCGACTTCGCGGACGGCTCGATTCATCTCCTTGTCGCGACCACGGTCGTCGAGGTCGGGCTCGACATCCCGGACGCGACCGTGATGCTGATCGAGCACGCGAACCGGTTCGGGCTCGCCCAGCTCCACCAGCTCCGGGGCCGCATCGGGCGGCGGGCCCTGCCCGGATGGTGCTTCCTGATCACGAGCGGGCTCGTGACCGCGGACGCCCACGAGCGGCTCAACGCCATGGTCCGCACCCGCAACGGGTTCGAGCTGGCGGAGACCGACCTCAAGATCCGCGGCCCGGGCGAGCTATTCGGTACCCGGCAGGCGGGCCTTCCGACCGAGGAGTTCGAGGACCTCCTTCTCGACTCCGAGGCGCTCGAAGCGGCCCGCCGCGAGGCGGAGGCGCTCCTGCAGACCGACCCCGGCCTCAAGACGCCGGACGGGCAGAAGGTGAAGCGGGCGCTCGAGGGCCGGCTCTCGCACGCGTGGGACATGGCGAGGACCTCGTGAACCCCGCTCCTCCCCGCAAGCCCATCCGGATCGGGTCCGGCTCCCTGCGCGGCCGCCGGTTGATCGCACCCGGGTCGTCCCGCCCGCCGCTCGCGCGGCTCCGGAAGTCCCTGCTCGACATCCTCGCGCCCCGCCTTCCCGGCGCCCGCGTCCTCGACCTCTACGCGGGTTCGGGGAGCCTCGGGCTGGAGTCGGTCTCGCGCGGCGCGGCCCGCGCCGACCTCGTCGAGGAGTCGGGTGAGGCCTGCCGCATCCTCGCGGGCAACGTGGCCCGCACCGGGCTCGTGGGCTCCGTCCGCGTGATCTGCCGGGACGCCTTCGCCGCCATGCGCGAGCTGGCGAAAGCCGGCGCCGCCTACGACATCGTCTTCCTCGACCCCCCCTTCGCCCTGGACCGGGACGGTGAGCTCCTGAGCGCCGCCGCAAGGCTCGTGGAGGCCTGGGGCGCCGTGATCCTGCGCATTCCGGCCCGCCGGACCCTGCCCTCCGTCAGGGACAGCCTCCGGCTCATCCGTCATAATCGTTATGGCGCCTCGGTCGTCGGGGTGTACACGAAAGAGGAGGGTTCATGAGAACGGCGATCTACCCGGGCAGTTTCGACCCGATCACGTACGGACACGTGGACGTCATAAAGCGGAGTCTCGCCATCGCGGACCGCGTCATCGTCGGCGTCCTCGGCAATCCGGCCAAGCATCCCCTGTTCACGGCCGCCGAGCGCGTGGACCAGGTCCGGCTGGCGGTCCGGGGCCTGCGCCGCGTCCGGGTCGAGTCGTTCGACGGCCTCCTCGTGCACTTCCTGCGGCGGAAGCGCGGGTGCATGGTCATCCGGGGCCTGCGCGCGGTTTCGGATTTCGAATACGAGTTCCAGCTCGCGCTCACGAACCGGCGGCTCGAGCGCACGGCCGAGACCGTCTTCCTCATGCCCGCGGAGCGGTACACGTTCCTGAGCTCGAGCGTGGTCAAGGAGATCGCGCGCCTGCGCGGCAGCGTGCGCGGCCTCGTGCCGCCTCATGTCGCGGCCGCCCTGCGGAGCAGGCATTCCGGATCCTGATCTTCAACATCGGTCGGGGTTCGTCGCCGTCCTCGGCCTCCCCAACGTCGGGAAATCCACTCTCGTCAACGCGCTGACCGGTCACAAGGTGGCCGGGGTCAGCTCCAAGCCCCAGACCACGCGCCGCCGCATCCTGGGCATCCGCACCGAGCCGGGGTGCCAGATGGTCTTCGTGGACACTCCCGGGCTGGCGAAAGCCGAGGGCACTCTGGGCGAGTTCATGGGCCGGACGGCGGTGTCCTCCGCCCGCGACGCCGACGTGATTCTCTACGTCGTGGACGCGCGGAATCCCGAGGACGACTCCCGGCTCCGGCAGGTGCTCTCCGACCCCAAGGCCCCGGTCCTCTTGATCCTCAACAAGGTCGACGTCGTCCCCAAGGCCGAGCTCCTGCCGGTCATGGAGCAATACGGCAAGGACGGTCGCTACGCCGAGATCGTGCCCATTTCCGCCCGCGCGGGCGACGGCGTGGACCTTGTCCGCCGGCTCGTCCGCGACCGGCTCCCGTACGGCCCCAAGTGGTTCGAGACGGTCGGAGAGGGCCCCAAGGTCCCCGAGCCCCCGCTCGTGCAGGAGATCGTCCAGGAGCACCTCTTCCGCCGCGTGCATCAGGAGGTCCCCTACGGCTGTGGCGTGCTCGTCGAGTCGATTCGGGAAGACCGCGGCCTCGTCCGAATCCAGGCCATGATTCTCGTCGAGCGCGACAGCCACAAGGGCATCGTGATCGGCGCGAAGGGCTCCATGCTCAAGACCGTGGGCACCGAATCCCGGCTCGAGCTCGAGGCCCTCTCCGGCTACCGCGTCTTCCTCGGCCTCCAGGTAAAGGTCGAGCCCGACTGGCGCAACCGCATCTCGATCCTGGGCGACATGGGATACAAGTCGGAGGAGTAACGCGGCGTGCGTATCCGAGTCACGATCAGAGGAGCTGGGATAGGAGCGTTCGAGCGGGCACCTTGACCGGGCCCTTGCCCGCGAAAGCGTCGGCATCCGCGTAGGCCATCTCGACGGCGGCCTGGAATGCATGCGCGGCGCCGAGCATGTGCTGGAAGTGGGCGAGGGCGGGGTTGATCGCGTCGTCGCCCTTCTTCGCCTCGACCATGAACCAGGGGGTCTTGTCCCGGACGACAAGGAAGTCCACCTCGCGCTGTTCCTTGTCCCGAAGGTAGCAGAGACCGAAGTCGCCCAATCCGAGATCGGTCCACCCTTCGACGGCTTTGAGGAGATGGCACGCGATGAAGGTTTCGGCTCGCGCACCGGGATCCTCAATGCCCGACCAGTCGCGCAGGTACCACTTGGGTTCCTTGACGAGCGACCGGGTCACGCGCCGGTGCCACGGGCGGAGAAGGAATCCGTGATGGAGGGAGACGAGAGTGTTGACCCAACGCCGAACGCTGATCGGGGACGTGCTCAAGGTGCCCGCGAGGTTGCGGAAGACGAGCCTCGTGCCGGAGAGTCCGCCGAGAAGATCCACCAGCGATTCCAGTTGTGCCAGCTCCTGGATGCGGGTGGTGTCGCGGATGTCTTCCCGCATGAGTTGTCGCCGGTGCAGGTTCCTCCAGCTCCGGCTGAATCTGGCGTCGCGCCGCGTGAACGGTTCCGGGTACCCGCCGTGCTCCCAGAGGGCCCGGTAATCCGAATCGGGGATGCGCCGGGGCGGACGGAGAATCTCGTCGGGAGACTCCTGCCGGGCGATCTCGCCCACGCTGAACGGGTGCATGTGATACAGGAAGTAGCGGCCCATCATGCTGTCGCCGCCCCGGCGGTAGACGTCGAGGCGGGACGACCCCGTGATGATCAGCCGGAACCGGTTCTCGTAGGTGTCGAAGAAGCCCTTGAGGAACCGCTTCCAGCCCCGCCACCGGTGCAGTTCGTCGAGCACGGCCACGGCCTTCTTCCCGCTCGGTAGCGCTCCGCCCAGGCGGGTGGCCAGCGCACTCGGGCCCGCGAGCACGGTCTTGCGGTCCTCGACGTTGTCCATGTTCAGGTAGGCGTCGGCCAGCCGCCGGCAGGATGTGGTCTTGCCGACCTGGCGCGGGCCGGCGACGAACGCCATCTGTCGGTACCGGCCGAGGTGCCAGGCGAGCATCGAATCGTAGAGGCGTGGCCGTAATCCGCTCATACGACCAATATATACGATGTGGTACTTTAGTCAAGACCAATGTAACACATCGTATATATTGGTCGGGCCTCGTTTTGTCGCCGTTTACCGCGTGAAGCTTCCGGCGTTCTACCTGGACATGTACGAGGTCACGAACGCGTTGTTTGAGGCATTCCCGAGAGAGAACGGGACGGACACGGATGATGGCGGGCTGACGATGGTCTATGAGAGTCCGTGGGGTCTCCGCAAGACTGATGGGGGATGGGAAACGCAGTCCGGCTATGAAGAGTATCCGGCTGTGAATGTGTCATGGGTCGGGGCCGCGCAATACGCGAAGCACTACGGGAAACGGCTTCCCACGCAAGTCGAGTGGGAATACGCCTGCCGCGCTGGGAGCGCGGGCAAGTGGTGCTTTGGGGATGACGGGATCCGGTCGGGGAGCTGGCGGGTCCTCGGAGAGAGCGAAAGAACGCACCCCAGCCGGACGTGAGCTTGCGTATACAAGCTAGAGCTTGTATCATCTGAACATGGCTTCGGGATGGACGGTCGAGTTCTACCGAACCGGGCGGGGTGGTGAGCCGGCGAAGGTGTTTGTGGAGTCGCTGGACGTCAAAGCTCGCGCGAAGGTGACGAGATGGCTGGAGATGCTTGAGGAGAAGGGACCGGCTTTTCCGAGGCCGTATGCGGACGTTCTGGACGGTCCGATCCGCGAGTTGCGGGTCGGTCATGGTCGCCTGGAGATCAGGTTGCTGTACTTCTTCCGCGGAAGGAGCATTATCATCGTCGCGCACGGTTTCTTGAAGAAGACGCGGTCTGTGCCTGTGGGCGAAGTCCTGAAGGCGCACAGAGCGCATGCGGACTGGTTGATTCGGCATGGAGGGAGCACATGAACAGGCGCGGAACGACCCTGAAGGAGTTCCTCAGGAAAGAGCTCAAGAACCCCGAGTTTCGGAAGGCCTATGCGGAGGAGGATCTCCCGGCGCGGCTGGCCGTCCGCATCGCGATGTTGAGGGAGTCGCGGCGAATGACTCAGAGAGCGCTCGCCCGCAAACTGCATGTCAGCCAGCAGGCGCTGTCGCTCCTGGAGAACCCGTCCAGGGCTAACTACACTCTTCGGACCCTTCAGCGTGTCGCGGCGGCCCTCAAGAAGGACCTGGTAGTCGAGTTCCGCTGAGTTCCCATGGGCTGCGCCCACGCTGGAGGAGAAGGACAGTGCCATCATCGGGCCAAGATGACTGCTGAGGGGGGATGATGACCCGCTGGAAGCGGCGAGGGCTCATCGTCCCGCGCGCGGGCGCGGGAGAGGGCTCCGAGGTGGTCGGGGATCCCTGCATCGTCTGGGATGACGAGATCCGGTCCTGGCGGATGATCCTGTTCTTCTCCCCGCCCGGCACCGGTGAGGCCGTGTGCGAGAATCCGGACGATCCGGGACCGGGGAGATGGCGGGTCCTCGGCCCGCTCAAGTTCACGAACCCGTCCGCCCTCGCCGGCGGCGGGACGCACAAGCCTTTCGTCGTCATGGACGCCCGGCATCCCAACCGGGCCGCGCGCGTGGACGGGCGATTCTGGCTCTTGACTGTGTCCCACAAGGGGAGGTCCAAGATGGTCCAGCGTGCATCATCGGAGCATCTCGCCGGCCCGTGGACCGTCGAAGACGGAATCCTGATCGACACCGGCGGGGCGGGTGAGTTCGACGAGAAGCACGCGGACGCGGTCACGGGATTCTGGTTCGAGGACCGGGGCGAGTTTCTGTACTTCTACATGGGCTATCCCCGGACCGCCCAGCCCCGGGCAATCAGCCCGTTCGGCAACGCTTCCGCGGCCGCGGCGCAGAAGCTGGGGGAGTCGAAGGTCCGCAAGCTCGGCATCGTCCTGCCGCCGTGCCAGCAGGCCGGGCACTGGGCATCGGGCTGGGTCGGGGGAGTCCAGCTCCTGCCGGGCCGCGAGCATCGCTGGGAGGCGGTCGTGAACGCGTCCCCCACGGCGCCCGAGCCCTCGGACTCCAGCGTCGCGCGGGAGGAGCCGGCGCCCAGTCTCGGCGGGTTCGCGTTCTGCGACGAGGAATGGCCGCTCAAAGGCTGGCGGTTCGCCCCGGAGCCGATTGAATGGATTGACAAGATTCCGCCCGACGCGGTCAAGAACGGCGAGGGCACGAACCTGTGGCGCCAGCATGTCCTCGTCCTGCCCGACGGCCGGTATGCCCTCTACTACAACTCGGGCTACTACGGCCGGGAACAGCTTTACATGAAGGAGACGGTCGGCAAGTAGCAGGGCCATGCACCGGCGGCGGCCACACGGAACCGGGTGGTAGACTCGAAACATGACCTGCTGGCGTAGCCCTTCGACTCGCTGGGCTCGCTCAGGGCAACGGTATCATGGATACATACTGCTGGCGTAGCTCAGGGGTAGAGCAAGCGCTTTGTAAGCGCTGGGTCGGGGGTTCGATTCCCTCCGCCAGCTCGGCTTCCTAAAGCCCGTTGTGAAACCTCAACGGGCTTTGGCAGCAGCGGATGGATATCGGTCGCAGCCGTAGTGGCTGCTAGTCCCGCACGCATGGAAGATTCATCCGCCCGCCGCGAGACGATCCGCGTCAATCTCCAGGGCATACGGGAGCGGATGGCGGCGGCGGCCCGGCGGGCGGGCCGGGACCCCGCTTCGGTAACTCTCCTCGCGATCACGAAAAACGTTCCGGCCGAGGTCATCCGGCTCGCGGTCGAGCTCGGGGTCACGGAGCTGGGCGAGAACCGGGTCCAGGAGGCGAAGGCCAAGATCCCGCTCGTGGGGGCGGGGCCGACATGGCACTTCGTCGGACGGCTCCAGACGAACAAGGCCAGGGACGCGGCGGGACTGTGCCAGTTGGTCCATTCCCTGGACCGGGCGGAACTGGCCCAGGCCCTGAACCGGGCGGGGGAGGCCCTGGGACGACCCGTGCGCGTCCTGGCGCAGGTTAACGTGACCGGGGCGCCCCAGCAGGGCGGGGTCGCCCTGAGCGAAGTCGAAGGGTTCATTGAAATGTGCCTCCGCCTGCCGTATCTTCGAATGGACGGCGTTATGGCCATCGGGCCCTACCCGGCCTCGGATTCCGAGGTCCGGAAGGGGTATGCGGAGGCCCGGGGCGTGCTGGAGAGGTTCGTGCGGGTGGCGGGGAAGGGGCCCGGGGTCTTCTCGGCCGGGATGAGCGGGGACTTCGAACCCGCGATAGAGGAGGGCAGTACGCTGGTGAGGATCGGCACTGCCCTGTTCGGAGACAGGAGGAACACTTGACGCGGCTCGGGTTCATCGGTGGCGGCAACATGGCGGAGGCGCTCATCGCGGGCCTGCTCAAGGCCAAGCTTCTGGATCCCGAGAAGATCCAGGTCAGCGACGTTCGCGACGAGCGGCTCACGGAACTCGCCGCGAAGTACAAGGTCCGGACGGCGCGGAACAACCTCGACGTCGTGCGGGAGAACGAGACGCTCATCCTGGCCGTCAAGCCCCAGCAGACGAAGGAACTGCTCGACGAGATCGCGAGCTCGGTCGAATCGCACCAGCTCGTCATTTCGATCGCGGCCGGGATCACGATCAAGTATCTCGAGGCCAAGTTTCCCCGGCAGGTGCCGATTGTCCGGGTCATGCCGAACACGGCGGCCGGGGTCCAGGAAGTCGCGGCCGGGGTCTCGGCGGGGACTCGCGCGACCGCCGTGCACCGGGACCTCGTGGTCAGGCTCTTCAACGCCATCGGCGAGGCCGTCGAGGTGACCGAGGAGCAGATGGACGCGGTGACCGCGCTGTCGGGAAGCGGGCCCGCGTACGTCTTCCATCTCGTGGAGGCGCTCGTGGACGCGGGGAAGGCGGAGGGCCTGCCCGACGAGACCGCCCGCGCGCTCGCGGTCCAGACCGTTTACGGCGCGGCCAAGATGCTGAGCCTGAGCGCCGAGGACCCCGGGGAACTGCGCCGTAAGGTCACTTCCCCCGGCGGGACGACCGAGGCGGCGTTCAAGGTCCTCGAATCCAAGGCTTGGGCCGAGACGCTCAAGGAAGCCGTCCACGCCGCGCGGGTACGCTCGGAAGAACTCGCGCAGGCCGGCTAGGGGCGCGAGGTCCGCATGATCAAGCGCTACACGCTCCCCGAGATGGGGGCCATCTGGGCCGAGGAGTCGAAGTTCGGCCGGTGGCTGGCAATCGAGATCGCGGTCTGCCGCGAGCAGGCGCGCCGCGGGAAGATCCCGCGCAAGGACCTGCGCCGGATCGAGAACCGGGCGGGATTCAACTTGGCCCGAATAGACGCCCACGAGAAGCGTACCAACCACGACGTGCTCGCGTTCCTGGCGGCCGTGTCCGAGCGCGTGGGGGCTTCGGCCCGGTTCATTCACATGGGGCTGACCTCGTACGACGTCGTGGACACGGGGCTCGGGATCGCGATGCGGGACGCCTCCGGGATCATCGAGGAGAAGCTCAGGCGGTACGCGTCGGTCCTCAAGAAGCTCGCGGCGAAGCACCGGGAGACCGTGGTCACCGCGCGCACGCACGGGGTGCACGCGGAGCCCACGAGCCTGGGACTCAAGTTCGCCCTGCACTACGCCGAGGCGGTGCGGAATCTCGACCGGCTCGCGCGCGCGCGGAAGGCCGTCGCGGTGGGGAAGATTTCGGGAGCGGTGGGGAACTACGCCCACCTGGACCCCTCGATCGAGACCGCGGTGCTGAGGAAGGTCGGGCTCGCGCCCGCGCCGGTCTCGACGCAGGTCGTCCAGCGTGACCGGCATGCCGAGTACCTCTCCGTCCTCGCGATCCTGGCGGGGTCGCTCGAGAAGCTCGCGACCGAGATCAGGAACCTCCAGCGGACGGAGGTCCGCGAGCTGGAGGAGTCGTTCGAGGAGGGGCAGAAGGGCTCCTCGGCGATGCCGCACAAGCGCAACCCGATCCTGTGCGAGCGGGTCGCGGGACTCTCGCGCATCGTGCGCGGGTACGCGCTCGCGGGGTTCGAGAACCAGGCGCTCTGGCACGAGCGGGACCTCACGAACTCGGGGGCGGAACGCATCGCGATCCCGGACGCCTCGATACTCGCGGATTACATGCTCCACCTCATGATCCGGGTGCTGGAAAGGCTGACCGTGAACGAGGCCCGGATGCGCGAGAACCTCGACCTCACGGGCGGGCTCATCTACTCCCAGCGGGTCCTGCTCGCGCTGGTGGGGGCGGGCATGACCCGGGCCGCCGCGTACGACCTCGTCCAGCGGCACGCCATGCGGGCGTGGAAGGAGGGGATGTCGTTCCGGAGCCTCCTGGGTTCGGACCCCGAGGTGCGCCGGAGGCTTCCGGGCGGGGCGCTGGACGTGTGCTTCGATCCGCGGTACTATCTGCGGAACGTGAAAACCCGCAGGGCAAGGTGGTGCGCAACGCCCTTGGTGAACTGGGGTTTCGGTCGGTAGAACAGGTTCGCGTCGGCAAGCATTTCTGGGTCCGGCTCAAGGGCTCGCTCACCCGCGCGGCGGCGGAGCGCGAGGTCCGGCGCATGGCCCAGAAGGTGCTCGTGAACCCCGTCATCGAGACCTTCACCTTCACGATAGCGCGCGGCTGATGCCTCCATCCTCTCGCAGCCTCCGCAAGCTCAAGGCGCTTCGGGGAGCCGTGGATGTCCTCGACCGCCGGGTCCTCCGGGCCCTCAACGCGCGAATGCGGCTCGTGAAGAGCATCGCCCGGGTCAAGAAGGACGAGCGGCTTCCCGTGTACGCTCCCGATCGCGAGGAGAAGCTCCTGCGCGCGCTGGCGCGGGCCAACGCGGGGCCGCTGACCGGGGAAGGTCTGCGCGCGATCTACCGCGAGATCCTGTCCGCCGCCCGGTCGCTCGAGGAGCCCGTGCGGGTCGCGTATTTCGGGCCGGAGGGCAGTTTCACGCACCTGGCGGCGCGGACGCGGTTCGGCGCACAGGAGGCCTACGTCCCGGTCCCGACGATCCCCGACGTCTTCTATGAGGTGGAACGGGGGAAGGCCGAGTACGGCGTCGTGCCGGTCGAGAACTCGACCGAGGGCGTGATCAACCACACCCTCGACATGTTCATGGAGTCGGACCTCAAGATCTGCGCCGAGGAGCAGGTGCCGATCGAGCTCATGCTCATGGCCCGGGCCCGAACGCTCGACGAGATCAGGGTCGTCTACTCGCACCCCCAGCCGCTGGCCCAGTGCCGGCACTGGCTCGACGAGCGGCTGGCGCGGGCGTCCCGCATCGAGGTCCGAAGCACGCCCGAGGCCGCGAAGCGCGCGGCGGGCCAGCGCGGGGCGGCCGTGATCGGGCCGGAGCTCCTGGCGCGCCTGCACGGGCTTCGGATCCTGGCGCGCAATCTCGAGGACCTGGCGGGGAACACGACGCGGTTCTTCGTGCTCGCGCGCTCCTGGAGCCCGCGGACGGGGCACGACAAGACCTCGCTCATGTTCGCGGCCAAGGACCGCGTGGGCGTCCTCTACGACATGCTCCAGCCTTTCCGGCGCCACCGGATCAATCTCACCTCCATCGAGTCGCGCCCGTCGCGCAAGCGGGCGTGGGAGTACTGCTTCTTCGTGGATCTCGACGGGCATGTCGAGGACCGGCGCGTGGCGTCGGCCGTCCGCGACCTCGGGCGCTACTGCACCGTCGTGAAACTGCTGGGCTCGTATCCGGCCGCAGGAGCGCCGAAGAGCTAGCGGGTGCCCCGCCCGGGGTGCCATAATGCAGTCCGGATGAGGAAACGCAGGGCACGGAGCGGATTCCTGGGCGCGGGCGCGAAGGGCCTGAGCGCGCTCGTGCGCCCCGGGGTATACGACCTCGAGCCGTACGTCGGCGGGAAGTCGCTGGACGAGATGAAGCGCCGGTACGGCCGCGGCGGCTTCGTCAAGCTCGCGTCCAACGAGAACGCCTACGGCCCGTCGCCGCGGGCCCGCGCCGCGATCGTGCGGGCGGCGGCCGAGACCCACCGGTACCCCGAGGGGGGGTACCCGTCGCTTCGCAACGAGCTCGCCCGGCGCAACAGACTGGGCCCCGAGTCCGTCGTCCTCGGCAACGGATCGAACGAGGTCCTGGTCCTGGCGGCCAGCGCGTACCTGAAGCCCCGGGACGAGGCGGTCATGGCCACTCCGAGCTTCGTCGTCTACGAGCACGCGGTCCGGTCCGCGGGCGGCAAGCCGGTAGAGGTTCCGCTCCGTGACTTCCGGCACGACCTCGAGGCCATGGCGCGCGCGGTGACGCGCAGGGCGAAGCTCGTCTTCGTCTGCAACCCGAACAACCCGACGGGCACTATCGTGACTGGGGGCCAGGTGGACGATTTCCTGCGCCGCCTGCCCGCCCATGTCGTCGTCGTGTTCGACGAGGCGTACAACGAGTTCGTGACGGACCGCCGGTTCCCGGATTCCCTCCGGTACGTCCGCCGGGGCCTGCGCGTGCTCGTGGTTCGGACCCTGGCCAAGGCGTGGGGGCTGGCGGGACTCCGGATCGGCTACGGGATGGGGTCTCCGGCCGTCGTCGAGCCGCTGGAGCTCATGCGCCAGCCGTTCAACGTGAACCTGCTCGCGTACCGGGCGGCATGCGCCGCGCTCGAGGACCGCGCATACGTCCGCAGGGTCACGCGGCTGATCAAGCAGGACCGGGATCGGCTGACCCGGGAGCTGGCCTGCCGCGGGCTCCTCGTCGTGCCGAGCCAGGCGAACTTCGTCATGATGCGCGCGGCGCTCGGGCCGCAAGTGAACGGCTCGGGGGCGTCGCTGACGGCCGCGCTCGAGCGCGAGGGAGTGATCGTGCGACCGCTTCCGGGACGGATGCTCGAGCGCTGGGTGCGGGTCACGGTGGGGACTCCCTCCGAGAACGCGCGCTTCCTCCGGGCGCTCGACCGGGTACTGTACCGGCTGAGGCGCGCATGATAATCGTCCTTCGCCCCTCGGCCACGGACCGGGACATCCAGAAGCTCGTGGTCAGGATCCGGGGCCTCGGACTCTCGCCCCACGTCTCGCGCGGGAAGGAGCGGACGGTCATCCCCGTGATCGGCGACGACCGGGTGCTGGCGACGGTTCCCCTCCTGAGCTACCCGTTCGTCGAAAAGGTCCTGCCCGTGCTGGCGCCGTTCAAGCTCGTGAGCCGCGAGTTCCACCCGAAGACGACGCTGGTCAGGGCCCGGGGGCTCCTCGTGGGGAGCAGGCGAGTCGCGATCATCGCGGGCCCCTGTTCGGTCGAGGACGAAAGAATGATCATCCGGATCGCGAAAGCGGTCAAGCGCGCTGGCGCGACCGCACTGCGCGGCGGTGCCTTCAAGCCCCGGTCGTCCCCGTACAGCTTCCAGGGACTGGGCGAGGAAGGGCTGAGATACCTGGCGGCGGCGCGGGAGGCCACCGGGCTGGCGGTGGTGACCGAGGTTCTCGACACGCGCGACGTCGGGCTCGTGGCCAGGTACGCGGACGTCCTCCAAGTCGGGGCGCGGAACATGCAGAACTTCGAACTCCTGAAGGAGGTCGGGATGTCGAACCGGCCGGTGTTGCTGAAGCGCGGGCTGTCGGCGACGCTCAAGGAGCTCCTGCAGGCCGCCGAGTACGTCGTGTCCCGCGGGACCGACCAGGTCATGGTCTGCGAGCGGGGCATTCGCGCGGTCGAGGACTACACCCGGAACACGTTCGATCTCAACGCCATCCCCGTGCTCAAGGAGCTGACCCACCTTCCCGTCGTCGCGGATCCCAGCCAGGCGACGGGGAAGTGGAGCTACGTCCACCCGATGTCGCTCGCCGCCGTCGCGGCCGGGGCGGACGCGCTTATCGTCGAGGTGCACGACCGGCCCGAGGACGCGAAGAGCGACGGGGAGCAGAGCATTCTTCCCGTGCGGTTCGCCGCGCTCGTGAAGGCCGTCCGGAAGGTGGCCCGGTCGGTGGGCAGGACGGCGTAGGAGGGATCATGAAGCTCCCGTGGTTGATCGGAGCGGACAGGGAGGAGACCGTGATCGCCGAGGGCGCGGACTTCCGGGGGGGGATCGCCGCCCCGGGACCCGTGCACGTCCACGGCCGCGTCGAGGGCAACGTCCGGTGCGAAGACCACCTCGTGGTGGGAAGGAACGGACAGGTTCGCGGGGACGTCTGGGGACGCGTGGTCACGATCGGGGGGCGCGTGGACGGCCGGGTCGAGGCGACCGAGCGCGCGGAACTGCTGGAGACGGCGCGGCTCGCGGGCGACATCCACGCGCCCTCGGTCGCGATCTCGGTCGGGGCGGTTTTCGAAGGAAGCACCCACATGGGCAAGTCCGCGTGATGAGGCCGGCCGGCGGGAACGGCTGGGGGGCAACCGCCCGCGGTTCCGGATCCAGCGAGCCTGATTCCCGCACGATGCTCATGATCCGGGTCGCGCTCGCGCTCGGGGCGGTGATGATTCCCCTCTACGGCTTCTTCTACATGCGCTGGGCCCCGGGCGCCCGGGAGTTCATGCCGGAGAGGTTCGCGCTCTCCGCCGTGCTCCTGGTCGCGCTTGGCGCGACGTGGCTGCCGGCCGGGCGCAGGCTGGTGTGGCCGGTCTTCAATGGGCTGGCGTATCTCTTCACTTTCTGGCAGCTCCGCCTGACGATCATGAACCGGTTTTCCGCCGACCACCTGATCACGAGCATGATGGTCTTCGCCATCGTGGCGACTTTCTTTCAGACTCGGCGCCAGCTCGCGCTCTACTGCCTCGTGAGCCTCTCCGGCTACGGGGGTGCGGTTCTCCTCGCCCCGGCGGTCGAGACGAGCCGGTTCTTCCTTCTCACCGATCTCGTGATCCTGCTGGGAGCGCTGTGGCTGGCCGGCTCGGCCCGCATCGTGTCGGGCGAGCGGCTGAGGGAGAGCGAGGAGATCCGGAAGCTGCTCGCGGACCAGTCGCGCGACGCGCTGATCATCATCGACCCGATCGCACGGACGGCGCTGGAGTGGAACCGGCGGGCGGGGGACCTCCTCGACCTGGGGCCCGACCGGGACCGGAGCGAGGTGGCGGCGACGTGCTTCGCGCTGACCGAGTGGCGCGAGATCGACGTCGTGCTGGTCCTGAAGGGGATCGGCACGCACGGGACGTACCACCGCGAACACGCGTACCTGACCCACGGGGGGAGGGCCTTCTGGGGCGACCTCTCGGTCACGAGCATCCGCATCGGCCGGCGCATGGTCCTGCTGGCGCGGATCGTGGACGCCTCCGAGTGGCACCGGACGCAGGAGGCCCTGCGGGCGGAGGGGGCGGTCTACCGGCACATGGCCGAGCAGGCCGGCGACTTCATCGCCAAGGTGACGCCGTCCGGAGACCTGGTCGAGATCTCGGAGTCGGTCGAGCGGCTGCTCGGGCGGCGCCCGGACGACCTGAAGGGCACTCCGTTTCGCGACCTCGTGCGGGAGGAGGACCGGGCGGCGCTGGAGGGTTGGCCCGGGTCGCGGGGCGGGGAGTCCCGGTACTCGCTGGGCCGATTCCGGTTCCGGAACAGGTCCGGGCCCGACCGGTGGCTCGAATGCATGGCCTGGAACGTCAAGGATCCGGAGAACGGGACCCTCGTCGAGGCGATCGTGGTGGGGCGGGACGTTTCGGGCGCTCAGACGATCGAGGCGGGCCTCGGCCGCCGTTAGGTGCGGGCCCGATTGCAGGATTGCCCGGGAACGGGTAAAACAATAGACCGTGCCTGAACCAGCATCACCCCGTGTAGCCTACTTCACGATGGAAATAGCTCTCGAGGCCGCGATCCCGACCTACTCGGGCGGGCTGGGCATGCTGGCGGGGGACACCATCAGGTCCGCTTCGGACCTGGGGGTACCCGCGGTCGCGGTCACCCTGCTCTACCGCCGCGGCTACTTCAACCAGCGCCTCGACGCCAGGGGCCAGCAGACGGAGGAGCCGACGTCCTGGCGGGTGGAGGACCGCCTCGATCCCCTGCCGGCGCGGGCGACGGTCGAGATCTCGGGCCGCACGGTCCGTCTCGGCGTGTGGCGCTACACGGTCAAGGGAGCCGCGGGAGCAGTCATCCCCGTCTACCTTCTCGATGCCGATCTCCCCGAGAATGATCCAGTCGACCGGGCCCTCACCCAGGACCTCTACGGGGGTGACGCCCAGCACCGGCTGAGCCAGGAGATCGTCCTCGGCATGGGCGGGGTGCGGATGCTGAGAGCGCTCGGCCACGAAGGGATCCACATCTTCCACATGAACGAAGGGCACGCGGCGCTGATCTCGCTGGCTCTCATGGAAGAGGCCGCGGCCTCCGGGGGAGCCGGAGCGAGGAAGGACCCCCTGGCGGCCGTGCGGGAGCAGTGCGTCTTCACCACGCACACCCCGGTGCCCGCCGGGCACGACCGCTTCCCCGCGGACCTGGTGGCGCGCCTCCTGGGCCCCGCTTCGCGCGACCGGCTGGCGGCCTGCGGCCAGCGGGACGGGCTGAACATGACCCAGCTGGCGATAGCCTGCTCCCGGTTCGTGAACGGGGTGGCGCTCAAGCACGGCGAGGTCTCGCGCGCGATGTTCCCGGGCGTGGACGTTCGGAGCATCACGAACGGGGTCCATGCCGCGACCTGGGCGTCACCACCGTTCCAGCGGCTGTTCGACGCCTATGCGCCGGGCTGGCGGCTGGACAACTCGGCACTGCGGAACCTAATCGGGGCGCGGCCGGACGAGGTGTGGACGGCGCACCTGGAGGCGAAACAGGCGCTCGTGGACTTCATGGCGGGGCGGGGCCACAAGGGCTTCGACCGGGACGCCCTGACGCTCATCTGGGCCAGGCGGGCCACCGGCTACAAGCGCCCCCAGCTCCTGTTCGAGTCGCTGGACCGGCTGAAGTCCATGAC
>Ga0315281_10004309_pt1 | contig 20679 bp, 13 predicted proteins | sample YL17G07_0_MG_FD_204540 | JGI IMG/M metagenome (GOLD analysis project Ga0315281, IMG submission 204540) | Sediment microbial communities from Yellowstone Lake, YNP, Wyoming, USA - YL17G07_0 | ecosystem: Environmental > Aquatic > Freshwater > Lake > Sediment | place: USA: Wyoming | collected...
GAACAGGCCGAAGACCAACGGCTGAACCTGCGGATCGATCCCGATTCCGTTATCGCGCACGTGGAGCACCAGCTCCTCGCCGGCCTGTTCCACGCCGATCTCGACACGGGGCGCCGGCTCATCGCCCATGAACTTGACCGCGTTATCCACGAGGTTCATGAAGATTTCCGTTAAGCGCGTCCGGTCCCCGTAGAGCACGACCGGTTCCTCCGTGAGATCGACCCGGACCCCCCGCCCGGTGATCCGCCCCGCCACCAAGTTCAGGGCCTCTTTCACGATCGCCTGCAGGGGCGCTTCCTCAAAGGGGTTCATTATGCGTCCGACCCGCGAAAGGCGGAGAAGCTCATCGAGCAGGCGGCCCATCTTTTCGGCCGCGTTGCGGATGTAGCCCAGGTCCCTTTCCACCCGCGCCTTATCCTGGCTCCGGATGTCCCGTTCCAGATGTCCTTGAAATGTCTGGATCGTCACCAACGGGCTTCTCAGATCGTGAGACACGGCGTGGGTGAAGCGGATCAGCTCCTCGTTCTTCTCCTGCAGTTCCTTCGCTTTTTTATGGATCTCTTCCTCCGCCCGCTTGCGCTCCTGGAGCATGCCCCATTCGTGCAGGACACGCTCCACGGTGCGAGGCATGCCGGCAAAAGCCTCGGGGGACTTGACGATGTAGTCCAGGGCGCCGGCTTTCATCGCTTCCACCGCCAGCAGCTCGTCACCTTGGCTGGTTATGACCACAATGGGGAACGGGCCGGCTTCGCCATTATCGGTCTCCTCCGGAACCAGGATCGGACTTCCTCTCCCGCTCAAGCCATCGCTTGATGGCCCCTTTCCAAAAACGCCAACGACGGCCGATCTTATGGGAGGGGATCTTCCCTTCCCGGGCGAGCTTGTAGAGCGTCGACTTCGGGATCTTAAGATAGATAGCCAGCTCATCAATGGTCAAGACGTCTCCGGTCGATTTCTTCATAAAGAGAACCTCCCCGGTCGTATCGTCAAGCGCACACCATCCTTTACTTATTTAATCATAATTTACAATTATTAACAGTTGTTGTCAATTATTTTCGCAGTCCGTGTCACCCAACATTGCCGATAGGATTCTTTCCACGTCCTGAGTTTCTTTACTCACTATCAAGAAATCCAAGAGAACCGCTCAACTCTTTCAAAACCTTCTCCATTTTCGGCGCAGGGTGCGGGAGTCTCCCGAGTTCTATTTCCCAATAGGGATGCAATCTCTTTATGATATCGGGCGGAAAGAGCTGCGTTGTCCCTCCGAACTCAATATTTTTAATCGCGAGCTTCGACGCGAAGATCTCTTCCAGGGTTTCAACAGTTATCTCAAAGGACAAGGAATCCGAATAGCCGGTCAGGATGACGGCGTTCGCTGGCCGCCGCGCGGTCCGAGGTCAGACCGAAACGGTCTTCTTGAGGGACTTGACGACGAACGTATTCAGGCTTTCGCCTTTGCTGAGGGCTCTGACGGCCAGGGCCCGGTGCATTTCCGGGCCGGTTCGCAAAACGAACCTGCCGGAATAGTTCCTGTTTGTCGGGGGTGGCAGGGGCCGTCCGTCCTTTCGATAGATCTCGATCCACCGCCGGCATTTTCAGGGATGTTGCGGTGATTGACACGCCATTCGACAGGCAATATATTAACGACATGTTTAGGAAGGGAGATTCGAGGACATGACCATTCTCAAACCCATTGACTGGATCATCGTCGCCGCGTACTTCACGATCATCCTCAGCCTGGCCTGGCGGGTCATGCTCCAAAAGCAGAGGACCTCGACGGACTACTTTCTGGCGGGACGTAACCTGGGCTGGCTCATCATTGGAGCCTCCATTTTCGCCTCGAACATCGGGGCGGAACACCTGGTCGGTCTGGCCGGGTCCGGCGCGACCGACGGCGTCGCCATGGCCCACTACGAACTGCACGCCTGGTGTCTCCTCGTGCTCGGCTGGGTCATGGTGCCGTTCTACATGAGGTCGAAGGTCTTCACCATGCCGGAGTTCCTCGAGAGGCGGTTCTCGCCGACAGCCCGAACGGTCCTGTCCCTGATCTCGCTCGTGGCCTATGTCCTGACCAAGATGGCCGTCGGCATTTTTGCCGGCGGGATCGTCTTCAGCGTCCTCCTCCCGGAGGTCCGGCTCTTGGGCCTCGACAGCTTCTGGATCGGCTCCATCCTGGTCATCGTCATTACAGGACTCTACACGATCATGGGTGGGCTGAAGGCCGTCGCCTACACCGAAGCCCTGCAGACGTTCATCCTGATCCTCGGGTCGGTCCTGGTGACCTTTTATGGCCTGAAGGCCCTCGGCGGGTGGGGGCAGCTGCGCGCCATCGCCGGTTCGGAGATGTTCAACCTGTGGAAGCCGTTAGTCCCCGCGGGGGTCCACGGGACCTGGGCACCCATCAAGGAGGCCGGACGGATGGCCTGGTATTTCAACGACAACTATCCCTGGATCGGCATGCTCTTCTGCGCGCCCATCATCGGCCTATGGTACTGGTGCACGGACCAGTACATCGTCCAGCGGGCGCTCGGGGCGCCGAACGAGCGCCAGGCCCGCCGGGGCTCCATCGCCGCGGCCTTCTTCAAGCTCCTGCCCGTCTTCATCTTCATCATCCCCGGCATGATCGCCTTCGCCTTGGCCAAGAGCGGCCAGAATCTAGCTCTCCAGAAGGAGCTCTTCGGCACGGGCAGCCAGCTCATCCGGGCTAACGCCCAGAAGGCGTTCCCCATGCTCGTCGCGAACGTGCTGCCCGTCGGCATACGCGGCATGGTCGTGGCCGGGCTCTTGGCCGCGCTCATGAGCTCGCTCGCCGGCGCCTTCAACGCCGCTTCGACGCTCTTCACCATGGATTTCTATCAGCGTCTGCGGCCGAAGGTCACCCAGGAGCGTCTCGTCTGGGTGGGCCGGGTGGCCACGGGCGTCATGGTCCTGATCGGGCTCCTCTGGATCCCCGTGATCCGCGGCGGCCGCGGCCTCTACGACTATCTCCAGGGCGTCCAGTCCTACCTCGCTCCGCCCATCTTCGTTGTCTTTTTCTTCGGCGTCTTCATGAAGCGGCTGAACGCCAAGGGGTGTCTCGCCGCGCTCATCACGGGTTTTTCGCTCGGGCTCTTCCGCCTGGCCGTCGACACACCCGTCAAGCTGATCGGCGGATTCGCGTACACCGAGGGATCATTTTTCTGGGTCATCAACCACATCTTCTTCCAATACTACAGCCTGATCATCTTCATCGTCAGCGTCGTCGTGATGATCGTCGTCAGCTATCTGACCGCGCCTCCATCTTATGAGAAGATCAGCGGACTGACTTACGGGACCGTCACCGAAGAGCACAGGAAGGAATCCCGCGGCAGCTGGTCGGCGGGAGACGTCATCGCCTCCGTCGTGGTCCTGGTCCTGATCGTCGCCGCTTATTTGTACTTCACCGGGTAGGCGCCTTTTCCACTCCCAGTTCTTTCAGTTTCGTCTTCGAATTCTGAAGAACTCGCTTGGCATAGTCGCTGTCGCCGGGATTCAGTTCAACGGCCGACTTGTAGGACTTGATGGCGTTTTCCTTGTCCCCCATGGTCAGATAAGCTTCCGCGAGGCTGTCAAGGGCATTGAACCGGATTCTTGACCCCTCTTTTCCCCCGCGATAAATGCGCTCGACCGCCTTCTCGAAGTCCGAGGCCTTGGCTTTCGGAATGTCCAAGAATTTCTGGGGATTCCGGTCCGTCAGCGGAAACCAAGAGCTCTGGATCTGGACCATGATCCGGTGGCCGGGGCGGAAGGTGTGGCAGACATCCGGCATCACGAACTCGATCTTCTCCGGCTTATCCGGGATGAAAGGTTCCGGTTTTTCCAGGCTGTTGCGGAATTTGCCCCTGAAAGGCTCCCCGCGGACCAGCTGCTGATAGCCGGCCCGATGGATCTCCGCCGGGTTCGGATCCGGATCCGGATAATCGTTCGGATAGACGTCGATCAACTTCACGTCGAAGTCCGAATCTGTGCCCGAAGTGGAAACCTTGAGCAGCGCCGTAATCGGCCCCGCGATCGTGATGTCATGGTCCAGAGGTTCCGTCTCGTAAACCAGGACATCGGGACGCCGGGAAGCGAATCTCTGATCCTCAGTCATGTAGTCGCCCGGCATGCCCTCACCTATGTGACCAAGAACCGGCACGGGCTTGTCCGGATCGCTGATATATTCATCGAACCCGCTGCCCGTGTCCGGAGCCGGTTCGAAAGAAAGCTTGCCTCCCGGGCTAAGATACAGGGTCTTTTCGTAGGCCTCCTTTGGAGGCCAGGTATCAAAGCGCCGCCATTGATTCGCTCCCGTCTCGAAAAGCCAGGCTTTCGGGATCGTTCCTTCCTTCGACGTCTTCAGACCATTGCCTTTGTCTTTCAGGTGGTCAACGAAAAAAGGCAGCTCGATGTTGTCGCGGAAGAACTCCCCGGTCATGGAGCCGAAGTCCAGGTTTCCGAGCTTGTCGCCGTCCATGTCGGCCCATCCGCCGTGAAGCCACGGACCCATGACCAGGGTGTTGGGTGCGGACGATCCGTTCTTCTCCAGGGCGCGGAAGAGCTTCAGCGGACCGGACAGGTCCTCCGCATCGAACCAGCCGCCCACGAACAGGACTGCCGGCTTGATGTTTTTCATGTAAGGAATCAGAGCGCGAGACCGCCAGAACTCATCATAGGTGGCATGTTCAAGTGTATCGTTCCAGTACGGGTTCTCGTTTTTAAGGTACTTCTCGTTGCTGTTAGAGAGCGGGCCCATGCGCAAATAGAAGTCGTAAGCATCCGGCGTGCCGAAGTTGAAACGGGCGAACCTCTCCGGGCGAGAAGGCCCGGCCAGGCGAGGCTTGAAAGCCGTGTAGAAGCCGAAGTTGGCCGCCAGGAAAAAGGCGCCGTTGTGGTAGGCGTCATCGCCGTCCGCTACGTCTCCCACCGGGGCCTGGGGCGAGGCTGCTTTAAGAGCAGGATGGGCATCGATCATTCCGAAAGCGGCGAAGAAGCCTGAATACGAGATCCCCGAAATGCCCACTTTCCCGTTGTTGTTGGGGACATGTTTAATAAGCCAGTCGATCGTATCATAGGTATCCGTGCTCTCATCTGTGTCCGCAGGGCCCGCAAACCGGGTCTTGTGATAGGGAATATCGATAAACTCCCCCTCGGATAAATAACGCCCGCGCACATCCTGATAGACGAAGATGAAACGCTCTTTTTCGAATCCCTCGGAGGGGCCGAGCACAGGCCGGTAATTGTCAATTCCGTAAGGAGAGATCGAATAGGGCGTCCGCTGCATCAGCATCGGAAAGGTCCGGCTGGAATCTTTGGGCGCATAAATCGTCGTAAAGAGCTTGATGCCGTCCCGCATGGGGATGCGGTAGTCGTACTTCGTATAGTTGGCCCGAGTATATTCGAGTTGGCTGCGGAGCAATTCTTTCTGATTGCCATTCTGGGCGAAAGAAGCAGGCCCCATCAGCACTCCCAAGACGAGGGCACATATCATGGGCAATAGAGCGTGATGCGCGCCGGGCACCGCCCATACGCGGTTGATCTGTTCTCTCAATTGGATTCTCCATGATCTATCGGTTTTATCGATAATATCCATAAAATGGCTCCTCCTTAAGGCCTATCCGAAAAGAATCTTATCACAAAATCGGGCAAAATCGGGGACACAATACCAATTTCCGAATTACCTGGTTTTCCAGGGGGGATTTTGCTTCATTTTTAAATTCGGAAACTGGTATCGTGTCCCCGATTTAAATGTGGCCTCAGCTCATCACCACGACTTCGTGGTCGAGGACGGATTTGATTTCGAAGCGGCTCCAGTCGGTGGCGTTGATCTTCGGGCAAGCGGGTTCCACAACAAAGTTGGATGGGCTATTTATTCGAATAATCCTTATGTATCGCTTTTTCAAATATGACCCAATCCGCCGCCGTCATCCTGTCGGGAGTGAAAAGGCATATCCCCGCGGCGCCGTTGTCTATGGATTCCCTTATGGCGGCTTCCAGTTCTTCAGGCACTAAACCGTGGTTTTCGGGATCGGGCTCATCGGCTTTTTTTCCGGGGTCGGGACAAATGAACAGCCCGCTGTAAAGCTGTTTCTTGTTGCCAAGCGCGGCCACGCCTTCCTTGCACACTTCGCCGATCCACTTCGTCCCCTCGAGATAGAAATCGTTGTAATTCATCGGAAAGAAGGCGTCGATGTCCCATTTGTCCCATTCCTGCCTGACGATCTTCCTGGCAACGGAATTGGGACCCGGGAACACAGCGGCATTCATTTGCTTGTTTTTGGAATGAACGACTTTCGTCAGACGATTGACGAGATTCGTGATGAGGTCGTAGCGGAATTGCTTCCACGCCTCCACTTGCGACGGATCTTCGACGGCCTTGATATCGATGCCGGTTTGGGCTTTGAAGTCCGAAACGCACATATCGCAATAGCAATAGTCGAATTGCGGAACCTCCTTGTCCATGACCAATCCGTATTTTTTCCATAAGCCGGGGGCCAGAATGACGTCCGGGAACCGGATGAAATCCAGGTGGATGCCGTCGACCTCCGGGATGTCCGCGATAGGACCATATAATTCTTCCAGGAATTGATAAACCTCTTCGCGGTCCGGGCAGAGAAATTGGTAATGGGCGACGTAGGCGGGTTTATCATAGGCCGATTCGCCGATACCGTTCACGGCATACCACTCCCGTTTCAGCTTGGGATTCGGTTTCTGGATGAGCGTAGGGATCCAGGCATGAAATTCCATGCCCGCGTCTTTGATGATTTTCCCTACGCGTTTGTAGGTCTCGGGGTCCTGCCCGGCTGAATACATCAATCCGTCAATCCCCTTCTTTTTCAGGTCGGTGAACTTCGCTTTCAGTTCTTTGTCCGTGGCTTTTCCCGGTCCGCTAAGCCATGCGTAGCAGGGAATTTTAGTTTCATAACGAGGGCCGCAGGAAATTATAAAAATAATGACGACGGGGGCGATTATAAGGAAATCCCGCGTCCATCCTCTGCGCGATTGGATGTAAGACGAAGGCTCTTCTTCGAATTGTACCCGCATCACGCCCATACTCTAGACGAATTAATTTGGGGACACAATGCCAATTTCCGAATTACCCGGTTTTCCAGGGGGAATTTTGCTTCATTTTTTAATTCGGAAATTGGCATTGTGTCCCCAAATTAAGCGATTGGCATTTGCAGACCCTTTATGAGAATGCCATCGCGAGTGGTATAATAAACTCTCACCGAGCGATTCGTGGAGGCCCCATGAAAAGGATCCTTTTCGTTTTATCCATAATCCTGGCCGCCCTGTCGGCATGCTCGCCCCATTTCCACCTGGACATCTTGGGCCGTGAGAACCTCGAGGAAATCCTCCTCGCCCCGAGCCCGGCCAAGGAGAAAATCCTGATGATCGACGTCGAAGGGGTGATTTCGTCGACGTTGGATACGGGCCTCTTCTCCCGGGATAAGAACGCCGTCTCCCGGGTCTTCGAGCGCCTCGAAAAGGCCGCCAAGGACCCCTGGGTCAGGGCGGTCATCCTGAGGCTCGACACGCCGGGCGGGGAAGTCACCGCGAGCGATATCATCTATCATGAGGTCCTTCGGTTCAAAGAACGGACGCGCCGGCCCGTCATCGGCCTGATGATGGGTGTCGCGGCCTCGGGAGGCTACTATGTCGCTTCGGCCTGCGACGTCATCATGGCCCATCCCACGACCCTGACGGGAAGCATCGGCGTTATTTCCGTCTTCCCCAACGTCGAGCAGCTGATGTCGAAGATCGGCGTCAAGGTCAACGTCATCAAGTCCGGCGCCGCGAAGGATTCCGGGGGGCCCTTCCGGGACATGACGGAAGAGGAAAAGGAGATCTTCCAGGGGATCATCGACGAATACTACGGCGACTTTCTGGACGTGGTGTCCAAGAACCGGAAGGACAGGATCCCGGCCGAAAAGCTCCGGACGATCGCCGACGGCCGGGTCTACACGGCCCCGCAGGCCCTCAAGCTCGAACTCATCGACGCCATCGGGTATTTCGATGACGCTTTCCGCAAAGCCCTCTCCCTTGCTTCCCTCCGGAGCGCCAAGCTCGTCTCTTACACCTACTACCCGAAGAACAAAACCAATATCTACGCCGGGCGGCTCGGCGACTTCTCCCCGCTCGATACGAAAGTCCTGGAATCCACTTTGGCGGCCCTGAAAACGGGCTTCTATTATCTCTGGCTGCCGCAGAAGCAGTGAGCGGCCCAAAATTGCCGATAGGACGTGAGTCGGGATTCCGGGACATGAACCAATTCTCTGGAATTGGTATCGTGTCCCTGGAATTCCGTGTCATCGCTTGAGATGTAAGAATCCTATCGTCAATTTTGGAGAGCGGCGCCCGCACCCGCCGGCATCATTGAACGCCCGAGGGGCTGACGCCGGGCCGCATTTCACAAAGATTGACTTCGGCAAGCGGCCGGCAATATGGTTCCCGCGTGCTCCGGACCGGGAATTCGCCACGGCAAAAACTTACCGCTCCGGCGGTGGCAGGGCGTTCCAGTTGAGGACCGCGTTCCAAAGGAACCGGTAGTCCGAACGGTTCAGGTCCCTGTGCATCGGGTTGAAGTTGAAGGCGAGGACACGGCCCCGGCCGGCCGGGAGGTCGAGGATCGCAGGCCGTCCCTCGAGGTCGTCTTCCCCTTTGACGGCGCCGCTTACGAGCATCTTGACCTCATCCTTCTTTGTCTGCTCCTTCGCATCCTTCGGGTTGCCGCTCCCGGGGCTCGCTTCGTCGCGGTCCTCCTTCCGGGGCTTCGTCCCCCACTGGAGAACGACCGCACGCCGGCCGGCCAAAGCGATATCGTAGACGGGCATCCCCGTGCGAAAGGCCGACGTGACCTCCGGGTAGCCGTAAGCCAGGGGATGGTCGGGCCTCACGAACTTCACCTTGAGCTCCGAGCCCGGCGTGAAGAAAGCGCCCGATTTCCGATAGACGTCCCGGACGAGCCCCCCGTCGAGGGCCAACGCAGAGCCGTTGCCGAGCGTAATGAGCCATCCTCCGGCATCCAGGTACTTCTCGAGGTTCGCCATGCCGGCCCAGCCGATCCCGCCCGTAATGTCGTCGGTCGCGTCGGGAGTCCCGTGGCTGGGATATTCCTTGGTCTTCGTGTAGGCCATCGGCCCGTACTTCTTGTCGATCCCCTGGATCTGGTCCTGAAGACCGAGATAATTGTGGCCGAAGAGGATGATGTCGAATCGCTCGCAGAGGCGTCCGGCACGGATATCATCATCACGGATGTAAGAGTATGGGATCTTTTCCCTGTCCAGCACATAGCGGACCCAGCCGACCGACTCGGTGTCCTCCCAAGTGTGCCAGACGGCGAGGCGCGGCAGCTTGGACTCGTGGCGGGAAACATCCGGGACGGCCGAGGAGCTCTCGAAATCCACGGCCAGCTCGGCGGCGGCCTGATCGAGCGCCTCCGTCAGCCCCTTTTGTTCGGCTAGGATCCAAGAGCCGGCCGGATACTCCGCCGTTCCTGACTTGAAGGGCTTCTCGGCAATCTCGACCCGGAAGGCCGCCAGGCGGTTCCGGACCGCCAGAAGCGCCTCCTGGCCCGTGTCTTTCATGAGGAAGATGGGTCCCGCTCCGCTGACCTTGCCCTGGGGTTCGAACCCCGCCTGGACCGGCGTCACCGCCACCTCCCTGACTTTCGCATCATCGATCCGCTTGGCTTCGACACCGTAATGGACGGGAAGGGCCCAGGAAACGTCGTCGTATGGTTCATAAGGAGTGTCGGCCGGAAACTTTTGGGGGATAAGCAGGTCCACGGCGTAATTCCGGTAGGGCTGGTCGAGCCGCACGACGTAGGTCCCGGCGGCGAACTCCCCTTCCTCGACCTTGAAGGCCGCGGCCGCCCGCGAGACCTCTATCCCCTGCGTCTGGAGGAGGTTGACCATCTGGGCCACGCGCCGGCGGTCGCCCTGATCCTCCGGTATGACGAACGCGAAGGGGCTGCCCTTCACGCCTTCCTGCCAGGAGTTCCGGCCCTTCCGGTAAAAATCACGGAGCATCTCTTTCGCGTTCTTGGACGTATAGTCGAGAATCGCCAGGCAGCCGCTCTCCATGTAATTCGTGTTGTCGCGGAGCGACCAGCGGAACTTCCGGTCCGGCGGCATCGGCCGGTACCATTCCCGACTCGTGACCGGGCGTTCTACATAGCGCTCCTCATTCGGCCGGAGGACCCGCTCGACGGTCTCGGCCGTGGCGTTCCCGAACGTCTCATATCCGCGTCCCATGCTGTTGTGGTTGACGGCGAACGAGTCGAGGTAATGGTGTCCCCATCCATCGCCGAATCCCCACGTCCAGACGCCGGGCATGCCCAGGGAGGTCAGGGCGCCGATCTCGGCGAAGGCCATCTCGAAGAACTCGTTGATGAGGATCGGGTCGAGGTTGTTGTTGAAGGGCCCCGTGCCGTTCCACGTATGAAGGAGGGGGATCGATTCATGGAGGTCATGGACGACGGTCGGATGGAAGTCGAAAAACATCCGGGTCACGGCCCGCGTCAGCTCGAGCGCCTGCTGGTGCGTGTCGCGGTTGTTGTCGTGGAAGACATAGTGACCCCAATAAGGGGGCGAAACCGGCGGCAGGCGGTCGAAATCCGTCTTGCCCTTGAGGTAGCGGTAGAACCAGTCCACGGCCTTGTCGCGCCCATCAGGTTCGGAGACAGGATTGATGAGGACGATAACCTCGCTCCGGATCTTCCGGATCATCGGCTGTTCGGACACGGCGAGGCGGTAGGCCAGCTCCATGACCATTTCCGGACTGCCGGTTTCGGTGGAATGGAGTCCGGCGTTGAAGTAATAGATCGGGCGTGCTGAGGCGATGAGAGTCTCGGCCGCTTCCGGCGTCGTCTTGCGCGGATCGGCGAGGGCGGCGGTCGCAGCTTTGAGCCTCGCGAGGTTGCGGATTCCTTCCTCGTCCGCGATCGCGGCGAGAATGATGTCTCGCCCCTCTTCGCTCCGGCCGATGACTTGCACGCGGACGCGCGCCGAGGTCGCGGCGAGCTTGCGGAAGTAGCCATAGATCTTGGCCGTGCTCGTGAGCTCCCCTGCAGCCCCGACGACGTGGCCGAGATACTTGGTCGGCGAGGGCACAGTATCCGACATCGGCACGTAAGCGACCCAAGGGTTGCCGAAACGCGCCTCGGTCGTGAGCTTCGCGATCGCCTCAACCGACCCCGGCTCGGGGGTGTCCGGGGCGTATGGATTCTTGACCTGAGCGGCCGCGGACACGATCAACACGGCGCAGAGGAGCGGCCATAATGATCTTCTGTCCTTCATGTGTCGCAACCTCCGTTTTGAGGGTTTTTCCCAGGCCCGTATTCGGCTCGTGCCGGACATCCGGCCCGGAGTTTGTCATTCTCGCAAAATCGGGGGGCAAAAGCAACATGACGTTTAACACCGCGATATCGAATCAGCTTGCCCGCCAGCTGGAAGCCTGGCTCGGCCCGGGAATGTCCGTGACGATCACGCTCCTGGACCGGATTGATCCGGAGCCTTCCGGAAAGCGTTCTGTCATCAAGTCGGAGCCGGCTGCCGGATAATTCCGGCGCAACTAACATTGATTTCTGACCGTGATCACGGGAAACCGGGTCAATTCATGGAGGCGGCGGCGATGCCTTGCGCTCGGCGGCCTCGACCGTGTTCAGGAGGAGCATGGTCACGGTCATGGGGCCGACACCGCCGGGGACGGGTGTGATGGCCTCGACCTTCGCCAGCATGCCGTCGAAGTCGCAGTCGCCGACCAGGCGGAAGCCCTTTGGCGAGGCGGGGTCGGGGACGCGGTTGACGCCGACGTCGATGACGACGCAGCCTTCGCGGATCATGTCGGCCGTGATGACCCGGGGGGCCCCCATCGCCGCGACCAGGATGTCGGCCTGTTTCGTGAAGTAAGGCAGGTCCTTCGTGCCCGTGTGACAGATGGTGACCGTGGCGTTGGCGCCCTTCTTTTTTTGGACGAGGAGGGCGGCCAGCGGCTTGCCCACAAGGTTGCTCCGGCCGCAGATGACGACGTGCTTGCCCTCGGGGCTGTAGCCGCTCCGAGTCAGCAGCTGGACGACCCCGTAGGGCGTGCACGGGATGGCGCAGGGTTCGCCCCGGAGGAGCTTGCCGACGTTAATCGGGTGGAAGCCGTCGACGTCCTTTTCGACCGAGATGAAGCTGATGACCTTGTCGGGATTGACCCATTTCGGGAGGGGCAGTTGGACGAGGACGCCGTTGAACTTCGGGTCGCGGTTGAGGCAGTCCACGGTCCACAGGACCTCTTCCTCCGTGCTCGTCGGGGGGAGGCGGATCGTCTCCTCGAACATGCCGATCTCCCCGGCGCCCTTGGCCTTGGCCGTGACGTAAGAGATCGACGCCGGGTCCTCTCCGACCAGGACGACGCCGAGCCCGGGGGTGACGCCGCGGGCCTTGAGGCGATCGACACGCTCCTTGAGCTCGACGCGGATTTGGGCAGATATTTCCTTGCCGGTGATGATCTTGGCGGGCATCGCGGTCTCCTTTGGATTTTTAACCTAGCCGATTTTCACTCCGGCGTCCAGCGGGGCCGGTCCGGAGCGTCCGCCACGGAATAAGCGGTGAGAAAAGCAAGCTTGACCACTTCGGCCATCTTCTTCGCGTTGATCTTGTCCGCCGTGTCCCCGGGCTGATGGGTATCGGCTTGGCCGCCCGTAAAGAAAAAGACGGACGGGACCCCGGCGAGGGCGAAGAAGTAATGGTCGCTGTTGCCTAACATCGGAAACGACGGCAGCGGAACGACATCGAGGTCCACACAGCCGGCGCTCAAGCCCATAATGGTGTCCGTGAAAGAGGGCGAGGGAAGCGAAGCATAAGCCATGAGGAGCTTTGTCGGGTCGTTCGTGATCCTGCCTGTCACCTCGGGACCCAAACGCAATTCCTCAGCCGCCGCCCGGACCTCCTTCGGGGACGTGTCGTGGCTGATCATATCCAGGTTGATGCAGGCGACGACCTTGCCCAGCGGGACCGGCTGGAACTTGACGAACGCGAGACTCCCCAGGAGTCCTTTCTCCTCGCCCGTCCAGTGGGCGAAAATGACGGAGCGGCGGGGCTTGACGGGGTTGAGGGCGAACGCCCGGGCGGCCTGCAGGACCCCGACGGACCCCGAGCCGTTGTCGTCGGCGCCGTGGAACACATATCCGTCCGCAGTCATCCCGACATGGTCCAGGTGCCCGCCGATGACGACGTATTCCTTCTTAAGCTCGGGGTCCGACCCCTCGACGATGCCGAGGACGTTGGCGCTGGACATCGCCTTGTGGGCCACGTCGACCTCGATCGACATCGTCAGCCCCGAGAAAGCGAAAGATGCCGGCCGCAATCCGGCATCGATCAGCCGCTTCGTGTCGCCGAATGACCTTCCGGCCGCCTCGAACAGGGCATCCGCGATTCGCGGGGAGGCCCAGAACGTGGGCGTCATGGGGTCGGCCGCCGTGAGAGCAGGCGAAAAGACTCTGTTGCTCGCGGAGGGGATCCTCGCGTCCCGGCGGTAGCCTTCAGGGCCGTCGCCCTCGTCCCATGCGTCGTCGGCGACGACAAGCGCAAGCGCCCCTTTGCGGGCCAGGAGCCTGGCGAGATTTTCGACCGGAGTCCGCCGGCCCGCGAAACGGGCCCAGTTCCGGGGACTGGTGAAGATCGTGTCCCCGCTTTCGCCCCGCGGCTTGCCCGCGGCGACGAGGACGATGCGGTCGCGGACGTCGATCCCGGCGAAATCATCGTAGCCCAAGTCCGGGGCCGAGATGCCATAACCGGCGAAGACGACGCCGCCTTTGAGGCTCTCGCGTTCATCCGCGCCCATCCCGCAGGAGAAATCGCCTCCCATGACGAACGTCCTGGTCAGGTTCGGGGATTGGACCGCCATGCATGTCCCCGGGCCGTAGGTCTTGATGATCATGGGGAGGCGCTGCTCGTAGGACCGCGCTCCCGGCCCCGCGGCATCGCCCAGGGGCGCCACGCCCCAGGATTTATAAAGGCTCTGGATGTAGCGGCGGGCGATCGTTTGGCCCTTGCTCGGCGTGTCCCGCCCCTCGAGCTCGTCCGCGGCGATAAATTCCAGGAAGCTCGCGGAGTCGACGGGATTGATGCTGTCGAAACCCGGCCTCATTTTATCGGGGACGGGCTGCCGCTCTTCGTTGGACGACGCAAAGCTGGAGAGCCCGAGGGCCAGAAAAAGAAGAAGCATCGGTTTGAGTTTGAGGACGGCACGCATGTTAACCTCCGTATGCGCAGATTTAATCCAGATGATTATAAAACAATATCCTTTTTCCGATCATTCCCACTTGAACGTTTTCGCCGAAATCAGGACGCCGGCGATGAGGATTACGGCCAGGAAAGCGACTTCCCCTAAATGCTTCCCCCAGCTTTCACCCTGCCACAGTCCCCGCAACAGGTCGACGACCGGGGTGAGCGGCAGAAAGCGGCTGAAGGAGCGTACGGCCGGGGGGAGCACTTCCCTGGGGATGGACGCACCTGAGAGGAAGAGCATCGGGTAAAAGAGCACCATGGCCGTCACCTGCGAGGACCGGGCCGTGGGCATGACCGAGGCGATGATGAAACCCAGAGCAAAGAAGCTCATACTGCCGAGCACAAAGCCGGCGAAGACGCTCAAGGGATTGCCGGGGAACCGCAAATGGAACACGATCTTTCCGGCGATGACGAGCAGGATCATCCCGAGCAGTGTGACCGAAAAGACCTGAATGACCTGGGAGCCAAGGATGGCTTGGGGACGGAGGGTCGTGGCCTTGAACCGGCGCAAAATGCCCTGTTCCCGGTATGAAGCAATGGAGATGGAGAGACTGATCAGGCCGCTCGTGCCGATGATCATCGCCGTGTAGGCCGGGACGGCGGTGTCAATGAATCCCAGGCCGCCGAAGAACGGGTTGGGCTTGTTTCCGTAGATGCTGCCGAAGAGAAACAACATCATCAGGGGAAAGATCAGTGTGAAGAACGAGGCCATGGGTTCGCGGAGGAACAGCTTGAATTCCACCCAGGTCAGCTTCCAGAATCCCCGCATCATTTTCATAGTCATTCCCTCATCTCCCGGCCGGTCAGGGTCAGGAAGACATCATCCATCGTCGGCTGTTCGGTGCGGAGGTCGCGGAAGCGGACGCGGTTTGTGCTGAGAAACTTGACCACCTCGACCACGGTCTGGTCACTCCGGCCATAAACGACGATACGGTCTCCCGTTTGCTCCATGCGGCTGACTTCCTCGAGGCCATTCAAGCCTGTGAGGTCGGCGGGCTGAACCAGGACGAAAACCACACGGCTTTCCACGCCGATGCTCTGGATAAGTTTCTCGGGCGTATCAAGGGCCACGATCCGGCCGTGGTCCATGACCGCCACCCTGTCGCATAGCCGCTCGGCCTCTTCCATGAAGTGCGTCGTCAAGACGACGGTCTTTCCCCGGTCGCGGACCTGCCTCACCAGGTCCCACATAGCGCGGCGGGCTTGGGGATCCAGGCCGGTCGTCAGCTCGTCCAGGAAGATGATTTCCGGATCGTTGACCAGCGCCAGGGCGATGTAGAGGCGCTGCTTCTGGCCGCCCGAGAGCTTGGCGAACGGCGCATTTCGTTTCTCGGCCAACCCCAGCTGGTCGAGGAGCGGCTCCCAGGGAACGGAGCGGGCGTTGAGCGAGGCGAAAAGGTCCAAAGCCTCCCAGACCTTGATCCGGTTCTGCAGAGCCGACTCCTGAAGCTGAACGCCGATCCGTTCGCGGAGGGCATAGCCGTCCCGGCCGGGGTCGAGGCCCAGGACACGCAATTTTCCGGCATCGGGCCGGCGCAACCCTTCGATGCACTCGACGCTCGTGGTCTTGCCCGCGCCGTTCGGGCCGACCAGCCCGAAGATCTCGCCCTTATAGACTTCGAGGGATACGGTTTCGACGGCTATGACCGGCCCATATGTCTTACGCAGGTTCTCTACTTCAATGACCGTTGGACGTGGCATTTTGACGCAGGTTATTATCGCATTAATTGGGGACACAATACCAATTTCCGAATTATATAGGAAGCATGTTGTTCCTTGTGATTAAATCAATAGGGCCAAATTCTTACTGGGCGGCACTGGATGCCGCCCGTAAGCCCCCGTAGCGGAGGGGGGACCCATCGGCTTGCCGATGGGGGGAACCGACGGGACTGGTTCCCCGGGGATCGGGGGCCTAGGGCGGCTCCAGGCCGCTCGCACGTCCCCTCGCCAGAGTAAAGAACCTCAATTCGGAAATTGGTATTGTGTCCCCAATTAAGTATAATTATGGCCCCGTGAAGGAGGATATCAAACCATGTGGACCCGTCATCGTCCGATTCGGACAATCGTCATCGCGTTTTTCATCCAGGCCGTCTGCGCCGCGCCCGCGCTCAGGGCCCAGGCCGCACAAGCCCAGGACAAGGACTACACGGCCAAGATCCTGGAATACACAACCGAAAAATTCTTCCTGACCGAGCTCGTCGACCACCTGCCGGCTTCCGCGACGGTCCCGACGCCGCTCGCGGTCCTCGGCCACATCGCCGGAGCGCCCGACGTCCTCGACCATTCGGCGGACATCTACAAATACATGCGCGCCCTCGACGCCGCGAGCCCGCGAGTCGAAGTCTTCTCCATCGGCCCCACCGACGAAGGCAGGGAAATGATCGGCGTCGCTGTCTCCTCCGAGGAGAACATGGCGCGCCTGGCACGACTTAAAGAGATCATGTCCCGCCTGGCCGACCCCCGGGGCCTCGCCGACGCGGACGTCGACAAACTCCTGGCCGAAGGCATCCCCGTCTATTGGATCACGGGCGGCCTGCACTCCCAGGAGTGCGGCTCCCCGGAAATGATGATGGAGCTGGCCTACCGGCTCGCGGTCGAGGACTCAGACGCCTGCCGCGCCATCCGCAAGAACATGGTCGTCCTCATGACGCCCATCCTCGAAGTGGACGGCTGGGACCGGGCCGTCGATACGTATCTCTACAAAAAAGACAATAAGGATAAAAAGACTATCCCTCTTGTCTACTGGGGAAAATACGTTTCCCACGACAACAACCGCGATGCCATCGGCCAGGGGCTCCAGCTCACGGAGAATCTTCTCAAGGCTTATTTCGTGTGGCACCCGGTCGTCATGCACGACCTCCACGAGTCCGTCCCTTATCTATACACCTCAACAGGCACAGGGCCGTATAACGCTTGGCTCGATCCCATCACCGTCAACGAATGGGAGGAGCTGGCCGCCCACGAGGTCGCCGAGATGACCAGGCGCGGCGTCCCCGGCGTCTGGACCCACGGCTTTTTCGACGGCTGGTCGGCGGGCTACGCCTTTTATGTCGCCCTCTTCCATAACTCCACGGGGCGGTTCTACGAGACCTTCGGCGGGACCGGGGCCGACACGATGGTCCGGTCTGTAACCGGCGAGTCCAAGCGGGCCTGGTACCGGCCCAACCCTCCCCTGGCGGCCGTAAAGTGGTCCTTCCGGAACAACATCAACTACCAGCAGAGCGCCCTGCTCCTGACCTTCCGGAACGTGGCCGAGAACAAGGAAAGGTTCCTCCGCAACTTTTACCTGAAATCCAAGCGGTCCGTTGCCAAGGCGACGATCGAAGGGCCCGCCGCTTATATCATCCCTTCGGATACGAAGCGGCCTTTAAGCGCCGCGCGGCTCGTCAACCTCCTTCGGAAGAACGGCGTCGAGGTCCACGCCGCCGCCGCCGAGGTTACGGTCGAAAAGGACAAGTACCCCGCCGGCAGTTACATTGTCCGCATGGACCAGCCCTACAGCCGCTGCGCGGACATGCTTCTCGACATCCAGTATTACAACCCTAAGGACCCTCAGCCTTATGACGACACGGGTTGGACCTTGGGCCCGCTGTTCAATGTCCGGACGGTTCGCATCACGGACACGAAGGTCCTCGACGTCAAGATGACGCTCCTCGCCAAGGACGCCGCGGTCGAAGGGAAGATCGTCAACGTCAAGAAGGGCAAAGCCGCCGCCTTCGCGGTCCATCATACGGCCGAACCCGAGCTCATGACCTTCCGCTACAGGCTCAAGGACATCAAGATGCTCGCCGCCGAGGACTCGTTCGCCCAGGGCGACGTCAAGTTCAATGCCGGCGCGTTCATCATCCCTCGCGAAGGGAATCCGGCCGACCTCGAGGAGTCGCTCGGCAAAGCCTGTCGTGACCTCGGACTCACCGCCTACGGGCTCACGGCGCTTCCTTCCTCCAAGACCCACGACCTTGACGCGCCGCGGATCGCCATCCTCCACAGCTGGGTGAATACGCAGGACGAAGGCTGGTTCCGCCTGGCCTTCGACCGACTGGGGATCCCCTACGCCTACATCTCCCTCCAGGACGTCCGGGACGACGCGGACCTCCGCGCGAAATATGATGTCATTGTCTTCCCGCCCTCAGGCTTTATCGGCAAGGCCCCGAGATTGGTCAACGGCATCGGCGGCAAAGAACCCATCCCCTGGAAGAAATCCGAAAAATATCCCAACCTCGGCGGACCCGACTCGCGCGACGACATCCGCGGAGGGCTGGAGCTTACCGGGGTCCTCCACCTCAAGTCGTTCATCGAGCAGGGTGGGCTCTTTGTCCCCATCACCAGTATGGCCGAGATTCCGGTGAGTTACGGCATCGTGGAGAGCGTCGCCGTGGCCAATCCGCCGAACCTCCGTGTATCCGGGTCGGTCTTGAGCGCCAACATCTCGGACCTTTTGAGTCCCATCGGATACGGCTACGACCGGAACTTGGGCGTCTATTTCAGCGGCGGCCCGGTGCTCGAGACGGGCATGAAGGCCGTGACCGGGGCCGAGATCGAGGACATGTTCGGCGGCGGCTCTAAGGACCGGCCCTCGGGCCGGGGAAGCGTCAAGGATCCCGACGTGATACAAGGCCGGATTCAGAAGGTCGACAAGGTCCAGGGCGCCGGCGCGGGCATCCCGGCCGAATACAGGGACCTCTTCGATCTCTACATGCCGGCCGACCTGAAAACGATCCGGGTGGTCATGCGCTTCGATACGGTCGACAAGCTCCTCGTCTCGGGGCTCCTGGAAGGCGGCGAGGCCCTGGCGGCCAAACCCGCGGTCGTGGACGTCCCCGTCGGCAAGGGTCACGTCGTCTTCTTCGCCATCAACCCGATGTGGCGCCAGCAGACAATCGGCAGCTTCTTCCTGCTCTTCAACGCGGCGTTGAATTACCGGAATTTAGACGCCGAGAGACCGACTCCCGCTCCCACAGGAAAATGATGTTGTGGCTTTAGTTATTCAGGAGGTTATCATGGCTTTGAAAGAAGGTCCTTCAACACGTTGTGTTCATACCGGGAGGTCCATTGATCCGTCCACGCACACGATGAACGTGCCGATCATGGAAAACGCCGCCTTTGCTTATGAGAGTTTAGAATCATGGCAGGAAGCGGCCTTAGGCAAAAAGTTCGGGGACATCTACAGCCGGAATTCCAACCCGACCGTGCGCGCTTTCAATAAGAAAATAGCCGCGCTGGAAGGCGCGGAAGAAGCCACGGACTTCTCAACCGGAATGGCTGCCATCAATACGGCGCTCTTCGCCTTGCTCAGTCCTGGACAGCGGGCCGTCACCATCAAGGATGCTTACGGCGCGACATATTTGCATTTTAAAGAGATCCTGCCGCGCTTTGGAATTCCTTGTGATTTATGTGAGACAAATGATGAAAAGGCCATCCTGGCCGCCATCGCTAAAGGCTGCGATATTCTCTATTTGGAAACTCCCACCAATCCTTTGTTGAAAGTGGTTGATCTCAAGAAGCTGTTTACGGCAGCTCACAAGGTTGGCGCCATAACCATGATTGATAACACGTTCGCGACACCTATCAACCAGCATCCTATCGCTTTAGGAGCGGACCTCGTGATCCACAGCGCTACAAAGTTCATCGGGGGACATAATGACCTCCTTGCCGGAGTTGTTTGCGGAAAGTCCGAGCTGGTGAAAAAGATCTATCGCTACCGGGAGCTGACCGGTCCTTCCCTGGATCCTCACCGTGCGGCTTTGCTCCTTCGCAGTTTGAAAACTCTGGCTTTGCGCATCGAGCGACAAAACAATAATGCTCTGACGATGGCCCGGTTTTTGGAAAAACACCCGAAAGTCCTCAACGTCAACTACCCCGGCTTGGAGAGTCATCCGATGCACAAAGTGGCTAAGAAACAGATGCCCGGAGGGTATGGCGGCGTGCTCAGTTTTGAGATTGTCGGCGGATTGAAAGCTGTCGCTCGGGTCTTGCCTCGATTGAAATACGCCTATATGGCCGCCAACCTCGGTCAAGTTGATACGGTTGTGGGTCCTCCTTCTGTAACAAGCCATGTGGAGTGCACGGAAGAAGAGCGCCGGGCCGCCGGAATCCCCGAAGGCTTGATCCGATATTCCGTGGGAATCGAAGATATAGAAGACCTTGTGACCGACATGGACAATGCCCTTTAAATCGGGGACACAATACCAAATTCCGAATTTCAAGAATCTCCCCTGGAATTTATGTAAAGAATCTTAATTCGGAAATTGGTATCGTGTCCCCAATAAAGAAAACGGCGGCCGCGGACGTATTAACCCAAGTTCGACAGTAACTGTCTTTTTTTCGCTCAAAGATCCTTGATTTAGGGATTCGTTCAGGCGTCGATGGTTGATATTCCGCGCCGTCATTCTTGTGGAGCCGT
>Ga0315281_10004310_pt1 | contig 20679 bp, 21 predicted proteins | sample YL17G07_0_MG_FD_204540 | JGI IMG/M metagenome (GOLD analysis project Ga0315281, IMG submission 204540) | Sediment microbial communities from Yellowstone Lake, YNP, Wyoming, USA - YL17G07_0 | ecosystem: Environmental > Aquatic > Freshwater > Lake > Sediment | place: USA: Wyoming | collected...
TAATGATTCAGAAAAAGAGTGACAGGGGGAGTTGAGGAATCGTAGCGTGTGGCTGCTACAGTGCTGGGATGGCTCTACCCCCAGCGATTGCATCGGCCTGAGAGACCCGAGTTTTTTTAGCTGGGCTTCTTCAGCGGTTACGATCAAGCAAAAAAGTGGTTCATGATAACTTGTGTATGACTGCTTGTGCGCTACGGATCTCCCATCATGAGATGTTCAGAGTGCTCGGTGTACAGCCTCAACTCTGCGTGTTAACATGTTTCCTTTTACATCCTTCTATCTGACGCCGCAATGTTTAGACCTATTCCAGAAGCCACCATCTTTCGAAGGATTCCCTATTGGCTGATCGCGCCCGTCCTCCTGATTCTGGCCTTGGTCGCAGCTGTCATTTTGCTCTTTAGGCTGGAACAGGAAAAACTCCTTCTACAGGGTTTCACCCAAGGCAAGACGATTCCCACGGAGTTGTTCCCAGCTCTCTGGCAGTACCGTAACGACCTGATTGTCATGACGCTCCTCGTATTCTTGTTGAGTGCGATCGGAATCGCGGCGGTCATCACCTTCCTCCACTACAACAGCACCAAACGGACTCTCGAAGAAGTGAAGGGGCTGGCGCGGAACATCCTTCAGAGCATTCCGACCGGCGTGCTCACGGTGAATCCCAGCGGAGTAATCACGGCGGTTAATCCAACAGCAGAGGCAGTACTGAAACGATCGGCGGTGGGTTTGCTCGGGAATTCTTGTGAATCCGTATTTGCCGAGGGAGAGACCATTCGGGCGGTGCTTGAAGGGGCACTCAGGCATCATCAGCATGTTAGCGAGAAAGATTTGCCCTATGAGAGCCAGGACCGGACCTCCCGCACTATCCGGGTGACCACGGCCGAGCTCTTAGGGGACGGTGCAGAACCGGCCGGCGTCATCCTGCAGGCTCAGGATGTCACCGACTGGCTTGCGCTTGAACAACGAGTCCGCGTCGCAGATAAGCTAGCCGCATTACACACGTTGTCGGCGGGAGTGGCCCATGAATTGCGGAATCCCCTGAGTGCCATGGACTTAAATCTCCATTTATTGGAAGAGGAACTCAAGGAGCGGGGCTCCCTGCCGGAGCAGGGAGCGCGTTATCTCCATGTTTTGAACGCGGAATGCCGCCGCCTCTCGGTCATTCTCGACAACTTCATGAAGTTCGCCCTCCCTGGGGCGGTCAGACTCCACGAGGTGAATGCCTTCACCATGATCGAGCATATTATGGCGCTGATGCAGTTCGAGGCTAAGGAGCGGAAGATCCGCTTCGAAATGTCGGTGGAGGATCCGACGCTGTCCTTACTGGGCGACGACACGGCCATTAGTCAGGTCCTGTTGAACATCGTCGTCAACGCGTTTCATGCCATGCCGAACGGCGGGCTCTGCCGCATCGAGGCCGAGACCCGTCAATTCAACGGCACTGGCTGGCTCGTTGTGTCGGTGAAGGACACGGGAATCGGGATCAAGAAAGAAGAGCTCGCGCGGGTCTTTGAACCGTTCTATACGACGAAGTCCAGCGGAACAGGTCTGGGTCTCGCCATTGCCCATCGCATCATGGAAGCTCATGGTGGCACCATCCAGGTATCCAGCACACCGGGGATCGGCACCATCGCGGTGCTGACGTTTCCTGTTGCAGCCCAAAAGGCGCACCCCGTGGCGGCGATGTCATGAAGCCAGCCGTCAATATTCTCATCGCCGATGACGAAGTCAATATCCGCGAAGCACTGGTGACCATGTTGGGGAAAAAGGGTCATCAGGTGCGCGGGGTTGCCACGGCAGAGGAAGGGTTGGAGCACCTGGAAACAACCCCTGCTGATTTGGTGATTACCGACCTAAGGATGCCTGGAATCGGTGGTATAGAGTTCCTGCGGCGCCTGAAAGATACATGGCCGGACTCGGAAGTCGTGGTGATGACCGCCTACGGGTCCATTGATACGGCAGTCGAGGCAATGCGTTACGGGGCCTACGACTATCTCACGAAACCCATCGATCGCGTGCGGTTTTCCATTGTGGTTGACAAGGCGTTGGAGCGACACGTATTGGCGACCGAGAACAAGCAGCTCCGAGACCGCCTCGAAACCAGGACGCGCTTCGATCAAATAATCGGCGAGAGTGAACCCATGCAGCGCATCTACGGCCTGGTAGACATGGTCGCTGACAGTCTGGTCACTGTCCTCCTGATGGGAGAAAGCGGCACCGGGAAGGAACTCGTGGCCCGGGCTATCCATCACAAAAGCGCCAGAGCCGACGGACCGTTTGTGTCCGTGAATTGCGGCGCCTTGCCGGAGAATCTCTTCGAGAGCGAATTGTTCGGGTACGAGAAAGGCGCCTACACCGGCGCGATGACTACGAAGGCCGGACGATTCGAGTTGGCCGACAAAGGCACACTGTTGCTGGATGAGGTCGGTGAGCTGTCGCTGAAATCTCAGGTCGATTTTCTTCGCGTGCTGGAAACCAAAGAATTCCGGCGGCTGGGGGGGACCAAGCTAATCAAGGTCGATACCCGCATCATCGCGGCCACCAACCGCAATCTCAAGGAAGCGGTCAAGCAGGGTGATTTTCGGGAAGACCTCTATTACCGGCTCAACGTGGTTCCGATTCAACTCCCGCCGCTCCGCGAGCGGGGGGATGATATCCCGCTCTTAGCCGAACGATTCCTCAGAGATTTCGCGACGCAATACCAACACGAACCGAAAGAGGTCTCTCACGACGCGATGCGGCTGTTGCGACTCTACTCGTGGCCCGGAAATATTCGCCAATTGCGGAATCTGATGGAGCGACTCGTGATTACGGTGAAAGGCGTGACTATTCAATCTGAGTATCTTCCCGAAGAGATTCAGGCCAGCAAGGAAGATGCGCGTATGATGGTCGTTGCCTTGGGCACGTCGTTGAAGGACGTTGAGCGCGAAACCATCCGGCGCACGTTAGCTGAAGTCACCAACCACCGAGAACAAGCAGCCAAGTTGTTAGGTATCAGCCTCCGCGCACTACAATATAAAATCAAACAATACGGCATCAGAAATTAGCACCCATCCCCATTCCACGGCTTCTAACGCCTCCGAAACGTCCGATCCTACCTGATTCGCAAATCTTGCACGTCTACGCGTGCCGGATTTGGATGCACAGCACGAGATCATTTCTCGTTCTGCAAAAAAATGCACTCTCCATCGTCAGTATTGAGGCAAAATCTGCAAATCTTGCACGTCTCGGTCATCCACGAGATCATTCGACTCATCCCCATTTGTCAACAAGACCGTAAGTCCTCAATTTCTATTCAGGCCGCTCATCATCACAGCATCTTTGATCCACGGCATCCTCCGTGCAATGACCTTGGTGTCATGGCGGCGACAATCGAAAGCTCGGGTGAGCCATCATCGTCCACGCGCAATCCACCCGATGAAGAATGGATCACCCGGATCACTCGGCTTCAAGAGACTCTGGCAGTCTGTCCCGCGGGTATCGTGGCGAGAAGTGAACTGGCAACATTGATAGAACAGTTGGATAAATCAGAAAAGGCTTTGCTCAATTTGAGCGCAATTCTGGCCTTCAATCCCAACAGTCTCAAAGTTCGCGAGGGAGTGGATCGGTGCCGGCGGCAAACGGGAGGCCCTCTCCAGGCCAACCGGTGAAAGAGGATCACACATGCCGATGATCTGTGGCAGTCTCGATCGAATCGAGGAAGATATCAGAGGCACTCGGTGGATTTACGTGAAGACTACCGTGTCTGGCGACACGGCGTTCCGAGTTCGTGTCCGTGTTGGGAGGAAGACCCTGGTTCTACGAGGGAAAGAATGGATTGATTTCTCTCATGTTTACACAGGTGAATATGCGGAGGTGACGTACCACCATATTCACACTGACATCATAGAAGCCGAAACAATCTATGTCCGTCCTGAGGGCGATCAGACGGCGTGCTAAGCCGAAACACGATCATGCCGGCGATCATGGGAACATATCGAATCGGATCTCTATCGCCGCAATCTTTCACTGAGTTCGGTCGTGAATTGGAGAGACCCTACTATGCGATGACGGATCAGGAAGGCCGGTTCGAAATCGGCGGCATTCTTTCCGGCATGCACAAGACGGTGATCTGGCATCCGTACCTTGGCGGCACGAAGGAATAGACCATCACGATCTAGCCGAAGATCCAAGCGAAGGTGGACATAAAAATCCCCGCGCCCAGCGGGCATCTCCACGCCAACGATATGGTGGACAAGCCCTATACTCGGTTCGGCATCACCGACGATGTCCAGAACCGGATTGTGCCGGCAAGAGTTCGACAGGAGCGGTAACCCGATCGAGAGCATATGTTGAATCTATTTTTTCTGCTTTTTGCGGGTTACGTAGCCGGACTGTTTCTCCCTCTGTGCTTTCCTGCCAAGCCAAAAATACAAAACGTTCTCGCGCATGGGTCCGCCGGGCTGGCCAGTGGAGCAGGCATCTTGCTCGGAGTCACGGGCCTCCTCGCGCAGGAACCCTGGACGGCTTCAGTGCAATCCACCATACCTTTTCTGAGCTTCGCCGTCCGACTTGATCCCTTAGCGTCGTTTTTCGTGCTGACGATCTCCTTGGCCGGCTTGGCTGCATCCGTCTATGCGATCGGGTACGTGACTGAATTTTATGGGCGCGTCTCGATCGCAGCGCTTGGGGCGCTTTTCAATGGGTTTCTCCTCTCGATGACACTCGTGGTCATTGCCGACAACGGGTTCTTCTTTTTGATCGTATGGGAACTCATGTCGTTGCTGTCCTATTTTCTTGTGGTGACGGAGCACAAGAAGGCCGAGGTGCAGTATGCCGGGCTGTTCTACCTGATCATGACGCATGTCGGAACGGCGTTCATCATCATGGCCTTCTTGATCTTCTTCCAAGCGGGTGGGTCGTTCTCATTCGAGGCCTTCCGGCATCCGGAGCAGCCATTATCCGAAGGAATGAGAACCCTGGCTTTTCTGATCGCGCTGATCGGGTTTGGTACCAAAGCGGGCATTGTGCCGCTGCATGTCTGGTTACCCTACGCACACCCGGCGGCACCGTCGCATATTTCAGCCCTGATGTCCGGTGTCATGATCAAGACTGCGATCTATGCGTTGATCCGGGTGTATTTCGATTTCCTCGGTGGGCAGTTCCCCTGGTGGTGGGGGTTTGTCGTGCTCGTGGTCGGAGCGGTCTCCGCGTTATTGGGTGTGATGTATGCGTTGATGGAACATGACCTCAAGCGTCTCCTCGCATTCCACAGCGTGGAAAATATCGGCATTATCTTGTTGGGTATCGGGGCCGGCATGATCTTTCAGTCTTACGGGCTGAAAGAACTCGCCGCACTCGGAGTGCTGGCAGGGCTCTACCATACGATCAATCACGCGGTGTTCAAGGCCCTGCTGTTCTTCGGCGCCGGCTCGCTGCTGTATGCGACTCACACACGCGATATGGAGGAGTATGGTGGCCTTCTCCGACGTATGCCTTGGACCGGGGCTTTCTTTTTGATCGGAGCCGTCTCGATTTCCGCTTTACCTCCCACCAATGGATTTGTCAGCGAGTGGCTGGTCTTCCAAAGCCTCTTTCTCAGTTTTCAGCTTCCGACTGTGTTTCTGAAACTGATGCTTCCAATCGCCGCGGCCATGTTGGCCTTGACCGGTGTGTTAGCCCTGGTCTGTTTTGCGAAGGTCTTCGGCATTTCGTTTCTGGCTCTCGCCCGGAGCTCCCATGCGCGCCATGCCGAAGAAGTTCCGATCGCGATGCGGATCGGGATGGGAATCCTGGCCGTATTGTGCGTCGGACTTGGATTGGCTCCCATGATCGTGGTGCCGCTCCTTGATCGGATTACCGGGCCGCTGATGGGTGTATCGATCAGCGACAAAATATTGGCGCTCGATGGATGGGCTTTGGCGCCAGTGAACTTGGAGTTCGCCAGTATCTCGCCACCCATGTTGGCGGCCTTGCTGATTGCGGGCGGCCTCCTCGGCCTGTTCTTAGCCTTCCTCTTCGGCGGACACCTGGTGAAGCGCTATTACAAAACCTGGGGCTGCGGGATTAATTCGTCGCCACGGCTGGAGTACACGGCCACGGGGTTTGTCCAACCCATCAAGCGAGTCTTCAGCACCATCTACCAGCCGACGATCAAACTCGAGACCGAGTTTCTGGAAGAGTCCCGCTACTTCGCCAAACGACGGCGATTTGAATTTCATATCGAGCCGATCTTTGAGAAGTATCTGTACAGTCCGGTGATCAATGTCTTTGTGGAAATCGCCAACCGGGTGCGTGTGCTTCAGGCCGGGAGCCTGCATTTGAACTTAGCCTATATTCTTGTGGCGCTGGTGGTGCTCTTGCTGTTTGCGGTGTAAGGAAAGTGTTTGTGGTGGTTGGCTGGTTAATCTGTTTGTTTAGTCTAACCAGAGAAACCAGAGAAATCAGATGAACCAGACAAACTGAGTAAGAGAATGTTGCAAACCATCACGCTCGTCGTTGCGCAGATCATCGTGTTGCTGGGTATCTCTCCCTTCCTGGTGGGGCTCATTCGCAAGGTGAAGGCGCGGCTCCAATGCCGGCGAGGCGCCGGCGTTTTCCAGCCCTATGCCGATATCGCCAAGCTCTTCCGGAAGCAGCCGGTGGTCTCGTCCACCACCTCGTGGATCTTTACCGCCACGCCCTACATTCTGTTCGCCTCCACACTCTCTGCGGGTCTGCTGGTTCCCATGTTCATCTCCGTTACCCCTATGAACTTTGCAGGGAACATTATCGCACTCGTGTATCTCCTGGCGCTGGGAACGTTTTTTCTGATCCTCGCAGGACTCGATGCCGGATCGGCGTTCGGCGGGATGGGGAGCAGCCGGGAAGGGTTGGTGGCGTCGCTGACAGAGCCGGCCATGATCCTCTCCATTTTTGCCGTCGCGCTGACCGCGGGCTCCACCAATCTCAGCACCATTGTCCATAAGACGGCGCTGTTGGAAGGTGTCGTGACGGCTCCGGCGCCGCATCTGATGGCGCTGGCGGCCCTCTGTATCGTGGCGATCGCCGAGACCGGGCGGGTGCCGGTCGATAATCCGGCGACACATCTCGAACTGACCATGATCCATGAAGCGATGGTCCTGGAATATTCGGGCCGTTATCTTGCCTTAATCGAATGGGCGGCCGCCATGAAGCTAGCTGTGTTTCTCTCCCTGATCGCCAATCTCTTCGCGCCCTGGGGAATTGCGACCACGCTGGCGCCTGGCGCCATCGGGATCGGGCTCGTGGCCTACATATTGAAGATTGCAGGGCTTGCGGTGCTGATCGGGATTTTGGAGAGCATGATTGCCAAACTGCGGTTGTTCCGTGTGACGGAGCTCCTGGGCGCAGCCTTTATCCTGGCGCTGCTTGCGGTGGTCTTCTTCTACATCTTGCAAGGATGACGTGGCACTTTCGTCTATAGACATCGGCTCTCAACTGGTGAATTTGAGCTCAGCGCTGTTGCTGATAACGTGTTTCGCGATTGTGACGCTGCGGCGGCTCTCTTCCTGTATCAATGTGTACATTCTGCAGTCGGTCTTTCTGGCCATGACCGCAGCCCTTGTCGCGTTCTTCACGGATATTCATCACATTTACATCTCCGCCGTACTCACCATCGTCATCAAGGCCGTGGTCATCCCGCGGATTTTGAAGAAAGTGATCGAGCGGTCGGATGTGAATCGTGATCTCGAAATGAATGTGAACGTGCCGACCGGGTTGTTGATCTGTGGCGCGCTCGTGATATTGGCGGTCTTCATCACCCAGCCCATCATTCCGCTGGGATTTTTGCTCACCCGCGATTCTCTTGCTATCGCGCTTGCGATCGTGCTCATCGGCTTTTTCATCATGATCGCGCGCAAGAAGGCGTTGACACAAGTGATCGGTTTCCTGGTCATGGAAAACGGTTTGTTCCTGGGGGCAACGGCGGCCGTGTATGGGATGCCTCTGATCGTGGAGTTAGGCGTCTTCTTCGATCTCTTAGTGGGTGTGCTGATTATCGGCATATACACCCATCAACTGCAGGACACCCTCGACAACGTGGAAACGGTCAAGCTCACGACCGTGAAGGAGTAGCAGCGCATGTCCTGGCCTCTTGTTCTCTTAGTCGCGGCTCCGGTGATTGCGGGACTCGGAAGCTTGCTCGTGCAGCAGCGGCGCGCCATCGAAGTCCTTCAGTGTGCGCTGGCTGGGACTATGCTGGCCGCTGCCGCGCTTGTTGCGGGACAAGTTATCGCTGCCGGCGAAGTGTCTGTGGGGGACTTTCTACAGGCGGATGCGTTGAGCGCATGGCTTGATCTGATCCTTGGCTTCGTGGGGAGCAGCGGGACGCTCTATGCCGTGGGGTATGTGGGAGAGGAAATGGATCGCGGGCACTTGTCATTGAGACGCTACAGCCAGTTCTTATGCCTGTTCGACCTGTACCTCGCCACCATGCTCCTGGCCGTGAATCTAGACAACATCGCCATCTTATGGATCGCCATCGAAGGCTCCACTCTATCGGCGGCGCTGCTGATCGGATTCGACCGGAGCAAGGCAGCGCTGGAGGCCGGCTGGAAGTTTTTAATCGTGGGCTCGGTCGGCATTGTGCTCGCGTTGTTCGGCACCATCCTTGTGTATTACTCTTCGGAGCATATCTTGGGTGCGTCGAATGAGGCACTGCGCTGGTCTCAGCTTTATCGGGTGGCTGGGGAATTGGATCCTGCTGTGATCAAAGCGGCCTTCATTTTCGCGCTCATCGGGTATGGAACCAAAGCGGGCGTTGCGCCAATGCATACCTGGCTGCCCGATGCGCACGCCGAAGCCCCTACACCGGTGAGTGCAATGTTGTCGGCGAACATGCTGACGATTGCCGTCTATGCGATCTTGAGATTCAAGGCCGTGACAGATAGGTCCGTTGGACCAGATTTTGCCAGTAAGCTCGTCATCGGATTGGCGCTGTTGTCACTCGCCGTCTCAGCGATCTATATCTTGGCCCAGCGAGACTACAAACGGCTCTTTGCTTACTCGAGCATCGAGCACATCGGGATCGCATTGCTGGGATTCGGCATCGGCGGCATCGGGGTTTTCGCGGGTGCGTGGCATTTGATGAGTCATGCCCTCGCCAAGTCCACGGCTTTCTACGGCGCCGGCCTGGTGCTTTTCCGGTACAACCACAAATCGCTCGATCGAGTGACGGGGCTGCTGAATCAGATGCCGGTCGCAGGGACCGCTATCTTCGTGGCCGGCGTCGCCTTGGCGGGGATGCCGCCCTTTGGACTCTTTACCAGCGAAGTGCTGATCGTTGCCGGGTCCTACGCCGTCAGGCCGGAATTGGCCTATGTGTTTCTGGCTCTGCTTGCGCTGGCCTTTGCGACCTTGCTCTATCAGGTGTTGCGTATGGTGCTTGGAGCGCCGGGGGAGGAGGCAGGCACTGCGTTGGGCAGACAGTGCCGCATCTTTACGAGCGCCGCCGTGGGAATCAACATCGTCGCGTTGGGAATCATCGGCCTCTACGTGCCACCTGGTCTGGAGACATTGCTGGCGTCTATCGTGAAGATCTTCGGCGCCGGGATAGTGGCGGCCCGATGAGTACGGTCGTGGCGTCGCTGCTCGCGGCCTTGCTCAGCTTGGCGATCAGGCATGTCCGTGTGTTGCATGGGTTGATTCTCGCCACGATGACCAGCTTAGTCGCATCCGAGATCGCTCTCATGCAACAGGTACTGGCTCACGGACCCCAGACCTCGCTCTGGGGGATGGGCTCGCGCTTTCGGAACTAGTGAGAGAGATAACGGATCAGGTAGTGACGATCTTAACGGTGAGGTAAGAATATGGCTGATGCGCAGACTGCGATAACTCAATTGAAGGAGGCCTACCCAGACTCCATCGTGGAAATGTCCTCAATCAATGGAACGCCGAGGCTGCAGGTTAAGAAAGACGCTATGCCTCACTTGGCGCATTTTCTCCAAACGCATCCGGATCTGCGCGGAGCCTTGTCACTCCTCTGGGTCGTAGACCATCGGCCGCGGGAGACGTGCTACGAACTCTGCTACTTATTCACGCTCTCGGAACGTCGAGACTGGCTGCTGCTGTGCACGGACCTGTATGGCGAGGATAGGTTATTCCATTCCATCACGCCTCACATCCATGCAGCGAAATGGTATGAGCGCGAGATCCGCGACATGTTCGGCCTGATCCCCGTCGGCCATCCGGACATGCGCCGGCTTGTCCGCCATGAGCACTGGCCCAAAGGCTCCCACCCGCTCAAAAAAGACTTTCGATGGGACACGGTCTTGGAGCGGGTCCAAGGACAGCATGTGTTCCGACGTATTGAAGGCGAAGGGGTCTTCGAGGTTGCAGTTGGGCCGATCCACGCGGGCATCATCGAGCCGGGCCATTTCCGTTTCTCGGTGGCCGGTGAGCCGATTATGCAGCTTGAGCTCCACCATTTTTGGAAGCACCGAGGAGTGGAGAAGCTCTTTGAGCGGCAACAGCTCACAGAAGCCGTGCCACTCGCCGAGCGGGTTTCCGGCGATACGACGGTCGGCCACAGCCTCGCATATTGCCAAGCAGTTGAAACACTGATGCAGGTGGGGGTGCCGCGTCGCGCTCGTTATCTGCGGAGCTTCTTTCTGGAGCTTGAACGACTGTATAACCATATTGGCGACGTGGGCGCGATCTGTACCGATGTGGCGTACTCCCTGCCCCATGCGCATTGTGGCCGGATGAAAGAACAGATCATGCAGCTCAATGACCGGCTGACAGGATCCCGATTCATGCGGGGGGTGAATTGTGTTGGTGGCGTCGGCACTGATTTGACCAACGAACAACTGACCAAGACTATTGCAGAACTGGATGACCTCGAGCTCGATTTCACAGAACTTGAGAAAATTGCATTTGCCAATTCCACCTTAAAGGATCGTGTAGAGACAACGGGAGTCCTCTCGGACCGCATTGCGTGGGACCACGGCGTGATGGGTGTCGTGGGTCGGGCATCGGGTATTGATCGGGATATTCGTCGCGACCATCCATTTGCCGCCTATGACGAGTTGCCGCCCAAAGTGGTGCTCTATCGGTACGGGGATGTGCGGGCGCGGATGCGGGTGCGGATAGATGAAATTCATGAATCTCTGCGACTGATCAGAGAAATTCGACAACACATTCCGCAAGGACCGATCGTGGCGCAGCCGACCGGAAGTCCTGCATCGGGAACTTGGGCCTTGTCGGCGGTCGAGGGATGGCGGGGCGAAATTCTTTACATGGTGATGGCTGCAGAGAACGGAGGGATTCATCGCTGTAAAGTCCGCGACCCTTCGTTTGTAAACTGGCCCGCGATTCAGTATGCGGTGCTCGGCAATATCATTCCAGATTTCCCCGTGATCAATAAGAGCTTCAACATGTCGTATTCAGGGAACGATCTCTGAAGAATTGACGATTGGGTGATTGAATCATTTATTCACTGAAATGAGTAAATGACCATATTATCTGAGGAGGCCTATGTTTCCTATTCTCAAGAAAAGTCTCAAGGCAGGCGTGGTCACGGGGCAGCATCCAAAAGCTGAAGCATCCCAAGAACCAATCAGTTCTGAGGCAGCCCAAAATGCCAAACCCTTCCGGCGCTCTCTCGCCATCCGCGAAGTGGATACGGGCTCCTGCAATGCCTGCGAGATGGAGATGAACGCGCTGGCGAACCCCGTGTATGACGTGGAACGGTTTGGCGTCCATATCGTGGCGTCGCCGCGACATGCGGACGCACTGGTGGTAACGGGGCCAGTCACCGTCAACATGGAAAGAGCGTTGAAAGACGTGTACAAACAAACGCCAAACCCGAAGATTGTCATCGCTCTCGGCGACTGTGCTATTAACTGTGGCATCTTCAAAGGCAGTTATGCCGTGACTGGTCCAGTAGAGCGCCACATTCCTGTCGATGTTCGTATTCCTGGCTGCCCGCCGCGGCCAGCTGAAATCCTCAACGCATTCCAAGAATTACGGGCGGACAAAGACGTAGACTGAGCCAGTCTGATATGTCTCATCCTTCTTCTTCACACCCCACCGAGTACTGTAATTCTGAACCATTCCCCATTTGCCAGCATGAGCGATATCGCACTGCGCGCTAAGTGCAATCTCGCTCAAATCAAAATCGCTCACTTGTATTCTGCTATTGACCACGAGTAGTCAGTTTCTATAACATATTGCATTAACTGATATTTTTATAAATATGAAACTAGTTGTGTGCGCCTAGTGCGAGAGGTCTCCACTGGCACCGGTCGTGCGTAGACACACCAGAGGTTGCAGCTCGAGTGGAAATAAAGCAACGTCTATGTCGAAAAATTAAGATGGTTTTGTAGTTTCAGAAAATTACAGGGCAACTGGAAATTTAGGAGGAATGGCATGTCATCGCATGGAACGGCAACTCTCGAAATCGATGTTCCAGCCATAGAGAAACCCCAAAACGGGGTGGCGGGGCTGAAGCATTTTCGGTACGACGTGATGGCTGGGCTGCAAGTCGCCATGATGGGGATCCCGCTCTCGCTCGGTATTGCGGTGGCCTCCGGCGCGCCTCCTGTCTGTGGTCTGATCTCGGCGATCATCGCGGGATTTGTCTTCCCCTTCCTCGGGGGCGCCTATATCACGATCAGCGGACCGGCTGCAGGCCTGGCGCCGGCGCTGTTGGCCGGCACGCTCGCATTGGGTCATGGAGATTTGGAGGCGGGCTATCCGCTCTTGCTGGTGGCCATTAGTATCGTCGGCGTCGTGCAGGTGATCTTGAGCATCTTCAATGCCGGGAGATTCGCACTGTTTTTTCCCATCTCGGTGGTCGAAGGCATGTTGATGGCGATCGGCATGCTGATCATTGTCAAACAAGTCCCGGCATTTCTCGGGTACATCACGCCGCCCATCAAATCTATTCCAAAAGCGATCATCCTTATCCCTGAACAGATCATGGGCCTGAATCCGGTGATCTGCACTATTGGAGCCGTAACCCTCTTCCTCCTCTTTTTTATTAGTGGCATCCTTGCCCGTATAAAAGGAACGTGGCCGAAGCTCGTCCCGGTGCCCCTCGTCGTGATCGTCTTGGCCGGCGTGGCCTCTTGGATCCTGGGGCTCGAGGAGAAATGGCTCATTCAAGTTCCCCTCAATGTCTTTGAACATGGCATCGTATTCCCCCATTTCGTTGAAGCCTTTTCCAGACCAGAATTATATGGGTCTCTCATACTCATCATTGTCACCCTGACTCTCATCGACGGCACCGAGTCTCTCGCGACGATCGCCGCCATCGATAAGATCGATCCGTTTAAACGAAAGTCGAACCCCAATGTCACCTTGCGAGCCATGGGGGTCTCCAACACCGCATCCAGTCTGCTGGGTGGATTGACGATCATTCCCGGCGGGCTGAAAAGCACGGTCAACATGCTCGCAGGGGGCCGCACCCTCTGGGCCAACTTCTACTATGCGTGCTTTCAGCTGCTCATTCTGTTGTTTGCCGCAGCCCTCATCAATCTCATTCCAAAATCGGCCCTGGCAGGGTTGCTCATCTGGATCGGATGGAAACTCTGCTCGCACAAAGTATTCAAGAGGATCTTCGCGGTCGGCAAGGAACAGATATTTGTCGCCATGGTCAATGTCGTGGTTACGTTGGCCACCTCTGACATACTGGACGGCATGATTGTCGGTACGCTGACGAAGATTGTCTTGCTCGTGAAGGATGTCGTAAAGGCTTCTCCGTCCGGCGGGGTGGGGGCCGCATTCAAAGAGTTGTTCCGCAATCCCGTCATCCGCATCGGAGACGCTCGTAGTGCGCGTGAAGTGATGACCGTTGCGGCGAACGCGGTGTTACGGGGCACCGTTGGAGAGATGAAGAATCCCTACAAAATCTACCTGTCTTCGGCCACTTGCATGAATCTGGTGAAACTCGACGCGGCGCTCAAAAGTATCGTTATTCCTGAGGGCATGAAAGCCAACTATATGATCATTTTGGCCGGAAAGATTGTTGACCACACCACTATGGAATATTTGCATGGTTTCCAGGATCGAACCATCGAAGCCGGGCATACCTGTGTTCTCGTCGGGATGGAGCATTTCCGCGGGCTATCGGACCACGCGCTGGCCTATCGTGTCAGTCAAGTTCCTGGTAATCTCACGGCGTTTGCATGAGGAGGCGATGCTTGCGCGGAAGCGTCAGGTGGGAGGCGCAAGGTTTTGTACGGCGCTGAAATGTTCGAATCTGCTGCCGTCTCTTACGAGCCGGGCCGTAGATGACGGGAGAAGATGATCCGCATCTCGTCTCCTCTCAAGTTGAGGTTCTGTCACACCAGGTGGTCAACCGACTGGTTACATCTGAGATCATAATGTCTGATCGGTCCAGGGAGTAGCATGATGCCAATAATTGTAGACAACGCGGTCATTCGCAGCATGCCCATACGGCAACGGATCGACTGGTTGATCGAACGTGCTCGCCGCCATTCCATGGAATTCCAGAACCCAGAATCCTTTCTGGCGCGCAAACTCTACACCGCGCAGCATCCAACCGCCGTCGTCGCGCTTAAGTGCATGGATGGACGCCTCAACCTGTCTGTGGCCACCAGCACGCCGGCTGGCATCGTCCAGCCATTCCGCAGTCTCGGCGGGCGTTTCGATCTGGGTTGGCCGCACTTCGGGGAAGTAATGGCAGATTATGTACAGGGCATGGTCAGACAGGGACGACGCACGCTAGCGCTCATCACGTACCATTACTCCAAGGGCGACTTCCATCGCGGCTGTGCCGGTTTTAATTACAACACCGACGCCGCTCGCAATCACACGTTCGAGATCAAACGACAGATGGAGGCGGTCTTTGGTAAGGGTCACAGCACGGTGTATCCTCTGGTGTGCGGCTTCGAGACCGATGAAGATGCCCTGGTGCTCCATGGTAGTAACGGAGAGATTCTGGACCTCTCCACCATCTCCTCCACAATTCATGACAGCCTGCCCACATCACTGGCGCGGCTCTACCCAGACATGTCAGACCAGATACGGCAAGATCTGTCGCCCCTGGTGGAGGGCAACATCGCCCATATCGCGGAAGTCAGGCACAGCAACCGCGAACTCGACATCGAGCATCGCGAATGGATTATCGGCATCGGGCGGGGGTTCGACTGGCTGCACGCACCCAACTTGGCGCTTATCATCGGCCCCTACAGTCCCGACCTCGCCGACCCCATCCGAAAGGCTGCCGGCATCATCGCAGCCAACATGCAAACCCGCCGTATCCCCGATGACGGCTTTCTGCTGCTCGCCGAATCGCTCTACCACGAAATCGGTATTGACCGTGCTCGCGCCGAACTCAAGAGCGGCTTCTTGGCAGAATTTGCCGCGGCGATCATCCGTGACGAATTTCCCAACCTGAAGGAGAAGATGCATGTGCGTAGCGCGGTCATGGCCTGGCAGTCGCGGGAGATGGAAGTGATCGATTGCCCCGCAACCCGAACATCAGTCACTGTACCGAACTAGTTAGAAAGGAGTGCCGAAATGCAAGCTCGCATCTATGTCGCAGATGATGAACCATTGATTCTCAACGCACTTGTGAAGCGACTGTCACAGGGCCAGCACCAAGTTCAGGCCTTCAAGTCCGGAGATGAACTGTTGGCCGCGGTTGAGAAAAATGTTCCCGATCTGATTCTCCTCGATGTGAAGATGCCCGGGAGAACGGGGATCGAGACCCTGGAGGCAATTCGCAAGAAAACGCAAGATGCGGTGGTCGTCTTGCTGACTGCATATGGAACAGTCGAAGAGGCCGTCGAGGCGATGAAGCTGGGGGCATACGATTTCATCATTAAGACCGTGGATCTTGCGTTAGTAGAACCGGTCGTTAACCGGGCATTAGAGCACGCGCTACGCCGTCAGGTGGAGCACCTAGCCAAGGATAAATCCGCTCACTAGGGATTGGCCAGACTCGTCTCGCAAATTCGCGGCGTGGAGCAGAACCGTGTAGGCGAACTCAACTTAGCGATGCAGGGTGGGCTGTTGGGGATTCGCAGGATCGGTCGTTCCCTCCCTCGTATAGGAGGAACGAAGACATCCTGGGAGAATTTCATGTGATTGCCTCTTCGTATCGAGGGAAATGGCGGATCTTTCCACTCCGGCGCTTCAAAGGCATTCCTCAAGTCAGCGACATACTGTTGCATCGACGGCCAGGGCCTGAAAATCAGGTCGGACTGTTCAGTGACGGAAAACCACACATTTTTCCCATGACTTCGGCTCCTTGACCGTGAGAGTTGTCGTGTCGGAATTGGGATAGAGCAGAGAGATGTTTGACAATGGGTGGATCTAAATCCTAGACACTCAGAAGAGTGCGACGGAGACTCCATGTACAAGCATGTCGCCCGCCTGTTCAATAATCTTCCGATTCATCACAAGTTACTCCTCATCTCTACGATCCCTCTTGCCTCCCTCATTCTCGTCAGCATAGTGGCGTACATCAATGTGCAGTCCTTTTCTCAGGATGAAGAGCGGCTGAACAATCTCTATCTTACCCAGAAGACTGCAGCCCAATACATGCGGCTGGTGGTCGATTTGGAGACCGGCTTTCGAGGATATGTGCTGACCGAAGATGCTCTTGATCTCAGGCCGTATCAAGAGGCGCTGAAAAACATTCGCGGGATCGAACAAGACCTGAAGGGGAGACTTTCAGAAAGCCAGCAGCAACACTTCAAGGACGCTGGAGCCCTCGTTAACCAGATGGTCGTAGAGAAGGAAGAACTCATCCGAGAGATTCAAGCGGGCCGAAAGTCGATCGCGCTCCAGTATATCAAAGAGGGGCGAGGAAGAGCGCTGATGTCCGAGGTTCGGACTTGGATGATGCGACTCGATAAGTTTGAGCAGGAAAGCGCGCTAGAAGAGTTCGCTCAAATGAGCCAAGATCGCACGTCGACATTTCTTGCAATTTTAGGCGGTGGATTATTTACGTTTGGGCTCACCGTCTGTGCGCTCTATTTGATAGCCCAATCAATTGCGGTCCCTCTTGTCAGCCTGTCGAAGGCTGTTGGCGATTTATCCGGCGAGCTTGTTCCCACTATCCCAGTTTTGGACCGGAAAGATGAGATCGGGGGTCTCACCAGGGTGATGCAACAGATGAGTTCGCAAATTCGGAGGCATCTCGATGAAGTGGTAAAATCCGAGGCGTCGCTCCGGAAACTCAACCAGCATTTATCCGATTCTGAATCAAAGTACCGCGGTCTGGTGGATAACGCTCCGATCGGCATTTTTACGACGAGGGGGATACAGATCACGTTCAGCAATCGACATAATCAAGTCTTGGCCGGGCTTGATCCAGACATACAGGTCGATCCCGCCACCTTCCGTGCACGAATTCATCCTGAAGATGTAGGCCGTGTTATGTCGGAATTTTCACGGGCCGTCGCGGCGGGCCGCCCGTGCGAAATGATCTTCCGGTTTGTCCATGCAGACGGCGGCGTGTTGACTATCTTGAGCCGGCGCGTGCCGATCTCTGGTTTTGACAGCCCCGATCCGATCTATGTGGGATTTAATATCGACATTACGGCACTACATACCCTGCAATTACGGTTAAGCCGGACCGAGAAGCTGGCGACGTTGGGACAGATGGCGGCCGGCATTGCCCATGAGCTCAGGAATCCCTTGGTTGGGATCGGCTCGACGGCGTCGCTATTATTGGATGAGTTTGAGCGGGCCGATCCGAGACGTGCGGAGATCGACGTGATTTTCCACGAGGCCAAACGCATGGATCGAATCGTGAATCAGATTGTGGAGTATGCGAGGCCTCGCGAGCTTGCGCTGACTCAATTTGCTTTGTCCGATCTCGTCAAGCAGGTCCTCAAGTTGCTGAGTGGACCTCTGCAGGCTAAACATCTCAAGGTCAGAATGTCCCTGTCTGCTACAGCCGACCATCTGTACGCCGACCGAGACCAGATCGAGCAAGTGCTCTTGAACGTCATCGACAACGCGATCGATGCCTCTCCCATGGACGGATTGTCCATGGAAATCGCGACGTATGAGTTACTCCATCAAGGACAGCCAGGCATTATGATGCAAGTCCGAGATGCCGGTAAAGGCATTGCACCGGAAGCGCTGTCCCGCGTATTCGAACCATTTTTTACGTCGGGGAAACGTAACGGAACTGGATTGGGGATGGCTATCTGCAAGAACATTATCGAGAGGCATCGTGGGGATATTCATCTGACGAGCGCGGTTGGGGAAGGTACTATCGTGAGCATTTGGCTGCCGTTAACCCAAGATGTCAAGGTGGTAAGAGGCTAATCGATGCGCGCAGTCATCTTTGTGACCGACGATGAGCAGGCGATTCGCTCTGCCATCATCAAACGGCTGACTCGGCAAGGCCATCACGTCGTTGGGTATGAATCCGGTGAAGCACTGCTGGAGGGGCTTCAACAGTGCCTTCCCGACCTTGTGCTGCTCGATGTGAGGATGCCTGGCCTCAGCGGTCTTGAGGCCTTAAAGCATGTGCGCCAGCTGGCTCCTGCCAGCATAGTCATCATGCTGACTGCATATGGGACGGTGCAGGATGCGGTGGAGACAATGAAATTGGGTGCATATGACTTCATGATCAAGTCGGTGGATCTGGAGGGCATTGATGCGGTGATCGCTCGGGCGCTGGACGTCTTGAGGATCCGTCGGCGGCTTGAGTCTGAACTGGGTCTGCAGGATAGCCAGTACCACATGAAGAATCTGGAAGCCCACAGTCCTGCCATGAAACAGTTGCTCGAACAAGTTCGGGAGGTAGCGGAAAGCCCCAGATCCTCGGTGATGCTGCTTGGCGAAACCGGAACAGGGAAAGAGTTCCTGGCGCACGTCATTCACCATAACGGGCCGCGGGCGTCGGGACCGTTTATTGGTGTCAACTGCACCGCAATTCCAAAAGAATTGTTCGAGAGTGAATTGTTCGGCTTCGAACGAGGGGCCTTTACCGGCGCCAATCAACGTAAGCTCGGTCTGCTTGAAAAAGCGGAGGGCGGCACCCTCTTTCTCGATGAGATCGGCGATCTGGATCAGTCGATGCAAGCAAAATTCCTGCGTGTGATTCAGGAGCGTTCTTTCAGGAGACTCGGCGCCACCGACGATCTTGGACTGAATTTTCGTTTGATTACGGCGACGAACCGAGATCTCAAGAAAGACGTGAGGCGTGGAGCTTTTCGGGAAGACCTCTATTTTCGCCTCAATGTCGTGGCATTTGAGATCCCTCCACTTCGGAAACGGGTCGAAGACATCCTGCCGCTCTGTCGACGCGCAATTGTGCGATTTGCCCAAGAGTTTGGCAAACCAATTCCCGATATTGATCCAGTCGCGTGTGCGATGCTGGAGCGATACCAATACCCGGGGAATGTTCGCGAACTTCAGAATATCCTAGAGCGGGCTTTGATCTTTTGCCAGGGGCGGACGCTTACGCCAACCTGTCTGCCGATTGAATTGCGTGAGAATGCACCGTATATGGCTGCGGTCTCAGGCACTGGGACAGACTCAATGGTTCGGATCGATATGAAGCTCGGACAACAGTCCCTCGCCGACATTGAGCGGATGATCATTGATGAAGTCTTGCGGTTGGCGAGCTATAATAAAACATTAGCTGCCAAGCAGCTCGGCCTCACCCGTTTCTCGCTTGATCGACGCCTAAAGAAGATGGCAGACGGCTGAGGAGAACCTCCTCACCAGACTGCTGAACGTCACTGCGAAGGTTCCGCTCCAACGAGTGAGAAGAGGCAGGCCAAGGATGGGAAGGGGTCACGGACCGGCTCATGCTGTCAGGCTGGAGCCGCGCGCGACGCGTGGTGGCGCTGCGTCGGCCACTCAGGGGCAGATACTGCCGATCACGCGCTGAGGTGACCAGCCAGGCGTACTCTCAACGCCGCACGAGATCCTTACACTGGTCAAACTCTATCGTGACCGGTCCGACACTGAAAATAACTTCGACGAGCTGAAGAGTCAATGGGGCTGGGCGGCTTCACCACGCAGGATCTTGTGCGCTGTCGGCTTATGGCGCGGATGGTGGCACTAGTCTACGGGTTGACGCTATTCGTGCGGCTCGCCAAGCCGCACAACCATTTCGAGGCGATCTGCACTCTTGCCGCACGGCGTCGCCACGCAAACGCAACCCGGGCACACGCGCCTGACCATCACCAGCCTTCATGCCAAGCAGGCGCCATACGAGCCGTGCTGACCAGCTTGGCTGGCTTCTCCTGAATTCACCAAGATCTTGCCAGGATGCCCCGCTCGGAAGAGCGGGGAGGAATGGCAGCCCGTAGCGAAGCGGAGGCACATTATCCTCTTGGTTTACAAAAGCCCCGCCTGGAAGGGCGGGGTTCTTTACTGAAAGCCACTGCGGAGCAGTGGACCGATGACGACCGCCTGCGAGCGATTCTTGCCCACGCACTCGCCACATTCATACTCACGATAGCGAGCCCTCCGCCTTGGCGATCTCATGACCTGGTGACACCTGACACGTTGACCGCCGTTGTTAGGGTTATAGCATCTCGATCGAGAGGTCACTTCATTTCTTTCGTTCCATAAAAAAAGCCGATCCGCCATCCCGTCTCTCGACAGGTGGCGGATCGGCGTCACGCTTGAACGTGACTAACTCCTTAACTAAATGCCAGCAGCCCTAGTAAAGACCGGGATGATGGGCCCGGCAATACTGTTGATGTGGCGATTGCCTGATTCATCCCAAGCCATGATCAG
>Ga0315281_10004311_pt1 | contig 20675 bp, 8 predicted proteins | sample YL17G07_0_MG_FD_204540 | JGI IMG/M metagenome (GOLD analysis project Ga0315281, IMG submission 204540) | Sediment microbial communities from Yellowstone Lake, YNP, Wyoming, USA - YL17G07_0 | ecosystem: Environmental > Aquatic > Freshwater > Lake > Sediment | place: USA: Wyoming | collected...
ACCTTGGAAAAGCCGGCTGAACCCGTCGCCGTGTCTTTGAAAATCACGGACGACGATCTCGTCGTTTCTCTGTCAGACGGTCGGACCTTGACGGTACCGATCGCGTGGTATTCCCTGCCGGCGGAGGCGTCCCCTGCCGATCGGTAGAACTGGGAGCTGATTGGTCCGAGGGTGGGGTTTTATTGGCCAGACGTCCATGAGGAATTGAGCGTCAGGGGCATGCTTCTTGGGGCGCCGGCGCGTGGCGCCATGGTCGGTCCCGCAAAAGGGGCGATATAACAATCACTGCCGCCGTGGATCCATCCTGGGGTGCCTGGGAATCAGACTTGAAATCATGCAGATCGCAGTTTTTTTCCGGCACGGATCGCGCAGTCGGAAGCGGAGATACCGTTCCGGACCCGGCCGCGAAAGAAGAACGTTTTGCGAGGGATGTTCGCCGCCCTCACCGGAGCGAGCAACCCGAGGCCGGGAAGCCGCGTCGCTTTTCCGGCCGGAAAATCATTCGGGTGTTGTCTTCGCCGTCGTGAATCCGCGGGCCCCAGATCAAGATTGCCACGCAAACCCTTTCATTGACGATTGAATTGTTGAGCTGTTTTGCGAAGGTTCGGCCGAGTGCGGTTCGGATCGTGTGGATCCGGCGTCTTCGGGCATCCGGCCGCCGTTCTCGACAAGGGAATTTTTTCCGCTTTGAAACGGGGAGTGCGTCGAGCACGAGCGCCGAGAGAGACGCGACGGTTTCGACCGGATCGGGTCGAATCACGGCTCCAGCTGCACCGTCAACCAAACCGGAGGAGTCGCGACGTCCGGCGACCTCGATTCGCGCCGCCGTCCGTGCCCGCGACGCCCTCCTGCCATTCCTCCACCGTGCCGTTCGCCGCTGCCTGCGCCCCATTCACCGCCGCCTGCCCTGTCCCCGTTCCGGTTTTCGGCGAGGGCGGCCATTCCGCCGATCTCGATTCCGAGGAAGATCGTCTTCGGCAGTTCCGTACGAGCGGCGGCGAAGCCCGGAATGCTGGAGATGGGAACGGCGAATTCATAACAGTAACCACCGTCGCGGATCCCGGACGCCGCTTTCGCTCCGCCGGGTTGCTGGCCGGGCCGGACTTCCCGTTCCCCATTGCGGAGGATGACGAGATTCCCGGGTTTCGGGTCGGACGAAAAAGGGCGTTCGCCGCCCCCGGACTCGTGGATTCCGGCGATCACCTCGAGGGAACCGGAGTAGCGAATCCCGAATCGCTTCGATTCGGTTTTCTCGGCATCGACCCAGAGCGTGACTCCGTGCGCGGCGATCCGTTCGGCGAGCCAGAGGTCGCCGAAACGAAACATGACGTAGACGTTTTCGGAATCGTGAGCGACGCTGAGGATTTGGACCGACTCGCTCAGAAAAACGCGGGGAAGTTCCTTCCACTCCGCTGACGACCCATCGACGACGATTGGTTCGGCGAGCCGGGGCGCCGAGGAGGAAATCGTGGAAGCGCAGTTTGTGACGGAGAAGAGGAAGGGAATCGCGATGAACGGCGACAGCACCCGGAAGCGCCGCAGGAGGCCGGGCGTCAGGGAGTGGGTGGTCATCATGATTCTTCTCCTCCGCGAAAGCGCGCCATTCGGCTGAGCCGGCGAGAGGAGTCTCCGTCGAGACACGCACGCACCTTCGTCTTGGATCAAGGACGACCGAGGGAGTCCGGAGGTTGACCGGGCGGGGGGCGGGCTAAGGCTGCTTCTTCGAAGGCGTGCCGGTTTTTCCCGTCGTCTTCGACTTCTTCGCTCCGTCCACTGCTTTCGCCCTGAGCCAGTCCTCGATCAGGTCCTCTTCTCCCGAGATCAGAACTCCATCGACGATGAACGTCGGTGTCGACCGGACACCGATCGCTTCGCCGGTCTCGAGATCTTTGAGCACCCGGGCCGAGCCGAGGCGCGAACCCGCGCAGTCCTCGAATTTTTTCGCCGCGCCGATCTCGGAAACGATGTCGGCGGCCAGCCCGCGGGCGGCTTCCTGATTCATCGTTTCCTGTTTGTCGAAAACGAGCTTTTGATAGCGATAGAAAACGTCGGATCCGATTTCGGCGAGACAGACTCCGTCCGCCGCGGCGAAGGGACTCCATTTGTGATCGACGTAAAGAGGGAAATTGTGGAATTCGATTGTGGCGTCGATCGCCGGATTGCCGGCGAGGAACTCCTCGAGCGCCCGGGTTCTTTTCCGGCAGAACGCGCATTCGAGATCGGCGAACTCGTGGACCGTCACTTTCTTCATGTCGCGGCGCGGGCCTTTTCGAGACGAAAGCCATTGGCGGCGCAGCGCGATCGGGTCCGAGCCCGCAGGGACGAACTTTCCCAGCAGCAGCAGCGTGTGATCGGTCGAGACGAGAAGATCCTGTCCGTAAGGGCCGATCGGGGTTTTGATGACGGCCCGAAAGGAAAGCAGTCCGGCTCGATCGGTTTCCGGAGTTCGTGCAAGACCGGTTTCCGATCGAAAGACCCGGGCAAGCTCGGCCGCGAGTTTCGGCCCGTCGGTACTTTCGTCGAACGGATCTCTACGAGCCATGTCAGGGTTGAACATGACTTCACCGACGAAAATTTCCTGCCGGGCTACGTCGAAGATGGTGCCGATCTGATCGTTGAATTTTTCCTTGAGGGCTTTTCGGTCGAATCGGTAAACGCGGAAATCTCCGAACTGCCCGAGCGGGCCCGTGACCTCGAACGTCGACCCAGGGTAATAACGAATCCAGCTGCTGAAAAACCGCTCGACCGCGATTTTCTCCTTCGCGATGGCGGGCCCTTCCGCTTGAGCGTTTCCGGCGGCGGAAACCAAGAGCGTGTGCGCCGCGAACAAAACGAGAGTGGACGTTCGGATGATTTTCACTTGGGGCTCCTCGGCCGGGGCGTGCTCGCCCCGAACGGCCGGTAGTGTAACCTGAGAGGGATGAGTTTTCTGACCGTTCCGCGCCCGAGGGTCTTTCTTTTTCTGGGGCTGTTTCTTGCCGCCTCGAACGCAGGCGCCGCGACGAGCTCGAAAGCGCCTCCGAAGAGCGGCGTCCCCGCTCCTTCCTCGAAGACACCGGCGGCGGCGAAGGTCGTTCTTCTCGGTCTCGACGCCGCGGACTGGACGCTGATCGACCCCTTGATCGCGGAAGGAAAAATGCCGAATCTCGCCCGTGTCGTCTCCGAAGGACGCACGGCGGTGATGAAAAGCGAGCTTCCGTATCTCTCTCCGATTCTCTGGTCGACGCTCGCCACCGGAGTTCCACCGCCGCAGCATCAAGTGCTCGATTTCGAGGAATTCGATCCGGCCGATGGCGACCGGGTTCCGATATCCGCCAGAAGCCGGGATTTTCCGGCGATCTGGTCGACCGCGTCGGCCCACGGTCTGGACGTGGGGGTCGTCGGCTGGTGGGCGAGCTGGCCATGCGAGCAGGTTCGCGGATTTTGCATCTCGGATCGATTTGCTCCGGCTCTTTTCGAGGCGCCTCCCGACGGGCCGGGGCTCGTTCATCCCGAGGTGCAACTGAAGAGCCTGACGAAGCTCCGGACTGAGGAAATCGCAACCGCCAACTCGGACGCGCCGCGCGTCTTCGGATATGACGCCGGTGCGCTGGCGAGGCTCGGGCCCTCCGGAGCGAAAACTTCGGAGGGGCTTCGAAGAGTTCTCGCGCAAAGCCGCATCTTCGTACGCTCGGCCCTCACGCTCGGCCAGCGGGTTCATCCCTCGCTCCTGGCGGTCTATCTTTCCGGAACCGACGAGGTCGGGCACGTGGCGGCGAAGTGGCATCCGCCACGGCTGGCCGGGCTGTCCGACGACGAGTTCCTGGCATTTTCGGGCGCCGTATCGGGCTTCTATCAGGAGACCGATCGACTGATCGGCCAGGTCGCCGATTTTGCCCGGGCCGAAAGAGCGACGCTGATCATCGTCTCGGATCACGGTTTTCGATGGGGCAGGGACCGTCCGGCCGTCGGAGACTCGGACGCCTGGAACACGGCCGCGTATTGGCACACGTCGGAGGGGATTTTCATCGTTTCCGGAGAACGGGCGGGCCGGGGAGCGCGCGGGAAGATGAATCCTTACGATTTGTCGCCGACGATTTCGGCGCTTCTGGGTCTTCCCGTCGACCGAAAGATGACCGGGAAAGTTCTCGTCGAATTTTTCGAGAGAGGTGCGCTGCGGGGATCCGCCGCCGCCGACCTTCGAAAAGACGTGCCGGTGCGGCTCGCCCCGACGGGGGCTCCTTCGCACGAGAGCCATCTCCAGGCGCAGGCGCAGCGGGAGAAACTGCGGTCTCTCGGATATCTGACCGGGGCCGAGACGGGAAAGCCGCTGGCAGTCGACCCTTCGGGCCGCCCCGGAAAGACGGAAGGTGCCTGGAATAATCTCGGTCTGTTTCTCAAAGAACGAGGGAGGCGCCCGGAGGCGGCGGAGGCTTTTCGAAAATCGCTTCAGATCAGGCCGGCTTATTCCTCACCGCTCTACAACCTGTCGATGCTGCTCTTCGACGAGAAAAAGTGGGGAGAGTCGGATGAAAAACTTTTCGAGTCGATTGCGGCGGGAAATCCCCGGGCGGAGGCGATCATCGAAAAACGAATCGCGGACTATTCGAAAAAGGGAGTGCCGCCGGCGCAGCTCGGGCGATTTCTCGATTTGGCCGCGAAACGTGCTCCCGGGTCGCGCAACCTCGTGCTTCTGAACGGCCGGCGAAAGTTCGAATCGCGCGACTGCGCCGCGGCGGCAAAAATTTTCGACGGTTACCTCGCCGAGCGGGGGGAGGATGTCGAGATTCTCAACCTCTCGGGTGTGAGCCATCTCTGCCTCGAAGACCGGGAGGGGGCGGCCGATCGTTTCCGCCGCTCGCTGGTCAAAGATCCGGCTCAAACGGTTCCCAAAGAAGCGCTTCGGCAGATCGAAGCCGCCAGCCGGTGAAAACCGTGAAGTGATTTCTCCCAAGAGGCGCGGGGAACGCGGGGAGAATGGTAGGCTTCGGGGTGCTGCCGGGAACGCTGCCCCGGCGGAATCAACGCGGACACGGAGGATTGGTCGATCCATGAAAATTTCGAATCGTCGTTCATCGTTCGGAGTCGAAGCCGGAATCTTCGCCCTGCTCGTCGGGTTGTGCCCATGGGCGGCGACCGCGCAGACCGGAGGAAACCAGCCGAAGGCCGGAAAAACGTCTCAGGACGGATTCACCGTGATCGACCTCCTGAATCCGATTTCGGGCGCCTCGAGCGGCCGGAGTACGATTCGTGCCTTCCAGGTTTACTCGACGACCGGATGTACCGGAATCATGCTGAAAATCTTCCGGCCGGGGCTCCTGAACTACGAGCTCATCGGCACGTCGAATCTCCAATCGGTCGTTCCCAGGCTCGTCCAGACGCTTCGATGCGAAATTCCGGTCAGAGACGGTGATCTGGTGGGATTCACGGCGGTCGACGTCGGCGGCGGCGCTCTCGATTACGACGACAGCGACGCGACGAAAACCGATGCATCGGTGATCTATCAGGGGGACGTTGGAACCGTCGAGAAGGCGGCTGGAACCCTGAAACCCTACGTTCGCTCGATCAAAGTGCTGGGAATTCCATCGGCCATCGTCCCGGTTGATTTCGAATATGGCGGGCGCGTTCCGGTCGTCACGAAAGCCGAGGGCATCACCGGAACCCATTACAGGACCGAAGCGACACTGTTCAATCCGTCGACCACCGACCCGAATGACGTGACCATGACCTTCATTCCGACCGGGAAAGACGGTACGGCCGATGGAGTGGCCAAGACCGCGAAGGTCACGCTCAAAGCTCTGGAGACCGTGACCATTCCCGACGTGATCGGAACGACGTTCCAGCTGGCGTCCGGCACGGGCACACTGTCCTACGCTTCGACGACCCTTCCCATCTACACGAGATGGCGGATCGTCAACGAAGCGCCGAATGGAAACTTCGGGCAGGACATTCCCGTCGTGCAATCCTCGGACGGGCTCGTGTTCGACACGCAGACGGTTACTGCCAACGGCGATTTCCTCGAGCTGATCGGAGCCGAAGAGAGCGACGCATTCCGGACCAATCTCGGAGTGCTCAACTTCGATTCCGCCACGGAGCTCGAGTTCAATCTTCAGCCTTACGACCTCGAAGGAAAGCCGCTCGCCGACCCGAAGATTTACAAGCTTCCCAAACTTTCGCACCAGCAATGGAATCGCGTCCTGACGAGTGAATTCGGCCTTCCGAGCGGGACGAAGGGCGTGCGATTCAAAGCGTGGCCGAACGAGAAATCCCTGACGGCCCGGCTTTTCGTCTATCTGTCGATCATCGACAATCAGAGCGAGGATCCGGTCTTCGTTCGCGGAGCGAAGCGAAGCAGCTTCTGATTCCCGGTTTCAATCGGGTCCGGTGTCGACTGTCCCGCTCTCGCGAACGATTTTTTGAGCGTTCCAGCAGGGGATCAGATCCGCCGGGCGTGCCTGTTCCGGAGACTCGAGCCCGAGCGACCGGGCGAGAATCGCCGTCAGCCGCTCGGGAGCCAGCCCGCCGAGGCGGACGTCCTCGACAGCCGGCGGGCGGTCCCGTTTCGAAAGTTTTCGGCCGTCGACTTCGCGCAGCACCAGCGGAACGTGGCCGAAACGGGGCGGCTCGTGGCCCAGCGCGCGGTGAAGGTGAATCTGGCGGCCGGTCGAATCGAGGAGATCGGCTCCCCGCCAGACGTCGGTGATTCCCATCGCCGCATCGTCGACGACCACGGCGAGTTGATAGGCGTAGATCCCGTCGGATCGGGCGATGACCATGTCTCCGGCGACGGAACTGCTCGTTTCGCTTCGAGGGCCGTAGACGGAGTCCGTCCATTCCATGGCGCCACCGGGCAAACGAAAACGCCAGGCGGCGTTTCGTCCCCGGAGGACCGCCCGCTCGATGACGAGGTCGGAGCTCTTCGCGCGGCAAGTTCCCGGATAAACCGGAGCGCCATCGATGCCGTGCGGCGCGGACGAGGCGACTTCGGCCCGGGAGCATTCGCAGGCGTACGCCAGGCCGGCGCTGCGCAGCCGTTCGATCGCATCGCGGTAGTGCGCTTGGCGCTCACTCTGCCGGTACGGCCCGGCATGGCCCCCTTCGTCGGGCCCTTCGTCCCAGTCGAGTCCCAGCCAGCGGAAATCGTCGACGATGGATTTCTCCGAACCGGGTCGCACTCTCGGCGTGTCGAGATCCTCGATGCGAAGAACGATGCGCCCGCCCGAGGAGCGTGCGGCGAGCCAGGCGGCCAGCGCGGTCCTGAGGTTGCCGATGTGCATTCGCCCCGTTGGAGAAGGCGCGAGCCGGTGACGAGGGGCGGAGTTCGAGATCACGGAATCGGGAAGCGGATCACCGAAGGATCGAAATCGATGAGTCGCCGGAGAAGCGATCGACGAGGCGGACCGACGCGGCGCCGGCGCCCGACTGGACGGTCATCTCCACCGACGCCTGATCGACGTCGCGGCCCAGCTCGGCGAGCGGCGACTCGAGATGAATCGCAAATCCGGCGGGGATCCCGATTCCCTTTCGTTCGAGAATCGTCTGCCCGCCGGAATCACGGAAGACGAGGTCGATCGTCGCCCCGACCGGCCCGGTGCTGATGATTTCGAGTTCCGACGTCCAGGCTCCGCCGCGGACGTTTCCTTCGCGGAGTCCGCTGGCTGCAATCGAGCGGCGCAGTCCGCCCGGAGACGCCGAATCTCCGCCGGTAAGGACGGGCGCCGCCGTTCCGCGAGTTCCCGCCGCTCCGCCTTCGCGGAACGTGACCGCAGCCGTTTCGATCCCGGGGAAGGCTCCGGTCGAGATTTCGATCGTTCCCTCCCAGGCATCGAGACCGAAAAGCCCGGCACCCGCCGCGTCGCGAAGGATGCGGGTTTCTCCTGAGGCCAGATCGACGCTCCGGCTTTCTGAAGCGCCTCCGCTTCGCAGGATCAGGTCCACGACCGCGTGGTCACCGTTCGGATTCGACAGGACGATGTCCGTCTCGACACTCTCGCCGTCTTCCGGATTCGCTCCCTCGTCGTGGACGACGTTGCCGACGATGACGTGCTGCGAGGCCTCCGAGTGCGAGAGAAAACGCAGGTCGTGGCTCCTGGCGTCGAACACCGTTCCGTAGAGATCGAGCCCGGCGGGACCCACGAGCTCCACCACGAAAGGTGCGAGCGACGGGCTGTCGATGTCCGGGAACCACTCCTTCACCGTTTGCTGGATGGACGAGAGGCCCGGCATCGTGACCGTTTGTCGCGCCAGCTCGATTCCTTTCCCGTCGCGAAGGATCAGTGTGGCGACGCCGGCCGCCCCCCGGGCATTCACGACGCCGAAACTCGTCGAAGTGTTTTCGTTTTCGGAGAATCCGGCGACTCGAATTCCGACGTTCTTTCCCGTTTCGTCGATCGTCAGCGCTGGAATCATCTCTCCGAAACTTCCGGCTCCGCCGAGGGTGGTCAGGCGGCTCTGGAATTGAATCGGCAATCCGAGGGACGAAGAGCTTTCGAGCTCCACCATTCCGGCGAAGTCCGTTCCACTGAGGCCAAAACTGAGCTCGAGCAGCTCCGCTCCGCCAGAGCTCTGTCTGGGGCCGAGAACGCCGCTCACCCACGGAACGCTTTCTCCCGGCACACCCCAGGGGATGAAGCGCCACCGGAACGCCGCGTCGGCCCGGTTGGGATTGAACAGGACCGGTTCCGTGCGCCAGACGATTCCATTCGATGAGCTCTGGCGAATCACGGCCGGCAGCCAACGCCGGGAAGGGGGCGCGGGAAGATCGCCTCCCCGAACGCTGACGATGCGCCGGGCTTCGACCGAGCTGCCGCCGAGTTTTCCACGCGCGACGACGGGGTAGTCCCCCACGTCACCGAACGTGTGCTCCGCCGACGCGCCGTCCGCCGAGCTGCCGTCGCCAAAATCCCAATGCCAGACGGTTGCGGAGTCGCTCGACAACGCGCGGAAAACCACTCGCCGTCCGAGGACCGCGTTGGGTGGGGTGAAATCGAAATCCGCTGCGGGAGACGCAGGGAGCACCGTCACGATGCGAACGGACACGACTCCGGCGGCATCGACACGGACGACATGATCGCCCGGCGCGCCAAAGGCGTGGGCCGCCGTGATTCCTTTGGTTTGCCACCCGTCGTCGGCGCCCCAGAAAACGTCGTTGCCGGACGCCGAGGTGTCGGCCACGAAAGTGACGGAATCGCCGGTCCTCGGATTGGTAGGAATGAAAAGGAAATCCGGGACCGCAGGAAAAACGGGTTCGCGCACCGTAATACTGATGGGCGCGCTGGTCGAGCTTCCCGCGGGCCCGCGAACGGTCAGAGAAACGTCGTATCGACCGGCCGAGGCGAAGGTGTGAGCCGTTTCAGCGGTCGAGGCGCCCGATCCGTCCCCGAAATCCCAACTCCATTCGGTCACGGTTCCTTTCGATTGGTCTTCGAAGGAGAACGGGGAACCGGCGACGGCAGTCGACGCAGATTGAAACCGGGCGGCCGGAGGCTCAGGCGCCGAGACGTGAACGATCCGCGCGAGTGAGGCTTCCCGGCAGCCGTTCGATGCGCGAAGCTCGACACGATAGTCGCCCGCCGCAACGAAGATGTGAGTGGGGTTCGTCTCGTCGCTGATCGCGCCGTCGCCGAAATCCCAGTGCGCCCGCGATGTTCCCCCCGCGGATTGGCTGGTGAGCTGGACCGGAAGACCCGAAAAGGAGGTTTCCGGATCAACACGAAACCCGGGCAACGGATCGCCGAAAACGTGAACGGATTCGAGAGTGCGCGTCGTGCCCCAGGGGTTCGAAACGTCGAGTGTGACGAGGTAGGTTCCGGCGTGGGAGTAAACGTGAATCGGGTGAGAGCCCCCTTCGAGAAGCCCGTCATCGCCGAAATCCCAGCTCCACGTCGTTTCGCTCGACGGAGATGTGGAATCCGAGAAATGAACTTCGCGTCCGACGCAGGGGAACTCCGGTTCGTGAGATGCGCCGGGGCGGGGCGGCGATCCAACCGAGGCCAGGGCAGCCGTGTTCGTCGTTCCGCAGGAATTCGTCACGGCGAGGGATACGAGGTAGAAACCGGGCGCGTCGAAAACGTGTGTCGGATCTTTTTCGAAAGACGTGGTTCCATCGCCGAAATCCCAGGCCCAGCTCTCCGGACCGCGTCCGCTGGTGTCGAGAAGCCGGACCGGCGAACCCGTTGGAATCGGAGACAGCGAGAACGAGAACGAGGGGATCGGCCGATCGGTGACGTCGACGGAAAGTTTCTTGACGTCGTCGCCCGACGCGCCCGCCACCCGAAGAGTGACGTCGAAGTGTCCCGTCGTCTGGTAGAAGTGAACGGGGTTCGGCCCTTCGCCCTCGGTGCCGTCTCCGAAATCCCAGGACCAGCTCGCGATGTTGCCAATGGCTGCATTGCCGAAACTCACTGGCTGGCCTGCACAGGCGGGAACGGGTGAAATCGAGAAGTCGGCTCGAGGCGCGACGCCGAAAACGAAACAGGTCGACGTTTCCCCGCTGCCGCAGTCGTTGGCCGCCGTCACGTTCCACGAGTAGATTTCTCCGGGAGGAAGGGAGCCGACCGTGAAGCCGGTTTTCGTGATCGGGAAAAACGAGACCAGAGGATCGGCGCACGAATCGCCGTTCCATATTTGAAGCGCATAGTTCCTGGCCAGCGGCGTGTCGATCCACGAGAAGGGGACGTCGTAAGGCTCGATGTCGATCGTTCCCGAAACCGGAGAGGCGAGCTCGGTGATGGCCGGCGGCAGGATCACCTGAACCGTGACGGAAGTGGCCGACGTGCCGGATTGATTTTTCACGGTCAGCGTTACGTCGTAGCTTCCGGCCGTGTCGTAACGGTGATAAGGGTTTTGTTCGGTCGTCCTCGTTCCGTCCCCGAAATCCCAGTCCCAGACGAACGGCTTCCCGGAAGAGGTATCGCGAAAGGCGATCGACTGGCCGGAACAAAGAGTCTCCGGATCGGTCGCGAACGAGGCGACCGGCTTCGGGACGTTCGACAGGCAGGAGAAAATGTCGAGGATCTGGATCCCGCCGTCTTCGGTGGCGAGATAGGCGAGATCGTTGGCGATCGTGATCGATGCGCTCGACCCGGTGAGGGCGACCGACCCCTTGGTCGAAGGAGACGAAGGGTTTTCGAAATCGAGAACCCGGATTCCGCTCGGTCCGTCTGCGACGAAGAGCTCCGGTCCGGCGAACTTCAGCCCCGAGGCGTTTCCGGGTGTATCGAGAGTTCCGAGGACGAGAGGAAAATCTGGACGGGCGATCGAGACGGCAAAGACACCGATGCCTCCTGCGGCTACGTAGGCGATGTCGCCGGCGACGTCGACGCCGAGGACCTGACCTCCGGGGGTGAAGTGAGACAGCAGCGCGGGGTGAGCGGGGTCCTTAAGGTCGACGATCTCGAGCCCGCTGTTGAGGTCCGCGACCAGGGCAAGACCCTTGGTGAGAGTCACGGCCTTGGCGACGCTCGGCAGCGGAATCGATCCGATCACGACGGGCGTCGTCGGGGTCGTCACGTCGATGACGACGAGACCGCCGTTGCCGTTCGCCACGAAGGCGTACCCGTTTTGCTCCGCCAGCCCCCAAGGCTGGCCTCCGGGCAGAGGAAGATTCGTGAGGAGGACGGGGTTGGCGAGATCCGTGATGTCGACCACCTGAAAACCCTGATCGAGATTCGCGACGAACGCGAGCGAGCCGAACGGAAGAACGTCGACGGCTCGCCCCTCGAGCGGGAGCGTCGACACGATCTCCGGAAAATCCGGATTGGTGGCGTCGATGATCATCATTCCCTGCTGGTCGACAGCCGCCAACAGGATCGTCTGAACTGCGCGAACCGAGTGGGCAAGGGCCGGGCCGCGGTAACCCCCCAGCAGAAACGGGGCGCTGGGAGTGGTGGTGTCGAGAATCTGAACGCCTCGATCGAGGTCTGCGAGAGCGGCACGGTTCCCGCTGTTCGTGAGCGCCATCGCGATGCCGGGAGTGTCGATCGTCGACAGCCAGGATGGAATCGAAGGGTTGGTGACGTCGATGACGGTGATGCCCGCCTCCGAAGAAGGCAAATAGGCCGTGTTGCCGATCAGGGTCACCGAGGGCGTGTAGTTGGGAACGTACAGCGATGCCAGCACGACCGGCGAGGTCTTCGACGACACGTTGACGGTCACCAGGCCGGTTCCATTGGCGACGTAGGCCGTGTTTCCCTGGATCGCGACTCCGAGCGCGAACCCCGGCACGATCGTGCTCCCGACGAGCGTGGGATTCGATGGAACCGAAACGTCGACGATCAGGAGGCCGTTCACGCCGGCGGCCAGGTAAGCGAAAGTTCCCGAAAGAGCGACGTCGAGAATCGGTTCCGGCGAAACGTACTGGCCCAGCTGCGAAGGCGCGGCGGGATTGGAGACGTCGATGGCCAGGAGGCCGCTGTATCCGTCGGCGAGAAAAGCGACGCTCCCGGATACGGCCGCAGCGAAAGAAAAACCGCTGGAATCGAATTGGCCGACCGGGTTGAGGGTTCCACGGGACGTTGTTTCGTAGATGAACAATCCTCTCTCTTCCACGGCCGCGAAAAGGTGGGTCCCGTCGAAATACAAATCCCGAACCGGCGCGGAGGTCCCGATTTCCCCTCGAAAATCGATTTGCGAAGGAATGGTGGCGTCGAGGCTCAGGACGCCGTTGTCTCCGCCTGCGAAAACCGTCGTGTAGGAAACACCGTTGATGACGGCGGTTTCGATCCAGGTCGAATGAATCGCCCCGCCTGCGAGAACGGAGAGCCGCGAAGGAGTGCAGGTGGAATCCGGCGAAACGGCCGCCAGGGAGGGGAGTGCGGCAGCGACGAGAAGGAATGCGAGCAGGCACAATCGCCGCACCGGACTCATCCAGGGATGAATCGACGGGGCCCCCGTTCGTCGCGCAGGAAACGCGACGGAATTTTGTCCGGCTTCTCCAAACACGAAAAAAACTCCAACCTTCCGATTCGCGCGAATCTCTTCGGGCGAGCTCGAGAAAAGCTTCCCCAGAAGCCAACCCTCACGGTTGGCCTCAAACCATTGTAAGGCAAAGTGTTGCCAGCGCCGAGCCCGGGCGGGGGGGCTCCGGGTCGGAGAACGAAACAGCAAAGCGGGGCTCCGGGGATTTTTCTTCGAGCCCGCCTCGTCGCCGCCCGTCGCGGGGCTTGGATCCGCTAGCGCTGCGGGGGAGCGCGGCGGCGGGGCATTCACACTCGCCGGTCGTCTGCCGCCGTCCGCCCACCCGCGACCGGCTCGCGTTCATGCCCAGAGGCGCAACGTTCCACCTGCCTCCGCCGCCGCGCTCCTCCTCGCTTGCGGACCTCGCGCCCCGCTCAGGGCGCTCCTCCGGCGGGCTGGGGTTGTTAGGGTAACCACAGATGAAGGCTGGAGAGGCTTTGGCCGCCGTCGGGCAAAGCGAGCGTTTTCATCGTTGCCGTCTCATGGAGCGGCACGCGCCCCGCATTTGCCGGTTCAATAGACACGATAGAACCACAGCGGGGTCGCGGGTGTGGGGTCGGTGTAGGTGCGGGCGGCGCCCTGGTAGAGCTGGGTGGTCGAGGGGGGGAGAAATGAGGGATCGTCGGAGCGCTCGAGAGTCCAGAAGCCGGGGCCGCCGAGAAAGCCGAACCATTCGAGGGCGGCGTCGGAGGTGACGCCGGGGCGGCGGCCGGTGAGGGTGACTGTGGAGGGGTCGTAGATGAAGACGGAAGCGACGTTGGAGGTACGGCCGTCGGAGGAAGTCACTTGGAGGCCGGACCAGCCCGTGAACGTCGAATTCGTGGCGCGGCAATTGACGTCAATGGCATTCGGCCCGGTCACAGTGAACGAGACCACTGTCAGCTCGGATGTCGTCGCGGTGACTGTGGGGGTTGATGAAAAGTCGATCCCCGAAAGGGAGATCGTCGTCGCGAAGCCGCCCCACGGAACGCCATCGGGATTGAAGCTCGTGATCTTGGGCTTGCCGCGGAGGTGAACAATGGGCATGGTGTCGTCCAGCTCCTCATTGACGAGCACGCGGAACTCCACGTCGGCGCCGTCGTCCTGGATCGGCGCTTGATAGGTACGGTGGTAGTTCCCGGTGGCGGGCTCGTAGACGATCGGGCCGGTGAACTGGCCGAGGATCGGCCGGCGGGCGAAGCGGAGCTCCTGGTCGGAGCCGAGGGAAGCGTTCGAGGCATCGCGAGGGCAGATCGTGACGTCGAACGTCGCGCCGGTGGTGGGAAGCTCGGGGGTCGGAATCGTGACGCAGGTATTGTTGCGGTCGATCTGCCAGAGGCGGCGGAAGCGGGAGGTGTGCTGGAGGTCGAAGCCGTAGTTGCCCCATTGGACGTTGTTGCGGGACCAGGGGACGCCCACGTCGAAACAGTCGGCGATGCCGGTGCTGCCGGAAGATGTCCCCGTGGTCCAGCAGGCCGTTGTGTTGATGCCATCGAGCGTGGATAAGGAGATGGTATTTACGTCATCGGTCTTACTGATCGTCCGCGGATAACCGGATAGATGAACTCCGGAAATATCATAGCCCTCATTACGAGAAATTGAGTTATCCTGTCCGGCGAATAGGATTCCAGCGGCGCCAAGCTGACCGATGGCTCCAACAGCGGGAGCACAGGTAAAGAACTGAGTCGTCCCATTATTGACGGGCCAACCCGGAGCCGAAATGCCGGCCGCCAAATCAAAAAGATAGTTCTTGCCCGCGTGATCCCCTTCGGCGAGCCATCTGGTTCCCGAGGCTTCGAAAAGAGAATACGACTCACCACCCGTAAATCCCGAAAAGTCCATCGGGTACGGAACGATGGGCTGACCGAAGCGGTCAATGACGTGAATTGCGGCGGGGGTTCCGAGGTAGTCGCTGACGGCCACAATGTACGGATAGCCATCATTTCCAGTGAAGGCGATGACCGGAGAAAGATCGAACCTCAAGTTCGTTTGGCTGCCTGGCTGGTAAACGTACGGCCATCCCGGGCAGGCAATACCGTCGCGGTCGTAGCAGAAGATGTGCCCATGGGTGTCCCCGGCGAGAATCTCGAGCTTCCTGTCGCCATCCAGATCGATCAAGGTTGGCGTTGCATCCATGATGTTTCCGAGCGTCAGGGTAACGGGCCAACCGGGACGAGGGTTTCCTTGCAAATCCAGCACCTGAATCGCGTACCCCTGGGTAGCAGCGATAATCCACGACCTCCCGTCATCGTCAAGATCGGCGATCGATGCTCGGACAAGACTCAGGGATCCCCAAACCGGGTCGCCATTTATTCGCGGGCGGTTCCAAAGAAGATTGCCGCTGACGTCAAACATCGAAATGCCATTTCCTCGACCCGTGACGACCTCGTAAACCCCGTCGTCATCGACGTCGACAAATGCAGGAGGATACGCGATTCTTTCGAAGTCGAAACGTTTGGCGACACTGCCGTCACTCCTGCGAATCTCTACGGCGCCTGGCACATTGCTCGAGTTGATTCGCGCGATCCAAGAGATGACCGCCTCTCGGTTGCCATCGCCGAAAATGTCTCCCATCTGAACCGACGTGTCTTCGACAAACGTCGCGCCGGTCGTCTTGTAAGTCACCGGCCAACCGGGATGGCTCACCGGTTGCGCAAAAAGAGCGACGGCACTGAGTACCCCCATCGCAGTTCCGGCTCGAACCAGTTTGAGAATGACAGAAGACATCGGGTGTTTTCCCATCTTGACCTCTGGCTCAAGGCCCGGCTGTCACCCCTTGGCGATAAAGCGACCCCACATTCACCAAATCCGATTTCACATTGGAGGCCAGATCCTGATCGACGATCCAATGGTCGATCCGGTCAAGTGCCACTCGCACCTGGGCATCCACGGCCGAGGGCGACGCCTGCTTTCGATCCACGACTCTTTCGAGTGCGCGAATCAATTTCAGAAGCGCCATCTGGTGCGGCGGGAGATCGAACTCTGATGGAGCGGCATCCGAGAGTTCCCCTTCGGCTGTTTTCGTCAAACACGAAGCGCAGGACTCGCTCTGAATCGCGATGCGCTGAACGAGGGTGCCGACGGGCACCGAAGAACCCGTCATTTGCGCGGTATTGCCAGGAATCGGAGAAATGCTACCGTCCACGAAATTCGCGGTGAACACCTTGTCGCCCTGTTCACGCCCGGCAAGCGCCGTTGGAAATACGAGGCCCGGCGAGCCTGCGGAGTCATTGAGAATTCCAACGGCATCCACTGTAGCCGGATTGCTTGCGAATCTCTTCTGAATCTGATTCGGATTCGTGCCGGCGAGAGTAATGTAGGCAAAATCGTTTCCAGTGGTCTTCTCGTTCATCACAACAATACTGGTCGGCAGCGACCCCGGATCCCCCGCCACCAGATCGATGAAACTCGACGAGGGCAGAGTGAGGTCTCCTTCCAAGCTTTGATCATTGTAAAGCGATCGTTGCTGATCTCCGAGAGTCAGGGCGTTCGACAGAGTCGTCGACAACAGTTTCCCCGAGAGCGGAGCTGCCACGAGCAGGTCGTCTGTGCTCGATCCGGAAAGCGACAATCCGATCTCATAGTGAGTTCCGTTCGGGAGCGCAGCGCCGAGGAACTGGTCAAGGAAGACGACGGCGCGTTTCTGGAGGTAATGGGGGTTCGTTCCCTGGATGGTGACCGTTGGCGGGTTGGAGCCCGTACACGATTTCGCGATGAATGGGTTGAGGTCGTAGACCGCGAGGACCAGGGGAAGGAACAATGCCGGGCAGGGGGGCTGGATGCACCGTTTACAGTTGGACTTGCAACCCCGTGGGATGACTTCCCCCGGCGTGCAGAGCGGCGGAATTGTCGGCAGCGGGCACTCGAGCGCCTGGTCGCTCGCCAGGCTCGACTGCGTCACGACGAGGTAGCGGCTCTTCCACACCGAGCCCGTCGTGGGTGTGAAGGGATAGGTCGCCGGCGGCTGGGTCAGTCCGTCGACGTAACCCGCGTTTTGCCACTTGTGCGGAAAGGTCAGTCCGTCAAATGGAGTGCTCGGGCAATTGCCGGTGAGCGCGGTCACTCGCGCCCCGGCGTCGACGGGAAACCCCGAGTTGCCGAAGGTGTTGGTGGTGACAATCTCGGAGTCGGTGATGCCTGATCCGGTGTCGGCCCGGTCGTACAGCGAGATTCCTCCGCTCTTGACCTCCAACAGGTTGATCGGCGCCGGCGCCTCCGGGACGATCGCGGGACAGAGCTGCGGAGTCGTCTGCCGATGGAGCACGTACGCAATCGTTCCATCCGGGTCGACAGCCACGCGCTTGGGCGACCAGTACGAAAGAGGAGGACAAGTCGCTGTCGGCGGATAGCTCTGCGTGAAGCTCTCCGAGCCCACGCTCCAGAGCCGGACGGTCCTTCCCGGTTCGACCACGAGGAGCTTCCGGTTACTCTGCGCCACGAGATCGACGTCGGAGATCGCGCTGACGGGTATCGACGGAAACGGGCGGCCGTCGATCGAGTGACGCTCGTCCGAAGCGAGCGGATGGCCTGTTGGATTATTTCCGCTTCGAAAAAGAGCCATGGTATTGGCGTTCGCCGACTTGTCCGTCGAGAAACCGAACTGAACGAACTCGAATTCGTTGTCCGGCGCGAGGAACGCGCAGCCGCCGCCCGTCATGCTCATCGTTACAGGGGCGCCTTCCAGAACAGAGGGGGTCGTCACGAGCAGGTCGTTGCCGGAAATCAGCGTCATCCGGCACGGAAGGGCCGTGTCAGTAGAAACTGTGCAGTCGACCGACCCAAAAGTGAGCACGGTGGTATTGGTGTAATCGCACGTCCCGCCGTTGTAGACGTGAATCTGCGTTCCTCCGCTCGTCGAGCCGAACGTCCGGGAAAGGGTCGAGCGGCCAGGCGCGGCAAGGATGAAGGCGTTGTAGGCGGTGGCTTGGGTTGGTTCGGCGCAGGGCGGGGGGTTGTTCGACTTCACCGTGACGTCATAACCGCCAGGGTTGGCGCAAATTTCCGATGGGAAAGTGAACGTCAGGGTCTGCGGGTAAGTCGCGAGATTGCTGGCCGTAATGACGGCGGGATATTCGATGATCGTTCCGCCCATCGTTTTGCACGCAGGGGTGGAGACGAAGACGGTCGAGGCGCCCGTGAATCCGGTGCCGGTGATCGTGATGGAGGTGCCCACCGAACCATAGGCGGGGGAGACCAAGGCGATGGCGACGCCGATCCCGACCGGGAAATCGGTGAATTTCTGACAGCAGGATTCCAGACGGGCGGTGAACCCATCGGTTCCTTCCGGGAATGTAAAAGTTGCGCTCTGCCCTCGTGCCGAGCCGACACAGTTGGCGGGCTGATTTGCGCCGTAACAGACCGCGTTTGAAGGCGTCACAGGCGGATTGCCGCGGAAAAAGCTCCAGCGCCAGGGGCCGCGAGCGTTTCCGTCAAGGTAGGTCGCATCGAATTTGACGGAGTTTCCGGCGAGGCAGGTCGTCTTGATCGTCGGGGTGGTGCAGACCTGGGGGTCGCAGTACCTCGCCAGAAAGGTACCCCCTGGACCCGTCGACCCCGAGCAGGATGGCAGAGACCCCTGCGACCCAACGCAAGGGAAATCCTTGTACCCGCTGCTGCCGGTGACAAAGGCCCCCCCCCAAGGATCGATCGCGATCCCGCCGTATCGAGTCGAAACCAAGTCGATTTCGACATATTGGCCGCCGAGGTACGTGGAAAAGTCTGGAGTGAGACCCGAACCCCGTACGAAGCGGGCGACAAATGCGTCCCAATCTCCACCGTTGGCTTGCTGACAAGAAACGCACGTGACCGGGAAGTTGCTGGACTGAGTCGTGCCCATCACCCAAACGTCGCCGTTTACGGGATCGATGGCAATTCCGCGCCCTTCTTCGATCCCGGTCCCCCCAATGCAGCCGGTGAGCGGGCCCGATATGAACGCGTTTCGATCGGCGGAACAGCTCGTCGCAGCGGAATAACCGGTCGACCAAACTTGATCCCGAGACGGGTCGTAAGTCACTCGGCCCGCAGATGAACCCGAACCAGACGATGTAAAAGGATAAATAGGGCAACCAGCAACGTAATTCGGAGGAAAATGCAGAGAGAATGCGACGGGTTCGCTGCAACCCGAACAGACAATTCCGCACGCCGGCCATAGCGAAGTGTGCCCCGCGTCTCCGACGACCCAAACGCCGCCTGCTCCGTCGGACGCGACTCGCCAGGCGTTCGTCGGATTCCCTCCAAACTTGGCGGAATACAGAAGCGACGCGACGCCTTGAAGAGATGTGTCGATCCTGACGAGGAATCCATGATTCTCGGTGACACCAGTTGGCGGCACGTTTGGAAAATCGTCGGAGCTCGTAAAACCGACGACAACGGCCGCTCCGGTCGAATCCACGGTGACGCCCCAACCCTCGTCTTCCCCGCTTCCACCAATGTAAGTTCCATAGAGGAGTTGCCCGTCTGGGTCGAACTTGACCAGGTAGGCGTCGGCGGCGTTCACGCCCGGCCCGGTCGTGTCAAAACCGTTCAGAATCTCGATGACCTTCCCGGGCGGCACCCTCCCTGTCACATAGACGTTGCCGAAAGAATCCAGTGCGATTGCGCTCGCGAGCGATCCGGAAATGGCGCCTATTGACCGAAACCAGACCTGTTTCGATCCGTCGTATTTCGCCACGAATCCATCCCCCGAATGCCCGACGAGGTAAAGGAATCCGAGGGAATCCGTGACGATATCCGTCCCCCCTTCGTTGCCTTGCGAGGATGACGTGATGTCTGGAATCGAGAAATCCAGGACGACGCTCGAACCTCCGGGAACTGCACTCAACAGCCCCAACACCACGAGCCCCACTGCCACCACGTTCCCGATTCGGCGCATGAGCGGTCACCCCCCTTGTTCTTGCATTTCCTGGGCAGGAGACGAAAGCAGCATACGCCCGATGGGGTTCGGGGGCGAGGCGGCGGGCCCGGGAACAGAAGAGCAGCGGAGCGTGAGGCCGAAACTGCGAAGAAGAGAATGTCGAAAGGGAACGGCTCGCGGGTTTCCATTGTCTCGTGATCCGTCCTGGCGGTTACCCCTGGCCTCAGCAGAAAGCCGTTTGCCGAGCTCAGCGATGTCGGAGGGCTTTCGACTCGATGATCTTTCGGTAGGCCTCGATCGACTGCCAGGCAATCGCGGGCCAACTCAGTCTTGTTTCGAAATGACGAATTGCGGCGTCTCGAGCGATCGCGGCACGATCGGAAGATGAGAGCTGCTCGGCCGCTGAATCCAGCGCTGAAAAGCACTTTTCCGCGTTCCCGGCTTCGAAGAGATTTCCGATCCGGCCTTCGCCGGTGATGGCGCGGTGGGGGGCGATGTCGCTCGCGACCGGAAAGGCGCCGCAGGCGAGTGATTCGATCAGGGCGTAGTTCGATCCTTCGCGCGGGCTGGTCGTGAGGAAAATATCGGCGGCGCTCATCCAGCGGGCAAGCTCGGCGTGAGGGACCTTTCCGACGAGACGCGTCCGTTCGCGGAGCGCCGGAGAGGCGTCCACCCGGGTTCGTACCGTTTCGATCATCGACGCAGGGGAGTCGCCGAAGATCCAGAAAAATCGGGCGTTTGGCGAATTCCTGGCCATCTGCTCGAAGGCTTCGATCGCCGTGAGCGGATCTTTCCTGGGATGAAGGCGCCCGACCCAGAGAATCGCCGGAGCGCCTTCGACCCCGGTCGAAGCGCGGGCAGCAGCTTTTGCGATGGGTTTGAAATCGCAGGAGCCCTCGATGACGCT
>Ga0315281_10004312_pt1 | contig 20674 bp, 23 predicted proteins | sample YL17G07_0_MG_FD_204540 | JGI IMG/M metagenome (GOLD analysis project Ga0315281, IMG submission 204540) | Sediment microbial communities from Yellowstone Lake, YNP, Wyoming, USA - YL17G07_0 | ecosystem: Environmental > Aquatic > Freshwater > Lake > Sediment | place: USA: Wyoming | collected...
TGTTTTATATGCCTGAGAAACCTTTCGGGCATAAAATAGATCAGCTTCTTTATTTTTAAGTTCATCTTCATATCCCAATGAAAATGTCATAACGGGGTTACCCGAAAATCTTGTCATTAATGCTACAACGGAGCTTGAATCAACACCTCCGCTAAGATACGCACCAAAAGGAACATCGCTTATCATCCTGAGCCTTGTGCTATCTTCGAGTAAAGACAGTATTCGGGATTTCACAAACTCTTCTTCGTAATCATTGTTTTCATTAAAAGTTATTTTCCACCATCTGTTTTTAGTAATCTTTCCGTTTGAGAAGGTGAGCATTTCTCCGGGCAAAACGGAGTAGATTTCTTTAAAAGCAGTCAGAGGTGCAGGTATATTTTTAAAAGTAAAATAGTGATATATACCTTCATAATTCATATCTCGGCTATATGCGGGATGCGAAAGAATGGCTTTAATCTCTGAACCAAAGATTAATCTATTATTGATAGTTGTATAAAAAAGGGGTTTTACCCCCATCCTGTCCCTTATCAAAAAAAGTTTTTCAGAATTTTTATCCCATAAGGCTATGGCAAACATACCATTTAATTTGTGTACAAAATCATCTCCATGTTCTTCATATAGATGAACAATAACTTCTGTATCGGAATGATCTGTATAGAACCTATGGCCTTTTTCTCCTAATTCCTTTCTCAATTCATGAAAGTTGTAAATCTCGCCATTAAACACCGTCCAAAGCGTCTTGTCTTCATTATGAATAGGCTGGTGTCCTGTGTTTACATCAATAATACTTAGCCTTCTTATGCCGAGGTTTATTTTTTCATCTGAAAAGAAGCCGTCTTCGTCCGGTCCTCTGTGGAAAATTGAATTGGCCATCTTTTTAAGAATGACTTCGTCAGACCTTCCAGTAAATCCACAAATACCGCACATAATTATGAATTTATCGAATAATAATCTGCCCTTGCAGATTGCCAGTCTCTGCAGTCTCTGCAAATTTTAGGGAGGCATTCAAATTTTCTGGCTTCATGCATTTGCCGTAATTCTTTTAATTTTCCACTCCATACTTCTTTTAAAGATTGAGTAGTTATATCACCAGTTATAAATTTTGCATCCAAATCTACAGCGCAAGTTACAACCTTACCCGTATTTGTTATAGACATTGTCTGCATAGCCCAGTAACAAGGCCATCTATCTTCGTTGCCAAGAACTAAATTTGGAGCATCAATATGACCAGCCCAGCTTACCTTTGGCCTGATTTTTACTATTGCTCCGTGTTCATTCCAGAATCTAATAAAATTCTCTTTTTCATCTTTGTTTATATCCATCTCTACAAATTGGACAAAGACCTGAGGATGCCCATAATTCATCTCCTTCTTAATTCTCAAGAGATTAAGCACATTGTTTACAGTTTTTTCGTAGTTCCCGCCTACACGAACCTTTGAATAAGTCTCTGGCCTAAAGGCGTCTATGCCTATATAAATGGCATCAAGTCTTGATTTAATGAGGCCTAATGCCGCTTCTTTATCAAGCAGATTAGCATTCGAATTTAAAACAACATCCGTGAGTCCTTTATCTTTCGCATAAGAAATCATGTCGAAAATTGTGGGCTTTCTCCTTTTCAGTATCAAGGCTTCACCAAAAAATACCATCCAAACTCTCACATTTTTATCCATTTCAGCTATTTCATCAATTATCTTTGTAAAAAGGTTCCATGGCATTATGCCCTTTTTTCTTGTCATCTCTTTGTGAACACACATGGAACATCTTAAGTTACAAAAGCTTATTGTGTCGATCAGTACAACCTTTGGAAAATCGCTTTTCTCCTGCAATCTTCCTTGCTTGAGTTGTTGATCAAAAATCGAATCTTTTTTCATAATTTCGTCTTTGTCTTTTTTTATTAGCAAAATTTATTGAAAAGAATATCTATTACTCCCGTACCTGTTACTACAAGAACTAAAGAAAACTTTGTTTGATAATTGATAACTCGGTTTGCCAAAGGGCAAATATTCTGAACGAATTTCCGTGGTCTTATTCACTGTTTAAAGGAAAAACAAAATCTAAGGGTAATCTCAAGTCCAGTGTAACTTACATCTTCCACCAAATATTCCCTAAGAGCGGTCCACCTTCCTTTTAAATTTAGTATATTCTTTTTATTATAACACACTTTTTACCTCTACCTCACTCAGCATGTTACCGCCACATTCGAATATCTTTGTAAGTTTCACAACATCAAGTATGGTTACATGCGGGATTACGAAACCTACGAATTATATAGCTTTAATGAGGTAACCCTATTTTCATATTTCCGACATTGAACGTGTCTAAATATATCTCTTATGAATTTTAATAGGCACTATCCGGTTACCAAAACGTAGAGGTATTGTTGATTTTTCATTTGATTGACAGGAAAATTGGGATGAGAGATATTTCTAAAAAGTATGACTTTAAGTCTATACTAATGAAAGGATAATAACTTTTTTAATGTCACAGTAATGCATGGTTATTCCACTGCATTCTTGAATCGTCGTAGATTAATATTCAGCTCCACTACTCTTTATTCCTTTCCAGTGAGTATTTGTACCGCCGGATCCAAAAACTGCCACTTGATAGTTTGTGAAAAACCGGGTTGTAATGTGGGAAAGCAGCTTTAAATTCCTCTATATGGTTCCCCATTATATAACCCATTGCGAGCTGGATGGAATACTCATGGTTGAAGCATAAGAACGCTTGCAAAAGATATGCTTCTGTCCAAAATACTCGGAACTGAGGATTTGTGAAATATATCTTTCCGTACTCATACGGTAAGGGAATATCGTGGAAATGGACTATTACACCGGGTGCAAGCAACGGCAGGATGTCCAGAACCAAGAAATTTACATCACTGCCGGTGCGAACAACATGCCCGGAATCGATGAAAAGAACATCGCCATCCTGGAGTTCTTGAAAGAGTGCCTCGTCCATAAATTCTACTCGTTTCTGATGAAGAGTAGTAAGCATAGGGAGTCGAGGGATCCAGTCTTGAGGATATGGGTCCACTATGTGATATTCTCCATCGGTCCTGTTGTTTCGCTGAAATGCTCCAGAAATGATCAGGGATGACATCCCAGATCCGATTTCAACGACACGTTTTGAACAAAATTGCCGGATAATACAATGGGTGATCGCAGCACAACCAAAGCTGAAGCTTTGGTTCTCAGTATAGAACTGCATGGGTTGTCCGGTATCTTCAGGCGGCCAATTGCATTCATTGCCATATGCATTTCCGAGCTTCTTTAAAAAGGCCAACTGTTCATTTGCCCTCCATTCTATGCCGCGTAAAGGACTTTTCCTATTAAACCAGTCTCTTTGCTCTAAATCCTGTATGTCTGGAACCGGTGAATAGAAATGAACAGGCATCGGTAGGCATCGTTGTTTCAGACACTCATCTGTGCCCATGCCTGTCTCAGCCATATATCTGATCATGATTGCAAGATCACGTAACTGCTCTTCTGATAATTGGATCAACATAACAGATTAAATGGTTTCTGTATTAAATGAGTTTAGTTTGTAACCCAATAATATTTTTAGAACTGCATTGCTCACATTTTTTATGAGATACTCCCGTGGAGGTTCCCATTTAGAGTGCAGCTTGAGAACCGTTTTTACGCATAATTGAATATTTTCTTTCTGTGCTCCGCTCAAAATATTGCTTCCGCACTCAATCGTCTCGGGTCTTTCTGTTACATCTCTTATTGTAACATTCGGAATTCCGAAGATCGCGCATTCTTCCTGAACTGTTCCGCTGTCGCTGAGCACACTGAATGCATTGCGCTCCAGAGTTATGAAATCAAAAAAACCGAAAGGTTGCATAAAGTGGATTTTTTTATTATTCAGCTTTATCCCAAATTGCTGCATACGTTTTTTTGTGCGCGGGTGTGTACTGACGATAACTGGTAACTTGTAATCCTTTTGCAAAATATTCAGAGCAGTTGTAATGCCTATGAGCCGCTCTTTGACATCCACATTCTCTTCTCTATGCATTGTAACAAGAAAATAATGGTTTTTTCTCAGTCCCAATTCTTTCAGAATTTTCGACTGGTGGATTTGTTTATCGTAGTGCTGTATTACTTCATAAATCGGATTACCGGTGACATAAATTCGCTCTCCTGGAATACCTTCACGCAGGAGGTTTTGTCTACTACGTTCAGTATAGGGAAGCAGAACATCACTTGAGTGGTCAATGATGCGACGGTTCACCTCCTCTGGCACCCTGTCATCATAACAGCGGTTGCCGGCTTCCATATGATAAACAGGTATCTGAAGGCGTTTCGCAGAAACAGCAGAAAGTCCGCTGTTCGTATCGCCGAGGATTAATAACCTGTCAGGTTTTTCTTTTATGATTATTTTCTCTGTTTCTGCTATGATTTTACCAATTTGTTCTCCAAAGGATTCTGCCTTAATACCAAGCGAATAGTCTGGCGTTCTTACCCCCAGTTCCTTGAAAAAGATGTCACTTAAGGATTCAACATAATTCTGACCGGTATGAACAAGGATATGTTCTGTGATCTGATCAAGCTTCCTGATAATAATACTTAAGCGAATAATCTCAGGCCGTGTGCCTAAAACCGTGAGTATCTTCATCTCAATAATTCTTCTTTAGCTTTTAAATCCTCATTGATCAGAAGGTTTTCACGCTCCAGCAAGGCATATGCCTCCTCAAAATTCATCAGGGAACTTGATGAACTATATTCACCTGTCAATGCGATTGGTTCTTCCGGATTACGCTGCAATTCAGGAAGGATCGACTTAATGACATAATAATTGCCTCTGAGAACTGTCCTGTGACATTCTTCTTCTGAAATGAGGATTTCATGGACTTTTTCTCCAGGTCGTATCCCTGTGATGACAATCGGGATATCCCGGTCTCCAATAAGGGCACGTGCTATATCGGTAATGCGGGATGCGGGAACCCGAGGAATATATGTTTCACCGCGATTTGCAGAATTGAGAGCTGCAAAAATAACATTTACGGCATCGTTGAGACTTAAAAGAAAACGTGTCATCTCCTCGGTTGTTATTGTTATTGGACCCCCTGATTTGATCTGTTCATGGAAAAGGGGAATGACGGAACCTCTCGATGCTAGTACGTTGCCATATCGCACAACAATAAATCGATTTTGTGGACAAGTAAGATTTGCTTGAATAAAAATTCTCTCCTGAATGGCTTTTGTCATTCCCATCACATTCACTGGCTTGCATGCTTTGTCAGTTGAGATTCCAATAACGGTTTTCCCATTCAAATTATGTTCCCGGAGAGCACGTACGATATTTTCAGGACCGATGATATTTGTTTGGACGGCCTCGAATGGAAAATATTCGCAGGCAGGTACCTGCTTCAGTGCTGCTGTATTGAAAATAATATCAGCATCCTTAATAACAGATGCAACGCTATGAAAATTCCTTACATCACCAATAATAAATTCTACCAACTGATCAAAATTGTGATAGATGATATCATCAGTCGCTACAGATTTATTCTTGTAAGCCACTCTCATATCATGCTGCTTGGCTTCATCTCGAGAGAAAATGGTGATCTTGGATGGTTGCCCCATCTCGGCAGCTAATATTCTCTTGACTAATGTTTTCCCCAGCGAACCGGTACCTCCTGTTATTAATACTCTCTTACCACTCAGAATCATTTCCCCCTCCATGAATGATATGGTGTTGGGTCCTGAAACATTTCCTGAATCATTTCCTCCCATAATGGAGGGTTGTAATGAGTTTCCTGTCTGTAGCGAGTAGAATCGAGGCTACGGTCACAGTGGAAGTCTTCGTATGGAAGAATTTCGATATCCAACCCATATATATTTTTCGTCATTTCTAAGAGCTTATATTTGCTTATTTTATTTGAAGATACATGATATAGTCCAGTAAGATGCGGGTATTCAACAATGATGCGTTTTATTTCTTTGCAGAGAGCAATGGTGGTTAACCCGGTGTATAGTGCGTTTACATACCCGTTAATGCTTTTTTGATTCTGTGTCAAAAACCATTCAATCAGTCCATTTTGAGTAAAAAGTTCACGGCCAATAATAGAGGTGCGTATAGTTAATGCAAAATCTGATTGGATGACTTCACCGAGGTATTTTGATTTTCCGTAAAGGTCTTCTGCATCTGAGGGATCTTCTTCCGTATAGTTACCTTTACGTCCGGAAAATACACAATCAGTGCTGATATGGATTAATCTAAAATTCATAGCTGCGGCAACCTCATCGAGCAGATGGGGTAAAAGTGCATTTAGATAAATTGATATTTTCGGATTGCGTGCTTCCTTTAATTGTTTAATAATGCCTATGCAATTAATGATAAAATCAGGTTTTATTTTATCGATTGCATCTGTAATAGAGCGAAAATCGAAGGCATCAACCTTATCGATATTTTTTTTCACATCAAAAAAAAGTGTATTTTTAAGAGAACTGTCATAATTTTTAAAGGTAGCATATACATCGAAATATTGGGAGAGAATTTGATACGCTTTATGCCCCAGCATACCTGAAGATCCGAGTATCAAGACTCTTGTCATGGTTGACTATCCTTTCTATTAAGAGTGTTTATTAAGTGTTTTAAGTGTTTAGGGGTCAGCCCGTTGAATATTGACATTTTCAATTTCACCACTCAAAACCTGAACTCCTCTTACCCCTTTCTCCGTAGCCTTTTTCAGAAAGACTTTTGTAGCATTTTTAAAAACCAGCATAGCGACCATTTTCAAGGTTCCCTTTACGCATAAGCGAGTTTTCCCTTAGGTACGGGGATTTCTCTGCATAATTCTTTTGCTGTTTCTATCCATTCTTCTATTATAACCCAAACATTTTTTAATGGTTCTTCATATGTTGGACCATCAGCCATACATCCTGACAATGCAATAAGAAAAGAACGCACTGTTGCATCAAGCTGCAATGCACGGTCTTTACTGAATATCAAAACTATGCAGTTCATATATAGACTCTATATGATAACATGATTGAAACTCCATATTCCCATGTGATGTGAATCTGACATAATTGTTTATTTGATTATGGTATAATTTGACACCCTTCCAATTTTTAAAGGAGGCTTTCATGGATCAGAAATTTATTGAGGAACAATTCTCAGCATTAAAGAACCATATCGATACCAGATTCGATGGACTTGAGAAGAGGATGGATGGTCTTGAGAAAAGAATGGATGGCCTTGAGAAAAGAATGGACACAACAGAAAAGTTTATCCATAAGATAGGAATAGAGGTTGAGGCTATCAGGACAGATATACGATTAATCGCTGAAGGACATGTAATGCTGACCGAAAAGTTCAGCAGATTTGAGTCTGAATATATTAGACATACGATGGAGATGAGACACGATGTCCTGAGTCTTTACAAGATAACCTTTGGGGAACTGGAGCGCAGGGTAAAGGAATTGGAAACCACAAGTTAAAGAATCGCTGTTAGGACGGAAGTTTTTCAAGAGGATTTTCTATTATCAAGAAAGATTTTACCGCTCATGAAGCTCGTCTCTTGAGCAGGTTATCTTACCCCTAAGATGAAAACCCTTATCCAACATGGCCAGGGCATTCCTTTTGGATATTTCATAAAACTCTTCTTCATTGATAATCTGTTTTTAATAATCACTTAAAAGCCGGCTCAATGATGTGTCTCTCTTCGACGCAATAACCTTTGGATTTGTTTAAAGATATCCCTCAAAAGGCTCCTTAGCCATTAGAAATCTTTTAATTCAAATGCCTATAAATGCTATAATAGCCCATGAATGAGGTTCTTTTCAGGAAACTTGAAAGACTTAAAGAGGAAGTCCTGTATTTAGAGACAAACAGGGCAAAATTACTAAAAAATCTGAAAATATCTGTTGAGACAAAAAAGATAACAGAACGTTCTGTTTATCTCTGCACAGAGATAGCCCTTGATATTGCAGATGTTGTTATTGCTATGAGAGAACTTCCAAAGCCATCTACCTATAGCGATTCCATATATAAACTTGGTGATCATAAAATTATTCCAAAAAGCTTTGCCAGGAAATTCGTTTATATTGCTGGATTAAGAAATTTTCTTGCTCACGATTACCAGATAGATACAAGTAATGAGTTGATAAGATTTTTAAAATCAGGATTAAGTGATATTAAACGATTCATTAATCTTATTGAAAAGCTATGACTGATAAAATAAAAAGAGTAACAAGGATACTTAAAGGAAATACGTTCATTGAATTTGCCTACTTATTTGGGTCACAGGCAAAAGGCAATTCAGACGAAAAGAGCGACTGGGATTTTGCAATTTATTTTAAAAAAAACCCTCAAAAACTTCCTCAATGGACTATCTTTTACCTTGAATCTGAAATATCAAGGGAGATAGGCAAAGAGGTTCAAATTATATCTTTGAACAATCTTGATTCACCTGTTTTTCTATTTCAGATAATAAATAATGGGTTGCTGCTTGTTGATAAAAATACTGAAAAAAGAATCTTATTTGAAGCGCAAGTGTTATCAAAATATCATGACTGGCACTATTTTCTTAGAAGACATATGGGCATGCACTAATAAGAAAAAGGATAGTCAAATATTTCAAATCCTGATTTAAGAAGTGCGCTCACAACATCTTTGCCTGTGACCCGTGGGAGTCTTGGCACTAAACAGCGACCTCAAATGTTTCTACTTTCTGTGCCTTTTCTTTTGCAAGAAGGACGGAAAAGAAAATCGGGGTCAGGCTTGACTATTGACTTTTTGTCACCAGCCTCTTTCATTTCCCCCTACCACTCAAACCTCTGCACAACTATTATCACCCTATCTTTAATTATCTTCACTTTTTTCAATCCATTCTTCTCTTGTTATTCCAGCCTGCCTGAGTATCCTTGATAATAAATCCATACCTATCTTCTGTTTATGAGGATTTGGAATAGTTAACCTTAAATTCCCCTTTAACATATATAAATGTTTTCCTCCGCTAAAAGGCCCCTCGAAACCAAATATTCTAAGCTTTTTTACAAGCTCGCCATGAGAAATAGGGTTCAATTTAGACATTCATGCAATAGCTTCCTGTATCTCTTTTATCTCAAATTCTCCAAGCTTGGGAATTGAAAGGCCCTTTTTGATACTTACCATTATCCAACCTTCAATTACTTCCTTGAGGTTATTTCTGCATTCCTCAAGAGTCTTACCAGTAGCCCAAACACCTCTAAGCTCATCTATCTCTCCATAATATGGTTCCTCATCATCTATTATTTCATATCGTGCTCTTCTTAATGCTTCTTCAATATATTCTACAATCATACTGAAATACCTCCATCTTTTAATTATTTTAGCACATTGGGGGAACAAAAAAGGGCAAGTTAGAACATATTTTAGGGGCCCATTTTGGAATGAAATATATTCTTATTCTGGAATTGAAGAATAGGCGAGATTAAGATTCCCATTAGGGACACTGAGCCTGTCTAAAAACCTTCCAGTAATCGAGATGGCGCATTGAGACCATTCCCATATGAGAAATCTGCTCGGCGAGCCTTCATCCCAAAGAAGGTAGTAGCCTCTCCTTTCTCATGATTGCTCCTACGATCTTTAAGAGATTGTGTGCTGTTAAAGGGTAAGGTTGGGGGGTCTTGCAATATCGCATTTTCCTTACCACTAAGCTCTGAACTGCTATCACCCCTCATTGGTCTTCCTTAAAAATCCTTTTGTAGAACGATAATCTTTTCCTCTAGGCGGTAGAAAAGGGGACGGTTCTATATTTTTACCTTGTGCCATAAACTCACTAAGCTTTGTCCCATTCTTTCTCGTTTATTGATGCTTGTCTTAATATTTCTTTGACTAGACTTATATCAATATCTCCACTTCCATGAGGATTTGGAATTCGAATTTTCTTTCTCCCTTTTATCATAAAATGATGTCTGCCTCCTGAAAAAGGTCCTGAATATCCAAGTGCCCTGAACTTTCTGATTAGATCCTTCCTTTAAATAGTAGATGACATAGTCAGGCAGTTGCTACTTCTTTAACACCTATTTCTATCCCACGAATCTTAGGAATGGGGTCTCCATCTCTCAATTTAAGAATAATCCATTCTTCTAAAACTTCCATGAGTTCTTTCCTGCATTCTTCGACTGTTTTGCTATTGGCCCAAACTCCTTCAAAACCCGGGATTTCAGCAAACCAGGTTCTGTCATCCAATTTTTTATATTCTGCATTTTCTAATGCACCCTGTATATATTCAAACAACATGTTCTACCTCCTTTTTAATCTTCTTTATTTTAGCACACAGAAATGGTCAAATAGTAGGACGGAGAAGAAGATTATATCACCATTGGGGGTCAGGTTTTGCAATATCACTTTCTCAGATTCCATTATTTTTTTAAATTCCAGTCCCTCAGTCTTACAACATGCTTTGCATCCCTGACTTTTTTACAATAAGATTCGTCTGCGGTGAGTAATATCCCTTTATGTAGTATGGCAAGAGCATGATATACAGCGTCGTAAAAAGTTACATGATATTTCTGCATCAATTTGAATGTCTCTTTGCATAGTTCAATTGACATATCGGATTCCATGAAACTATATCCGATAAAGATTTCCATAATCTCAGGAGCGATGTCTGGTTTTTTTAGCATAAGCACATTACCGACCTCAAAGCTCCATAGTTTTGGAAGAACGATCTCGACCTTACCGTCTATCCATTCGTGGAGAAGAACTATAGCGCAATCCCTGCCACGTTCTTCTATCGAATGAAATGCCCATTTTAAGAGGACCGATGCATCAGGAACAATAATCTCCATCATGATTGTACAACTCTTGTTCTGTCCTTCTTAAGTGCATCAAGTATTTCTTTTGTTGAAAGAACATTATTGGATCTGAGCAGTAAAAGTCTTTCAGTGAGACGTTTTCTTTTTATTGATATCAATTCTTTTTTTAAAGCCTCATTCACAATCTTACTGCGTTCACCGGGTGGAACTAAGCGCTCAAATTCCTTTCTCACATTATCATTAATCATAAAATTAACTTTTTTCGATGTTTGTACCAAGTTGATACCTCCTAAATAGGTGTAATAAAATTACACCACAATTTTACTTAAGATAATATTATTTGTCAATTGATTACAATTGCCTCATCACAAATCTGCACAAAAGAGAATCGTTGCCTCATTTAAAAATCTACAAGAAAATATCACAATTGTCTCCTGGTAAAAATGACAGAGGAGGCGGGAATGAGGTTGAAGATGCATGAAAGGAAATAGACGGTAGAATGTCAGCAGGGAGCAGTTTGAATTGCCCTTTCAAAAAAGTCCTCGAGGGCAGTTATACAGGTTCTATCTCGATAAAGGAGATTCTTATTTTCTGTGATCTTTTTAGATATGTGGTATCTCCATTGGGCATTCTGCCCTAACTTCACAGCCAACTTAACATAGTCATCAACAGAAGCAGCAATAGTTTCTGTAACCTCCATCATGGTCAGGATGGCTGCGCTGTCTCGTCCCCTCATTAAGGCAGTTGGTAAGGTTACAATTGGTAGGTCGTAAGCAATGGCTTCAAAAGCCGAATTACATCCTGACCAGCCTATGCTATCGAGGTAAATATCGGATAAGCTATTAACCGATAGGTATTGCTCAAAGGTAAGGTATGGCAGGAACACAACATAGTCTTCAGCGCTTAGGCCGAATCGATCAAAAGCTTTGTTGATCCTCACACGAAATTGTTCTGTGATTAAACCACTTTTAATATGTGAAATAAATACGAACTGACAATTTCTGACCTGTTGGGCAATACGCGGGTACACCTCATCATACTGAGGCAGGTATTTGAACAATAATTGACAGCACAGATAAAGTATGGATTGTGGATGAAGGCCGAAGGCTTCGCGACTCACAGCAGCAGATGACACATCCAATAATGTGTAATAGATAGACAAATTGGGCAAACGGACAAGTTTTTCGCTATAATGTCCATCAGCATCTGGGGGCTCCATGAGGTCACTGCTTAGATAGTAGTCGATGGTGGGAAACCCAGAAGTTTCAGGATGTCCCCAAGAGGTACACTGCACTGGAGCAAGCCTCATGGCCGCCAGCTTAGCCGTTATCGGATCCATACCGATTTCCGGATAGATAAGTACATGAAGATCGTCATTGCGGATAATCCGGCATAAGTTCTCAAATGAATGGATGTCCTCCACAAAGCGGGTAAAACGTTGCCCGGCAGCTTCAGTCTCTTTATCCTTTACTTTCCCGGTATAGTACCCATAGAGTTTAAACCGCTTCTTATTTAGGTTTTCGACCCATCCTTTGATTGGAATTTTCCAGGTTGAGTGGTTGTAAAAGTAGCCAGATACTATCCCAATACGTAGCGGCTTTCCATGTAACTGAGGTGGAATAGGAAGGTGCTTAGCCCATTGTGGATATCTCAATGCCATGATTCGACATATCAATTCTCCATAAAGTTGTTGTAACTCCCGATCATTAAAACCCTGGTAGGCAAGAAAAAAGGGTTGTTGACTGCCAACTGCTTCAGCAGCGTCTTCAATGTCTTGTGAAGTTGTGAGAGAAATAGTGTCGCTCAACCTTATGAGTTCATCATGATAGCGCTTACGGGAGGTATGGATGCTTGGCTCGTCTGGATAAATGATGAATAATTGTGACATGCAACGTCCGAAGCGTGCTTCGACTAAGCTGGGATTGCAGGCGATTGCTTTATCATAAGCAGACACTGCCTTATCCCTGTTACCCTGCTCATACAGTGCATTCCCCAGATTATAATATGCATCAGCGAAATCAGGGTTAAGCTGTAAGGCTTTTTGATAGCACGTTATTGCATCATCAAGTTTCCCTTTTTCGTAAAGGGTAAGCCCCAGGTTATTATAAGCTTCAGCAAGATCAGGATTAAGCTGTAAGGCTTTTTGATAGCATGTTACTGCATCATCAACTTTCCCTTTGTTTTTAAAAGCATTTCCTAAATTGTAATATGCATCTGCATTGGCTGGGGAAGATTGAAGTGCTTTTTTAAAGTAGTTTATTGCTGATTCATTGTTTCCAAGTTTAAGATATATTACACCGAGAGTGTTCAGGGCATAAAAATTGTCTGGTTGAACTTCTAATATTTCTCTACAAATGTTTTCTGCTTGCTGCAAATTACCTGATTGATAATACTTTATAGCTAACTCTATCTTCCCATCTATTATCATTATTTATCCTGAAGTTTTTTGTTTTCTATTTTTGTATTACTCCATATATCCACATATTACAGAGCAGGTGAAATTAAATCGCAAGTGGAGCAAATCTAATATATTGGATTATTTTTGAATCATGGACATGCTGAAAAATAAATGCGAGTAATCTCTGAAGGTCCTCATTCTGTTTAGCCATTTTTTCAGGATCATCACTTCCTAATGTCGATTCATAATGGTAGGCAACCGCATCACCAGCAAAATAATTTACTCTGCCAGCAATAATTGATTTCAGATTAAATTCAACATCGGTGAAGCACTCTTCATAGTATTCAGAAAACCCGCCGAGTGATAGGAAAAGGTCTTTGCTAACCATCATGAATGCACCCGTGTTCCCAAGGGTATCAAGTTCAACACCAGGGGAGTAAGAATAATAACTTTTCATTCCTATATTTGTGATTCCTAACTGATGATACTGATCAATGACAAGAAGAATACCAGCATGTTGTATACTATTGTCATCGAAATGGAGTCTTATGCCCATAGTTCCTATATCTTCTTTATTGTTTAAGTATATTTGAACACATCGAGATAACGCATCGTTTAAAAGTTTTATATCATCGTGACAGAAAAGTAGTAATTCAGTATCAGTGTCTATAAGATTTCTCACTACATCGTTTAGTATTCTGGGAAGGTTATAGGAAGTGTATTGTTTTAAAATCATATTATCTTTTTGTTTAATGTAGTCTCGTATCTTATCTAAAGTTTCATTGTCAGATCCTGTATCTACAATATAAATTGTATAATTTCGATATTTTGTTTTCTCTAAAATGCTGTTAATACAACGGGAGAGTAAATCTAACCTGTCTTTTGTAGGTATAATTATAGAGACCTTTGGTTGTTTTTCAATGGTGATATTCATATCTTCATATAGTATTTGAGGTTTGATATTGTAAGGTAAATATCTTTTCCATTTGTTAACAAAAGCAATTCTATTAGCCTCCCACTCTTTGTTTGTAACGCCGATTGATTTATGGGTAATTTTCATATCAAAAATCACTCCAACCTTGACTCCTTCGAGATGGTTAGAGAAACTGAAATCAATATCGTAAAAATGGAACCCTTTAATATTTTCGTCGAAAAATTTCTTGATTCTTTTTCTGTGGACGCCAAAGAATAAGCCATCAACAAGGATGGTTTCAATAATTTTATCCCCAAAATTACCGCTATATTGGTTTTCCCAGGTGACTGTTTTTCCTTGTTCTGTCTGGTGATGCCAGACATGTCCAACCATTAAATATGGTTGATCCCACCACCTGCCAGTCTCTGTAAGACTTGTTGTACCTGCTTTGCCTAAAATACCATAATCACTGTTTTGAAAATGGTTAATGATTTTTCTTCCCCAATTGCTGGACTGTTCGAAAATAACATCGTCATGAGAAAATACAACAATATTGTTTTTAGCCACTTTAAAGCCTTTATTATAGATTTCTGTCAATGAATGTTCACCATTATTAAGATATTGCAATATTTCAACATCGTTAACTCCACAAGTCTGTTTTAAGTGGTCAACAAACTCAGGATTATTTTTTCTTGTTGAGAAGACTATCGAAAGTGATTCTTTATTCATGAAAAGAGTTCAGGTTCAAAGATTAGAGGGAGCCCTTGAATCCTTTATACTTTCAGGAAGACTGTTTACTTTTGCCATAATTTCCTTAAATAGCTGATATACTGTATCTACAGTTATGGATTCCATACATGCATGTCCTCTTGGACAAACGATAGTTGTTCCAGCAGCATACCGATGTCTACACCCCCGACATGCAACTGGTGTGACTACGGGATAAAACATTGGAAGGGATGTATCTGAAACATACTCAGGTAGTGTGCATCCGTATAAAATAATATGAGGAGCATGCGTAGCCTGTGCAAAAAGCCCTAATAATCCGTCATTGCCAATAAATAACTTACTCTTTGCAATAACTAAAGCAGTTTGTAAATGTGTAAGGACATTGACAAGATTCAGATCCGCATCCAACACATCGGGATGTTGTTTTGTCGTCTTACCAACGGTGACAACATTAAACCCGTCTTGTTTGATACGTCTTCCGAGTTCAATATATTTTTGCCTGCTCCATTCTTTGCCTGGCCATGTATCGCTGAAATCCAATGCAACAAAAATCGGATATTCTTTCAGAAGATTATCAATATATTCTATATCTTTCTTCTCCATGTACAGTATGCCGGTCTTTTTCTTTGGTTTTACGCCTGCAGCTTCTGCATAGCAGTCAACAATATGTTTGCGAAAATCTTTTTCATAAGTAAAATCTAAGTCGATAAACAGATCGCACGGTACAGGATGGTTGTAATTGACATGCCCATCAATATCAAAGTTGCCTTCAACAGCCTCCGGGCTTTGAGTCATGAGTATAACTACACTGTCAGGGTATTTTTCTTTCAATGACTCAATAATAGGCGTCGTAAGAAATACATCTTCGATTTCAGTCCCTCGCTTTATAACAATCGTTTTACCAAATTTCTTTTTCATTAAATAGGCATTCCATCGCTTCTTAAATAGATACTCATTGACAATGTAATAGCCTCCAAGGTCAAAATTTTTAAGAATCATTTTTACAGTTGTAGTTCCTCGATGGTGCTGCCATTTGATATCAGCGTTCTTTAAAATATAACCGTCTCTCCTTAGACGCAGAGATAAATCCATATCTTCAAAATAACCGTATTGATATTCTTCATCAAATAACCTATATTTCTTTGCCAATTTAGTTGGCATTATAAAACAAGTACCCTCACAATATTCGGGTTCGCTGGTGTCTTCCCATCCCCCTATTTTATCGACCCCGAGTGTGTTGAAGACATTGGTCTTCGGACCTACTTGAGCTACCTTAGGATTTTCTTCAAGAATTTTGATCATTGGCGTAGCCCAATTTTCAAAAAATTCCACATCGTCGTTTACAACTGCAAAATACTTTGTCTTTACATGAGACAGGTTACGGTTGTGTGCACTACCGAACCCAATATTTTTTTCATTATGAGTAATTTTTAATTCTACTTTATGGTCTGAAAGGGTAGGGCCGAAATATTGATTAACAATATTTAGAAAATCTTTTGATTCAGAGCCATTATCAAAGACAAGAAAGTGGGTCATTTCAGGTGTGAATTGTTTAAGTGATCGCACGAAATTTTGAAAAATATTCAAATCTGGATCAAGGACTGCGACAGATACCGCGAGCATTTTTAATTATCCTCCTTTATTTGTTTAATCAAAGAATTCCTCGAAGCTCTGCTTCGGGGTTATCATCATTGTACATATATCGTCATTCCTGCGAAAGCAGGAATCCAGGAAAACAAGCAAACTGGATTCCGCATCAAGTGCGGAATGACGGACTTGTTACTGAGTTTTCACTACTTCGATACCTCGCAGCTTGCTGCGGGGTAGTTCATTAGGCATATGTATGGTTATTTTCTCCAATAAATAAACCTTGTTACGACATTTTACACAACCTTTAAAATTTAAAGTGAAGCAGTTAGCTGAAGAAACTAGCTTTCTACTATTAACATAAAAATTTGACATTTATAAAATTAAAAAATATTATAGCATATTTAATTTAAGCATATGCACACATGAGCCTACCAGGCTATTCAGGTCTTGCATTTAAATACTGACCTGTCTTCTCTCTATTGCCTGCTTTTATTAGTACTTTGCTATGAAAACTTTGTCTTACCTCCTTTTCTTTTCAAAAAACTCAAAGATAGTCTGTTCTTCAGGAGACTGAGGTGGGAGGGTCTCTTGTTTCGTAATCGAACTCTCTGGTTTGAGGATCGACTCTAATTGCTGTTTTGCCTCTTTATGAGTGGGTTGACTTTTTGCTGTAGGTTGACCTTTAGGAGTAGGTTGACTTGTTGCTCCTTGAGTACTTGGTGATAATATTTCTCTTGTCTTTGGATGTGATGGGTCAATCAGATAAACCAACATCTTCTCTTCACCCCTGACCATTAATATTTTATCGGCCTCAACGTCCTTGAGGGTAAAGCCACTAATTGTATCACCTTTTCTCAGGGCTGTCTGTCTTTTACCCCTTCCCGGCGTGCTGAAGGGTGCCTTAAGGTCTTCGATATACGCCAGACTTATGTCATCTGTTATTAAAGTCCCATATAGCACAATATCTGGCTTTGGTAAAGGTTTTTCCTCTTTTTTCTCAAGGGGGATCTTCCTTTCTGGATGAAAAAGATTCTCCTCTGCTACCATCGTGTAATCCATATAGGATGGAATTTCGATTACAGGAGGCTTTTCCTCCTTAATAACGATAGTTTTTTTCCCAGCAGGGAGTGCATATTTAAAGTTTATGTTTAAAAAGGGTAAAACAATATAATTACCGAATATGATGACGGCAGTTATTAGTATTAAGTTCAATAGGTTAATATTTCTAAAAAGACTTTTCACTCTATTCATTCCATTTTGAATCTGTTATTTTAATTTTACCATAAGTTCCTGAGCTTTTCTTATTTCTGATCTGATAGCAAATGACTTATAAATCTCCGGGCCGAACGTGCTGTTTCATTTTTAGGAAGGATTATTTAATATAATATAGATATGCTGTATATGAACATTTATTTTTAGATAATGGATATAAATAAGGCAATTTCATTGGCTTTCGAGTATTTTCAAACAGGGAATTTACAGAAAGCAGAGGAAATCTGCAAGGAAGTGTTAGAGTTACAACCAAATAATGCTGATGCCTTACACCTTCTTGGACTATTATATTATCAACTTAAAAATTATGATGTTGCAATACAGCATATCAGAAAAGCACTCCAGATTAGTCCGGCTGACCCCGATGCCTATTATAATCTCGGGAATGCCTTTTTCGAGAAAGGACAAATTGATGAAGTTATAACTTGTTATCAAAGGGCTCTCCAGTTAGACCCAGGCTTTGTTGAAGCATATCATAATCTTGGAAATGCTCTTGCAGAGAAAGGACAGCTTGATGAAGCTATAACTTGCTATCAGAAAGCTCTACAGCTTAACCCAAACTATGCAGAAGCATATAATAATCTGGGATATGCCCTTTACCTTAAACAAGGACAACTTGATGAAGCTATAACTTGTTATCAGAAAGCTCTACAGCTCAAGCCAGACTATGCTGAAGCATATAATAATCTAGGGCTTGCTATTCAAGAAAAAGGACAACTTGATGAAGCTATAACTTGTTATCAAAAAGCTATACAAATTGATCCAAATTGTATCGAAGCACACTGGAATATGGCACTTGCATTATTGTTGTCTGGTAATTTTAAACAAGGCTGGAAAAAATTTGAATGGCGATGGAAATTAGAAGATAATTATCAGCGCACTTTTTCTCAACCCTTATGGGATGGATCTAATATCACAGGATATACTATCTTGCTCCACGCCGAACAGGGATTTGGAGATACTATTCAGTTCATCCGTTATGCACCAATGGTTGCACAACGTGGTACAAAAGTAATCATCGAGTGCAAGAAGGAATTAACATCATTACTACACAATGTTGAAGGTATACAGTATGTTATAGCATATGGTGAACAACTACCTGATTTTGATGTTCATTGTCCCCTCTTAAGTCTACCTTTAGTTTTTAATACAACGCTTGAGAGTATTCCATCAAAAATACCTTATATCACTGCAGATTCAATGTTAGTGCAAAAATGGCAGAATAGGGTTCAACATGATAATTCTAAGCTTAAAATAGGGTTAGCATGGGATGTGGGTCACAGAGAAGACAAACTTCACTACCGTTCCTGTCCTCTTGAGTTATTTTCACCTCTTACACAACGAGATGATATTACTTTTTACAGTCTACAAAAAGGAGCGGCTGGAGAACAGGCAAAAAATCCTCCTCAAGGTATAAAGTTAATTGATTATACAGAAGAGATTCATGACTTTTCAGATACTGCTGCATTCATAGAGAATCTTGATTTAATTATCTCTGTAGATACAGCAGTAGTTCATTTGGCTGGTGCACTTGGTAAATCGGTATGGACTTTAGTACCATTTGCACCTGACTGGCGTTGGATGTTAACACGTGAAGATAGTCCCTGGTACCCAACCATGAGGCTTTTTCGTCAGTCTTCACCTGGAGATTGGGAACCGGTGATAGCTAGTATTGAAAAGGAACTAAGTGAATTCATCAGTAATTTTGATTAAATTGTTTTCTTTGGGGAAAGTATTGTTCAAAAAATGCATTTTGTAGTATCTCGGGACATCAAATCAAAGGGGAAAAGATGGACAGAGATCAATAATGCTATGCAGGAAAAACTTAGCGGATATTCTTGGATCAATCCCCTATGGTAGTATGATATTTGAAGGTTATGATCTACGGAATAGGCATAGATATTGTGAAAATCAAACGAATGAGAGATGTTGTTGAGAAATGGGGGCAGAGATTTCTTGAGAGGGTATTCACAGAAAGTGAGATTTCCTATTGTTATGAGAAGAGAGAACCATATCTTTCTCTTGCAGTTCGCTTTGCAGCGAAGGAGGCCTTGATAAAGGCAATAGGCTCTGCAGTCCCTGTGTCTCTAACAGACATAGAAGTCATAAACGTGGAAACAGGAAGGCCCTTTTTAAAGGTTAACGGGAAACTTGAAGGTTTTTTTAAAGAAAAGTTGATAAGAAGGGCACACCTAAGCTTGAGCCACGAGCATGAGTATGGTGTTGCATGCGTGATATTGGAAAGTGAGCACGATTAGGTTCTACTGGCTTTTGTGTAGGCAAAAATTAAAAAATTCCCTCCCCTTGATGGGGGAGGGCGAGGGTGGGGGTGATTAAGAGTTGAGCAATGATGATATAAACCCGATGGCTAAAACCCTTAGGAAAAGGCTAACAGATACAGAACGTGTATTATGGAGATATTTGAGAGCAAAACAGATAGAAGGACTTAAATTCAGGAGGCAAGAACCAATTGGTAAATATATTGTAGATTTTGTTTGTCATGAGAAACGGATAGTCGTTGAGGTTGATGGTGGTCAGCATTCAATAGACAAAAACAGAGATAACGAAAGAGATGGATGGCTTAAAGAACAGGGGTATAAAGTTTTAAGATTTTGGAATAATGAAGTTTTAATGAATATTGATGGAGTACTGGAAGTGATAAGGAGAAATTGTATAAAACACCCTCCCCTAACCCCTCCCATCGAGGGAAGGGAAGTATAGAGGGGGCTCCCATCGAGGGGAGGACTAATAGCGATATCCGCAGAAAAGTCTGAAGAACCATAGTTACTTAGTTTGTGGTGCCTGTGTTTCTGTTGACGGTTTTATTTCTGGCACTGCCTCAACTTCTCTATCTTTTTCATCTTCATCTACAACCTCATCATATTCAGGGACGACAATTCCACGCCTGACCATAATACTATAGATTAGGTTAGATCGGTGTGTAACATAACTGCTGTTTCCGAGAGGATTATGTTTCCTTGGATTTGGCAGTACGGCTGCAAGCCTTGATGCCTCCTCGGG
>Ga0315281_10004314_pt1 | contig 20662 bp, 19 predicted proteins | sample YL17G07_0_MG_FD_204540 | JGI IMG/M metagenome (GOLD analysis project Ga0315281, IMG submission 204540) | Sediment microbial communities from Yellowstone Lake, YNP, Wyoming, USA - YL17G07_0 | ecosystem: Environmental > Aquatic > Freshwater > Lake > Sediment | place: USA: Wyoming | collected...
CCTCGACCCGGACACCGCGCGCGAGTTCCACGACGCCACGCTGCCGCAGGAAGGCGCCAAGGTGGCGCACTTCTGCTCCATGTGCGGCCCGCACTTCTGCTCGATGAAAATCACCCAGGACGTGCGCGACTACGCGGCGGCCCAGGGGGTCTCCGAGCAGGAAGCGCTGGCGAAGGGCATGGAACAGAAGGCGGTGGAGTTCGTCAAGAAGGGCGCGGAGATCTATCAGAAGGCGTGAGCGCGCACTGTGTTTCCAGGAACATTTCTGAACATTGTAAAGCGGAAATGACCGTACGGTGCGAGCGAGCGGCCTATCGTATTGTCAAAAACGACAACCCTGTCCGATAGTACCGGCCGGCCAGCGCGACGGAACGGCTCTATTCGTAACCCGCCTCGCGCTGGTGTCGCAGCGCCAGAATGACCACGGTATCGATGGCCTCCAGCCAATCGTACAAGGCGACGTAACCCGTGCGTCCGCGGGCGATCACGAGTTCGCGCATGCCCGCTTCGGCCGGGCGTCCGATCAGGGGATGGCGTTCCAGCACGGAAACCGCGTCCGCGATGGCTCTGGCCGCTGCCAGCGCCGCATTGGCGTCATGTGCAGCGAGAAAATCCTGCAATCGCTCCAGGTCGCGAACCGCCGCAGGCGCGTAGGTGACGCGCGTCACGGCGGCTACTTCAGCAGTTTCCTTGCCCGCGGCCGGGCGGCCTTGCCGCCCTTGGCCCGGGCGAGCAGCCACTTGTGCACATCCGTGGCTGCCAACACCTGGCCATAACGTGTCACTTCCTGCCGCGCTTCCAGGGCCGACGCGACGAATGCGCCGCGGAGCTCTTCGCGCGCGGCCTGCGCTGCGAGCGCATCGAGCATGAATGCGTGAGGCGACTTGCCGCTCGCGGCGGCGAGGTTGTTGATGCGCTTCTTCAGTTCTTCCGGCAATTTCAATGTGACGGCGGGCATGGCGGCATCGATCGGAGTAAAAGTACTACCATGGTAATACCTGGTTCGCCGGGCGTCAACGCGCCGCCGCGGTCGTCGCCTCGACGACCGTGATCCGCTAGACTGCGGGCGGCGGACCTGATCGCCGCCGGTATTATTTTGGAGAGGTGTTTTGGATATCGCGTTGCTTGGCAAGGCCCTGATCCTCGGCGTCGTCGAGGGCCTGACCGAATTCCTGCCCGTGTCCTCGACCGGACATCTGATTCTGGTCGGCGACCTGCTGGATTTCAACGACGAGAAGGGCAAGATGTTCGAGATCATGATCCAGTGCGGCGCGATACTCGCGGTGTGCTGGGAGTACCGCGCGAAGCTGGGCGCGGCGATTGCGGGGCTCACGTCCGATCGCGGCGCGCAGCGCTTCGCGCTCAACCTGCTGGTCGCCTTCATCCCGCTCGCGGTGCTCGGTCTTACCTTCGGCAAGACCATCAAGGCGGTGCTGTTCAAGCCGGTGCCGGTCGCGCTGGCCTTTATCATCGGCGGTTTTGTCATCCTCTGGGCCGAGCGGCGCGAGCACCGCATCACGGTGCAGTCCGTGGACGAGATGGGCTGGCGCGACGCGCTGAAAGTCGGCATCGCGCAGTGCTTCGCGCTGATCCCCGGCACCTCGCGCGCCGGCGCCACCATCATCGGCGGCCTGTTCTTCGGCCTGTCGCGGCGCGCGGCGACCGAGTTCTCGTTTTTTCTCGCGGTGCCGGTGCTGTTCGCGGCGAGCGCCTACGAGTTCGTCAAGCACCGCGAGCTGTTCTCCGCCGATGATCTGGGCCTGTTCGGCGTGGGATTCGTTGCCGCGTTCGCCTCGGCGTTCCTGTGCGTGCGCTGGCTGCTGCGCTATATCGCCAGTCACGATTTCACGCTGTTCGCGTGGTACCGGATTGCCTTCGGTGCGATCGTCCTTGTGACGGCCTATACCGGGCTGGTCGACTGGACGACCGGCTGAACTAGAGTTGTCGCCGAACTCGCAATGTCCGTCGCGCGCGGACGGCGGCTTCCGGATAGGTCAGCAGCGCGAGCAGCACGAGCGTTGCGCCTAGCCACCAGCGCGAGCGCTCCCGTGCCCGCGACCGCACTTCCCGCTTCACGAACTCTTCGCCCTTGCGCATCTCGCCGTAGGACTGCAGGAAGGAGGAAATGCGCCTCACCTCGAAATCGTCCAGCGCGCGGCCCTGCCAGCGGCTGTTCGCTTCGATGGTGTTCAACCGCTCGATCTGAAGCCGATGTCGATCGGCGTAGACATCGGCTTCGTCGTAGACCGCGCGTTCGCTGGCGCTCATGTAAGCGGCGCGCAGTTCCGGAGCAAGCGACTCGAAAGAGTCGAGCAGCGGCTGATCCGAGCGCGGCGCGAGAGTGAGCCACAGCGCCGAGGCGGCGAGGCACAGGGCGACGACCCCGCGCAGCACGCCCGCTGCTGTCTTGAGCGACGCCATCGAGCGCCGGCGCAGCGGGCGCAGGATGCCTGCGCACGCGAGGGCCAAACCGAAGGTGCATACCATGGTGGCGCCGGTCGGTAGGTCCCATGCGTAGGAAGCAGCGAGACCTGCCAGGCTCGCCGCCGCCCCGGCGATCCAGCCGATCACAAGCTGGATGACCGGCCGGTCCGCGTAGAGCAAGCCGATCGCCGCGGGGATGATGAGGAACGAGAACACCAGCAGCACGCCGGCGAGCGCGACCGAACTCGTGACGACCACGCCGAAGCTGCCGAAGAAAAAGAAATCCCAGAGCCAGCTCGAGGTCCCGGAGGCGCTGCGCGCCAGCCGCTCTCTGGCCAGCCAGTGCAGGAATGCGATGGCCGCGTAGAGCGGCGCGATCGTGAACAGATCTCCGCCGCCGACGGTGAGGATGTTGCCGGTGAGGATCTGCTTGATGTGCTCGGTTCCCTGAGGCGCTTTGTCCACGAGCAGGAACGACGCGGCGGCCGCGACCACGTAGATGACGCCGATCAGCGCCTCCTGCGGGATGCGCGAGGACAGCCTGCGCGTGGAGGCGAGCAGCAGTGCGGCGAGCAGCGCAAACCCGAGCGACCAGGCGAGCGTGCCGGTGCTCTGTGCCGGATGCCCCAGCATGAACGCCACGGTGCCGCCCAGCGCGGCAAGCTGCGCGAGCGCCAGGTCGACAAAGATCACGCCGCGCGCGAGCACCTGCATGCCGAAGTAGGTGTGGATTCCCACCAGCATGATCGAGGCGAGGAGCGGCAGCCACAACAGCGCGATGGCGTCGGTCATGGCGAACCCGAATAGCCCCGCGCGAGGGCCGCGACGTTGTGGTCGAAAAGGGAAAGATAATCGCCTGTTCCCGCGACCGCACCGACCGACGCGGCCAGCGTCACCACCTGTCCACCGGCGCGCTCGGCGAGGAAGCGAGCGTTTTTTTCCGGCTCGTGCGGCTGGCGCACGATGATCCGGATTCCCTGGGTACGCATCGCGGCAAGCAGTTGGGCGAGATGGGCCGGGCTCGGCGGCACGCCGGGCTTCGCCTCGATGTAACCGGCGAAGTTGAGCCGGAACCGGCGCGCGAAATAGGCCCAGTTGTTGTGGTAGGCAATGAGCGGCACCCCCTGCAGCGAGGCGAGCGCCTGGGTCCAGACCTGCTGGCGCAACTTGAGTCGGTCCAGGAACGCAATGCGCCGGCGCTCGTAGTATCGGGCGTTGGCAGCGTCGATGCGTGCGAGCGCCTCGAGCAGCGTGCCGGTGATGATTTCGGCATTCGACGGATCCAGCCAGTAATGCGGGTTGCCGCTTCCATGGGGATGCCCGGGTCCGACCGCCGAGCCGCGCACGTCCAGCAACGCGATCGCCAGCGAGGCGTCGACGTAACGCTCGCCGCCGCGCTTGAGCGCCGGGACGTCGGCCTGCGCGAGCAGCCGGTCGAGCCAGAGGTCGTAGTCCACGCCGATGCGCACCACCAGTGCCGCTTCCTTGATCCGGTGCAGGTCCTGGGGGCGCGGCTGGTAGTCTTCGGGATCCTGGTTCGGAGAGACGATGTGGGTCACCGCCACCCGCTCGCCACCGACCGCCTCCACCAGGCTCTGCAGGTCCGTCGTGGTGGCGACGACGCGCAGCCGCGCAGCGGCAACGGCCGGCGCGGCTGCGGTCGCATCAGAGGCGAGCGGCGAGGCAGGCGCGATGAGCAGCGCCAACAACAGCGCGAACGCCGCGCGGGGCGTCATACCCGCTACGGCGCTACTTCGGCGCGCTCCACAGGCTCTTCGGCAGCAGGCAGTGCACGTTTTTTTCGCTGTTCGACACGGCGCCGACGCGGCAGTCCATGGCCACGCTCGCCAGACCGTATGCGTCCAGACGCGCGATGCCCTTGGCCGATTGCAACCAGTTGATCGTCGCCATCGATGCCGTGTCCATCGCCTTGTTGAGATCGGCATCCGCGGCGTGGATGACGTAGTACTTCGCCGTTTCCTTGGTCGGCCGCTCCATGTCTTCCTTGCCCTTGGTGTCCTTCGGGCTCAGGCAGTGGATTCCCTTCTTGATGTTGACGACCTGGGAAATGCGGCAGTCGGAGACCTTGGGCATCAACTCGGCCGCCTTATCAGCGGACATCTTGCGCTGCTCGGCGAGGAACTTGACGGTCTGGCCCTTCGCTGCGTCCCAGGCCTTGTTCAGGTCCTGATCGAAGCCCATGGTGATCCAGGACTTCGCCGTCTCGATACGCGGGAAGTCGAGTTTCATGTCCTTGAGCACTGTGAGCGTGACATTGAGTTCCTTGTAGGCGGTTTCGAGCGCGGTGAGATTCACTTCGCCATTGCCCTGTCCTGCATGCGAATCGCCGCTCCAGAACAGCGCGCCGGGAACGTGCACCGGCACGTAGAGGGTCGCGCCTTCGCCGAGGTCGCGGATGTCCATGTTGCCCGCGTATTCGCCGGGCGGCACGCTGCTGTAGCGTCCCGGCTCCTTGCGCGCCACGCCGATGGTGCCCGGGAACGGCTGCAGCGGAACGAAAATGCCCGGAAGGAATTCCGTGACCTTGCGATCGAGATCCAGGTACAGATATTTCACCTGGCCATCCTGGAAGTCCTTCGGGAACTGGCCGAACATGCCGGGAACATTGAAATTCGCCGCGTAGGCGCGCGGCACGATGCGGTTGATCTTCACCTTCAGGGTGTCGCCGGGTTCGGCGCCCTTCACGTAGATCGGGCCGGTGAGCGTGTGCGGTCCGCGGCCGGGGTGATCGGTGCGCAGCTTCTTGATCTCCTCGATGGTGCGGCCCGGCACGACCTGATTGTGCGAGTGCATCATCGTTTCCATCACCACCGTGTCGCCGGAATCGATGCTGAGCACCGGGGCCTGCGCGTTGTCGAACCAGCCCCATTGTGTGGTCTCCAGCGTGGCGGGCAGCAGGTGGACTTTGCCCGGCAGGCGGCTGGCGATGGTGAGCGACTGACTGTGAGCTGCGCCTGACAGCGCGAGCAGAGCGATCGAAACGGCCAAGCAGGACGATTTCTTGTTCATGGTGGACCCCCTTTGGTGGCGACGAGGTGTGATACTACCCCGCCTTTCCGGCGCAGCAAACCAGCCCGCATGCGCTTGCCGCATTAACCTCGCGAATTAAACGGCGCGCAGCGTCCGCTCCACTTCGCGGAGTTAACCGGGCGCGAACGCGTCCCGGGCTAACGATTAATCGAATGCGTAGGCATCCATCGCGAGCACGCCGTTGGCTATGCTCGAATGGAGGAGCCGCCCCGGGATGCCGGGCGTGCCCGCGCCGAGCGCGATGAACAGCGGCAGGAAGTGCTCTTCGGTGGGATGGTTCTTGTTCGCAAACGGCACCGTGTCGCGGTAGTCGAGCAGCTCGCCCGTGTCGCCGGCGGCGATGGTCGCCCGCAGCCAGAGCGCGAATCCAGCCACCCAGTCCGGCGGCTCACTCCCCTCCGGCATCATCTCGCGCAGATTGTGCGTGGCATTGCCCGAGGCAAGGACCAGCACGCCGTCCTCGCGCAGTTCGCGCAGATTCTGCCCGATCAGGAAATGGTGCTGAGGCGATTCGTAGGGCTGCACTGAAATCTGTGTCACCGGGATGTCGGCTTGCGGATACATGAGCTTGAGCGGCGTCCATACGCCATGGTCGAGGCCGCGCGCGTCGTCCAAGGCGACACGCATGCCGGCGCTCTCCAGGCGATGCGCGATGTCGTGCGCGAGCTCGGGCGCTCCCGGCGCCGGATAGCTCATTTCATACATCGGCGGCTCGAAACCGAAAAAATCGTGGATGGTCTTCGGCTGCAGGGAAGCATTCACGGTCGGCGTACGCGCCTCCCAGTGCGCCGAGATCGCGACGATGGCGCGCGGCCGGCCGAGTTGCTCGCCCAGCCCGGCAAAGAATCGCCGCACCGGACCATCGTAGAGGATCAGATTCGGCGGGCCGTGCGAGACGAACAGGGCGGGGAATCGGTTGGTCATGATGCGCTCGGGTTCTAACCTTGTTCCCAGGGCAGGCGCGCGACCCGCCAGCCGTTGACGCTGTTGCGGTGCCCCTGGGCGTCGCGATCGCCCTCGAAGCCCTCGAGTACATTGAAGCAGTTCCGGTAGCCGACCTCGGTGGCAAGCGCCGCAGCGTGGTGCGAGCGGTGGCCCGAGCGGCACAGAAACATCAGCGGCGCTTGGGTCAGCGGGACTGCAGCCTGAAGCTGGCGGAGAAAATCCGGATTTCGCGCGCCGCCCGGATAAACGGTCCACTCGATCATCACGGCGCCCGGCACCCGTCCTACCCAGTACCATTCGGCCTGGGTTCGCACGTCGACCAGTACGGCGCCGGGAGCACTCTGCAGCAACGCATAGGCCTCGCCCGGCGGCAGCGCTCCCGCGTATGGAAGCTTCTGTTCCAGTGCGCGCTGAGCTGCGCGGGTCAGGATATCTTGCGCCGTGGTCATCACTGTCGCCGACAAAGGCGCAAAGTATAGTGACTATCGGTGCTTCATGCTGCCCAAGGCATGGATAGATGGCGCACCATACACGTGCCATAATATCGAGCATTGCACTATCTTGGTGCCCCTATGGCTTGCAGGGCATGGGCTTTATCGTTATGGCACAATGACGCGCTTGACCTGCGCCCGATGGCATGAATACTGCTCTCTTTGCCCTTATTTCCGGGCTTTGCGCCCGTTTCCGACCCTATTAGCCAAACCCTGAAGGAGATTTTTGCATGGCCATGTCTGCAAATGATGTACTGAAAATGATCAAGGAGAAGGAGGTCAAGTTCGTCGACCTGCGTTTCTCCGACACACGGGGCAAGGAGCAGCATGTGACCGTGCCGTCGAAGCAGTTCACCATGGACAAGTTCGAGAGCGGGCATGCTTTTGACGGGTCGTCGATCGCCGGCTGGAAGGGCATCGAGGCCTCCGACATGCTGCTGATGCCGGACGCGGACAGCGCGCGCATGGACCCGTTCACCGACGAACTGGTGCTCAACATCACCTGCGACGTGGTCGAGCCTTCGGATGGCAAGGGCTACGATCGCGATCCGCGCACCATCGCCAAGCGAGCCGAGGCGTTTCTGAAATCCTCAGGCTTGGGCGACACCGCCTATTTCGGCCCCGAGCCCGAATTCTTCATTTTCGACGGCGTGACCTGGGACATCGGCATGTCCGGTTGTTTCGTGAAGATCAAGTCGGAGGAAGCGCCCTGGTCGACGGGCGAGGACTTCGAAGGCGGCAACATGGGGCACCGCCCGCCGGTCAAGGGCGGCTATTTCCCCGTGCCCCCGATCGACTCGCTGCATGACATACGCGACGCCATGTGCATCGCGCTGGAGCAGCAGGGCGTCGAGGTCGAGGTGCACCACCACGAGGTGGCGGCGCCCGGCCAGTGCGAAATCGGCACCATGTTCAATTCGCTGGTGAAGCGCGCCGACTGGAACCAGATCCTGAAGTATACGGTGTGGAACGTGGCGCATTCGTACGGCAAGACCGCGACCTTCATGCCCAAACCCGTGGTCGGCGACAATGGCTCGGGCATGCACGTGCATCAGTCGGTGTGGAAGGAGGGCAAGAACCTGTTCGCCGGCAACGGCTATGCGGGGCTGTCGGAGTTCGCGCTGTACTACATCGGCGGCATCATCAAGCACGCGCGCGCGCTGAACGCGATCACCAATCCGGGCACCAACTCGTACAAGCGCCTGGTACCGGGCTTCGAGGCACCGATCAATCTCGCCTACTCGGCGCGCAACCGTTCGGCTGCCTGCCGCATCCCGTATGTCTCGAATCCGAAGGCGCGCCGCGTCGAGATTCGCTTCCCCGATCCGATGGCGAATCCGTACCTCGCTTTTGCGGCGATGCTGATGGCAGGGCTGGACGGCGTGCAGAACAAGATCCACCCGGGCGATCCGGTGGACAAGAACCTGTACGATCTGCCGCCTTCCCAGGCGAAGAAAGTGCCGAGCGTTTGCAGTTCGCTCGACATGGCGCTCGACTACCTCGACAAGGACCGCGCCTTCCTCACCAAGGGCGGCGTGTTCTCCGACGAAATGATCGACGCCTACATCACGCTCAAGATGGAAGAGGTCACGCGCTTCCGCATGACCACCCATCCGGTGGAATTTGACATGTACTACAGCGGCTGAGTTTTGACGGTGGGGACGCAGCGCCCCACCGGTGCGGCGCAGGAAAAAAGGACGGGCGATCCACTGGGGTCCCCCGTCCTTTTCCATTTGAAATCAGAGGGACTTTTGCATAGACTTGGGCCTCTGCGTGGGGTACAGTCGATCGATGTTCCGGGTCGTTCGCATGATGGTGGTGTTGCTTGCGCTCGCCGGCGCCGATGGTGCGCTGGCCCAGAGCGTGACCTACCGTTGCGTCGACAACGGCGGCCGCTCCACCTACACGAATATCAAGGCGGAAATGGCGGGCAAGAAGTGCACCGTCGTCAGCCGCGAGGTTTCGGTGGTCCCCGCGCAGCAGGTTGCAAAGCCCGCCCGGTCGGAGTCGGCGCGGGCGCCGGGGGAGCGCGTGGATGCAGGCACGCAGCGGGGCCGCGACGAAACGCGCCAGAAAATCCTCCAGGAAGAGTTGGGCATCGCCGAGAAACGCCTCTCCGAAGCCAGGCAGAAGCTGGCGGAACAGCGCGGTGGCGACGGGAAGGGACCCGATCAACTGAAACCCTATCAGGAAGAAATCGAGCGCCAGGAACAGAACGTCGCATCGCTGAAGCGAGAACTCGCCAACCAGCGCTAGCTGCTGCCTGTTTCGCTCGCCGTCTGTGCCGGCCCGATCCGGATAGCGCACCGTCTCCCGCGCAATGCGAACGTCTATGAGCACGGTATCGTTCTCGGGACTGGATCTTCTTGCCACCGCCGCCGTCGCGCTCGACGATGGTTTGCGGATCATCTATCTCAATCCTGCCGGGGAGACGCTGTTCGCGCTCAGCCGGCGCAGCGTGAGCGGCCAATCGTTTCCCGAACTGTTTGCCGACGGTCAGCCGTTCGGCGAAAAGCTCTCGCAGGCGCTTGCCGATACGCGGGGCTTCGTCGACCAGGACCTGATCCTGACGCGAGCGGCGCACGAGCCGCTGCACCTCAATTGCGTGGTCACGCCGGTGGAAGTGGGTGCCGCGGCGCTGCTGATCGAATTCAGGCACATCGAGCAGCAGCTGCGCATCGAGCGCGAAACCCAGCGCCTCACCCAGCACGAGGCGAACCGGGAACTCATCCGCAATCTCGTGCATGAAATCAAGAATCCGCTCGGCGGCATCCGCGGCTCGGCGCAGTTGCTCGAGCGCGAGCTCGACCGTCCCGACCTGCGCGAGTACACGCAGGTGATCATCAAGGAGGCCGATCGCCTGCAGGTGCTGATGGATAGGCTGCTGACGCCGCATCGCCGTCCCCATATCGGCCCGGTCAATATCCATGAAGTGTGCGAGCGGGTACGTACCCTGATCCTCGCCGAGTTTCCGGAAGGGATACGCATCAAGCGCGACTACGACACCAGCCTTCCCGATTTGCGGGGCGACCGCGAGCAGCTCATCCAGGCGGTGCTCAACGTCGCGCGCAACGCGGCGCAGGCAATGAGCGGGCACGGCGAAATCGAATTGCGCACCCGCGTGGCGCGTCAGGTGACGCTCGCGAAGACGCGTCACAAGCTGGCATTAGAATTGCAAGTGGTGGACAACGGTCCCGGAATTCCGGCGGCGATCCACGACAGGATCTTCTATCCGCTGGTGTCGGGCCGCGAGGGCGGAACCGGCTTGGGGCTCACGCTGGCGCAGACCTTTGTTCAGCACCACCACGGCGTGATCGAGGTGGAAAGCCAGCCGGGGCGCACCTGTTTCCGCATCATGTTGCCGCTTGATGAATAGGACTGCGATGAAGCCAGTTTGGGTTGTAGACGACGACCGTTCCATACGCTTTGTGTTCGAGAAAGCGCTCACGCGCGAAGGCATCCCGTTCACGACCTTCGCGCTGGCCTCCGACGCGCTGGCCGCGCTCGAGGACGGTGCGCCCCAGGTGCTGGTGTCCGACATCCGCATGCCTGGCGCGTCGGGACTCGAACTGCTGAAACAGGCGAAGCAGCGGTACCCCAATCTTCCGGTGATCGTCATGACCGCGTACTCGGACCTCGAGTCCGCGGTGGCGGCGTTCCAGGGCGGCGCGTTCGAGTATCTGCCCAAGCCGTTCGATGTCGACCAGGCGGTCGATCTGATCCGCCGTGCGCTCGATGAATCGCTGCGCGAGCAGCAGGACGAGGACACCGAGCAGGGTTCTCCCGAGATCCTCGGGCAGGCGCAGTCGATGCAGGAGGTCTTCCGGGGCATCGGGCGGCTTGCGCAGTCATCGGCGACAGTGCTCATCACCGGCGAATCCGGCACCGGCAAGGAGCTGGTGGCGCGCGCGCTGCACCGCCACAGCCCGCGCGGTGCGAAGGCCTTTGTAGCCATCAACACCGCGGCCATGCCCAAGGACCTGCTCGAGTCGGAGTTGTTCGGGCACGAGCGCGGCGCGTTCACCGGCGCGCAGGCGATGCGGCGTGGCCGCTTCGAGCAGGCCGAGGGCGGCACGCTGTTTCTCGACGAGATCGGAGACATGCCGGCTGAACTGCAGACGCGCCTGCTGCGCGTGCTTTCCGATGGGACGTTCTACCGCGTCGGGGGCCACCAGCCGATTCGCGCCAACGTGCGTGTCATCGCGGCCACGCACCAGGATTTGGAGGCACGCGTCAAGGAAGGGCTGTTCCGCGAAGACCTCTACCATCGATTGAATGTGATACGCCTGCGGTTGCCCAGCCTGCGCGAGCGGCGCGAGGACATTCCGTTGCTGGCGCGGTATTTTCTCGCCAAGTCGGCGCGCGAGCTGGGCGTCGAGCCCAAGCGCCTGTCGGATGCGGCGATGGCCTATTTCGCCGGGCAGAGCTTGCCGGGCAACGTGCGCCAGCTCGAGAACATCTGTCATTGGCTCACGGTGATGGCCCCCATGCAGGTGATCGAAGTGGGCGACCTGCCGCAGGAGATTCGCGACCAGACGCCGGCAGCCGAGTCCGACTGGCTGGCGGCGCTTGCGCAGGAGGCCGAGCGCATGCTCGCGCGCGGCGAATCGGCGATCATGGACACCCTGGCCAAGCGCTTCGAGCGCACGCTGATCAGCAAGGCGCTGGCGCACACCGGCGGACGGCGCATCGAAGCGGCAGGCTTGCTCGGCATCGGACGCAACACCATCACGCGCAAAATCCAGGAACTCGGGCTCGAAGACCACCTGCCCGGCGAGGACTAGGCCGGGGACGTCCCGACGGTTGCTGGTGCCACGCTATTCGTAGCGGTTCGACAGCGTGCCTATGCCTTCGATGGTCACTTCGATGGTGCTGCCGGGCTTCATGGAGCCGACGCCCACCGAGGTGCCGCAGCAGATCACATCGCCCGGCTCGAGCGTGATGTCCTGCGAGATCAGGCTCACGATTTTCGCCGGCGGGAGGATCATGTCCGCCACCGGGTAGTTCTGCCGCTCCTGTCCGTTCAGCACCGTCTTGACGACCAGTGTCGCGGGGTCGAGCCCCGTCGCCACCACCGGACCGAACACGCCGAAGCTGTCGTAGCTCTTGGCGCGCGCCCATTGCGGGAATGACGGATCCTGATTGAGGATTTCCGCGGCGGTGACGTCGTTGATGCAGGTGTAGCCGAAGATGACTTTCGGCGCGTCGGCCTCGGCCACCGCCTTGCAGCGCCTGCCGATGACGATGCCCAGTTCGCCCTCGTAGACCACTTTGCCGTCGTAGGAGACCGGTTTCCTGATCGTTCCGCCATGGGGAAGAAACGAGTTCGGCGATTTGAAAAAATACAGCGGCTCGGCCGGAATCGCAGTGTTCAGCTTCGTCGCCAGCGCATGGAAATTGTTCCACAGGGCGAACATCTTGCCCGGGACGGTCGGCGTCAGCACCTTCACGGCGGCGAGTGCCACGGTTTGACCGGTGGCGGCCGGGGTGCCGAAAATATCTCCCGAGTAGACGGCAATCCGGTCGCCGTCGAGCTGGCCGAATCCGGTCCGGCCGTCTTGTTCAAAGCGAATCCAGCGTGCCATCGTTGTCTCCTCGGCCGTGCGCGTAAGTCGTACTGTCCTCGCTCCGCGTCTCCGGGAAAACGCGCAGCTCGGCATGTCGGGGGCATCATAGCAAACGGAGCGTCCCGCATGATTTCACGATGCGGGATTATTTTCCCAACCGAGGCGCACCCGGTTTCACAATGCGCAATGGTTTTCCCCGACGGGAACAGCAGGTAAGCTTCACCATCTTCATCGCTACAACGGAAGCACTTTCATGTCCCACTCTTTACCTGCAGGCGTGCAAATCGCCGCCAAGATCGAACCCGGATTCGAGACCATCCTGACCTCGGAGGCGCTCGGGTTCGTCGCAAAACTGCATCGCCAGTTCGAGGCGCGGCGCCAGGAGTTGCTCGCGCGGCGCGCGGTGCGGCAGAAGGAATTCGATGCCGGCAAGCTGCCCGATTTCCTGCCCGAGACCGCGAACATCCGCAGTTCCGAATGGAAGATCGCGCCGCAGCCCGGCGACATGCTCGACCGGCGCGTCGAGATCACCGGCCCAACCGACCGCAAGATGGTGATCAATGCGCTCAACTGCGGCGCCTCCACTTTCATGGCGGACTTCGAGGACGCCAATTGCCCGAGCTGGCACAACATCATCGACGGGCAGCTCAACCTGCGCGATGCGGTGCGCCGCGCGATCACCCTCGATCAGGGAGGCAAGCAGTACCAGCTCAAGGACAAGACCGCGGTGCTGATCCCGCGGCCGCGCGGCTGGCATCTGAACGAAAAGCACGTCGCGATCGACGGCCAGCAGGTCTCGGGCAGCATTTTCGATTTCGCGCTGTACTTTTTCCACAACGCCAAGGAACTGCTTGCGCGCGGCACCGGCCCGTATTTCTATCTGCCCAAGATGGAGTCGCATCTCGAGGCGCGGCTGTGGAACGACATTTTCGTGCTGGCGCAGAGCGAACTGGGCGTGCCGCAGGGATCGATCAAGGGCACGGTGCTGATCGAAACCATACTCGCGGCGTTCGAGATGGACGAGATTCTGTGGGAGCTGAAGCAGCACTCGGCCGGCCTGAACATCGGCCGCTGGGACTACATTTTCTCCTGCATCAAGAAATTCCGTTCCAACAAGGATTTCTGCCTTGCCGACCGCAGCCAGGTGGGCATGACCGCGCCGTTTCTGCGCGCCTACGCGCTGTCGCTGGTCAAGACCTGCCACCGGCGCGGCGCCCCCGCGATGGGCGGCATGGCGGCGCAGATTCCGATCAAGAACGATCCGGCCGCGAACGAGGCGGCCCTCGAAAAGGTGCGCCAGGACAAGCTGCGCGAAGTCACCGACGGCTGCGATGGCACCTGGGTTGCGCATCCGGCCCTGGTGCCGATTGCGAAAGAGGTGTTCGACAAATACATGCCGCAGCCGAACCAGTACGACAAGCAGCGGCCCGACGTCAGCTTCGGCGCAAAGGATCTGCTCGATTTTCAGCCGGAGAAGCCGATCACCGAAGCGGGCATGCGCAACAACATTTCTGTCGGCATCCAGTATCTCGGCGCGTGGCTCGCGGGCAACGGCTGCGTGCCGGTGTTCAACCTGATGGAGGACGCGGCGACGGCGGAGATCTCGCGCTCGCAGATCTGGCAGTGGATACGCTCCCCCAAAGGCGTACTCGACGACGGCCGCAAGGTCACCCGGGAGCTGTTCCGCCAGTGGCTCGCCGAAGAGTTGCCGAAGGTGAAGACTTATCTCGGCGACGCAGCGTATGCGGAGGGCAAATACGAGGCAGGCGCGAAGCTGTTCGAGCGCATCACCACCGACGACAACTACGTCGAATTCCTCACGCTGCCGGCGTATGAGATGATCGACTAGGGATCGGCTGGACCTGCTTGCGCCGGGAAACGCCGGGAATCACCCCGGCGTTCAGGGGCTCAGTTCAGCGATGACCGGGGCGTGATCGGAGGGCCGCTCCAGTGTGCGCGGCTCGCGGTCGATGGAACAGCTCACGCAATTCGCCGCGAGTTCGGGCGACACGAGAATGTGGTCGATGCGCAGCCCCAGGTTGCGGCGGAAGGCGTTCATGCGGTAATCCCACCAGCTGAATGATTTTTCGGGTTGGTCGAACAGACGAAAGCTGTCCTTGAAGCCCAGGGCCAGCAGGCGTTGGAACGCTTCGCGCTCCGGTTGACTGCACAGCACCTGGCCTTCCCAGGCCTTGGGGTCGTGCACGTCGCGGTCTTCGGGGGCGACGTTGTAGTCGCCCAGCACGACGAGGCGCGTGTGTCGCTGCAACTCGTCGCGCAGCCAGCGCTCGAACGACGCGAGCCATTTCAGCTTGTACTCGTATTTCTCCGAGCCGACCGACTGACCGTTCGGAACATAGGCGCAGACGACGCGCGTGCCGGCGACGGTTACGGACAAGACGCGTTTCTGCACGTCCTCGAATCCGGGAATGCCGAACTCGATGTTCTCGAGCGGCGCGCGAGCGAGGACGGCGACGCCGTTATAAGTCTTCTGCCCGGAGAACGCGCACCGGTATCCGGCGGCCTCGATCTGCGCGCCGGGAAAGTTCGTGTCCTCGAGCTTGGTCTCCTGCAGGCACACCACGTCGGGCTGGTGCTTCGCCAGCCAGTCGAGCAGATGCGGCAGACGCACCTTGAGCGAATTGACGTTCCAGGTCGCGAGCTTCACTGATTCAGCGCTGCCCGGCGGCGGGTTCCGCGGCGGGCGTGGGTTCAGACGGTTTCTGCGGCAGGCCGCTGGCCGGATAACCCGCCGCATCGAGTGCGGTTTTCCAGGCGCCCGCTTCGAACCCGGCGACGGTTTCCGGACCGACGCGCAGCGTCGGCACCTGCGCCTTGCCGGAGAGGCCTTTCAACTCCTGGAGGGTCTTCTCGTCGCCGACGGTGATTTCCTTGAACGGGATGCCGCGCTTCTGCAGCGACTCGCGCGCTTCGCTGCACGCCGGGCCGCAGTCGGGCGAACTGTACAGAGTGACGGGAAAGCTCTTTACCGCGAGCTGGGTGGCGTACGGGAGGCCGCCCGAGTCGACGATGCTGGAGGACAATTTCCGGCGCTCTACGTTTTTCGTCTCGGCAGGCGCGGGTTGTTGCTGCGTGTAGTGCACGCGGCCATCTTTGTCGACCCAGCGATAGACTTGCTCCGCGCGGGCGCCAGCGATCGCGGTGGCAAGCAACGCTGCGGCAACAAGCATCGCGCGCATCATTTTCTTCTCCGCTTGGCACTACGCAGCGATCATACCATTGTGCCGCAGCAGGGCATCCACGCTGGGATCGCGGCCGCGGAAGGCGCGGAAGGACTCGATCGCCGGCCGGCTGCCGCCCACGGCGAGGATTTCGTCGCGGAACCGCGCGCCGGTGCGCGGGTCGAGCACGCCAGAGGCCGCGTCGCCGTTTTCCTCGAACAGGCTGTAGGCGTCGGCCGAGAGCACCTCGGCCCATTTGTAGCTGTAGTAGCCGGCACCATAGCCGCCTGAGAAAACGTGCGAGAAATTGTTCGGGAAGCGGTTGTACGCGGGAGGAATGGCCACCGCGACGCGCGAGCGGATCTCGTCCAGCAACTGGAGCGGCGTTTTGGCGCCATCGGGGTCGAAGTCGCAGTGCAGCAGCATGTCGAACAGCGAGAACTCGAGTTGCCGCACCGTCTGCATGCCGCTCTGGAAATTTTTCGCCGCCACCATCTTGTCGAACAGCTCGCGCGGCAGCGCGGCGCCGGTGTCCACGTGCGCCGTCATGTGCCGCAGCACGTTCCATTCCCAGCAGAAATTCTCCATGAACTGCGACGGCAGTTCGACCGCATCCCACTCCACACCGCGGATGCCAGAAACGCCGAGGTAGTCGACGCGCGAGAGCAGGTGGTGCAGGCCGTGACCGAATTCATGGAACAGCGTGATCACCTCGTCGTGGGTGAGCAGCGCCGGCTTGCCGCCGACCGGTGAGGAAAAATTGCAGACCAGATAGGCCACCGGGGTCTGCACGCCGACAGCGTTGCGCCGCCTCGCGACCGCCTCGTCCATCCAGGCGCCGCCGCGCTTGATCTCGCGCGCGTGGAGGTCGAGATAAAACTGGCCCACGCACGCACCGGCGGCATCGACGATGCGGAAGAAGCGCACCTCGGGGTGCCAGGTCTCGGCGCTGTCGGGCTCGATGCGTATGCCATAGAGGGCCTGGACGACGCGGAACATGCCCTCGAGCACCTTGGGCTCCGGAAAATATTGTTTCACTTCCTGGTCCGAGAAGGCATAGCGCTTCGCGCGCAGCTTCTCCGAGATAAAGGCGGTATCCCAGGCTTCCGGTTGTTCCGGAGTGAGCTCGGCTCGCGCGAAATTGCACAACTCGGTCCAGTCGCCGCGGGCGAAAGGCAGGGACTTCTGCGCGAGATCTTCGAGGAAGCCCAGCACCTCGGCGGGGGAGTCCGCCATCTTCGGCACCAGCGACACCTCGGCGTAGTTGTTGTAGCCAAGCAGCCGCGCCGCCTCGCGCCGCAGCCTCAGCAGCCCGGCGATCAAGGGTGTGTTGTCGAGTTCGGGCGGACCGAATTCGCTCGCCCGGGTGACGTAGGCGCGGTACATCGCCTCGCGCAGCGGCCGGTGCTCGGCATACTGCATCACCGGTTGGTACGAGGGCGCCTGCAGCGTGAACGTCCAGCCGGTTTTGCCGAGCTTTTCAGCCGCTTCGCGCGCGGGTTCGAGCACGTCCGCGGGGATGCCGGCGACCTCGGTTTCGCTCTCGACGGTGAGGGTGAACGCATTGGTCGCGTCGAGCAGGTTCTCGGAGAACTTCGCCGACAGTGCCGAGAGCTCCTGCTGGATTTCGCCGAAGCGTTGCTTGTCCTCGGTCGACAGTTCCGCGCCGCCGAGGCGGAAGTCGCGCAATTCGTTCTCAACGATCCGGCGCTGGGCGTCCGAAAATCGCGCAAATGCCGGTGCTGCCGCGAGCGCCTTGTATTTTTCGTAGAGGGCGAGGTTCTGCGCCAGCTCGGTGTAGTACTGCGTGATCTTCGGCAGGTTGTCGTTGTAGGCCTGGCGGATCGCCGGGCTGTCATCGACGCCGTGCAGATGTCCGACCACGCCCCAGGCGCGCGACAGCCGCTCGTTCGCATCCTCGAGCGGTTGCGCGAAAGCGTCCCAGGTGGCCGGCGTGCCGGCGCCGACCAGGCGCGCGATCAGCGCGCGGTTCTCGGTGAGCAGCGCATCGACCGCTCCGGTTGCGTGCTCCGGTTTGATCGATGCAAAGCGCGGCAGGCCGCTGAAGTCCAGCAGAGGGTTCATCAATGGTTCATCGAGGTGATGGCCTCGCGCGCTTTCACGACGTTCGCAAAGGGCACCCGCAACGCGGCCATGAATGCGCCGTGCACCTGGGCGGCGGGAATGATCGCGCCGTTGAACTCCAGCGCACGGGTTGCGCAGGCGTCCTCGGCGACCATGCAGCGCAAGCCCAGGTCGAACGCCGCACGCACCGTGGCGTCGATGCACATGTGACTCATGGCGCCGGCGATGACCAGGCCGTCGATGCCCGCGGTCCGCAGTTCATCCAGCAGCGGGGTGCCGCGGAAGCTGTTGGGGAAATTCTTCTCGATCACGCTCTCTCCGGCGATGGGACTCACGAGGGGGTTGATGTCCGCTCCGGGGGTGCCGGGAACGAAGAACGTGGCGCCGGGTCGGACCGAAAGGTGGCGCACGTGGAATACCGGCAAGTCGCGACTGCGAAACGCATCAAGCAGCGCGCGCGCGTTGGCGGCGGCCTCATCCATGCGTTCGAGCGGCATTTTGCCGCCCGAGAAATAATCGTTCTGTATATCGATCAGCAACACGGCGGTGGTCATGGATTTGCTCCCGGCATCAGTGCATTTCAACTTCCCGCGGCCGAACGCTCGGCCGCGGTCACGGTATTCACGAGCAGCATGGCGATGGTCATCGGGCCGACGCCGCCCGGAACGGGCGTCAGGCGCGAGGCGCGGCCCAGCACGCTCTCGAAATCGACGTCGCCGGCCAGCTTCCCCCCTTGTTCCTGGGGCAGACGGTTGATGCCGACGTCGATCACCACCGCGCCCTCTTTGACCATGTCGCCGGTGATCGCTTTCGCGCGGCCTATGGCCACAACGAGGATGTCGGCCTGGCGCGTCATCGCGCCGAGGTCCTGAGTCTTCGAGTGACAGATGGTGACGGTGGCGCTTTTTTGCAATAGCAGCATGGCCATGGGTTTGCCGACGATGTTGCTGCGGCCGACGATCACGGCATGCTTGCCTTCGGGGGCTATGCCTTCGTGATCGAGCATTTTCATGACCCCGGCCGGTGTGCAGGGGGCGAACCGCGGCTGCCCGGTCGCGAGCAGCCCGACGTTGAAGGGATGAAATCCGTCGACGTCCTTTTCCGGCGCGATGGCGTGCAGCACGCGCTCGGACGCGATAGCCGCGGGCAGCGGCAGCTGCACCAGGATGCCGTGGATGCGCGGATCGGCATTAAGCTGCCGCAGGCGCTCGAGTATCTCGGCTTCCGTGGCCGAGGCGGGCAGGTCGTGCTGTTCCGAATACAGGCCGATGTCGGCGCAGGCGCGCCCCTTGTTGCGCACATAGACGCGGGAGGCGGGATTCTCACCCACCAGCACCACCGCGAGTCCCGGGACGACGCCGGCGGACTTGAGGGCCTCGACGCGGCTGCGCAACTCGCCACGGACTTCGCGTGCGATCGCATTGCCGTCGATGATTCTTGTGTCCATGGACCTCATGTTCCGCGCGAAAAAGGCGACCATTATGACGGTCGGCGGCCGGGTTCGCATTTTCCAGGTCCGGGGAGCCGGCGCTGGAAGGCGCATATTGCGTAATGCGGTATATGATTTTACAATGTGAACGGCGATACGTCATCGGCTCAAGGCGTTGATGACGCGCAACAACCCGAGCTGAGCGAGAATCGCACGCGCTGCGGCGCAATCTCGCACGTGCAGCGACAAGCAGCACTTCGGCTAGAATGATTTGAGCCCAAGCGCGCAATTCTCACGGAGGAGGTCCCGTGTCCGCCGTTCCCGATTTCTCCGCAGCAAACGATCCCGACGCACTCGAAACGCGGGAATGGATCGACGCATTGGACGCGGTGCTCGAGCGCGAAGGGCCCGAGCGCGCCCATTACCTGCTCGACAAGCTGACCGAGAAGGCGCGCCGCTCCGGCGCCTTCCTGCCCTTCTCGGCGAACACCGCTTACGTCAACACCATTCCTCCGCATCTGGAGGAGCGCTCGCCCGGCGATCACGCGCTGGAGGACCGCATCCGCGCCTATTGCCGCTGGAACGCCATGGTGATGGTCGCCAAGGCCAACTTGGCCGAGGGCGAGTTGGGTGGACACATCGCCAGCTTCGCATCGGTCGGGACGCTGTTCGGCATCGGCCAGAATCATTTCTGGCATGCGCCGTCCGAACAGCACGGCGGCGATCTGATTTTCTTCCAGGGCCATTCGTCGCCTGGGATCTACGCCCGGGCGCTGCTCGAAGGCAGGATCACCGAAGAACAACTCGTCAACTTCCGCCGCGACGTCGACGGCAAGGGCGTGACCTCCTATCCGCATCCATGGCTGATGCCGGACTTCTGGCAGTTCCCCACCGTGTCCATGGGGCTGGGGCCGATCCAGGGCATCTACCAGGCGCGTTTCCTCAAGTACCTGCATGCGCGCGGACTCGCGAACACGGCGAATCGCAAGGTGTGGGTGTTCTGCGGCGACGGCGAAATGGACGAGCCCGAATCGATGGGCGCGATCGGCATGGCCGCGCGCGAAAAGCTCGACAACTTGATTTTCGTCGTCAACTGCAACCTGCAGCGGCTCGACGGTCCGGTGCGGGGCAACGGAAAAATCATCCAGGAGCTCGAAGGCGGCTTCCGCGGCGCCGGCTGGAACGTCATCAAGCTGATCTGGGGCTCGTACTGGGATCCGCTGTTCGCGCGCGACAAGGACGGAATCCTGCGCCAGGTGATGGAGGACACCGTCGACGGCGAGTACCAGAACTACAAGGCGAACGACGGTGCCTACGTGCGCAAGCACTTCTTCGGCAAGCATCCCAAGCTGCTGGAGATGGTGTCGGGTATGAGCGATGAGGACATCTGGCGCCTCAATCGCGGCGGCCACGATCCGCACAAGATCTACGCCGCCTACGCCGCAGCGACGAAGCACAAAGGCCAACCGACCGTGATCCTTGCCAAGA
>Ga0315281_10004315_pt1 | contig 20661 bp, 17 predicted proteins | sample YL17G07_0_MG_FD_204540 | JGI IMG/M metagenome (GOLD analysis project Ga0315281, IMG submission 204540) | Sediment microbial communities from Yellowstone Lake, YNP, Wyoming, USA - YL17G07_0 | ecosystem: Environmental > Aquatic > Freshwater > Lake > Sediment | place: USA: Wyoming | collected...
AAGGAGCCATAGGTCACGCCGCAGGTGGGGATGTTGGCTCGTTTGCCTGCTTGAATATCATTGTCGGTGTCCCCGACCATCAACGTTTTGCCTCTCTCCCACGCCTGATCCTTCAGGATCTTCATGATGATGAATGGATCAGGCTTGAAAGGCATCTCGTCGCTGCCCTGGATTTGTGCGAAGTATTCCGCGATCCCGAAATGCTGCAGTACCCGACGGGTCCCCGCACTCAATTTGGTGGTCGCTGTGGTCGTCTCGAGCGCGCGCGGGGGATAGTACGTCTTGTACAGCTCCGCGGCTTCGGCAATCCGATGATGGAAAGATGGAGGGAGGAGGGTGGCGAACGTCTCTGTGAGGGGCTTTCCGATGAGAGGATAGAGCTCTTCAGGCGTGTGCGAATCTACGCCCAGTTGTTGAAGCACCCAATGCTGCGCCGCGGCGATGTCGCGCTTCGAGTCTACCAGCGTCCCATCAACGTCAAAGATGATGTTCTTGAGCATTCAGCGGTCAGCTATCAGTTAACCACCAGATTCTCCCTACTCCCTTCTCCATACTTCATATTCCATTCTACCTACCGTATCAGCTCGGGGACCGCAGCACCGTCCTTGCGGGGATCGGACGCACCATCGCCGTCTGGATGTTCATCTCGAAATCGACAACGTTCGAGACGAACTGCGCGTGTGCCTGGGCCTGGTTCCAACCGCCCATAATGCCAAACGCGATCTTCACGTCACCCTTTGTCATAAAGGCCGGAATGATCGTATGGAGAGGCCGTTTATGTCCGGCAAGGGCATTGGGGTGCGTGGGATCGAGCGTAAACAGTGCCCCGCGGTTCTGAAGCACAAATCCAGCCCCCTCCGGCACCAGCCCGGAGCCAAAGTTCTCATAGTTGCTCTGGATGAGGGAGACCATGTTTCCATCTTTGTCGACCACCGTCAGGTAAATCGCATCGTCCCCGAGCGGGGGTGGGCTTCCTGGTTGAGGGGCGCAATTTGCCTTCGTGGAATCGATCAGACTTGCCCGTTCGCGTAGCGTTTATCCAGCATCCCGCGCACCGGGACCTTGGAGAACCGCTGATCGGCGACGTAGCGCAGCATGTCGGCGTACGCGAGCTTCTTTGCCTCAATCATCACGTGGAGGGCTGCGGCAGAGTTGTGCCCATACTGAGAGAGAGGGAAATTCTCCATGATGTTCAGCATCATCAGCGCTGCGATTCCCTGTCCGTTGGGAGGGATCTCGGACACGCTCCAACCCCGGTACGTCGTGGAGATCGGCTCGACCCACTCGCTGGAGAACTCCGCGAGGTCGCTTGGCGTGAGCGTTTCCCCGTGTTGCCGGGAACATGCGAGGATGAGCTTGGCGATCTCACCCTTGTTGATGCTGAGACCCGCCGGAGCCCAGCCGCTGGCGTTCAGGCCGTAGAGTTTCCCTGACTTCACTTCGTAGATGATCGCAAACAGGTCGCCGCCGATGCCATTGCTCATCGGTGCGATGAGGCCCATCATTGCGTTCGTCGCGATCGCTGCATCGACGGCATTGCCGTCATCGGCAAGAATCGTGGTGCCCACCTGAGCTGCTATGGGGTTCTCGGCAGCGACGATTCCGTAGCGCGTCACGACCATCGATCGTGCCTGCGATCGATCCTGCGCCAGGTCATTGTTAACGATTGCGGTCATAAGACACAAGAAAATATTGTGTTTGTGCGAAGGCTATCCAGAAGGTTTCAACGATCAGACATTAGGTCGCGGAGCGTCGTGAAGCCATGAAGGAGCGCGGTCTTGCAGGAGAGAGATGTGCGCAGCGTGCGATAGGGGATTGACTCTTTGAGAATCTGGTCGGCGTAATCCTCCACGGTGATGTCCCCCTGCAGAAGGACGTGCGTATGTGCATCGATCAGACCCGGAGAGAGGATTTCATAGAACCCCCTTCAGTAGATCAGCTTAGGATTTAGTGATCCAAGCGAAGATCAGTGCTGCCAGAAGCACCATGAGGAGATCGCCTACTGTGTGCCGAGAGCCTTCTCCAATTCAGCGGTTGCCGAATCGATCAGGGAAGCTTCATTCTCCAACGCGCGCGCCACGCGCACAGTCTCCGCCTCGGCATCCTTCCACTTCTTCTGCTCGATCGCCTCCCGCACGCCGGGAATCGTTTTGACACCGTACCCCGTGTAAAGGCCCGGTGCATAGATCAGATGCTTGAACCACGGTCGCCCCGGCAGACCATCGGAGCTTGTCAGGGCCCGCTCGGTCTCGATGAGCTTCACGTTGACGCTCTCGACCAGCGCAGCAGAGGAGGCCGTGCCGCTCTGCATCGCGCGTTTCGCCGCTTTGTCGTACCGGTCCGCACTCGTGGTCAAGGTTGCGACGGCATTTTCAAGTGGTGCGAAATTCAGGTACGGAGGGATCTCCTCGGCTGATGGCGGAACGTACTTCTCCTTCGGGTCAGCGGCGGCGGTGAAGACACCCTCTGTGATCTCCCGGTTACGTTCTTTGATCTGTTCCTGCATACCTTTCAGAAGCTTCTTGAGTTCATCGAGGTAGCGGCGGACCGTGCCGCTAAACTCCGTGAAATCATACGGCAAAAGGTCGGCATCCGCGAGGCGGATCACGGCGGTCCCGGCAGTCTGAGAAAGTGCGCGGCCGTAGGAAAAGTCCGTGTCTGCAAAATGGGTGTACCAATAGATGTCGTCGTAGATTGAGTGATAAATGCCCCCGCCATCTTCGCCGCCGTAACCAAGGTTGAGCGAGGCGACGCCGAGATGATCGACGAAGACCGTATAGTCAGAGCCGGAACCGAGCGCTCCGATGCGCAGGTTCGGGCGGGACCGTAGTTCGTTTCGCTCCTCATCCGAACGCGCGTCCGAGATACGGCGGAGTTGATCCCGTTTCCAGACGGAGATCTTCTTCTCCGGATCTTCGATCACGCGGGCGACCCCGTTGATGAAGTCTTCGAGTGAGTGGGAACCCGACATTCCGAGGTACCCTCTGCCGTTCGAGTCGGAGTTGATGTAGGCGACCGCTTTTCGCTTCAGCTCATCTGCGTGTTCCTCCGCCCACTCGGTCGAACCGAGAAGGCCTTCCTCCTCTCCATCCCAGACACAGTAGACGATCGTTCGCTTCGGCTTCCACCCTTGTTTCAAGAGCTCGCCGAGAGCCCGCAGCTCCTCCATCTCAGCGACGAGGCCGGAGATGGGATCGTCTGCGCCGTTGACCCACGCGTCTTGGTGATTGCCGCGAATGACCCATTCATCCGGATATTCAGAACCCGGGATAATTGTGATGACGTCGTAGATGGTCTTGATGTCCCAGTTCGATTTGACCTTCAGGTGAGCCTTGGCGGGTCCGGGTCCGATCTTGTACGTGATCGGCAGCGCTCCGCGCCACGAGAACGGCGCGACGGGTCCTTTGAGCGCAGCGAGGAGAGGTTGGGCGTCCGCATAGGAGATTGGGAGGACGGGAATCCTGGTGAGTGTTTTTGCGTCTTTGATGTCGAGCCGCTTCGCGTTTGCCGTTGCGCCGACGCCCGGGGTCAGCGGGTCGCCCGGGTAAAGCGGCATATCCATCACGCTGCCGCGCTGGACGCCGTCCTTGGGCCGCCACGGGCCCGTCGGAAAAACGTCGCCGTGGAAGAATCCGTCATCGCGAGGGTCGGAGTAGATGATGCATCCCACCGCTCCCTTCTCCCCCGCGAGCTTTGGCTTGATCCCTCGCCAAGATCCGCCATACCGGGCGATAACGATTGCACCCTTGACGGGGATGCCGAGCCGATCCAGCTGTTCGTAGTCTTCCGGTATCCCGTAGTTCACGTACACCAGGGGCGCTGTGACATCGCCATCGATTGAATAAGCGTTGTAGGTGGGCAGTTGCTCGCTGTGTTGGCCTGAGGTTGGGTCGCCGGGGACGGTCGGCTCCTGCAGCTTTGCCACGAACTTGCTCGGTTCGATCAGCTCGACCAATCGTTCCTTTGGGGTGGGGAAGAGGACGTCGAACGTCTCGATCTCTGTATTGAATCCCCAACTCCTGAACGTTGCAACCAGCCATTCGGCGTTGCTCTTATCGTACGGTGAGCCGACGTGATGCGGGCGAGCGGCGAGGCGTTCCATGTACTCGCGTTGACGTTCCGCGCTCGGGATCGCGCGGAATTTGCTCTCCCAGTCGGTCTTTGATGTCTGTCCCTGCGCCATCAGGAGGTTTGCGCACACGAGGAACAGGATAACCTTGCAACCAGATCTCATAAGCTCCTCCACATCGGAAAATTAGGAGTGATTGTTACTTAGCGGGTCCAAAGCGGGTCGATAGACGGAGATGAATATCAATATTACTCAGTAAACAAGCAAGGTCGGCTGGGAGTTCGTACTCTTCGATCGATGAGGCGGGGTCGAATTGGGTGAGCGGACCGAGCACCTCGTTACGGATGAAGTGACGCGACCACCCAGGCATCTATGTCGGGGGACGAGTGTGAAAACTCCTTTCGCAGAATGAGTGTCCACCGAAGACGGACTTCCCTCTTCTTTCTTCTCAGTTCCTACTCAATGATAATGATGGGACTTGACCCGCCCTCGGCAAATGTCCCCGTCGTTACGCAATACGCAGAGTACGGGTATTCGTCCGAGCCTTTCTTTTGAACGGTTAACGTCTGAGGCGCTCCTCGTTTCAGCTCTAGGGTATCGAGCCCGAAGAGATCCTTGACCGGGAACCAAATATTCACGTTGCCGTTAAGGGCCTTGAACGTGACGTCATCTCCAGGCTGGACCTGAAGGAAACCAGGGACAACCTTGTTCGATTTGCAGAGGATGAGCACTTTGTGATTTGCTTTCGTTGACTGTTGCATGGCAGCCTCCTTCTGTGAGGGTTAGCGTTCTTGTCTCACCGCATCTAATTGTTACTTGCGGCTTTCAGTTTCTCGTACCTCGGGTCTTGTCGGAGAGTACTCAACGATGGTTCCCTTTCGATCGTGGTCAACGGAAGACCTGCTCGAACCGCCTTTTCAATCCATTCAATCGCTTTGTCTCGCATTCCGAGCTGCTCGTAGACCTCGCCTGCTCGAGCCATCGTGCTGGAGCTTAACCCTGGAAGAACAAGCGCATCGTTGAGAACCTTGAGCGACGTGTCAGCGTTCCCCAGCATCGAATAGAAATCGGCGAGGAGAGCAAGTAGCTCGGAATTGCGCGGTTCCAGTAGTCTCTGCTCCTCTGCCAGCTCAATGGCGCGCCGATACGCTGCTTGGGCATTTGATCGTTTGCCCGGCACCTGCACATAGGCAGAGCCCAACGAAGCCCAAGCCCTGTAGTCCAAGCTGTTGAATGATACAGCCTTTTCAAACATCTGGGCGGCCTGTTCGTACTGCGCCTCGTTGAAATACAAAAGTCCGCCGAGTCCATTGTATGCAACGTAGTTAGGAACAACATTCAGCGATTGCTCGTACATTTTCCGTGCTTCACTCCATTTCCTCATGTAGGTATAGATGCCGCCCAGGTTGTTGTAACCGCGCACGATGTCCGGTGCAAGTTCAATCACGCGCTGGAATTGACGTTCGGACTCGGCGAAGCGACCCTGACGCGCATAGAATACGCCGAGATTGTTGTAGCCTCGCCAGTAGTCAGGCCTCATTTTGATTGCTCTTTGTAGGACAGCCTCTGCCTGACCCGGATCTCGTTGGAAAACATACGCCGTTGCCAAGTCGTTATAGGCATCAGTATAATAGGGATCTTCAATGATTGCCCTCTGAAGAAGATCGATTGCTTTATCAAGGTTTTTCGGGCTTCTCTCTCTCTGCAGTATTCCGTGTGCCTGCACATAGAAATCGGATGCTTTGGCAGACCTTGTTGTGTCGGACGCGAGAAGGCGCGCAGTCCTAACCGGCAGCTCAAAGTCAAGCATGGGCACAACGGTTTGCACAAGGCGGTCCTGTAAAGCAGCCACGTTTACACTCTTTTCGTCAATCACCCGAGATCTGAGCTGTCTCAGGTTGACAGCGTCTGTGAGCGTAACGGTGACACGCACACCCCCCATGATGGGTTGAATGCTCCCGGAGACCGCAAGGGTGACCCCGAGAATCTGTCGCGCCTCTGAGGGCGATGTGACACCTCGCCTTCGGACCTCAGCAGCGGGAACTACCGCGAGAGCTCCTTGGAGGTTTCTCAACTCCGTGAGCTTGCTCGTTAGGATTTCGACGGTCCCTTCACAGAAGTCTTGGTTTTCGGTAGTACCTCCGATATTTGTGAACGGAAGAACTGCGATGTATTTTTCCTCCGGGATGGAAGTAACCCCCAGCCACTTTTGCATCGTGCCAGTAGCGAAGAGCACCGCAACAAGGATGACCACTGCAGCGCCCGCCAGAATCGGGACTGACAATCTGCGGCGCATAGCAGCCGGGAATCGTCCGAGCGGACGCGGTGCGGGCTCTTTGCCAAGAAGGCGCTCCAGGTCTTCACGCACATCGCCGGCGCTCTGGTACCGCTTCGCGCGGTCTTTCTCCAACAGGCGCAAAATGATCTGTTCAAGCTCTTTGGAGACCTGCGGCTTCAAAGCTGAGAGCGGCTTCGGGTCGAGGTTCAGAATGGAGTACAGCAGCGCAGCACCGTGATCACCCGCGAACGGACGTTCGCCCGTTACCATTTCGTACACCACGACACCGAGCGAGAACAGATCGCTCCGAGCATCAACCTCGATACCCTGTGCCTGCTCGGGAGACATATAGGCAGCGGTGCCGGCGGTTCTTGCAGTCGTTGTGTGCTGGGCCTGGCCAAGCAGCTTCGCGATTCCGAAATCGAGGATCTTAACCTCCCCCCGGCTCGTAACAATCACGTTTGCAGGTTTGATGTCCCGATGGACAATTCCGGCTTCGTGTGCTCGCTGCAGCCCCTCCGCTATTCGAAGCGCGATGCGCGCAGCCTCGTCCGGAGGAATCGCTCCCGACTTCAGCCTATCCTTGAGAGTCTGTCCGTCGTAGTACGCCATGCAGATGAACGAGCTTCCATCATCCGTTTCATCGATCTCATGGACGACCGCGATATTGGGATGGTCGAGCGCTGAGGCAGCCTGCGCTTCGTGCATGAAACGCCGCTTGGCCTGCTGATCGTATGTTACCTCTGGCGAGAGGAATTTCAGCGCAACGGGCCGGCGCAGCTTGGTGTCCTCGGCCTTGTAAACCACACCCATGCCGCCTTCGCCAAGTTTCTCGAGAATCTTGTAGTGCGAGATAGCCTGACCGATCATAGGAAAGTGCTCTGTGGGTGTCGAAAGAACCTTCTCTATTTGGTTCCTCGCCCTGCGCGCGCGATGGCACTAGGGAACGTCGGTACGAAAACCAGGTGGGTCACATATTCGCCCCGTAATATAACCATTGCCACCTCAATTTTCCTAAGAGGCGATTGGAGGCCTGATTTCCTTGAAGATTCTTGACGTTTGGACCGAGCTCGCAGCATATACTGTGGCTTTCGATTACGCCAATAGCTTTCCTGATCCTTCAGAACTGGAGCAATCGCGCGGGCTGCTACCCTCGCCCACCGGCCAGTCGCTCTGCGGCCGGCATCCGTCGCAACGTGCTCATCGCCCAGACACCTAGTGCCGGACCGATCGAAAGGAAGGCGAAACCCCAGATGAGGCAGACAAAAACCAGCACAATGGGGCTGCCGCCGAAGAGAATTCCAACGACCAGCAACATGATCCGCTTATCACCATAGATGCGATGGTGACGGTTGTTCGGCCAATCCTATCCGCAACGTAACCCGCTACGACGCTTCCGACTCTGCCCACGGCGATGACCGCGAAGGCAGCAGCGCTTGCCCACGACGGATCGATATCCCTCACCTGGAAACTCGCGAGAAGAAAGAGTGGCACCCACGCCCACATCGCATACAGCTCCCACATATGCCCAAGATAACCAAGATTCGCCAGCGCCAAGTCCCGCTGACGGAAAATCTCTCCGGCATATTTCCACGGGATAGACTCCTGCGAGGAACATTCTTTGCCACTCGCTTGTTGGAGCTCTCTTTCTCAATGCCGAAGGGAGGTGCCTTTTCGCCGTCTCTCAGCGGGTGGTTCCTCTGATTCGATGATCAGAGTACCATCCGAACGCGAGCAGCGACTCATCGGGCTCCCGTGATATAATTCTCCAGTTGCTTGATCAGATACTCCTTCTCAGAAATGACAGCCTTCACGACGTCGCCGATGGAGATGAGGCCAACGACCTTGCGATTCTCCAGAACAGGAAGATGCCGGATATGTTTTGCCGTCATCAAGGCCATGCATTCGTCGATGGACTGTTCGGGTTTCACGGAGATGACGTCGGAGGTCATGATGTCTTTGACCTTGGCCTCGGCGGGAGACCTGCCATGCAAGACGAGCTTACGGGCATAATCCCGTTCTGAGAAGATCCCGACCACATCGTTCTCCTTCAGGACCAGCAGTGCCCCGACGTTCTTCTCAGCCATCGTGTGCAGGGCGTCGACGACAGGTGTCTCCAGCGAGGCAAACCAGACGGCATTGCCTTTGTCTTGCAGGATATTTCGAACGGTTGTCATTGCTTCCTCCTCTCTAAGGTTCCACAACCGGCAACCCTTTGCCGATCGCTGAGCTTTATGTTCCCCCATTCTGTTCGGTTTTCCAGATTCTCGCCTGGCCATCGTTTGGAAACTCCACTCCGGGCGAGCAGCCGTAATTCTAAAGTAGGTGGTACTTGATCCTCCGCTGGCTCGTCCTGTTAGAGCCCTCGGCTCAAGGAGGCCACGCGCTTCTTGGCCTTGGTGGAACCAGCGCCGTCTCTAATAGGTAATATCTTGTTCTTAATCTGACGCAATACCTGTTCTGGCAGGAAAGAGGCCTGAAATCGTCGGCAGGTGCGTTGGCCGTTTCCTCGTGCGTTTAAATTCCCCGCCATCTAGCAGTCAACAGTCGATAACCGTTTGGAAAATTGGCGGGGAATTAAACGCACTATTCTGCGTTCCGTCGAACCACGACCAACGTGATGTCGTCCGATTGAGGGTACCCCCCGGCGTGTTGCTTTACCGCAGCGACGATCTTGTCGATCAACTCGGATGCCGATACGTCTCTATGTTGGTCGATGAGCGAAGCGATACACGCTTCTCCAAACATTTCCTCTTCGGCGTTCATTGCTTCCGTGACACCGTCGGAGTAAGCAACGAGAACGCAACCCTCCTCGAAGGGCACCGACTCGTCTTCGTACGCATACTCGGGAATCATTCCGAGCGGAATGCCACCGGTTTTCAATCGTTTCGTTCCGGTCCGGGTGGAACAGAGAAAGGGGTTATCGTGGCCGGCGTTGGAAAAATCGATCTGATGGTTTCGTGTGTTCAGAATGGCATAGAACAAAGTGGCGAATTTCTCCGGGCTGGTGCTTTGAAACAAGAGATGGTTTGAATGTTCGAGGCACGTCTTGGGGGAGGTAGAGGAGAGTGTCAATCCGCGCAGCGTGGCCTGAAGGTTGGCCATCAGCAGCGAGGCGGGGAGGCCCTTGCCGGTAACGTCACCCAGGCAGATCGCCCACCGGTGTTCGTCGATGGGGATGAAATCGAAATAGTCCCCGCCGACTTCCTGCGCGGGGAGAGTTCTGCCGGCGATGTCGTAGCCAGGGATATTGGGAGGAGACTTCGGAAGCAGTTTGCTCTGAATTCGTGCAGCAAGTCTTACGTCCTCCTGCATCTGGAGGAGCGCCCGTTCCTTCTCATACAGCCGTGCATTTTCAACAACTTGACCGGATTGCGCGGCGATGATCGCCAACAGTCGCTGATCGTCCTCCGAGAATGGCTGGCGGTCCTTCTTATTGTAAATGGTGACGACGCCGCGTAGCTCTGACTTGACCATCATCGGCACTGCGAGGAGTGAGAGTATCGACTCGTCCCACGGGATTCCCTGGAAGCGCTCATCGGTCTTGGGGTTGTTGATGACGATCGCCTTTTTGTTGAGGTGCATCCAGCCGAGGAGGGCCTGGTTGAGGTGAAACTGCTCGTGCTCACTTGAGCTGACCATCGTCCGCACGAGCGTCTTCATCGACTGGACGGATTGCTCCTCGACGAGGGTGATGACACCCTGCTCCGCGTTGAGAGCGCGGAGGGATCGACGGACGATTGTTTGAATGATCTCTTGCGTGTTGAGGGAGGCGCCGATCGCCCGGGCAAGATCATTTAGGATCGAGAGCTCATCCACCGCGCGCTTGAGCCTCTTGTTCTCTTCCTCGAGTGAATGAAGAGCCTGATCTGAGCTAGCGTGCGAAGGCATGGTAGACGTTGAAGGCGTCTGTCTGAGGATTATTAAGTTGCTTGAGCGCCAGCGAGTTAGCGGCGAATCGCCCGCAATGTAAGGAAACACCAAGCCAGAATCAAACTTGAGAATGGGCGGTATTTACTGGAAAAAGCGGATAGTGGGATATGGTGGTCGACCTGAAGGCGGTTCAGCTCCTAGATTGAGACGGAAGCAATCTCCTACTCACCCATTCTTTCATCCCGGGATGTGGTTTCCACTTCGAGTCCGGCTCAAAGTACTGCCACAGCAACCTCGAGACGTTGCGGATCAGGACATATCCTTCGTTGTCATGCTCCCATCGCTGGTCCTGCTGGTTCTTTGTCATGATGCACAACACGTAGTCGCCCGATGGTGCATTGACCAGGACAACCTCCGACTTGGATCCGTCGACAGCGCCGTTCTTTGAAGCAACCTGGACAGTCGGAGGAATCTGAGAGACCGCCTCTCCATCCCAGTATGGCTTGGTGAGAACGCGATAGATCTCCTCGCTGGCATCAGGGCTGACGGCTCGACCCTCGCGGATGCTCATCATCAGTTCAGCCATTTCGCGCGGTGTGGCCTGGCCCCACCCGTACGCCTCCCAATCTCCCCTGCGCCCCGGCGTGCGGGAGTTGACCCGCGTCTGGTGGAGACTGTTCTCCTCGAGCCACTCGTTGATCGCCGTCCCCGTGCCCGCAAGTTGCTGGCACCAGAGGGCCGCGGTGTTGTCGCTGATGGAAATCATCAACATGACGATCTGCGTGCTGTCCCTGAAGGAGCCGGCGATGCCGTCATCATATTTCAATGAGTCCCGGTACGTCAGCGTCTGATCGTACTTAAGCTCACCTCTCTCTATCTTGTCGAACAGTGCGCACATGATCGGCACCTTGATCATGCTTGCCGTCGGAAACAGCTCATCCGCGCGAATCGCCGCGGCTCGTCCCGTTGGAAGATGACGCACATAGATACCGACGTCCCCCTTGAAGCCTTTGATGGACGCCTCGAGCTTCTGTTGGAGAATCGAATCCGGCCGCCCCTTCACCGTGAATTGAGGTTCAGAGCAGGAGGCGAGCATGAGAGGGACAAGGAGAACAATCGCAGCCCGAGGTGCTCAATGTCTCTTTTTCATCGTCTGTTTGTCGTCTTTCTATGGAATCAGGACCGTTGCATGCCCGACCCGGAGAACCGAAAGCCCCACGTCGGGACGGATGGGGTGTGCTACCCTGTGCTTCACGGGCTCGATGGGGGCATCCATTCGTTCCAGCATGCGGGCAGCGAAGCGGTTGACGATGGGGTTGCACCCTGTGAGCGTGCCTCCAATTCCAAAGCAGAACAGGAGAACGAGCATTCTTCGTTGATAGAACGCCTTGTTTCTATCTCCCCCTTGGGTCATGCCTTCTCGGTTGTCAGAAAAAGCGCAACTCAAATGACCCCATCCAGTCCGCGTTGCGCAAACCGTGCTTGACGTTGAAGTGTGCGAACCCAAACAACGTCGAGACACCCAAGACCGCGTAATTCGATGACCAGTCACCGTACGAGTACCGTGCGATACCGAGATTCAGAGCCAGGTATTCGCCCCGCTCGATCAGCGGGATATGGCCGAGCAATTGAACGGATCCCGCGAAGTACGAGCTCCCGATCTTGCTGGTATTGATCTGACCTGTCGTGAAAAGCTCGAGCGATCCTGTAAACCGTGCAGGAGGTTCAACGATGAAGGAGTGCCACGGCGAGATCAGGCGTGTCATACCGAAGGAATACAGGAGAGGTGTTGCTCCCCACTGGAACCCGAAGGCCGTCTGCCCCGATCTTGAGGTTAGAACGAAGCTGGGCACGGCTTGCAGCTCAAGCCACGAAACGAGTCGGTTGTCACTCCGTTGTTCCTGCGTCTTGGCCGTGAAGAGCGGCAAAAAGGTGAGAAGCAGTAGAAGCGGAAGAGCGCAGCCGGGACGAATGCGATCTTGCGTCGAGCGTCGGTGAGAATGAACCTTCTTTAAGAAAAGGTCATCAGGGGAATTGCCCCTTGTTCTTGAGAGAAGGAACATGCCTACTCGATCTTGCCCGCCTTGAGTTCCTTTACGATTCGATCCGTCTTGTAGATCTGATCGAGGGCTTCTAGGATCCCAGCCGAATGCACAGCAACGCATCTCATTTCCTTCTCGTCGTTGATCAGGTCGTTCGGCAGACTCTCGATGTTCCCATCGAATACGATCCCGACGATCTGCAGGTTCTCATTGACGACGGGGCTCCCGGAGTTGCCGCCGATGATGTCATTCGTCGAGGCGAAATTCAGCGGCGTGCTCAAATTGAACGCTGCAGGGGGGATCTTCCATCGGTCAGACAGCTCATACGGGTCTTTCTTGTCGAAGGAGTAGTACCTGTCATAGAGACCATAGAAGGTTGTGATGGGCGGAGCCACGGTCCCGTTGTATTCGTACCCCCTTACAACTCCGTCGGCGAGACGAAGCGTGAACGTCGCGTCGGGTGGAATAGAGGTGCCATAGACGCCGAAAAGCGCTCTGCCAATGAGCTGCACCCGGGCCTGTTCTTTAGCGAGGAGCTCGCTGAAACGCCCGCGGAGCTCTCCCGGCTGAGCAGCTGTTGATGCCACGAAGCCAATGAACGGGTCAGCCGAACGCAATATTTCATCGGGGTTGCCGTCCAGGAGCTGCGTCACCTGGTCTTTGCTCGACAGGAGCGAGGATTTCACGAGCTCAGCAGCTGCGGCAGCAGGAGTGCGTCCGCCGAGGAGTTTGTTGAACTCGGGATTCCTGTCTTCGAACGCTGCTTTCATATTGGCGAGCTGCAGCGCGAGGACCTGTTGTTCGATCTCCATGTTGACCTGCGGGTAGAACCGGAGCTTCAGGGAATCGAGCGCTGTTCCTTTGAAGAGCGGCCCGCGCTGATCCTCCGGAAGCTTCATTTGCTCGGCAAAGCTGACGAGACCTGAGGCGAGCGCGAAATAGACCGACCGGCCGGGGCCCTGGTATGCATAGCTTTGAACCTCACCGAAAATCTTTCCTTTCTCCTTTTGAAGCTCAGCAACCTCATCCCAGACGCTACCGTACTCTGCTTTCAGTTGAGGATTTGCAAAGACAGCCTGTTTCAAGGTGCGCTCGAAGTCCCTTTTCTTTGCCATCAAAATCGGCTCTTGGAGACCCTTCACCCTGCCGGAATAACGCTTCTGTGAGTTGGAGTAGCCGAACAGTTGCGTTTGATATTGAAGCTTTTCATCGGGGTGTTTGGCAATGTAATCCGAATAGATTCGAACAAGGTTGTTGAGCAGGTTCGACAAGAAAGGATACTGATAGTCTCGCAGGAACTCGATCTGGGAATAGGTGAGGAGCCGATTGGTGCGGCCTGGGTTGCCGATGACAAAGACCGGCTCTCCCTCTGTCGCTCCGGATGGGCTCCACTTGAAGAAGTTGGGTGACTTCAGCGGCTGCCCGTTATCGTCGTATACTCGGAAGAAGGAAATATCGAGATCGTAGCGTGGGTAGGTGAAGTTGTCGTAGTCGCCGCCGAAGAACGCCGTCATGGTTTCCGGGGCGAAGACAAGGCGCACGTCCTGGTAGCGCTTGAACCCGTAGAGGGAGTACTTTGCACCATTATAGAAGTTCATAACGGAGCATGTAAGCTGTGTCTTTTCCCGATACCGCTTCTCTATCTCGCCGATGGCCTTATCTCGATTGGCGATGCGCTCACCGTCGGTCTTGCCGCTCTCAAAAGCCTTCTGCACTTCGTCGGTCACGTCCTCCACGAGCACAAGCTGGTCGGCGAACATCCGGGGGACCTTTCGTTCCTCGGCGAGCGTCGGCGCGTAGAATCCGCTCTCAGCAAGCTTCTCACCCTCCCGGTTGACGCGGTCGAGGGCGCCGCGCGCACAGTGGTGGTTGGTGAAAACAAGGCCCTCCTCAGAGACGAATGAGGCGGAGCAGCCGGGCAACCGCAGCGCGGAGAGTCGTGCTTTCTCAAACCAGGCTTTGTCCGGAGTGAAATTGTATGCTTTCTCGAAGTAGTCGATCGGTGGGTAGTCGAACGTCCACATCTTGCCGGTATCGAACAGGCCGGCCCGAACGGTGTCGACATTCACCTGACCTGTGAGCTCGGGTCTTGTCCCCTGGTAGGTCGAACAGCCAACCAGGATGAAGAGGGAACAAAAAGCAGCAGGCAGAACTGAAAGCAGAAACGATCGTCGCATAGTTCACCTCGTTGTGTGTTACGGTAAGGATTATGTAGTGCAAAGCGTGCAGAGAATCTAACAAGAACTCTCCGTTCACGCAATGAAAACTGGACGACCGGAAAACAAAAAGGCGCCTCGAATGAAGCGCCTTTCGCCAATTCCAACAAACGAGAATCATCTTATGTGGCGGATGGTGGTTGTGCCTTGGGCCTGAAGACCATTGCGAGCACCATCCCGGCGATCACATACTCAATCGTTCCGTAGATAAACCACTGAAGGGCGAGCGAATATGGAATCGGCATCATTGCATACGCTCCGTACGCCATGGGGAGCGCAACCATGAGTCCGATATACAGACCGTAGCGTGCTCCTTCGAGAATTCCCTTTCCTTCGAACCCTTTGGAGAAGATGAAGGTGAAAAAGAAGGAAAAGAACAACCCGACGACCGGTACGATCCACAGCTTCATATCGCCCTCGGGCCGCCAAAGGTAGGAGACCGACTTATAGGCGGAATCGAGGATCACGAGATTCACGATGCCGTCGAGGATTTGCAGTGTAATGAACACGGCAACGAAACCGAGCCAGATCTTCTTGTTCATGGTATCCTCCATGTGTGGGGTAATGAAGGCGAACGTGACGTCCAAGGACGCGCAATGCTACGAAAGCGCGAGCAGATTGTCAAGGTGAAAAACTTCTAATATCTCCACTTGCCCGGAGGCCTGTGCGATCAGAGAAACGCTGCCGACGTCCGTCGGCACGCTTGTCCGCTCCCGCTTGACACTTCTTGTGGAACTCAACCCATCTGAAGTGGCCATCACCTTCAAGGTGACGGTCATTTTGCTCGCCCACCCTGGCGCTTCACGCTTTTCGTCTACCGGTTGTGTCTCCTCAGTGTCCCGGCGTCCTAAGCTTGTCCTACTCCTCCCCGCGCATTCTGCTTGGCCGGAGAAGCTGCCCAAAGAACAGGCAGTTAAGATACAGCTTGTTCGTCCCGTACCAGAAAGCCCGAAAGTTCGGGTCATCAGTCATCAGAATCACCCGGCCGGAACGCAATCCGCTGACGACGATGGCTGCCGAGCCTTTGATCAGTCTCTCATACGACTTGTGCAGATACCCGCTCAGCAGAGGCTCCTGGCTGTAGACGAGCGGCGTCGCGTATGGGTTTCTCGACGGCTCCATGAAGATCGTGTTACTCTTGAAGACGCTGAGCTTCTCCGTATCGTAGCCGTACAGCAGCGGGTGAGTTCTGTCGCCGATCGCCTCGAAGATTGAACCGGGCATGGAGAGCGCGCCCGAGAAGCTCTCCTCATCTGCATAGGCCCGGCGCGGCGTGACGCTATCTCTCCTGGCCGCATCGTCTCTCCGGAACCGAGCCGTCGCCAGCCGACTGTTTGCTGCCCACTCCGACGCCTGCTCCATCGTGACAAGCGTCCCGCCGCCCTCCACCCACCGGCGAAGAGAGGCAAGCCCGGCGGAGTCAATTCCTGCATAATTGCCGCTTACCATTGTTATCACGTTGTACCGGCTCAGATCGATCTGGCCCAGCGCCGTCGGTTCAACCAGACTGACCTCCATGTCAAGTCTTTGATCGAGCAGGTGCCAGGCCTCACCTACATCTGTTGCAGAAGCCCCCGGGCCGACAACAATCATCACCTTGGGAATTTGGAGCGCCGCAAAATTTGGGCTCCCGAGATCGATACCGTCGGCAGTGTGACCGGTCGCGAGAGCGTACACGTTCACTCCGTCCTCCCGGGTGATCGTCTCGATCGTCTTCCGGATTGTGTCAGTTCGCTCTTGTTGGATTCCCACAGGTACAAGGATTGTACCATAGTCGAATCTTCGTTTTCCTTCCGATGTAAGAGCTTCAAACGTTCGAGCAGCAGCCTTCGTTTCGATGCCCGCCTTCTGCAAGCGATAGAGAGCGCGAGGTGCGTAGTAGGTGTTCCACTCGAAAACGTACGCATACTCACTTGGGCTGCCTATGAGAGTCCCCTTCGGAGCGGCGGGAACTTCGACTTTCACCCCAAAAACCTCTCCCGGCACTGTTTTCAATTCGGCATACGGGAGGTCGAATGCTAAAGGAAGCGTCCACGTGGAAATATCATAGAACAGGCTGTCCGCAAAAGTGGTGCGTCGCTCGAACAGCGATGTGATCAGCCGAAACTGCTTCTGGGAGGTCTGAACGACAAAGGCGCTCCCGGGATCGAAGGTTTGACCCTCCGCGCGGAGTTGCCTGGCGAGTCCGTACACGTCGATCTGATGCCGGCGTAAGATGTCGAGCAGATAGTACGTTCGCCACGGGTCCGTCGCCGAGCCGAAAACGTACCCCTTGATCGGCGACCCCTCGGCTTCTCGGAGGGCAGAGGCGAAGAAATCCCGTTGGTGGGAGAGCAAATCCTTCCTCAGTGCCTGTGCAGCCGTCAGCGTCGAAAGTGAGGCTGTGAATTGATTCCGTACGGCGAACGCGAAGCTCAGATTTCCGCTGGTGCTCTCCTGCAGTAGTCCACGGGAGCTTGCCTGCTCGAACAAGATACCGATGCCCCCGGTGATATCGGGGTACGATGACCCCTTCCCGATGTAGAAATCATCATAGCCTTCCTGCGTGTAGTACAACGAGCCAATGCGGTCAAGCGCTTGCGCGTGATACAGTGCGATCTCTCTGGTCAGTCTATCGACGCTCGTTGGAGTGAGCGGATTGTTTCGTGTTGACACGCCCGGTTGAAAGAAGAACGTCGCATTGGTCCCCATCTCATGATGGTCGGTCAAGACGTTCGGCATCCATTCATAATACTTCGCTATTCGTGCCTGGCTTTCCGGATGCCGGAGCGGCATCCAGTCGCGGTTGAGATCGAACCAATAGTGGTTCGTACGTCCGCCCGGCCATGCCTCATTGTGCTCCCGGTTGTTCGGATCGGCGACGAGGCTTTTGCTCTTGTGGGAGTTGACCCACTCCGTGAATCGCGCGAGCCCGTCGGGGTTAATCATCGGATCAATGAGGATGATCGTCTCATTCAGCATCTGCTCGATCTCCGGCCCCTGCGTGCTCGCGAGGTAGTATGCCACCAGCACCGAGGCGTTGCTGCCGCTCGCTTCGTTGCCGTGCACGCTGTATCCCATCCAGACGATAACTGGAAGGTTTTCGACATTCACAGTTGCGGACTTTGACGGATCGCACAATGCTCGGTGCTGTTCTTTGATAACTCTGAGGTTGCGATGATTCTCAGGGGATGTAATCGTCAGCAGAATCAACGGTTGGCGCTCATAGGTCTGACCGTACTCCTCGAGTGTGATCCGATCGGATGCTTGGTCCAGAGCTTTCAAGTAGGAGACGATCTGATCTGGGCGCAGATGCCGGTCACCCACCTTGAAGCCGAAGAAGGACTCGGGTGATGGCATGGAGGCTTGCGAAATGAGAAGAGAGGGAAGGAGCGTGATGAGGATGAAAATCTTTCTCATGTGTTCTCCCAAGGTTTGTGAGGATGGGGCGATTTCCAAGCTTACCGAGCAACGTTGAATCCCGGTGCGCTGTTGTGCTGCCTCACTCTGAAGCAGTCTCAATATACCAGAAAACGCACGAGAATCAATTGGTGTCGAGCGGGAACTTCCGTGACACCACTCATCGATATCGCCATTTGATTCTCAACTCGAAAATGGATAGCTTTCGTGCAAAGCTGGAGGCAAGTATGTTCGGAAAGAAGGACACCCAGACAAATCCGATTAAGGAGCGCATTGCGCAGCATCTCCGGGCCGCCGACTATCTCGTCAAGGAGGGTAAGTATGATGGTGCGATGCTTGAAATTGAAAAGGCGGTGAAGCTCGATCCGAAGAATCTCTTTGTTCGCTCTTTCCTGGAACGGCTGCGCTTTCGAATGGAGAGAGCGCAGATCGATGATCAGCAGAGCAAGACTTCCAGGGAGTTGAATGAGGAAAAGAAGCTTCAGCAAATCAGCATGTTGCTGAAGACTGCCGATCAACTTATCCAGGCAAAGAACTACAAGCTTGCCCTTCAGCAGGTGGCCAAGGTTTATCAGATCGACCCGCGGAATTACTATGCCCAGGCATATTCTGACCGTATCGAACAACTCATGCTGCAGGAGAAAACAAGCATCCCGATTCCGGCCGCAGCTCAACCCGTTGAGCGGACTTCAGAGCCAGCGATGCCCGCGGCGGACCATTCCTTTGTCGAGGGCGAGCGCGCAAGTGTGACAATGTATCGAGAATTGTTGAGGGAAATGTGGTTTGACGGAAAAATCACGGCGGTGGAGGGCGCGGAGCTGAAAAAGGTCCGGGAGATCTTCAAAATCTCGCAAGAAGAGCACGATGAGCTTGAGAAACAGGTTCATATTGACGCCTATATTGAGGCGTTGCGAATCGCGTGGAGGGATGGTGTCATGAGCCAAAACGAAAGCGAGGTGCTCCAGGTGATGCGTGAGAAGTACAACATCAGTATGGAAGAGCACATGAGCGCGGAGGCAAAGATTCTCTGGGCAAGGAACACCCCCCAAGCAAAAGCCGCGATCCTGCTCGTTGATGATGAGAAAACATTCCTGCTCTCCCTTGCAGCGACTTTGAAGAAGCATGGCTATGACGTGCTGACGGCTGAGACAGTCGAACAGGCGCTGGAATTACTGGATCGCATCGATCCCTCGCTTATTCTGTCCGACCTTCTGATGGGTGAGGGGCGTCTGAACGGCGTGGAGTTCTACCAGCGCGTGCGAAGCAATCGAAGGCTCAACAATGTCCCGTTTCTCTTGATGAGTGGGATCAGCGATGAGTTTGTTGTGCGGGCGGGAGTGAGAATGGGGGTGGATGAGTTCATTCAGAAGCCGTTCAATCTCGAATTGCTTCTGGCTACAATCGAGGGGAAACTCAAGTCCTAAACATATCCAGCGTTTGAAGACCTTGCTTGTATCTGCATGGACGGGGTTCAGGAGGTCCGTGGACGCGATGTGAGCAAACTACAGCCTTTTCTCTAACACCTCCTTCATTTTCTCCAACGCCTTCGCCCGGTGACTGATCCGGTTCTTTTCCTCCGACGCTAGCTCCGCATAGGTCCTGTCATATCCCTCGGGAACAAAAACAGGGTCGTACCCAAATCCGTTGATGCCCCGCGGTGACTCGCCGAGCTTCCCCTCGCACACCCCTTCGGTCGTCTCCTCGTAGCTCTCTCCAACGAGCGCCAGAATGGCATGGAACTGTGCCTTGCGCCTGCGTGGAGGGACGCCGCGCATCTCTCGTAGGAGTTTGTCGTTGTTGAGCTGGTCCGTAGCTCCCTCGCCGGCGTACCGTGCGGAGAGCATACCGGGTCTCCCGTTCAGATAGAAGACCTCGAGGCCGGAGTCATCTGCTAATGCCGGAAGCTTCGTAAGCCGGTGGACCGTACGGGCTTTTCTCAATGCATTCTCTCGGAATGTCGAGCCATCCTCCTTCAAAGGGGGGATGCTGGGAAAATCATTCAGGGTGAGGAACTCGACGTTGAGATCCTTGAGGATTGTCCTGATCTCTTCAACTTTGTATTTGTTACGCGTTGCGAGAACGACGTCGCTCATGAAGTTCCTCACCGGGCTTCTCGTGGAAAAATCTTATAGAAGATGTTGATCAGTGCGCCAGCTGTTGTCAGCGCGTTGAGAATGGTGAAGATGGAATCGCCCAGGCTGATTGCATAGAGGGCGAGACAAAGACTGCCGAGGGAAGAAAGGATGAGGAATGTCAGGTTGACGGGGCATCGGCCGAGCCTGATTGTTTCGACGGACTGCGGAATCCAGCACAACGCAAGAGCGATGAGACCCACATAGCCGATCCACTGCATATGAGTCGATCCTAGTATCTCACCTTGTCCGCTTTTTCGCCCCACTCTCGAAACGCAACGAGGGCCTCGTCGCGCATGAATTGGATCATCGGAATCCTCCGCGCGGCAAATGAGCGTGGCAGCTCTTCGTAGAGGAACCGGTCGTCGAAGTCGGCTTGTGCAGCATCATCCCGAGTATTCCCGAAATAAACCGCTTTCGGTCTCGCCCAATAGATGGCGCCGAGACACATAGGACACGGCTCACAGGAGGTGTAGATCTCGCAACCCTCCAGTTGAAAGCTCCCCAGGGCACGGCACGCCTTACGGATGGCGACGATCTCGCCATGAGCGGTCGGGTCATTGGTAGAAGTGACGAGGTTAGTCCCTCGCGCGAGAATTGTCCCGTTTTTCACGATAACCGTCCCGAACGGACCTCCCAAGCCTTCGCGGAT